>Ga0315298_1006240_pt1 | contig 16360 bp, 10 predicted proteins | sample WHS_1_MG_FD_203077 | JGI IMG/M metagenome (GOLD analysis project Ga0315298, IMG submission 203077) | Extremophilic microbial mat communities from Washburn Hot Springs, YNP, Wyoming, USA - WHS_1_MG | ecosystem: Environmental > Aquatic > Thermal springs > Hot (42-90C) | place: USA: Wyoming...
ATTGCGACCAAGAAGCGGAGCGGGGAGCAATCTCAGCGGATGGCCGAGTTGAGGCGCAGTGAAGCCGAAACCGCCAAATCCCCCTCCCGGCATAACACTCTAACTTTAGAGGGGAGTTGAATAGGAGCGAAGTAAGAGATTGCGACCAAGAAGCGGAGCGGGGAGCAATCTCAGCGGATGGTTGCCGATGCGATGAGTAAAGAGCATCGTATGGCAAGGGCGCCGAGATATGTAGAAACAGTTAGCATTTGGAGGTGGGATATTAAGGAGGAGGTATCGCTCCTCCCTAAAGCAGGTTAGATTTATCCGACCAGTGGATTTGATAAAGGATGGAAGAATCCTGTGTTTGATTTTAAGGATCAACGGAGGATATGATTGAAACCGACACCGCTCTGGGAAGATATAGTCCTGATACTTGCCATTTTTACTCTGTGGCCTTTTATTCTAAATAAGACAAATCTATTTGCGGTTTTCCTTCTTTATGTATCTGTTTTCCTGTGCACTTTTATACTTGTCCGTAGGATTAGAAGAATATCTAAACGCAAACCGCCAGAACAATGATACCACCAAGAATGAGAGTCCTTTTTATCGTGCCGCTTGTCCTTTTGACATTTGTCTGCATATTTCAACAAAAACAAGCCTCAAACAGAGGAGTTGTTTTGTGGAAAAACGGACAGTATGACCGCGCAATGGCACTCTGGAAAAAGCAACTTGCAGTGAAGGAACAGCCAGTACTATATCAAAAAATTATTGAGGGTTATATTTCACTTGGACAGTATGATGACGCGGGCTACTGGTGCTCCAGGGCATTGACGAAATTTCCGTCTTATGTTAGTTTTACTTTCTATTCTGCAACGATATGTTTTTACAGGAGGCAATACGAGGAGTGTCTTGTTCTTACTGATAAAGTTATAACTGAGAATCCGTATTTCCCTGAGGTGCATGCTTTAAGGGGTCTTGTGTTTGAACAGACAGGAAAGCAAAATACTGCACATGAAGAATTCATAAAGGAAGTTAACAATAATCCAGGCAGCCGTCTTGCCTGGACAAAATTACAGGAGTCAAGACATGAGAAAGATTAATGGAGTGACTATTGCCATCTTCCTCATTTTCCATTGCGTTGTTTTAACGCAAGCGGCCGAAGTGACAAAACACATTGCATTTTTTTCTTCACTCCCTGACCGGTTGCCCGGCACTGCGTCATCCCTGCGTGCCGCTGACTATATTGAGCAGGCACTTAAAAACATTGGCCTTGCAAATGTGAAAAGAGAAACATTTACAACCGTCATTCCTGTGGATAAGGGTTCATGGCTTAAATCTGGAAACGCAACAATTCCACTTTATCCATTCTGGCCAAATTCTGTTAGAACCTGCACCACGGGTGAGGCCGGAATAACCGGAAATATGCTATATTGCGGTAAGGAGGGAATAAGGTCCCTCGCCGGCAAGGATATTTCAGGAAGCGTTGTAGTGATGGAATTTAATAGCGGCAGTACCTGGCTGGATTTAGCCGGGCTTGGAGCGCGGGCATTTATCTTCCTTGAATCCGATTCAATGAACCGGGTGGAAGCAGAGAGAAAATTTGTCTCGGTGCCGCTTGACGTCCCGAGATTTTTTGTCCGCAAAGAACATGTTGCAGAAATTAGAAAACTTGCCGCAAAAGAACAGCAGGTTACTGTGTCCAGCAGGGTTGACTGGGAAGCCGTGCCATCCTACAACATTTACGGCACCATTGAAGGAAGGGATCCCAATCTTAAAAAGGAACTTGTAATAATCAGCGCTTATTATGACAGCATGAGCGTGGTCCCAACTATTTCCCCTGGTGCTGAACAGTCCTGTGGAATTTCGGCAATGCTGGAACTTGCTTCATATTTTAAAGCAAATCCACCCAAGCGCAGCGTTATGTTCCTGGCAACCTCAAGCCACTGCGAATCTCTTAAAGGTATAGATGATTTTGTCCAGAAGCATCTTCGCACCAATAAGGATGTTTTGAAAACCCTGAAGGAACCGATAAAAACGAAATTTTTTATAGGGTTAGACCTTTCAAGTCAATCAGACCAGATTGGTGTCTGGCACAATTTTTATGATTTTAACTATCAAAGAATCCTTTCACCCTTTGGAAAAAAACTTATTGAATATGCCCAGCAGGTATCACGGAATTACGGATATGACCCGGACAGGACGCTGGTAAATGGCATCAGCCCTGAAAAGGGTGTTGTGTGGAGGAACTATCTTCCAGAGATTATTCGCACTGATGGTGAAATGGCCATTCTTGCAGGAATTCCGGCGATTTCCTTTATCACCGTGAATGATGCAAGAGGTTGTATTGATACCCCATGCGATACCTTTTCACGCATCAACACCAATAATATTGAAAAACAATTGACGGTTCTGAAAGGTGTGATTGAAAGAGTCCTCAGTGACCCGGACTTTTTCCTTGTTCCTGATTTGAACATTCAGGACAAGATGGCGCGCCTCGTCTGTCATGTTGTTACCTTTAACCCGAGGAAAAGTTTTGTGCCAAGCGAACCTGTGAAAGGCGCTGTGGTGCTTCCGCGCTACCAATACTTCTACAATGTTTCGGGTGGACCGATGTGTGCGTACCAGAAAACATATCTTGGTGTGCGGGGCGATTTGATTGAAATGACCAACAACAATGGCGAGGCAGCCATTTCGCGCATACCATTATCCATTTCCTTTCTGCTCCAGGCATACGGATTTGACCAGAATTCCGGGAAGATAACTCTGGCGCCTGATTTTGGTATTAACGGAGATGAACAGTATCCGAACAGGGTAGGGCTTGATACATATGACAAGAAATGGATGCTCGTTCTTTTTGAATGCAAGCCAATTAATCTTATCGGCCTTGTTGACCCACAGTACCTTATTCCAGCAAGTAAACTTGATGTATTTGACCTTTCCAACAGTTTGCCTGAGGCATATTCTTATTTTCTGGAGACATATGATGCACCGCAGTGGAAATGGTCCTCCTATAGCGAACCGGTCGGAGTGGTCTTTGCCAGGCCGCATACTGTGATAAAAATTGCAGGGGAATCCGGCCCACTCGGCATCCGTTCCCTGCTGCTGAACAATAAAGAAACCATCACAAATAAGGAGGTCGCTGAAGGAGCCGGATTTGATGTTGACGCCGTAGACGCAATAGACAATGTTTCTTATCAGGCAGCCAGGGACATGATAAACCTTGATTCCTACCGAACATATAATTTCAAGAAATACAATATCCGCAATGAGCGTCTTGATGCGCTTGAGACCCAGTCAAAGGAACTTCTCCAGACGGCTGAATCCGCAAAGAAAGAAAAGGACTGGTGGGGTTTCCTGAAATTTTCCAGGCAGGCGCAGGCGATTGAATCCCGTGCATACCCGGATGTCAAAGGCACTGCAAATGATGTCGTGAAGGGTGTCATTTTCTATTTCATGCTGCTTTTGCCATTTGCATATTTTGGCGAACGCCTTTTTATGGGATTTCCGAAACTTGAAAAACGGATAGCAGGAATATTCGGAATTTTCCTTGTCATATATTTTATTATCCGGCTTGTGCATCCGGCATTCAAACTTACAAGAGCGCCTGAAGTCATCTTGCTTGCCTTCATAGTGCTTGCGCTTTCCTTTGTTGTCATCTCCATTGTTACCTCAAAATTTGAAGAACAGATGCAGCGGATGAAGCGAGAAAGTTCAAAGGTCTATCAAACAGATGTTGGAAGGGTAACTGCTGCCGGCACCGCTTTTTCTCTCGGGGTAGCCAACATGAAGCGGCGGAAAGTTAGAACAATTCTCACAGGAACAACCCTGGTGCTTCTGACCTTCACTGTTCTTTCCTTCACATCAATAAAATCATTTTTGAAATTCAACCAGATTTTGCGCTCCAATACTCCTTCTTATCATGGAATCCTTCTACGAGACAGATCCTGGAATCCGCTGCAGGAAATTGCTAATGATTATGTCGTGGCTGATTTTGAAGGAAATGGGACTATCGCCCCGCGCTACTGGTATATCATTGAAGACCTTGCTAACAAGACCGCGCTTGATGTGCAAACAGAGCAAAAAGGGTACTACGCGGCAGGACTCCTTGGCATGACTCCAGAAGAAAAGGTCGTTACCGGGGTGGATAAATGCCTTGTTGCCGGGTCATGGTTTGGGCCCGACGACTATGAATCAATCATACTTCCTGATAAAATCGCCGAAAAACTTGGCATTGGTGCGTCGGATGTTGGTCTGCGCACTGTGAAAATTTATGGCCGCTCGCTCGTAGTAAAAGGAATATACGACTCGGCGAAATTTTCCAAGATTCGCGATCTTGACGATGAACCGCTGACTCCTGTGAATTTTGCAAACCTTCCGTCAAAGGAACTGGACAAGTTAAAAATGGAAAAGACGGCCCAGGTATTTGCATCAGCAAAGAAACTTGAATCCTTCATACATATAGAGCCAGAAAATGTCCCAATCGTGCCGGCTTCATTCATAAAGGAATTCAAGGGCACCCTTCAGTCAGTGGCAGTTAAGTTCAACCCGGGAGTAAATGCAAAAGAACTTGTTGAAAACTTTATATCAAAACTTGCTGTAATTCTGTTCGTTGGAACCGAGAACAAGGTCTATGTCTATAGCAGTATTGGTCTGACCTCTCTTTCTGGCTTGAGTAATTTGATTATACCAATCCTTATCGCTGCGATGATTGTACTCAACACGATGCTCGGTTCAGTATATGAGCGGTTACGGGAGATTGGTACATACAGCGCAGTGGGTCTTGCGCCGGTTCATATCGCTTCGCTCTTCCTTGCTGAATCCGGGGTATTTGCGGTTATGGGGGCTGTTGCTGGGTACCTGCTTGGACAGATACTTACCAAGTTTTTGATTGTGACAGGCCTCCTCAAGGGGTTGATTTTGAATTACTCATCACTTTCAGCGGTTTTCGCCACAATAATAATCATTATTACAGTTCTTCTGTCAACGCTCTATCCGGCAAGAAAGGCGTCTCAAATGGCCGTACCAGATGTCACCAGGCGCTGGGTGCTTCCAGACCCGAAAGGTGATGAGTGGGATTTTGAATTTCCATTCACTGTTAGCGAGATTGAGGTACTGGGACTTGCAACCTTTCTTACAGAATACTTCAGTTCCTACCAGGATGTTTCTCTGGGCAATTTCTATACTGGTGGGGCAGAACTCGTGCGCGAACCGCTTGCGGGCGGAAAAGACCGTTATGTGATTTCAACCACGGTTTCACTTGCGCCTTTTGACCTTGGCGTTTCACAAACGCTGAGGATAGAAATGCAGCCGCTTGGACAGTTTAACTTCTATACGATAAACCTTGTTATACGAAGGGCAAGCGGCGAATCAACTGACTGGAAACGACTCAACCGTAGATTTCTTGATGGAATCAGGAAACAGTTTCTTATCTGGAGAACTGTTAGCATAGCCATTAAAAAAGAATACGAACAACAGGGTAGGGCGGTTCTAAAAATCACGTAACCTTTTAACCCGGAAGGAAGCATGAACAACGATAAAAAAGTCCAGAATGATTTTCAGCCAGAGGTTATTGAGCGATTTCAGGACGGTTTTAACGCAAAGACCCTTATCGCTGCACTCTTTATCGGGTTTATCATGCTGCCCGGCGCAATCTATCTTGGACTTATTACTGGGGGCGGACTGGTCGGAGCGGCGCAGTGGGTTGCTGTTATCTTGCTTGTTGAAATCGCAAAACGTTCATTCATACCGCTCAAGAAGCAGGAAATTTTCGTTCTGTTCATGATTGCAGGAAGCCTTGTGAGCGCAGGCCAGATACTCGGGACAACAGGCCTTGCCATCCAGGGGGGAGCATTCGGAGAACTTATCTGGAGGCAGTACCTTATACAGTCAAACTATGCCCAGTCGTTCGGCATCTCCCAGCACATACCGCACTGGGCGGTTCCGCCGCTCGGTTCTGAAGCGATCTTCAAGCGCACATTCTTCCATAAGGACTGGCTTGACCCGATTTTGATTATTATTGCATCAGCCGTTCTTTTCAGAATCAATGCATTCACGCTCGGCTACGCACTTTTCCGCCTGACAAGCGACAGGGAAAAACTTCCATTCCCTATGGCCCCGGTCGCCTCTGAGGGAGCAACCGCGCTTGCAGAAGTTACAGGCAAAAGTGAAAGTTGGCGCTGGAGGGTGTTTTCAATCAGCGCTATGATTGGCATTATTTTTGGAGCGTTTTATGCAGTTATTCCCACAGTGACCGGGCTTCTCATGACCAAGCCGTTTCAATTAATCCCGATTCCATGGGTGGATTTTACTGCACAGATGAGTGCTGCGGCTCCTGCCTGCATGCTGGGATTTTATACGGATATAGGCGTTCTTATGGCAGGATTTGTGCTTCCATTTTGGGTTGTTGTCGGAATGTGCGTATCGTCAGTTCTCGCGTTCAGTGTCGGCAATCCTATTCTTTACCACGCGCACATAATCAAGAGCTGGCAGCCAGGCATGAATGCGGTGCCGACATATGTTTCAAGTTATATGGATTTCTGGTTAAATGCAACGATTGGCGGCGGGCTTGCCGTGGCTGTGCTCGGAATCTGGAAAACAATCTCCGCGTGGAGAAAACGCGGGCAAACTGCTACAATGGAAAAACCTGAGCCGCTTCCTGCGCACAGGGGAGATTATCCTGTGCCTATCGCTCTTGGTTTATGGGTTGCTGCCACCATTTCATATATTGTGCTGGGTCATAAACTCGTGCCAGAGTTTCCTATGATCATCTTCTTTTTCTTCGGGTTTGTTCTAACACCGCTATTAAGTTATACATCCGCCCGAATGTATGGTATCACCGGCGTTGCAACGGGTGTTTCATTCCCGCTTGTGCGCGAGGCAAGTTTTATCTTAAGCGGGTACAAGGGCGCCGCAATATGGTTTTCGCCGATTGCTTATGCGGACTACGGAGGATACACCCAGGGATTTAAGCAATTTGAACTGACGCGCACAAGATTTACCTCGTGGTACAAGGCAGAATTCACAGCGCTTGTGATTATGCTTTTCTGCAGTTTCTTGTTCTGGTCAATAATATGGCACCTTTCACCAATACCTTCTTCAACCTATCCTTTTGTACAGAAGATATGGCCGCTTAATGCCATTACTGAGTGCCTGTGGGTATCAACGACACTTTCCGGAACAGGCACAGCGTACATGATAAAAGCGATAAAGCCGGTTCTCTTTACCTGGATGGCACTCGGGGGCGTGATTTTCAGCGGTTTTCTCTCGCTCCTTAAGGTTCCAGCCGGTTTCTTCTATGGTTTTGTCGGAGGGTTCTTTGTATGGCCGCACTACACGCTTCCACTGCTTGCAGGCGCATTGCTCGGGCGTTTCTATTTCGCAAGAAGATTCGGGAAGGATACATGGAGAACATACACTCCAATTATTCTTGCAGGATACACCTGCGGCATGGGGCTTATCGGCATGGTTTCAATAGCGGTGGCGCTTATCGCCAAGACAATTTATCAGATTGTCTTCTGACGGAATGAAATTCTGAATATCCAGAGTGCGCCGGCAAGAAAACAGATAATCCCGAATATCTGGGTGGAATAGAGCCCTATTTCTGATGGGATAAGGTCGCCCCGGAAGTGGTCAAGCCAGTATCGCAAACTGCCGAAGAAAATCAAATACCACGCAGCAATTTCACCGTCCTGATGCTTATCATGATAAAAAAGCAGCAGGAACCAGAAGATGAGCAAATCGCCGGCCATGTAATATAACTCCGTCGGATGGACGCGCCCCTCCACACCCGGAAATGTGACACCGATAAAACAATTGGATTGCTTTCCGTAGCAGCAACCATTCAGGAAACATCCAATGCGGCCGATTGCCTGTCCGACTGGTACACTTAATGCAACCATGTCAAGCGTACCGGCAACATTCAGTTTCATTGTTTTAAGAAGCACGATCAATGCAGCCAGACCAAAAAGGATGCCTCCCTGAATGGCAAGGCCACCATTGCGCAGCATAATAATTTCAAGTATATGCCTGGAATAGTAGTGATAGTTTGCGAAAACATGCACAATCCTTGCGCCAATGATACCTGATGCAAGGGTGACAAATATGATCCTGTTGATTTCTGATTCTGAATATGAACGTTTCCGGGCAAGGGACTGAAAGATAAAACTGCCCACGAGGGCACCGGCGGCAACCATGACCCCATACCAGTAAATAACGAAGTTGCCTATCTTAAGAAACACGGGGTGCATTTTTCCTCCAGAGCGTCAAAAAAATGAGACATATAACCCCGCATACAATACCTGTATCTGCGAAATTGAAAACAGGCCATATGTTATGAAAATCAATAAAATCCACGACACTTTTAAAACGCAGCCGGTCACTCAAATTTCCCAGAATCCCTCCTTCAATAAGACCCAGGCATAAGCAGGCATAAGAAGACAGGCGTGCTGGATGTCTTAAAACAAGATACAGAATGAAAACGACAGCGAAGAGTGATGTTACAACCAGGAATGGGAAGCAATTAGTGTTACTCAGGAACCCGAAGCAGATTCCAGGGTTCTTGATGTTCGTTACGTAGAAAAATGAGGAAATTTCAACAAATGAATTTTCGGGGATAAGATGCGAGATGATTGCTTTGGTTGCCTGGTCAATAATGAACATCAGAATTGTGCTTATGACAAATATCCGCACCGTGGAAGCACTTTTCAATATTTCCCTCCAGTTTTCTCCCGTTTTTTCTGACAGTCAATACAGTAACGGGCGTAAGGGATGGCTTTGAGCCGCTGTTTTGGTATCTGGGTTCCGCACCCATCGCAAATACCATATTTCTTTTCCTCTATCCGTTTAAGAGATTCATCAATCATCTCAAGGAGTTCTGTTTCAGAGGATGTAAGGTTGAAATCAAGGTCTTTTTCAAAAGTGTCTGTTCCAAGTTCCGCGAGATGTGTTGGTACGCCGGCTCTCTCGGATTTGTTGCCCCTTGCATTTTTCTGCGTGCTCTCCTCAAGATATCCGATGCTTTTCAAAATCCGTTCCTTCTGTTTCAGCAATATTTCCTTAAGTTCCTTCAACTCCTTGCGGTTCACCTTATACCTCCCTTGCCTGACTTAGCAACTGTTATCAAACATCAAAAATTACCACTGCTTCCAGCATCTTTCTTTTCTTTACAACTGTCAACCCATGATAAGTCGCTGATTTTATCTCCTTTAAACAACCGGAAATTCTTACTCCTTTCATCCCGATACGGGCACGATATCCATTTTTTAGATGCTCTATTGTAATAAGAAACTTCCTAAAAAGCAAATTGCGGACAGTTGCAAAAAACAGAAGTTCATTCAGGAACCCGATAAGAATCTCCTCCTCGGTTCCGGCGATGTTGAGATTTTTACCTATGGGTTTATTTTCTGCCGGAATAACTGGCTCAAGCATATATTCAAGGGCGCGGGCACCTGAAACAAGAAGGTCGGGGAAATTCTTTCCCCGAATCCTTACGCCTATGTCAGCAGGATGCTCAATAAACTCAAATCTTTTCATCTTCAGAAACAACCGCTACATCTGCAATCAGGTCCCCCTCATCCATATTGATAAGTTTTACTCCAAGTGTACTTCTGCCCACCCTGCGAATTTCTGACGCGGAGTGCCGTATAATCATGCCGCCTCGCGTTATTATGATAATTTCATCTTTGTCAGAAACAATTCTTGTACGCACAACAGGGCCTGTCTTGGAATTTACTTTCATGTCAATGACGCCTTTTCCACCACGCTTTTGCCGCCTGTAAAACTTAACAAAGGTCCTTTTGCCGTATCCCCTCGCTGCAACAGTCAAAATTTCCTCTGTCGGTTTTTCCTGTGGGAAAACCTGCCCGCCCACCACCTCGTCATGAGCGGATTTAAAGCGAATTCCAATGACACCAATGCCAGTGCGTCCAATTTCCCTAACATCTGTCTCGGCAAAACGAATGCAGAATCCCTGTTTTGTAAAAAGCATCACATCGTTTTTGCCATCGGTTAGTTTCACATCAATCAGCCGGTCATTCTTGCGAAGCGTAATACCAATAATTCCGCCCTGTCTCGGATGACTGTAAGCAATCAACTGTGTCTTCTTGACGAGCCCATTTTTTGTAATCATCAGCACGTATTGCCCGGTCTTGAAATCAGATACAGGGATTACTGCGGCTATTTTCTCATCCGGGTTGATTCTGAGGAGGTTGACGAGCGGCTTCCCGCGGGATATGCGGCTTGCTTCAGGAATCATGTATCCCTTCAGCCAATTTACGCGGCCGCTCTCAGTGAAAATCAATAACTGGTCAATGGTTGAGCAAACAAAAACATGCTTCACAAAATCCTCGTCTTTGGTTCCTGCACCGATGATGCCCCTGCCGCCGCGTCTCTGCCTGCGGTATGTGTCCAGAGGAATCCGCTTGACATATCCGCCGTAAGAGACCGTCACAACGATATCCTCAGGTCTGACAAGGTCTTCATCAGTCATTTCCTGAATTGGACTTCCAATTTCAGTACGGCGCTCATCTCCAAACTTCTTCTTAAGTGTTTTTAGTTCCTCCTCAATAATTGCGTCAACCTTTGCACGACTGGCAAGAATTTCCTTTAACTCCGCTATTTTCTTTTTTAACTGGTCAAGTTCCTCTTCAAGTTTGTGCCGCTCCAGTTTGGTCAGTTTCCCAAGTGGCATTGCAAGGATTGCGTCTGCCTGTCTGTCTGATAGACTAAACTTCTTCATCAGGCCTGCTTTTGCTTCGTCTATGCTGGCAGAACTTCTAATTAACGCAATCACCTTATCAAGATTATCCACAGCGATTTTCAACCCGAGGAGTATGTGATGACGCTCCTCGGCTTTCCTGAGGTCAAACGCAGTCCTCTTTGTAACAACATTTCGCCTGTGGTCTATAAAAAGTTCAAGCGTCTCTTTGAGAGTGAGGAGTTTTGGCTGCCGGTTAACAAGGGCAAGGTTGATAATCCCATAGGTTGTCTGCATCTGGGTATGTGAATATAACTGGTTAATGACAATGTCAGTGTTTTCTCCTTTACGCACCTCAAGCACGACCCTTAACCCTTCCTTGTCTGATTCATCGCGCACCGCACTTACTCCACCGATTTTTTTCTGTTCAACAAGATTTGCAATTGTTTCGACAAGGTTGCTCTTATTCACCTCAAACGGGATTTCTGTGATAACGACTGTATCATGACTTTTTCCTTCTTCAACTGTAACTTTTCCCCTGACCGTTATAATTCCCTTGCCTGTCCGGTATGCTTCAATGATGCCGCCAGTGCCGCAGATAATTCCACCTGTTGGAAAGTCAGGCCCTGGCAGCACCTCCATGATTTCTTCAAGAGTTGCCTCGGGGTTCTTCAGCACCATGACAAGCGCATCAACCACCTCGGAAAGATTGTGTGGCGGAATATTGGTTGCCATCCCGACAGCAATTCCTGATGAGCCATTGATAAGAAGGTTCGGAACCTTGCTCGGGAGGACAACTGGTTCGGTGAGTGATTCATCAAAATTCGGCATAAAGTCAACTGTTTCTTTCTCAAGGTCCGCAAGCATTTCAAGCGCAAGCGGGTGCAGTCGCGCTTCGGTATATCGCATAGCCGCAGGAGGGTCTCCGTCAATAGAACCAAAATTTCCCTGCCCGTTAACTAGTGGATAACGAAGGCTGAAATTCTGTGCCATTCGCGCGATTGATTCATAAATTGGAGCATCGCCATGCGGATGATATTTTCCCATTACCTCACCAACAATACGCGCACTCTTCTTGAATGGGCGGCCTGGTTCAAGCCCGAGTTCCAGCATTCCGTACAAAATTCGGCGATGCACTGGTTTTAGCCCGTCACGTACATCAGGAAGCGCCCTGCCCACAATGACACTCATTGCGTAATCCAGATAGGAACTGCGCATCTCCTCCTCTATCCCTACCTGGTTGATTTTTTCTTTTGCGTCCACTGATGCCTCCTTATCAATTTCCTGTTACTTTATTCAATGGTTGTCCTGTTTGGAATTTAAATCACAACATAATATGGCCGCGGTCACTAAATATCAAGATTTTTTGCTTCAAGCGCATAGTTCTGGATAAATTGTTTTCTTGGCTCAACCTGTTCGCCCATAAGGATTGTAAACATCTCCTCTGCCTTGACAGCATCTTCCAGTCCAATCTTGACAAGCCGCCTCGCGGCAGGATTCATTGTCGTTTCCCACAATTGCTCGGGATTCATTTCACCAAGCCCCTTATAACGCTGAACATTTATTCCCTTTTTCCCATTCTCCTTGATTATGTTGGAAAGTTCGCCAAGAGATGTGCGAGTAACTTCCTTTCCGTCCTCTTTCAGGGCAAAACTTTCTGCCCAGAATTTCTGCGGAAGTCCGAGGGCTTTCGCTTCAGCAAAAAGTTTCTCGCTTTCGCGCCTCTCATAAATTTCTATCAATTTGTAATTGCCCGAGAAAAGCGTCTGGTTATTTAACTGGTTCTTTTCCATAAATGCGGCAAGTTCGTCATCCGAATAAAAGTAGTGCTTGTTGCCATTAAGAACCAGGCAATAACTTGGCAGGGCTCCTGTCTTGCTGTCACACTTCGCAAGATATTCCTTTATGTCTATGCCTCTTTTCTTCAGCACCCGTTCAAATTCCGAGAATTTCTTTGATAGGAATGCGAGCTTTTTTATTTGAGCAGGGCTAAGGGACTCTTTCAAGGAATGAGGCACAACCTCAAGTTTTTCACAGCCAAGATCAAGAAGGATGCGCTCCATCTCGGCTTCACTCTCAACATACATCTCCTTTTTTCCTTTTTTAACCTTGTACAGTGGCGGCTGAGCAATGTAACAATATCCCTGCTTGATAAGTTCAGGCATCTGCCGATAAAAAAATGTAAGGAGCAGGGTTCTTATATGCGCTCCGTCAACATCGGCATCAGTCATAATGATAACCTTATGGTAACGCAGGCGGGATATGTCAAATTCATCGCCGTAGCCGGCCCCAAAGGCGCTAATCATCATCCTGATTTCATTGTTGCTGAGAACCTTGTCAAGCCGCGCCTTTTCGGTATTGATGATTTTTCCGCGCAGTGGCAGGACTGCCTGGAATGTTCTGTCGCGGCCCTGCTTTGCGCTTCCGCCCGCTGAATCCCCTTCCACGATAAAAAGTTCCCTCTGCGATGGTTCCTTATTGGAACAGTCAGCAAGTTTTCCGGGCAGTCCACCGCCTTCAGCCAGCTTCTTCCTTGTCAGGTCGCGTGCCTTCCTTGCTGCTTCACGCGCCCGCAGGGCAGTCACGGCCTTACCAAGAATTTCTCGCGCCGCTTCTGGATGTTCTTCAAGAAATGTGTATATCCTGTCAAACGTGATGCTTTCAACCAGCGGCTTCACGGCGGAATTGCCAAGTTTCGTCTTTGTCTGACCTTCAAACTGCGGTTCGGGAATTTTAATGCTGATAACAGCGGTCAATCCCTCGCGAACATCCTCGCCGCTGAGCGTCATATCATTTTCAAGGTATGAATTTTTCTTGCCGTACTCATTTATGCTTCGCGTCAGCCCTGCGCGGAAACCAGTCAGATGGGTGCCGCCTTCCCGCGTATTTACGTTATTGACAAACGTGAGAATCGTTTCATTGTACCCATCGTTGTACTGAAACGCCACATCCACCTCAATGTCATCCTCAATTTTTTTGAACTGGTATGGTGGGGAAAAAAGCGGTGTCTTGCTCTTATTGAGAAACTCAACGAATGATACAAGTCCGCCGTCAAATGAAAACACCTCAGACCTATTTTTTCGTTCGTCTTCAAATTTTATCGTTACGCCCGGGTTGAGGAATGCGAGTTCCTTGAGCCGGCTTGCGAGGATGTTGTCATCAAATTCAATGTTTTCAAAAATTTCAGAATCCGGCTTGAATGTAATGGTTGTCCCTGTCTTGTTTGTTTTTCCAACCACTGTCAACTGGGTCGTTGGCTGGCCCCTTTCATACTTCTGGTGGTAAACCTTGCCATCTCTTCTGACTTCGGCTTCAAGCCACTCTGCGAGGGCATTTACAACAGATACGCCAACTCCGTGAAGCCCACCCGACACGCGGTATGCCTTGCGGTCAAATTTTCCGCCTGCGTGGAGCATTGTTAATACAACCTCTATAGCAGGGCGTTTTTCCGTCTTATGGATATCTATCGGGATTCCGCGGCCATTGTCTGTAATTGACACACTATTGTCAGTGTGCACAACAACCTCTATCTCGTTGCAGAATCCTGCCATTGCTTCGTCAATGCTGTTATCCACGACCTCATAAACAAGATGGTGCAGCCCGAAAACCGCGGTGTCGCCGATGTACATGGCAGGCCGTTTCCTCACCGCATCAATCCCGCTCAAAACCTGAATTTTCGTCGCATCGTACTTCGTTTCAGTCCTTTTTTCAGCCATAAATTCATCCCTCCTGATATTGGGTTTCTAAGACAAAAAAATGATACCACTTTTTTATATCAAAGTCAACTGAAAAACATCCATTAGAAAAAGACGCATTTTTTAACTTCTGGAAAGCAACTTTAAGAGGGTCAAAAACTTACGGCAGAAATATTGAATCTTCCTTTTCTTGAGGAAATGGTCTCAGGGAAGTATTTCTCGTAGAAGTATCCACCTTTGATTGGAAGGAAAGGTGGAATGCCATAAAATGCGCGCAGAATTTTTGAAAGGTGCTCACTGCGATACCTGCTATAAATGAACCTGTCGCCAAACACCAGGTAGAACGTAACCCCATCCTGATTTGCGATTGTTTGTCGGGCGGTCTCAAAATATGGCCCGACCTTTTTGATAATGTCCGGGTCAAAAGAAAAAATCAAGAAATTCCTGCCGTCAAGTTCACGATAATCAGTAATAATATCATCCTGCCTGCCACTCCTGGACGGTGAAGCGAAGAGCGCGATATAGTGTTTACAGTGGTAGCCGAGAACACACGCCTCTGTGTATCCATCCGAAGCAAGCACACGGCCGGCGCTGTTTCTACGGATTATATCACAGAAAATTTCTGGTTTCACAAACATCGCAAGTTTTGAATATTTTTCGGGCACGCACCACTGTCCTGCGCGCCGCGCAAAGAAAGGAGCCGATCCGGCAAAAATAACAAGAACAATTGAAAAAACCGCCGAATAACGAATCAGGCGCACAAAATCCGCAGGAAACAATGCAATGCAGCAGACAAAAAAGAACGGACAGAAGGCGAGGGACCAGTGCAATCCAACCCTTCTGAAAAATGACATAAATGCAAGCAGGACAAACGGAACGACCCACATATAGCAAAAAATTGAGAAGATTCCTGAATTCTCCCGCACAACTGCTTTCTGTCGCCTTATAAGGTAGAAAATAACCCATGGCATAAGAAGAAAAATTTGCTCAATGAGAAAAACAAAGAAAGTATCAAGCCGGAATGTAACATCTCTATTCCTGTAAAAAAGGTTGAACATCAGGTTTGTCCAGCAATGGGTATAATTCCAGTACAGATTAAGAAAAGCAAATGGTAATGCGCAAAGCATCGTAATTACAACCCCGGAATAAATCCTTCGGTTTTTCATACTGGCGGCGAAAGCAAGAAGTCCGAACATTGCCAGGACCGCAAAATACTTGCTCAAAAATGCAAGCCCTGCGCATATTCCTGCCAGGATAAACCAGGGTCTTTGCCCGCTCAGGATACCCCTATAAAAAAGCGCGCAGGCAGTGAACACAAAGAGTATAAGAGGCACATCGTTCGTTATTAAAACTCCGAGTACGCTCATAGGAGAAAGCATAAAAAGCGTTGCAGCAAGGTACGCTTTCTCCCTGTCTTTCGGCGCAAGAACCCAGGCAACAAGCGATGCAATCACAACTGTGGAAAAAACAGCAAAAAGCCGATAAATGAAAATATTTTTTCCCAGGAACGACATCAGCCATATTACCCATGCAATCATTGGCGGATGTTCAAAATAACCATAATCAAGATGCTGCGCCCAGACCAGAAAATACGCCTCATCCCCTGTTATTGGAATGAGCGCTGACAGAATTAGTTTCGCAATTGTAACAAACGCCAATGAAAACAAAAAAAGTTTTCTTGCGCCCCGGATTCTTTTACCTAATTCATTAAGTTCCATATTCGCCATTCTGAATCAATCCAACAACTGAAATACCATGCGCAGTGTTTTCTTTCATCACCTGCTTAATATTCTAAACTCAGAATTAACTTCGCACAATTATTTGGAGTTAAACTTATTTTTAAACGTATCGTCTAACCATGGAAGGTAGTGTAATATATTTTCTGTAAATTGATGAAGGTGGCCACTTGACAAAAAGGGGCCATCGCCCTTCTATTAAGTAGCATGAACTACTTAATTAACAAAGGAGGGAAAGATGGCCCGGAATAATG
>Ga0315298_1006241_pt1 | contig 16360 bp, 11 predicted proteins | sample WHS_1_MG_FD_203077 | JGI IMG/M metagenome (GOLD analysis project Ga0315298, IMG submission 203077) | Extremophilic microbial mat communities from Washburn Hot Springs, YNP, Wyoming, USA - WHS_1_MG | ecosystem: Environmental > Aquatic > Thermal springs > Hot (42-90C) | place: USA: Wyoming...
TGAAGGCAGTGGATCTCCCCCTCGTATGATATGCAGTGTGAGCATCGTCCAGCCGATGGCTCACTTGACGTCGGGGGGATACCTGGCATCCTGGGAGCTGGCCCAGGGAGGGAAGCGCTGCACCCCCTTGTTGCACCCTTGCGGGTGACTTCTACGAAAGCATGCGCCCCTCGTCCCGATGGGTACTTCTAACCCGCATCTTGTGCGCAAGCCACACTCATCTGGGGCAGCAGGCCCAGACGCACCTGAGAGTGGCAGTAGTTCTCATTGCTCGCGAGGCTGTTGACCTCATCGGGTGCCAGGAATCCCCCCTCCCTCCGGCCAAACATCAACACCCAGGCTAGAGGAGGTTCAACCATGCCTGATCCCCTCCTGGTGGGCATTGATGTCCACCGCCAGAACAACACCGTGCACCTCATGGATGGCCAAGGCCAAGAAGTTGCCAAGGCCTTCGCCGTCGCCAATAACCGCCCGGGCAGTCAGGCCCTCGCTGCCAAGCTCAGCCAGGTGGCCAGCGCCGGTGGCTACGACTGCCTGCAGGTCGCCGCCGAGGCCACCGGCTTCTACTGGTGGCACCTGTTTGTGGCCTTGAGCCAAGACCCGCTCCTGGCGCACTGGCCGCTCAGCCTCTACCCCTTCAATGCCCGTCCCATCGCCAACTTCAGGAAAGCCTACATCGACTTGGATAAGAGCGACGCCATTGACCCCTTCGTCATCGCCGACCGCCTGCGCTGGGGGCGCGACCTGCCCCAGCCCTTCCATGCCGACGCCACCCTCACCGCCATACGCTGCCTCACCCGCCACCGCTTCCATCTCAGCCAGAACCTGGCGCGAGAGAAAGCCTGTTGCCTGGCATACCTCTACCTCAAGGCCAGCGAATACACCCACCTCAAGGCCTTCAGCGACGTCTTCGGCGCTGCCAGCCGTGCCGTCATCGCCAACTTCGCCTCCATCGAGGACATCGCTGCTATCCCCTTGGCTGATCTGGTCGAGTTCATCGACAACAAGGGCAAAGGCCGCTTCGCCGATCCCAGCCAAAACGCTCGCCTGCTGCAACAAGTGGCCCAGGACTCCTACCCTCTGCCAGAGGCGCTGCAGGCGCCTGTCAACCTCATCTTGCGCCAGAGCCTGCAAAGCATCAGCACCATCGAGCGCCAACGCCAACGTCTGGATGCCGTCATCGCCGAGCACATGCAAGCCGTCCCCAACAGCTTACAAACCATTCCCGGCTTTGGCCCTGTCTACTCCGCCGGCATCATCGCCGAGATCGGTGACCTGGAACGCTTCCACTACGACGAAGCCAAGGTGGCCAAGTTCGCTGGCCTCAAGTGGCGCCAGACCCAGTCGGGCGACTTCAAGGCTGACGAGACCAGGCTCACCCGCTCAGGCAACCCTTACCTGCGCTACTACTTCACCGAGGCGGCCAACAGCGTCCGCCGCTACGACGCCGACTATGCCGCCTACTACCAACGCAAGTATGACGAGGTACACACTCACCAACATAAGCGGGCCATCATCCTCACCGCCCGCAAACTGGTGCGACTGGTGGTTCGGCTGCTGACGACGAACCAGTCCTACCAGCCCCGAAACTCCATTCTTGCCTCTTGACATTTCGCCGCATCCCTTCTTGCTGCCTGCCTCTGCAGCAAGTGTTGGGGCGCATGCCTGGCTTGCACTCGGCGCCCTGTTCGCCTTGCATCAGATCGGGTCGTCTTTCATAGTGGTGCTGCCGGCATATGGGCCGTGGAGTCAGGCCCGGCCAACCGGGTCGCTCTGTTCTGTCAAGTGCACCCAGGAGGAGTACGCATATGAGGCTGGGTAGAGCGTCCACTCACCTTGAGAACGTCGAGGAGCTCGAGCGCAGCCTGGTTCTGCGGGCAGGCGCGGTGCTCGCTATCCTCGCCTGGCTGGCCTGGTACCGCGAACTGATCCCCAGACAGCGAGACTACCGGCTCATCGGCCTGAGCCTGGCCGGCAGCGTCCTGATGCTGGGACCCGCCCTCCTGCGCACGTTGCCGGCCCGGTGGCGGGGCCTCATTCAGGTCGGCACTGGCCTCACTATCACCACCTTTGCCTACCACAGTTTGGGCTACACCGATGCGGCACCATTCTTCGTCCTGCCTACCATGCTTGCCGCCTTCCTTCTCTCTCCCTGGTCGGCACCTGCAGTTGCCTTGGTTTCCTGGGTTCTCCTCGGCGGCGTGCCCACCATGGGTGATCTGTGGCCACAGCGGGCGCTCGTCCTCACAGTGGGCGCTCTGGCTGCACTCTGGTCATTGAGTATCCGCGAAGAGATCGCCAATGCCTGGAAATACGCTGAACGCAGCGCCCGCCTGACGCATGAGGTACGCGAACAGCAACAGAAAGTGCGCGAACTGAACAAAGCCCTGCAACTCTCCAACGACTTGCTCAGGCGAAGCCTCAGCGAGCTTGCCGCCGCTCAGCGCGAGACGGAGGAAGCACGTCGTCTCAAGGAACAGTTCGCGACGACCGTCAGCCACGAACTGCGGACGCCGCTCAACGTCATCCTTGGTTTCATCGAGGTGATGCAGCGTTACCCGGAGGTCTATGGGGATGTCACGTGGACTCCTGACCTGCGCCGCGACATTAGCGAGATCCAGACAAGTGCGCGGTACCTGTCCGACCTGGTAGACGACATCCTCGACCTGGCCCGCGTTCAGGCGCTGAAGATGCCCATCCACCGGGAGCACACCGATCTGGCCAGCCTGGTGCAGGAAGTGGCCGATCTGGCGTCGCGTCTTCTCATGGACAAGGAGGACGTGCGCCTGCGCACAGAGTTGCCTTCTGACCTGCCGGAAGCTTATGTGGACCGCACGCGCATCCGCCAAGTGTTGATCAACCTTCTGGCCAATGCTGCGCGCTTCACCGAACATGGCCAGATCACAATCAGCGCCAGGCTGGCTGGTGACGAAGTGGTTCTTTCGGTGGCTGACACAGGAACAGGCATCCCGCCCGATCAACTGGAGACCATCTTTGACGAGTTCAGCCAGGTTAGTGGATACGGCGACGAAAGGCTCCAGCGGCTCGGCAAAGGGCTCGGGCTCGCCATCGCCAAGCGCTTCGTACAAATGCACGGCGGGCGTATCTGGGCCGAGAGTCAACTTGGTCGCGGCAGCACCTTCTCCTTCAGTTTGCCCCTGTCGGCTAAGCAGGTGGCCAGGTTGGGACCGCCGCTGCTGCAGCAGGGGCGGCGAGCTCTTGGCGCTCCCGCTATCGTCGTCGTTGACACGGATGGACGGGGAAGTGCTTTCCTCGGCAGGCACTTGGACGGGTTCGAGGTTGTGCCTGCAGCAAGCCTGGCAGAGACACGCAAGTTGGTGCACCGCCTGCACCCGCGGGCTGTGATCGTGAACTCCCCATCTGATGCTTATGAAAACTCCCAGGGCTCATTATTCCCAATCCTGCCTGAACCGGTGCCGGTTATCTTCTGTAGCTTGCCATCGAGCGCCCGGCGCATGGAGGCCGGGGTGTTCGATGATTGGCTGGTGAAACCCGTTGACAACGATAAGCTCCTAAATGCCCTGGCACGCTTCCCAAGCGCTCGCCGGTTGCTATTAGTTGATGACGATGCCTCCTTCGCGCACCTCGTCCGGCGCATTCTCCAAGCACAGCCTGAACGGTATGATGTCGTCTGCGCCTATGACGGTCGCTTGGCTCTGGAGATGGCAAAGCAGTTCCAGCCCGATTTGGTGCTGCTCGATATCGCCTTGCCCGGCCTCAATGGCTGGGAGGTCGCCCGTCTCTTGCGCCAATCAGGGCAGGCTGACACGAGCGGAGATTCGGCATTACACATCGTCGCCGTCACGGCCCTGCAGGCCGAAGTTGAGGAGAGCCAGGCCAGCCCGGGCATCTTCTCTGTCACTGCTTTCAGGGGTCTCACCGAGGAGGATACGCTGCACCTGATCCAGGCCTGCTTGGAGCATCTGCGGCCGGTCTACTCTGGGGCGGAAGATGCGGACACTGGCGAGCATGGGTTCGCACAGATAGCCGGAGCAACTTGACCTCTGGATGCGACGCCTGACCGTCACAGCGCGCTTGTGGCCGATGATCTGGTATAGCTTCGGCCGGACCCTAAGGGCGAGGTCGGTCTCGGCCGGTAGGCGCTAACCCTCACGGATATCCCAGAGTCGGGGCCACGAGCCAGGGGCACCAGAACGCCCTGCCCTGGTTCCGCTCGATCCGCTCGAAAGGGCTCAGGGATCGGGGGCTGGCTCGGGCCTGACCTCGACGGCAATACCACGCATTAGACAGGCGATGCGGGGGTGCGTACCTTCGGCGGAGGTGAACACGTTGGCTGAGCCAGCCCGACCCGTGTCCTGGTCGTAGGAGTAAACCCACACTCGTTCCCGGAGGCAGAGTGTGCCCGGGGCGACAATGGCTTTGCCCTGGGATTAGAACAAGCGGACCCGCCTGAGTTCGTAGGCATCACAACATCGCAGCCACTGCCTGAGGCAATGATGCCCTCCATGGTGTCGGCCGGCCCACGCCTGCTCCGACCGGGCATCAGGTTGGATGGACACAAGAGCGGCATTACTCCTGGCTCGGACGCCCGCCCCTGCGCACAGCCTGGCGCAGGGTCTTCAGTAGCGCCAGACGAGAAACTGGCTTGGACAGGCAGGCTGTGGCTCCAAGCGCCGTCCCAAGCTCAGGGTCATTGACAACCGAGCAGATGATCACGGGTAGCGAACGAGTGCGAGGACTGAGCTTGAGCGATTGTAGGACGGTCCAGCCATCCGCTTCGGCCATCATCAGGTCAAGTACCGAGGCTTCCACCTGCTTGGTGACGGCGAGAGCTTCGGCCAGGCGCGGATGCGGCGCCAACACTGGATCCCATTCACTGGCGGCCAGGTAACGCTCATACAGAGCATAGGTACCAGGATTATCCTCCACAATGAGGACGCGGCGCCGCTTGGCAAGTGGGAGTCTGAGACACAGGCTCTCTCCCTCAGGCCGCTGCAGGTGTTCACAAGACCATCCCTGGGCGCTCGCCACTCTCAGCGCGGCTTGCGTCCTGGTGCCCAGGCTACCACCGTCCGCAGGGGCAGGCAGGCAAATGCTGGCTCGATCCTCATCGTCGGTAAGGAGAACAACCAATTCCCCGACATTGCTAACACTGTCCCCCTGTAAAACGGCGCTGAGCAGAATGGTCAGCACCTGCCGGAGCACCGCGGGCGCGCACGCCGCTATAACCGGCTTATGCGGCCGATCCAGCCGCAAGCGAATTCCCCGCCGTTTGGCCAGGCCGGCTACTATGTCCATAGCCGACTGAACGACCTCGGCCACATGGACGGGCTCCGGTCGGGCACCAAGCGCGCCAATCTCTTGAGCGAGAGCGTCAGATGGCCGTGCGCCCCCGGCTGGCTCGGCTGCTGGCTGAGTTGCCGGGTGCAGTGAGCTTACCGCCTGCCGCGATCGTAGTATCTGCGCCAGTTGCTCCTCGGCCCAACGCAGATCCCTGTATACTTGGCGCGAGCCGACCGACAATTGCCGGGCGACGTCATCCACGTCAAAACCGGAGACATAGCGCAGGCGCAGGCAGTCATAGGCGCGAGAGGCCGAAGCGGCTCTGCTCGCTGATGCACCAAAGCCTGGAGTTGGCCTCATGACCTCTATAGCATCCAGCAACCGGCCACGCAGGGCCTGAGCACGCTGGAGCACATCCTCATGAGCACTGATGTCAGGCAGAAGGCGTGCCAGCTCACAGCTAGCCAACTCGGTGGGAACGTACATGCAGAGCAAAGCCTGGCGCACGGCATCAGCCGAGATGTCGTTCATGGTTAGGCCGCACCTACCCCCTTTGCGAACACACTAGCAGCGACTCATCTGTCTCTTGCCTCAGCGTATCCGAAATTGTCACTGATCTGTCAAATCTATGTCAAGAAAATGTATGGCAGCACCTTACGCTGCTGCCTATACTGGAGCATATGGCGTCGAGCGGCGTGTACAGATATGCACGCCAGACCCACTAGCCCATTCTTGGAGTCTATCGCATGCGCAGGAGACCTGACAGGAGGGCATCATGCTGAGACGAAGATTGGACAGAAGGACGTTCTTGCGTTCGGCCGCCATGCTGGGAGGGGCAACGGTGCTGGCTGCGTGCGGTGCCACGCCAACCCCACAAGTTGTGGAGAAGGTGATTACCCAAGTCGTGAAGGAAACATCCGTCGTGGAGGTCACCAAGGTGGTGGCCGGCACCCCGGAGGTGATCAAGGAGACGGTCGTCGTTGAGAAACAGGTTACAGCTGCACCTGCCCCTCAACAGCCTGTCACCATCCGCCACGGCTGGTGGATACCGGGCGACATGGAGTGGGCCAAGGTGATGGACCGGGTGGCCAAGAAGTTCATGGAGAACAACCCGGATATCAAGGTCCAGATCGAATCTTCAGGTTGGTCGGACTACTGGCAGCGAGTGCAGGTCCAGATGGCCGGTGGCGAAGGCATGGACGTCATGTGGATGTCTGGCGCCTACTTCGCGAACCTTATGGGCAAGAAGGGTATCCTGGAGCTTACCCCTTACGTCCAGCGCGACAACTTCGACTATTCTCTCTACATCACGCAGGACGATTTCTTCCCTGACGGCAAGACGTGGACTATGCCCTACACGGGTTGGGGCGGCCAGCTTATCACCTACAATATGAATGCCTTTGATGAGGCCGGGGTAGCCTACCCGACTAACGAGTGGACCTGGGATGACTGGGCCGCTGCAGCGCAGACGCTGACCAAGCGCACGGGCGACAAGGTCAGCCAGTGGGGCATGTGGATCCAGACTGGCGCCGAGTACGGCTGGCTCCACTACATGCGGGCCCAGGGTGGCAACTGGATCAACAGTGATCATACAAAGACCACCATGGATGACCCGAAGTGCATCGCAGGCATCCAGTGGATCCTCGACTTCATGTTCAAGAGCAAGGTTTCGCCCAACAAGACCGAACAGGGCTCGATCAGCCAGGCAGGCGTGACTGATCCTTTCTATAGTGGCCTGACAGCCATGGCCAGTGAGCAGGAACTCGCGCTCGACAAGCTCAAGACCGAGGGTCTGCCCAAAGACAAGAATGTGAAGCCCCAGGTGGTCTTGTTCCCGACTCCCAAGAAAGGCGACAAGCGCTGGTACAACGGCAATACCAACCCCAATACCATCTGGTCCGGCAGCAAGAACAAGGAAGCGGCCTGGAAATGGATCCTCAACTTGGCCGGCCGCGACGCTATGGCGGCCCTGATGGCGACAGCCGGTTACCCTCTGACCTCGGTGTACAAGCCACTCAACGAGGATGACAAGATCGGCTTCCTCAAGCCGGTCCCAGGGGTTGAGTGGCTGGATCTCAAGACCATCGTCGAGGCCACGAAGTACTGGACAGGCCTGGACTTCCATCGCAAGTGGATGGACTGGGAAAGCGCTCTGGAGGCCGAGATGGATTATGCCTGGCTGGGAGAGCGCGGCGCCGAGGAGGTCTGCAAGAGGGCCACAGCTGCCGGCGACCAGGTGCTACAATCGGCTTAGCGACGGCACCGTCCCTCCGCCCCCTTGCCTGAGGCAAGGGGGCGGAGGGACACCCGCTTCATGTTCGCAGACAGAGGATGCTGATGACCACAACAGCCGCCGCAACTCACGTGGCCGGCCGGCGGCCGCGGTTCCGCTGGCAAGATTACGAAGGCTGGCTCTTCATCAGTCCCTGGCTCCTAGGGCTGCTGCTCTTCGGCATTATCCCCTTTTTCGCCTCGCTCTATCTTAGCTTCACGAAGTACGAACTGCTGGGCGCGCCTGAATGGATCGGCCTGCATAACTATCAGCGTCTCTTCTTCCAGGACCCCCGTTTCTGGATCAGTCTGAAGGTTACACTCTACTACTCGGTATTGGCTGTGCCTTCTGGCCTGGTGATCGCATTTGTGCTGGCGCTGTTCCTCAATGCTGACATCGTTGCCAGGGCGTTCTTTCGCACCATGTTCTACCTGCCCTCTGTCACCGCGGGAGTGGCCACGGCCTTCCTTTGGGCTTACCTACTCAACCCGACAAACGGCCTCGTGAACACTCTGCTCTCGTTTGTGGGCATCAAGGGGCCAGGCTGGATCTACAGCCGCCAGTGGGCAGTGCCAGCGCTGGTGCTCATGAGTTGGTGGGGCGTAGGCGGCACCGTCGTCATCTACCTCGCCGGATTGCAGGCAGTGCCACAGCACCTCTACGAAGCAGCCGAGATTGACGGGGCTTCCTCCTGGGGCCGTCTTCTGCATGTGACCATTCCCATGATGTCCCCCACTATCTTCTTCACGATGGTCATGGGCGTGATCGGCTCTTTTCAGATGTTTACTACAGCCTACGTCGTCACCAATGGCGGCCCGGCTGATGCCACGCTCTTCTACATCCTTTATCTTTTCCGTCACGCTTTTCAGAACTTCAATATGGGCTACGCATCAGCATTGGCATGGGTGTTGTTTGTCATCGTGCTGGGCATCACGCTTGGACAGCTGAAGCTGAGCGGCAGGTGGGTCTACTATGAGGGTTGATTCAGGCGTACAGACAGCTGCTGTGCGACAACATCCAGCTGTGCGTTGGCGCGCATCGATCCGCTTCTGGAAAAGCAAGACGGCCGGGCGGCGAGTTGGGCTGGCCTTTATCTATGCCGTTCTGATCGTGGGCAGTATTGCCTTCGCTCTGCCTTTCTACTGGATGATCGCGACCAGCTTCAAGACCAAAATGGAAGCTGTAATGTATCCGCCCAAGTGGGTACCGATACCAATACATTTCACCGGCTACGAGCGCATGTGGACTGCCTTCCCCTTCGCTCGCTTCTTGACCAACACCTGCTTCATCACTATCACCACGATGATCGGGTTTATCCTCACCAGCACCCTCGTCGGCTACGGCTTCGCCCGCACGAAGTTCAAGGGACGTGATGCTCTTTTCCTCGTGCTTCTGGCCACCATGATGCTGCCGCCTCAGGTCACCATGATCCCGACTTTCATCATTTTCCGGGCGCTGGGCTGGATCAACACTTACTATCCTTTGATTGTGCCAGCGTTCATCGGCGGCAGCGCTTTCTACATCTTCCTCATGCGTCAGTTCATCATGACTTTGCCACGCGAGCTGGACGATGCGGCCCGCATTGACGGCTGCAACTCCTTCCGCATCTACTGGAACATCCTGATGCCACTGTCGAAACCAGCCATCGCCACCATCGCCGTCTTCTCCTTCGTCGGCGAATGGAACGACTTCATGGGGCCACTCATCTACCTGCAGAGCCAGGAGAAAATGACGATTGCCGTCGGTCTGCGTCTCTTCGTGGGTCAGTTCAGCACCGATCTGCCCGCAATGATGGCCGGCTCGTTTGTGACCGTCCTGCCCTTGATCGTGATCTTCTTCCTGGCGCAAAATTACTTCGTCCAGGGCATTGCCCTCACGGGGCTCAAACAATAGAGTTGGCGACATCGGAGGATTCCCTATGTCGGCCAACTACGACGGACCCCGTGCCCTGCGACCGGATGAACACCAGCAGATGTTGACCTTGCTCGAGGCTGCCTTCGGCATGACGCGCTCGCACTGGCTGCGCCAGTACCCCGCTGAGCGCCGTGAGCGCGTTGTGTTCCAGGACCATCTCGTCATCGCTCGCGACGACCGGATCGTCAGCCACATCGCTATCTACCCCTTCACCCTCATCGTTGAAGGGACGGAGGTGCAGGTAGGCGGCATCGGCAGCGTGGGCACCCTGCCGTCGGAGCAGGGCAAAGGCCACTTCAGCCGCCTTATGCGCCACGTGGAAACCGTGATGCGCGAGCGGGGCTACCCTCTGGCCATGCTCTGGGGCGATACCCAGCGCTACCGCCATTTCGGCTATGAGCCTGCTGGCAGCCGCCTCACCTTCCGGCTTTCGCCGAAGCAGCCGTACCTGCCTGGATCGGACTTTGAGTTGCGCGGCTACGAGAAAGCCACCGACCTCGAGGCGATCATCTGTGCTCATGAGGCGGAGCCCTGGCGCGTACGCCGCTCGCGCTGGCGCTACGCCGCCGCCCTCGAATCGCATGGCCTCCAGGCCTGGGTGGGCAAAGACGAGTCAGACTGGGCTTATGTCGTCGCCAGTGGCATGCATGTGATTGAGTGCGGCGGTGATCCAACCTGCGTCGCCCGGACGCTCGCCTGCCTGGTCCACCGCTACGGCGGCGATTGGACAATCTCGCTGCCAGAGGGCCAGACGCACCTGGTCGATTTGCTCTACCCCATGAGTGACAGTTGGCGCGTCGAGCCACTCGGCCAGGTGCACATCCTTGACCTCAAGGGCGTGTTGTTGGCCTGGAAGGCCCAGCTGGCTGCTAAGGCAAGGCAGCACGGTTTGAGAGGTACGTTCGCACTCGAATTGGCCGGTGAGCAACCGTGCCAGCGGGTGACGCTACACTGTGGGGACGGGCTGGAGATAGGCGACGGCGGCCAAGGCGAGGTGCTATCCCTCAGCCACGGTGGCATGGCGCGCTTCCTCTTCGGGCCAGCCCTGCCTGGGCCTGCCCGCCAGAGCTCACTTGCCGTCCTGTTTCCGTTAGGTTTCTACGTCTGGGAACTGGATCAGGTTTGAGAGCATCAGGAGATGGCTGCCCGCAGACCGGCATAGAGAGCGTCTGCCCTCGCCCGTGGCCATCTGTGCTCTCCAACAACGACAGGGAGGCTACAATGTCCAAGCAACTGTTAATCGGCGCTGCTGAGGTCCTCATCACGCCGCCACTGGGCATCTCAATGGCCGGCTACTACGAGGATCGCAAGGCCAATGACGTCCATGATGATCTCTTCGCACACGCTCTGGTATTCGATAGTGAGGGGCAATCTGCTGCCGTAGTCGTGTGCGACTTAATCGGCCTCAACCCCGAGGTCACCAGCCCGGCACGGGACATGATCCAGGCACGCACGGGCATCCCGAGAGATAGGGCGATCATCTGTTGCACCCACACTCACACGGGGCCCGTGGTGGCAACCGAGGAGACCTTCTTCGGCAAGCCTGACCCCGCCTACGTGGATGTGCTCACCCGCAATATTGCTGACGCCACCCAACTTGCCTGGCAGCGTCGCCAGCCTGCGACGCTGCGTGCCGGCAGAGCCAGGGCTGAGGGCATCGCCTTCAATCGCCGCTACTGGATGAAAGACGGTCGCTTACGCACCAACCCGCCCTTTCAGAGCCCCGACATCGTGCGTCCCGCCGGCCCTGTAGACCCCGAGGTGGGTGTGCTTCTGGCGAGCGACGCCTCAGGCAAACCCATTGCCCTGCTCTCCAACTTCGCCCTCCACCCGGACCAGGTAGGCGGCACAGCGATTGGAGCCGACCACGAAGGTGTCGAACGTGACCTGCTCCAAAGGGTGCTGGGCGAGAACGTGCCTATACTCTGTCCCAATGGCTGTTGCGGCGACATCAACCATTTCGATATGTCCAAGTCTGGACCCCAGCACGGCCACGAGTGTGCCGAGCGCTCCGGCAGCGTACTGGCTGGCTCAGTCCTGCAAGCACTTCCCGACCTGGTGAACGTCGAGAAGGTGACGCTGGCTGGTGGCAGCCGTGCTGTGCAGGCCGCCTTCCGTCTTCCCACAGCTGAGGAGGTGAAATGGGCCGAGGATCTGGTCAACCGGCCGCTACATGGCTTTGACGATACAGGCATTGACATCGTCAAGGCACACCGTATCCAGTGGTTGGCGCGCTCGGGCGAAACCAGTCTGAGGGCCGATGTCACTGTTATCACGCTGGGCGAGGTCGCCATGGTCGGCCTGCCCGGCGAGTGCTTCGTCGAGCACGGCCTGACCATCAAGCGCCGCTCACCCTTCCCATACACGTTCATCTTTGAGCTGAGCAATGCCAGCATCGGCTATGTCCCCACGCGAAAGGCCTACGACGAGGGTGGCTACGAGGCCACGAGCACTCGTCTGCAGCCCGGCACTGGCGAGAGCTTGGTCGAGGCGGCGCTTGGGCTGCTTGAGCGGGCCAAAGAGTGCGGCTAGAAACGATGCCGATGCGCACGGTTTGTCGCCGATACTGCCGCCAACTCAGTTCCCGTCGTCGTTCATCTGCTGTGAGCTCATTCCCTAGGAGAGGGGCATGAGAGAACCACACCGCTACGAGGAGTTGCTACCTGAGGAGTTCTATGCTGAGCTCAACCGTGCCCCAGTCGCTTACTTCGGTGCTGGCGCCATGGAGGAGCATGGGTTGCATAATGCGCTCGGTGTGGATCCCTACATAGCTTACGAGGTGTGCCTGCGCGCAGCGGCTATCGCAGGTGGAGTCGTCTTCCCACCCGTGCCCTTCGCTCCTGCCGGCGTTCCGGGCTACTCGCGCCAGGAACTGCGCAGCGGCCGATACAACCTCTACCCGCCAAGCCTGTGGGTGAGCCGCGAGCTCTGCCGCCAGCTTTACCTGGAACTGATGGAGTCCATGGCCGATCTTGGCTTCAGGGCTTGCATCGGCTTCGGTGGGCACTGGCCTGCCGATCTGCTCCTGGCCGAGCTGAGCGAAGAGCTGGGTGGTGTGGTGCGTGGCATGCGCTTCTGGGGCGGCGGCTTGGTGACGTTGTTGCGGGATAGCCTCGATGCGATTGAGGCTGAACACCCAGGTGCCACCGGTCATGGCATGCTCTGGGAGACGTCGCTTGTCATGGCCATGAGGCCGGATTGGGTAGAGGCTGAGCGCGCCAGGCGCATCAAGACCAACCCGCTCGATTCGCAACTCAAGGGCCAGCCGGAGGAGCGTCTGGAGGAGATCGCTGTCTCCGCCGGCGCCGATTGGGGTCGGCACTGGCTGGACCAGGCCGCCGAACGCTTAGCCGAGATCTCACGCGGCCTGCTGCATTAGCCGGGAATTGCACACGACTTTCTTACTGGTACGCCATACCGACAGCAGCCGTTCAGGAAGCGACGGCCAATCTGTCTTGGAGGCATTGCCATGACTTACCGTGTCGGTATCTCCGGCCTGGGCCGGGGTCTCGGCCCCGGGCGGGTCTTCAATCTCATGCCTGACTGCAAGGTGGTCGCCGGTTGTGATCCTGACCCGGCGGCACGGGAGCGCGTCAGCAAGACGTTCCCGGATATCGTCACCTTCGCCACATACGAGGAGTTCCTACGTTTTGGGCTGGATATTGTTGTTGTAGCTACGCCGATGCCCCTGCACCATGATCAAACCATCGCTGCCCTGGAGGCGGGTTGCCATGTCATGCAGGAGGTGACCCTGGCCAATTCCATACAGGAATGCCGGGACATCGTCGAGGCTGCCAAGGCCCACCCGCGGCAAAAGTTCATGCTGGCTGAGAACAACTGCTACTTGGCACATATCATGGCCTGGCAAAGGCTCTGGCAGCAGAAGATGCTGGGTGAGTTCATGTACGCCGAAGCCGAGTATGTGCACGACATACGCTCGCTGCTGCGCAAGCCCGACGGCACACCTACATGGCGCGCCTCTCGCCCACCTATCACCTATTGCACGCATAGCCTCGGCCCACTGATCAAGGTGACGGGAGAACGCTGCACCGTGGTCACGAGCTTCAACACGGGGAGCAAACTGGAGCCGGAGCTAAAGCACATTGACTTCGGTGTTGCCATCTTCAAAACCACGAGCGGCGGTTGCATCAAGATACTGCGCGCCCAGGCTGTTGCCCGCGAACCCATGATGCACTACTACAGCATCTACGGCACCAAGGGCGTGCTTGAGACCGCCCGGCCTCCTTACCCCATGCAGACAAACGCTTACCTGGATGACGTGCCCTACCTGCACAATATGATGCAACTGCCGCTCAGTGGCGATGTGCCCGGGGCGCCGCCTGAGGCCACAGCTGGCGGGCACGGCACAGTCGAGTACTACATGGTTCAGGACTTCCTGGATAGCATCCGCAAGGACACACCCTCGCCTATTGATGCGGAGATGGGCTGGGATATGACCGTGCCCGGCCTGTGCGCCCACGAGAGTGCCATGAATGGCGGTGCTCCCGTACCCATCCCGAGCTGGGAGGGATAGGGAGAGTCTACCGGAAGTGCCGTAGCACAGGAGGAACAGAACATGGCAAGCTTCCGTGCGGGCACCGCCAGAGCGAGCATCACTCCCTGGCTCAGGCCCGGTTATGCCCAGTGGCGCGATGCCGACGCGCGGCACGATATCCATGATGAGTTGTATGCCAAAGCTATCGTGCTCGAGAACGATAGTACCAGCATCGCCATTGTCGTCTGCGACCTGGGGGAGTTGCTCGAGGAAGACATGCTTCAGGCCAAGCACCTGGCAGCCCGGCTGACCGGCATTCCCGAGTCGCACATCTTTATCTCTTGCACGCATATCCACTCCGGTCCCGCCACTCTGGGCGCTCTCGGCAGCCAGCAGGACTCGATCTATATGTCCACCGTGGCCGAGCGCATCGCCACGGCAGTGGTGCTGGCCCAGAATCGCCTGCGCCCGGCCGAAGCCGGCTGGGCTTCCACGTCCGTGCCCAATGAAACCTTCAATCGGCGCATCCGGCTCAGGGATGGCACTATCCGCAACAACTTCGCCCTCTCCTACCAAGACCCTCGTGCTGTCGAGCCCGCCGGGCCTATTGACCCGGAACTCGCTTTGCTGGTATTGAGAGAGCCTGGCGGCGATCCGATCGCCCTTCTTGCCAGCTATTCGCTGCACTACATGGGAGCTCTTGGCGACCCAGGGCCGGCCTACTCCGCCGACTACTTCGGCTACTTCGACCGCGCTCTGCAGCGCCTGGCAGGGCGCGAACTCGTCGGCATCATGGCCAACGCCTGCAGCGGAGATGCAAATCAGATAGACATCTGGCACCCCAAGGACGAGCTACCGCATTTCTGGTATCAGGCCGAGCGCGTCGCCAACGTGCTCGCCGGCGCTGCCTACTCAGCCTGGCAGGGCCTGCGCCGCTTCGAGTACGACTCTGACCCGGTGCTGGCGGCGCACACCGAGCGCGCCATCTGGCAGCGACGCCAACCCACGCAGGGGCAGCTCGAGCGGGCGCGCGCCTTGCTTGCCGGCAAAGCAGCACTTGACGGAGAGCCGCGTCTGCGACCCTGGGAGTTCCCCCAGTGGGAACTGGTCTACGCCGAGGAGATTCTGCTCCTGGACAAGGAGCCGCTGCAGCAGAGTCATCCGGTGATGGCAATGCGTGTGGGCGACCTGGCGATCTTTGGCCTTCCGGGCGAGGCGTTCGTAGAGTATGGCTTGGATGTGAAAGCCAGATCACCTTTCAAGCATACTATGGCAATCGAGCTCGCCAACGGCTACTCTACCTACCTGGCCAGCAACAGAGCATTGTCGCAGGCAAGTGAAGATGACAATAGCTACGATACACATATGGCACGCTCGTCCTGTGCCACGCCGGGGACTCAATCGGCCTTCGTCGAGGCCGCCCTCCGCGCACTGCAGGCAGTGGCGTCGCGTTGAATGTGTTCAGATTAGGAGGCAAAACATGGCAACCAGCATGAAGGAGAAACTTGCTATCGAGGGTGGGCCCAAGGCGGTGAAGGGCCCGTTGCCGCACTGGCCGTCCTTCAGTGAGGAGGCCATCAAGGCTGTCGAGCAGGTACTTCGCAGCGGCAAGGTCAACTACTGGACTGGCAAGTTGGGGATGGAGTTTGAGCGCCGCTTCGCCGCGTGGCAGGGGAGCAAGTATGCCATTTCGACCACGAATGGCACGGCGGCGCTGCACACGGCGCTCTCGGCCCTCGGCATTGGCCCAGGGGACGAGGTGATTGTGCCCAGCTACACCTTCATCGCCACCAGCTTCTCAGTGGTGCAGGCGGGCGCTGTGCCGCGCTTCGCCGATGTCAACCTGGAGGATCACTGCCTGTCGGTGGAATCGGCGGAGAAGTTGGTGAACGAGCGCACCAAAGCGGTCATGCCGGTACACCTCTACGGCAATGTGGCCGATATGGACAAGATCAAGGCCTTTGCCAAGAAGCATGGCCTCTACGTGATCGAGGACAATGCCGAGGCCTTCGGAGGGGAGTACAAGGGCAAGAAGACGGGCACCCTGGGCGATATCGCCGGCTGTTCCTTCTGCCAGAACAAGACCTTCACCACTGGTGGCGAAGGTGGCATGGTGACCACGGACAACGAGGAGTGGGCCTGGCGAGCGCGGTCGTTCCGGGACCATGGCTACGATGTGAAGGCCAGGCTCAGCCTGCTGGAGCTGGAGCAGAGGCTGCCCTATATCCATAACCAGGTGGGCTTCAACTACCGCATGACCGAGATGCAGTCGGCCATTGGCCTGGCAGAGCTTGACCGGATAGACACCTGGAACATGCCCAACCGGCGGCGCAATGCCAAGATCATCCTGGACCAGATCAGGGACCTGCCGGCGGTCAAGTATCTGCCCATAGACACGCCGGAGCGCCGGAACG
>Ga0315298_1006242_pt1 | contig 16356 bp, 15 predicted proteins | sample WHS_1_MG_FD_203077 | JGI IMG/M metagenome (GOLD analysis project Ga0315298, IMG submission 203077) | Extremophilic microbial mat communities from Washburn Hot Springs, YNP, Wyoming, USA - WHS_1_MG | ecosystem: Environmental > Aquatic > Thermal springs > Hot (42-90C) | place: USA: Wyoming...
GTTTATTGATGTAGGCTGCGGTGACGGCTTCTTCACTATTCCCGCTGCCAGAAGCGTAGGGGAAGCAGGCAGAGTCTACGCTGTGGATATGAACGCCGCGGCCATTGAACGCTTAAAACGCAAAGCCGAAAAAGAAGGCGTGAAAAACATTTATGCGGTGGCTGCCGCGGCTGAGGACACGGTTTTCTGCGAGGGATGCGCCGACATTGTTTTCTACAGCACGGTGCTTCATGATTTTAAGGATCCAGCTAAGGTTTTACGCAACGCTAAGCAGATGCTCAAGCACGGCGGCAAACTTGTAAACATAGATTGGAAAAAGAAACTTCCAAATGCTTCGAGGCCCTCTAAATAGTTTTCTTTGACGTAGCGGCAAACTTGTAAACATAGATTGGAAAAAGAAACCCACGTTGTTTGGGCCTCCAGTGCATATACGGTTTAGCGAAGAACAAGCTGCAAGCCTCATAAAGGCGGCGGGCTTTAGAATTGAGAGCGTAAATGACGTCGGACGCAACCATTATATTATTAGTGCGCAAGCGTGAAAAACTTCAGTCTGGCACTTGATAATTAGACTATTGTGAATCTGCGTTGGTGAAGTGCCAGCTTTGTTTTAAGCTTTGGAAGAGTGAAAAGGGAAATATACCTTATTCCCTTTTAGTAGAGTTGAGGAAAATTGCAATGACTTACTGCACTAAATGTGGGAATGCACTTCCCGAAGAAGCGAAATATTGTCCAGTTTGCGGAACTGCCGTAGCAGCAGAATCGCCTGCTGCGCCGCCCGCAGCGACGGCACAAACTATTTCGTCTGGGTTGAAGTTGGCATTTTGGGGCGAACGCTTTGTCGCATGGTTAATAGACGTCATCATCATAGGCGTGATTGTAGGCATATTGAACCTATTCAATTTGTTCGCTGGCTTGACGTGGCCAGGTTGGCCTAATTGGGTGCCTTTCTTTAATGCCGGCAGCGTCCTGTACTTCTTGTACTGGATGTTCATGGAAGGCATGTATGGACAATCACTGGGGAAAATGATTATGCAGATAAAGGTTGTTCGTTTAGACGGCGGTAAAATCGGAATAAGCATGGCTGCCCTGGAAAGCCTGGGTAAAGCCTTCCTACTTCCGTTGGACTGCATCCTCGGCTGGATACTTTACCCGAAAAGTCGGCAACGAGCCTTCAATTATCTTTCGCAGACCATAGTGATAAAATTAACTTAGCGTTAACTTCGCTTTTTCTGAGCAATCTTGTAGCGTCAGAATTAAGTAATAGTTTTTACATCTGATTGCACGTCTAAACTGAACCATTTGGAGGGTGCCGTTAAATTCGCAAAGGTTCTAGTTACATCCGCTTGGCCATACATTAACGTAATCCCACATCTTGGTAATCTCGTCGGCTCCGTTTTGTCCGCAGACGTAGCCGCACGATATTACAGGCTACGCGGAGATGATGTGCTTTTAGTAAGCGGTTCGGACGAGCATGGTACACCCATTGAGGTTGAAGCCCTCAGGCAGGGAATAACGCCTAAAGAGCTGACTGATAGGAACCATGCGCGTGTAGCAGCGTTATTCCAGAAATGGGGCATTTCATTTGATAATTACACGCGGACCGAAAGCCCGGTGCATAAAGAGTTCGTGCAGGAAACGTTGATGAAAATTTACCGGAACGGCTACATATTCAGCCAAGACACGCAGATGCTGTACTGTGAGCATGACCAGCGGTTTCTGCCTGACAGGTTTGTGGAGGGGAAATGTCCCTACTGCGGTTACGAGCGGGCACGCGGTGACCAATGTGACATGTGCGGCAGGCTTTTAGAAACCACCTTCCTGGTAGAACCGCGCTGCGTTATTTGCGGGAACACACCGATAGTTAAGACCACGCGGCACTGGTACATTGACCTCTCGAGATTTGCAGAGCCGCTTACTACGTACATTAAGAATAATCAGCAGCTTCCAGCTAACGCCAAAAACTTCAGCTTAAACTGGATAAAGGAAGGATTGAAGCCGCGGGCGGTCACGCGGGATGTGGAATGGGGGATTCCAGCGCCGTTTCCAGGGGCAGAAGGTAAAACAATTTACGTGTGGGTTGAAGCCGTCTTGGGCTACGTGTCCGCGACCATAGAGTATTGTCGGCGTATAGGCGCTCCTGAGAAGTGGCGTGAATTCTGGTTTGACAAGTCAGCTAAAACCCTGTATTTCGTGGGAAAAGACAACATACCCTTCCACACCATAATTCTTCCAGCTCTGCTGCTGGCTACAGGAGAAGATTACAATCTTCCCTGGAATGTTTCAGCCACCGAGTTTCTCCAGTTCAAAGGCGCGAAAGCCTCCAAAAGCCAGCGGATCGGCATCTGGATAGACGAGGCGTTAGAGCTGTTTCCAGCTGATTACTGGCGCTTCTTCCTGATGGCCACGCGGCCAGAAACTAAAGACGCAAACTTTTCTTGGGATTTCTTCCTTGAAAAAATAAATGCAGATTTGAATGACACATTCGGCAACTTCATTCATAGAACTCTAAGCTTCATAAACGCCCGCTTCAACAGCGAAATTCCGCAACCGCAAAAACTAACCGTAGAAGACGAGGCGGTGCTTCAGGATATTAGAGAAAAAGTGCGCGAAATAGTTGAAGAATTTGAAGCGGCTAAGCTGCAGTCTGCGGCGAACACGCTGATAAGCATGGGCCGAGTTGGAAATCAGTACCTAAATGAAAAAGAGCCATGGAACCTAATTAAAACGGACAAGGAAAGAGCGGCAACAATTCTGTATGTGGCCGCGCAAATCGTGAAAGCCACTGCCATAGCCGCGGCGCCGTTTATGCCAACAATAGCGGAGCAACTCTGGCAAACGCTAAATCTTCATGGAAGCGTTCACAAAAGCACATGGGAAGACGCCTTAAAGCCGTTGGCTGCGGGCCACAAAATAGCCAAGGCTTCACCGCTTTTCCGCAAGATAGACGCTGACGAAAAGAAACTCGACGAGTTGCTAGCGAAAATTAGAGAGAACACAGTGAAGCTTTAGCCAAAAATGAACAGTGTGATGCATAGAAAATGCAAGTTAAAGCCGACCTGCACGTACACACCATTTACTCACGCGACTCATTAATTACGCCTAAGGACCTTGTTTTCTACGCGAAGAAAAGAGGATTAAACGCCGTAGCTATAACAGACCACAACACCATCGAAGGCGCATTAAAAATAGCAAAAGAAGCAGAAACAGACGTGCTCATTATTCCAGGCATAGAGGTTTCAAGCCGCAACGGCCATATAGTCGCCCTTAACATGCAGGAACCCGTGTCGAAGGGCTTAAGCGTAGAAGAAACCGTTGACCGAATCCACAGAGCAGGCGGCGTAGCAGTTGCATGCCACCCCTTTGCACTTCTTAAAGGCAGCTTGGGCAAGCATGCTTCAGGCAAGTTTGACGCCGTCGAAACCATAAACGCCTCTGCAACCCCATTCAAGCGCAGCGTGCGAAAGGCAGAAGAAATCGCAGCGCAGCTAAAGCTTCCACAGGTCGCTGGAACCGATGCCCACTATGCACCAGCAATAGGCTACGCCTACACACTTATTGAAGCGCCACTTGACGTTGACGCCATTGTGAAAGCAATCGCGGCCGGCCGCTGCCAACCTTTCGGCACGCCGGTGCCGCTTCGGCTAAAAATTGAAAAATACTACCACTACTTCAACCAAAAGATTACAGGATCCAAATCAAACCAAGCAGAAAGGAAGTAAACAATCACAGATTACGGCATAATTTTCTCGCTTCCTCAATACATCAACGCTGCAACTAACCTTTCGCAATCGTTAATCGATATTTCTGCTGCAGTAAAAAGGCGGCTTCAAAACTACAGCGCCTTCATATTTGGCGCATATTAGCAATTCAATGCAGAAACCTATAGAGGGGCTATTCTGCTGCTAGTGCTGGCACTATATATGAGATGAAGGAAACGGAAACTTCTTTAAAACATGGCGCGTAATAATTTCGTGTGGAGGAATCAGCATGCCTGTAGAAAGCACTCCTGAAAAAAACGCCATTCTTTTCGTATGGTTTAACCATTATTCTGGTGTACTCATTAAAACTCCCTCGAAAACTCTGGTTATAGATCCTGTGGATGTAAAGGCTCGCAGTTTTCTTAATACGGATGCAATTTTAATTACTCACGAGCATTATGATCACTTAGATCAGCGGTTAATAGCGGAAATTCAAAAAGTCGCAAACTGCACAATTATAGCTGATCCTTCCTCGGCGAATCGATTACGGCATATTGTTCCCTCAGATAAGCTACGGGAGATTTGTGTTGGCGAAGAAATTAAAGTAGGCGATGTTTCGGTTAAAGCGGAAAAATGTAATCATCCCGCAGTCAAGCCCGTAACATATATAATCACAAGCGAAGACGGCGTCAAAGTCTTCCATACCGCGGACAGTTTGCCTTATCCTGAACTTGCCGCTATCGGTGAGAGAGAAAAATTTGATGTTGTCTTCTGCACCGTAGGAATTGCGCCTAGTACATCGCCTGAAACAGGTTTTGAAATCGCAAGATTAACAAAGCCTCAAGTAGCTGTGCCTTACCATACAAACTCAGTTGCGCAACAGCAGAAATTCGCGGATTTGCTCAAAAAAGAGTTGCCAAGAACCGCATGCTTGATTCCTGAGCTTAACAAGATTTATCAAGTTTCAAAGAGGAAGTGAGAACCTTTACAGCGCAAGAGAATCAAAAAAAGAAAAATGAGATAGCTAAGGCACTGCATAAAATAGACGCTTTAAAATTCGGAGTCTTCAAACTCTCCAGCGGCAAAATAAGCCCATACTATATCGACCTTCGGATAGTGCCCAGCTTCCCAGATGCCTATAGGCAAATCTGCGATTTCTACGGAGCCTACATAACCACTGAAGTGGGACTGAAAAACTTTGACAGGATCGCTGGAGTGCCCATCGCAGGCATACCTTTCGCCTCCCAAATCGCCTACAACCTAAGGAAGCCGTTTCTATATGTACGCAAAGGCATTCGACGACACGGAAGACAGAGAAGAGTTGAAGGAATCCTTGTCTCTGGAGACCGCGTTTTGCTCATTGACGATTTAATTACAACTGGATTGAATCTGAAAAAAGCGGTGCAAGCCATAAGAGCTGAAGGCGGCGTCGTCAACGATACAGTCGCTTTCTTGGATAGAGAGGAAGGCGGAAGAGAAAAACTTGAAAAGATGGGAATAAAAGTTCACACGCTGGTCAAAATAAGCGAAGTGGCTAACATATTGTATGAGTTAGGCGCCATTGACGAAGAAAGCTTCAAAACCATTTTAAAGCAAGTTAAGAAATGAATAGAAAAATTGAGGCAAAAACGCTACTTAGCCGCCTAATCATAGAAAATCAGTTTTTTCTCCTCTAACAGCACATGCAGTTTTTGCACTGCGTCATAAACATCCTGTTCTCTCTTAGCTCCAGTACAGACGAGTTTCCCACTTGCAAACAGCAGAATTACCACTTTAGGCTCGTCCATTCTGTAGATTAAGCCTGGAAACTGTTCAGGTTCATACATAGTTTTTCCAAGCGTGTAAGCAGCCTTTTCCAAGTCAATCAGCCCACCCAAACCTGCGGAAGCCACGATATTCTGTATTTTTAACTCTGGTTTACTGATAATTATTATTCCGCCTTTTTTCAGTTCTTTAATGACTTTCATAACAGCCCTACGCGCTTCCTTCTCGGACTTTGCGCCGGTACATACCATTTTCCCTGAGTTAAAAATCAGCGTTGCCGTCTTCGGTCTTTTCAACCTAAATACTAGCCCAGGAAACTGCTCTGGACGATACTCGACGCCGGGGTAGCCTTTCACCACCGCGTTTAAGTCAACTTTTTGATTTAAGGTTGCTGAAGCAACGACGTTTTCGATACTTATTGTAGCTTTAACTTGTGGCATTATTTTCCCTTCTCATCGCGTCTTTGACTGAACACACATTTGTTATAAAGGGTTTTCTTTATAAATACATCTATGTTTGCAGTTGTCCTTCTTTCTGTTTCTTTCCTTTCAACAGAGGGAGGATGAACTCAACAAATATTATTATTACTATGAGTGCTGCAATTATTGGTAAACCTATCGAGTTACGCATAAACAGAACAATATGTCCAATCCAAGGAATACGCATAACAACTTTGCCTACCACATAGTCCTCGCGTATGCCTGGAACACCATTGGTGCCCCATGGATCATAATCTGAAGGGGATGGGATTTCTGGCCACTTAACATGGGAGTTTCCGTCGCCTTTGGTTCGAAAGTACAGTGTGCCATTAATTTCATCCACAGCCACTATTCTATGTACGATTAGCTCGTCGGGATTTGAGGGTTTTTTGAAGACAATAATATCACTATTTGGATAATCCGCGCTTAGTTCTTGCGGGTTTACTCCCTGCACGATTATAAGGTCGCCTATGTGCAAAGTAGGTGAGAAGGGATGGGACCAGCCGTCGCATGCGCCATCATACGACACGCACATGCTACCACTTACCACTGCCAACGCAGGATACGGCGTGTTTAACGCGATTTGCAGTCCATACCAGAAGCCAAAGATTAATAAGGCAACCAAACCGATGACAACGGCGGTTTGCACGTACTCGTTACTCCAAAGCTTTTTTAGGTTATGATTCAAAGCAAAGCCTCGATTTAATGGTGAAGTGTTCTTATTGAATAAGTGCTCTCTATTTTAAAAGTTACCGCCTTTCTAATTAAAAAAGAAAAATGAGGAAGGAAAACAGGTGATTTCTAGCTGTTAACGGTGAAGCGTTACTGCAGGTTTTGGCGGGGTATGCGAGTTTTAGATTTTCTTTTTACTCAGCACTTCTCGGAAGGTGTGACCCTTTGGGCATTGATACAGCCCGATTTCCAGTTGCATCCGTTTTCCCGATTTGTCTGGTCGACCAGCCATCTTCCATGTCTTCTTCATCTTCGGAACGTCAGCACCACATTTTGGACATTTAGCCAATTTGATTCCTCCGTAATGTTACGTTTCCATGGTTTCTCATGATGGTGGATAAATAACTTTCCATTGTTTTTAAATAGAAAATTCACGTTTAAACATTAAAATTATACATTTTTATGTTAAAAAGTGTTGAAACTCGTATAAAATGGCTAAACATAGCGTAAACAAAATGCAAGCAACTCATCAGCATTATACTTCACGCCTCACACACGCTTTAAAAACGGAAACATCTGCTTATAATATACTATCTTTTGAAAGTTTTCCAAAATATTTTTACCGTTGATTTCCCGCTTAGTCTTCTGCCATTTGAAGGTTCATTCGGGATTACATGTGTCTAATGAAAATGTTTTTGAGTTACTTGTGAAGCCAGTTCGAAGGCTCGTTGAGCAAAAAGGATTCCCTAAACCAACTGAGCCTCAGAAACAGACTATTCCCAAGATTCTTGAAGGCAAAAATGTGCTACTTATCTCGCCCACAGCTACGGGCAAAACTGAAGCAGCGTTTCTCCCAGTACTAAGCATGTTATTGCAGTCGCCGCAGACGCCCGGTATAAAAGTGCTGTATATCACGCCGTTGCGGGCTTTAAACCGCGATCTGCTGGAACGGCTTGAGTGGTGGTGCAGCAATTTAGATATAAAACTGGCAGTTCGCCACGGCGACACTGACTTAAAAGAGAGAGCGCGGCAATCGCGGAGCCCACCAGACATATTGATAACCACGCCTGAAACCTTGCAAGCGATACTATCCGGCTGGTTACTGAGGCAGCATCTGCAGAGTCTGCGGTGGGTTATAATTGATGAGGTACACGAGCTTGCGGACAGCAAACGCGGAAGCCAGCTGTCTCTGGCCTTGGAACGCATCCGAAGCCTCATAGGCAAAGACTTTCAAACCATAGGGTTATCCGCCACTATTGGTAGCCCAGAAAAGGTGGCGCAGTTTCTGGTAGGCGACGTACGCGCGGTTGAGATTATTCGTGTGCCTGTTGCCAAAATGATGCGTTTACAAGTGATTTTTCCGCAGCCAACCGAAGATGACGTGAAACTTGCAGAGCAGCTTTATACACATCCAGAAGTGGCAGCGCGGCTAAGGGTAATTCGCGACTACATGAGTAAGCGGAAATCCGTGCTCTTATTCACTAACACCCGCTCCGTTTCAGAGGTGCTGGCAAGCAGATTCAAAGTATGGGACATAGACTTCCCAGTGTCCATTCACCATGGTTCTCTTGCCAAACCATCGCGCATAGCGGCAGAAACGGGGCTGAAAAGAGGTTCACTTAAGGGGCTTATCGCAACCAGCAGCCTCGAACTCGGCATAGACGTAGGCCGTATCGACTTGGTTATTCAGTACATGAGCCCGCGGCAGGTTACAAGACTTATTCAGCGGGTGGGCCGCGCAGGCCACAGCGTGGGCCATGTTGCAGAAGGAATAATTATTGGCATGGATTCTGACGACACTTTAGAGGCGCTGGTAATTGCTAGAAAAGCCTTGAAGGAAGAGTTGGAGCCTGTTGAGATCCCGCCTAAACCATACGATGCCTTAACACATCAAATCGCAGGTTTACTTCTTAAGAACAAACGCTTAGCGTTTAATGAAATCTTGGAGATAGCTGAAAACGCTTATCCCTATCAGAACCTAACTTTGGAGGATGTGGAAAAAATACTCAGTTACATGCATGGGCGTTTTCCACGTTTAGCCTGGGTTTCCTTTGAGGACCAAGTGGTTTTGAAACCGCAGCGAACCAAGGCGCTATTTGAGTACTACTTTGATAACTTGTCCATGATTCCTGTCGAAAAACAGTTTCTAGTAATTGACGAATCCACCGACTCATCGATTGGAGTGCTTGATGAAGCCTTCATAGCCGAGTATGGTAAGGCCGGCACCAAATTTATTATCCGCGGCAGTCCATGGAAAATAGTCTATACCACCGAAGACAAGGTTTACGTGCGGCCTGTTGATGACGCCACAGGTGCCATTCCAAGCTGGATCGGCGAAGAAATTCCAGTGCCTTTCCAAATAGCGCAGGAAGTAGCTTGGATAAGAGGGTTTGTCGAGGAAAAACTGAAAAGTGGTTTATCACCAGAAGAAATCAGCAAGTTGCTTTGCGAGCGGTATCCTGCCGACAAGGATACAATACTACGTGCATTGGCTGAGACAATAGAACAAGTGAACGCTGGCTTAACTGTGCCCACAGATAAGCGCATAGTCCTCGAAGACTGGGAAGATTTTGTCATAATCCACGCTAACTTTGGCTCGCTTACGAACAGAGCCTTAGCGCAGCTCCTCGGGCAAGTCCTTTCAGATAAGCTTGGGCACGGCATCGTTGTTCAACACGACCCATACCGCATTTTCGTGCAAACAATGGGCACGTTTAACGCGCTGCGCATCCTTGAAATTTTCAACGAGTTAGTCTCAATGCCTGAAGAATCAATTAGAGACTTGCTTACAAAGTCGACGGTGAAGACTGGCCTCTTCAAGCGCCGCATGATTCATGTGGCCCGCCGTTTTGGCGCCTTAAAGAAGTGGGCAGACTTCAGCAACGTTAGCCTTCAGAAGTTGATAACGAGTTTCGAAAACACGCCAATCTACGAAGAAGGCTTGAAGGAAGTTTTCACAAAGGATCTTGATGCAGACGGCCTCATCAATGTGCTGAACAAGATTCAAAGCAAAGAAATAAATTTACAAGTTTTAGAAACGGGTGGAACCGCGACTCCAGTTGCCCGTGTAGGCATCGAGAGGGTAAGCATGAAAACAGACCTTATTCCGCCTGAGCGGATGAGAGCTGTGCTTGTGGAGTCCGCCAAGGCGCGGCTGCTTAACGAAACAGGCAATTTTGTGTGCACTAACTGCTGGGATTACGCAGAAATGTTGCAAATCAAGAACTTACCTGAAAAACCTAAATGCCCCCGTTGCGGTTCACAGGCAATTGGGCTCTTGAAGGTGGAAGAGGAAAAGGTGCTGCCTCTGATTGAAAAGAAAGGACAAAAGCTCACCATAAATGAAGAGAAACTTAAAATGCAGGCATTACAGACCGCGGAGTTAACGGCAAAATATGGTAAAGCGGCTGCGGTGGCTCTAAGCGCACGCAAGGTCCGGCCATCAGATGTTGCAGGCGTACTTGAAAAGGAACCTAAACTCGGCGACAAATTTTACGAGTTGATTCTTGAGGCGGAACGCAAAGCGCTAAGCAAGCGGTTCAGGTAGAAAACATCAAGCAAGCGCCTTATGACGTAAACAGTTTCTGTTCAACTGCGCAATTGCTAGAAGGCTTAATCGTTAACAACAACTATTTAAGTGAAAAGTTACTTATTGTGCCGTAAACATTTATATCAAGTTTAGGAGACCTTAAAAAGGTGGAAATAAGCAGGAAAAAACTGCGAGCTGAGGTTCTTGAGCGTATAAAGTACATTAAAACGTGCGTTATGGCTCGAGAGTTATGCCTTATTGTGCGTACAAACCGCGCGGTGCTGGAACCTAAAGATGTGCAGGAAATCTGCAGTTACATATCAAACCTCTGCAGAGAAGAAGGCTGCACCGAACCCAGTGAACTCTGCCGCAAAGCCGCTGAAGCCGTCGGCTCAAAGAATGAAGAGAAATATTTGGAGTTGTGCGCTCAAAGCTGCGTTAAATGCGGCGAAGCTAAAAGGCCGACGCCGAAGAAAGAAACCTATGTGGCATAAACAGATGCGTAAACTCTTTAAGGATAAAAATACTCTTCTTAAACTGAAGGAGAATTGTACGATGTTTATTGCGCCTTTCGTTCCAACTCCTCTTCCAGTCATTGAATACATGCTCAAATTAGCTGATTTAAAAGCCGGCGAAGTTCTATTTGACCTCGGCGCAGGAGAGGGAAGAGCAGTGATAATGGCAGCGAAAAACTTCGGCGCTCGGGCGGTAGGCATCGAGTTAAGAGAAGACTTGGCTAAAAAAGCGCTTAACACAATTCACGAGAACGGGCTCACAGACAGGGTTACAATAGTTAACGGCGACATGTTCAATGTTAATTTAAGCTCTGCCGATGTAGTTTTTCTTTACTTAACAACTAGCGCAAACGAAAAAATTAGACCAAAGCTGGAAAATGAGCTTAAAAAGGGCGCTCGTGTGGTTTCCCATGACTATGAAATTGTGGGCTGGAAACCCTTAAAAGTTGAGAATTTCTGCGAAAACCCCAAATTAGGTTATCCTTCACACACAATTTATTTGTACCAAAAACCATAGTTACCTTTAGTTTCCCGCAAAAAATATTTTTAATTTACACATTGTCTATTTTCGCATGTGTTTCGCAATGCGCTTTGTTCCATGGCAAAATATCGCTGATTGGCGATGCATAGCATGCGGCGTATGCTGCAAACTTTACAGCGTGGTATTAAACTTTCCAGAATGGCTCGGAATCGTCAAAACATTCGGTGTTGAAAAAACCGTTGCAGGCTTAAACAGGTTATACATCAAAAGAGCCGGCGACGGCTCCTGCACATTCCTATGCAATCTGGGGAACACATATTACTGCGGCTTACAAAACATGAAACCTATCGCATGTAAGCTATGGCCCTTCAAAGTGATGTCAGAGCCAAAATATGGGCAAGCACGCGAAGCCGCATACGATTACCGCGGAATGAAACTTTTCGTTTACGCGGATACCATGTGTTCTGGGCTTAGGTATGGAAACCCAACATGGGAATTTAGACATCTAACTCTGAGCGAGTTTATAGAACTTGCATTAGGAACCCGCCAGACCCAAGCCTAAACAACAAGCAATATGGTTTCTGTATCGCCTTTTCAGGTCCGACGATTTAGATTTCTTTGAAGCCAACCGAACTTTTAAGGTCTTGTTAAGTATAGAAACATGACACTTTTCTGATACGGAGGATTACCGTTCCAGCATATTTGAATCAAAAATGGATTTGCACAAATAGACGAGCGCAAACGCTTCACAGCTTACCTAAACTACACGACGTCACAGTCCACTGCAAAAACTAAAATCATTGGTCAACAGCAGGGTAGCAGGTGTAATCACTCATTGAATCCTAACAGCGTAGCCCATTAAGTTAATATAGTTTTCACAGAACTAATAACCACATGAACATGGAGGAAAAGGCGATTGTACGGTTACGCTGGAAGAATCCTTTATGTTGACTTAAGCACGGGGAAAACCCGTGTTGAAAAGTTAAGTGAAGATTACGCGAAAAAATACATCGGCGGAATAGGCTTAGGCATGCGCTTATGGCTAGACAACTCCAAAGCAGGAGTTGACCCCTTAAGCCCAGACAACCCGCTTGTTTTGGCGCTCGGCCCAATCTCAGGTACAATGTTTCCAACGGCAGGAAACGGACATGCCTTCGTGGCAAAATCACCAGCCACGTTCGGCATAGGCGAAGCAGTTGCCCACGGCACATTTGGCGCAGAACTAAAAAGAGCCGGGTACGACGCAGTGATTCTAAAGGGCAAGGCGGAAAAACCCGTTTACCTATGGATAGACGACGATTCAGTGCAGCTGCTGGACGCAGCGCATCTTATCGGCAAATCCCCAGCCGAAACTGAAGACGCCATCAAAGATGAACTAGGCGATTACTACATACGTGTTGCAGCAATAGGCGTAGCTGGAGAAAAGCTTTCTCGGATAGCTTGCATAATTAACGAGAAAACACGCGCGGCCGGGAGAACAGGCTTAGGCGCTGTGATGGGCTCCAAGAATCTCAAAGCCATCGCTGTCCGCGGAACACGCGACATCGTTCCAGCTAAGCCAGACGAGTTCATGGACATGGTGAAGGAATTCCATGAGAGAATGAAAGGGCCTGCAACGCAAAAGTATCGTACGCTGGGCACGCCAGAAAACGTCCTAGTCCACAACGCGCTGCATTGTATGCCGACACGCAACTATAATAACGCGCATTTTGAGAACGCAGAAAAAGTCAGCGGAGAAGCGCTGAACGATAAATTTGTGGCGAAAATCATAGCTTGCAGCAGTTGCGCAATGCGATGTGAGCATGAGGTTGTTGTTCCAGAAGGTCCATACAAGGGCACGATGACACGGATGGAGTATGAAACATTGTGGGCGCTGGGGCCGTACTGCGGCATCGACAAGCTGGATGCCATAATAAAAGGTATGGAGATATGCAACTACTACGGCATGGACGCGATCAGCGCGGGAGTGATTGTAGCGTTCGCCATGGACTGCTACGAAAAAGGCATCTTGTCAAAAGCAGATCTTGACGGAATTGACGCCAGTTTCGGCAACGCTGATGCACTTCTGCAGATTCTCGAGAAAATGGGCAAACGAGAAGGAATAGGCGACATCCTAGCTGAAGGTGTAAGAATTGCAGGGAAGAAAATAGGGAAAGGCGCCGAAAAACTCGCGCAACACATCAAGGGCTTGGAAGTCACAGGCTACGACTTAAGATGCCTCAAAACCGCCGCGTTAGGTTTCGCTGTCTCCTTCCGAGGAGCAGACCACAATAGACATGGCGCATACGCTTTCGACGTAAAAGGCAAAGTTGACCGCTTAAAAGCTGAAAAGGGCAGAGGCAAAATGGTAAGAGACCTAGAAGACGTATACGCGCTTATTGATTCATTCATAGTCTGCAAGTTTTCACGCGGCACCTACTACAAGGAACTACAGGACATGGCTAAGCTGTATAGTTTAGTAACTGGCATTGAAATGACCGCAGAAGAGCTGAAAAAATCAGGCGAGAGAATTAACACGATTGCTCGCTTGATCAATATAAGAGAAGGCTTCAGCAGAAAAGATGACACTCTCCCATGGAAAGTCATGAACGAGCCAATACCTGACGATGGACCCGTAAAAGGGGCTGTAGTAACGCAGGAAGAACTGGACTTGCTCTTAGACGATTACTACGAGTCTCGCGGTTGGACGCTGGAAGGCGTTCCTACAGTGAAAAAGCTGAAAGAGCTTGCCATGGACGACTTGATAAACATAGTTGAAGACAAACAGGAGGCTTAGGCAAAATGGTTAAGATTCATGAGCGAAAATTTGTTTCAGCTGATCCAGACAAATGCGTTGGCTGCCAAATCTGCGAGTACATCTGCTCTTGGACGAAGGAAAAAGCTTTCAACCCACTTAAATCGCGCATACGCGTAGTCAGAGTGAATCAACTGGCGAATATGGCAGTTACGTGCAGACGCTGTGAAGATCCGCCGTGCGTGGCTGCATGCCCACGTGACGCCTTGACACAGTCAGAAGAGACAGGCACGATAATGGTGGACATGGACAAATGTAACGGCTGCGGCTGGTGCATCGAAGCCTGCGATTACGGTGCAATAATGCTACATCCCGAGACCAAAGTCGTTCATGTCTGCGACTTGTGCAAAGAGCAAGGCGAACCACAATGCATTAAATGGTGTCCTGAAGAAGCCTTAATGCTGGTTACGAGTGATGTGCTGGCGCAGAAAGCAAGAATCAGCGCTGTAAAGAAGCTCTTCCAAGAAACAAAGAAAAAGTGAGAAACTAACACTTCTCTTTTTAAATATTTTCTTAATATAATCAGAAATCACGTTTATTTTGCGAGTAAATCAATTAGTATTCGTGTGATTTTTTCCGCGGTCACTTGCACTGTTGGTGTTAAGCCTTCCCCAAAGTCAGTGTTTTCAGGTTCAATTAGCAGTAAAGCAATTTTTGCCCCGGTCATTTTTGCAATATAATCGCAGAAAATACGTAAAGGCAACACGTGAGTGGTTACAGCTGGGAAAGAGTCAACTTGCTCTGGAAAGACAAGCTGTGATTCTCCAGGTTTCAGCCCGAGAAAAGCGGCGTCTATAATAAGCACATGGCTTGGTTGAAAATCAACAATTTCTTGCATGAAACTTTCAGGAACAGTTTCACAATTTATCAAATAGACTTTCTCTAGAACCCTGCCTTCTAAATTTTGAACAATTTTACCGCCGACGGAATCATCCGTACGTATGGGATTGCCAATTCCAGCTATGACAACTTTTTCTGCATTGAAAAACCAGTTTTGCAATTTCTCTTTGATATTATGTTTGCCGTCGCACACCTTGAACACTAGTAAAAAAAGTAAAAGAAGCGAAAATAAGCTTTACTACTATTATTTATTAGCATAACAGTTTTTACTGTTAATAACTTCTATTGAAGATTGCCCCTTCAGTACTTAAATTGTCTACCGAAAAATGCGCGCGCATAACCTAAATCGCTTGAGAAGAAATTGGGCGATTCAATCGCCACTAATTATGAAGTTTTGAAAATAAGCGGTACAGATGGAAAGTGGCCAATTTCTGACGGCAAGAGAGATAAGCAATTTGAAAAAACTTTCTGCATTTCCAATTATGCTTCTTGTAAAAGCAATCGATGCGTCAACAAAATATAAAAAAGTGAGAAGTAAGTCTTACCGCTTTATCGTTCTGATCATTTCCTTTTTATGATTGTAGACATCTATTGTCAGAGGCATTTGTCCGATTGCGTAATGCGTTGCACACGCGAAGCATGGATCATAAGCTCTGAACGCCATTTCCACCTTGTTCAGCACACCTTGATCTACTTTGCCGTTACAAATTAAGCCCTTCGCCGCATCACGGATGGATATGCATATTGCAGGGTAATTGTTGGTTGTCGCCACGATCAAGTTAACGTCTTTGATCAGTGCGTCTTTATCGAGTACATAATGGTGATACAGCGTACCCCTTGCCGCTTCAACCACACCAACGCCTTCTCCCGGCTCGCTAGGCTTATTGCGTATGTTAGTGCTCGTGATTTCTGGGTCTTTTGCCAATTCAAGTGCACGTTCGGCAGCGTAAAGCAGCTCAATTAAGCGCGCCCAGTGGAACGCTAAAGTGCCGTGCACTGGTTTGCCGCCCAAGGTTTTGTACATCAGTTCGTACTCAGCTTGCGCTAGCGGGGTAGCCATGCCGTCAGCTGCATTCAGCCGCCCAAGCGGGCCTACACGATATATGCCACTGTCGGCTCCGTAGACTAGGCCTTTCCAGCCGACTTTCTTCAGGAATGGAAACTTGGAGTATGTCCATTGCTCAACGTGCTCGCCGATGTGCTGGAGGTAATCTTTCGGTTCAAACTTTAGGAATTCACGGCCATCTGGATCTGCTACTCTGATTTTTCCATCGTAGAAGTTGACTTTGTTTTTGTCGTCCACAAGGCCCATGTAATATGTTTTCATGGTGTACGCGTCACTTTTGATCATATCAACGTAGGCGCTGTTGCCCAAAACTATGTCGTGGAATAGCTTCAAACTTAATTTGGCAAATTCCACAGAGGAAGCAGCCATCTTTTCGATTTCTTGCCTGTTCTCCTCGCTCAACGGCTTGGATATGCCTCCAGGCAAGCCGCAGACGGGGTGGGTAGCTTTTCCGCCTATGATCTCGGTTATTTTCTGGCCGTACGCTCTGTGCTTTATGACCTCTTTCGCTATGTCTA
>Ga0315298_1006243_pt1 | contig 16356 bp, 16 predicted proteins | sample WHS_1_MG_FD_203077 | JGI IMG/M metagenome (GOLD analysis project Ga0315298, IMG submission 203077) | Extremophilic microbial mat communities from Washburn Hot Springs, YNP, Wyoming, USA - WHS_1_MG | ecosystem: Environmental > Aquatic > Thermal springs > Hot (42-90C) | place: USA: Wyoming...
ACCTCGCCCTCACTGATAACTTCCGCCCGGTGACCGCCGGGGCGTTCACGCTTTCCGAAGACTATCTGCACACGGTGGAGGCGTTCCGTGCTTGCCTGGACCATCTAGCACCGGGGGGACTGCTCGTCATCCAGCGCTGGCTACAGCTTCCGCCTAGTGAAGAACTGCGGGCCGCGGCGCTCGCCGTCGAGGCTCTTCGCCGCAGGGGCGTGACCGACCCGTCTTCTCACCTTGTTGCCCTGCGCTCGTTCAACACACTATTGCTTATGGCCAAGAACGAACCGTTCAACCCCGGAGAGCTCGACCTCTTCCGGGCCTTCGCGGAGGCGCATCAGTTCGACCTGGTCTATTGTCCCGGCCTCCGCCCCGAGGAGACGAACCGCTTCAACCGACTCCAGCAAGACGTCTACTATGAGTCGTTTGCTGACCTACTCCGCGAGCCCTCCCGCCTTTACGCGGCCTCCGAGTACGACGTCCGTCCGCCCTCAGACGAACACCCCTTCTTCTTTCACTTCTTTAAGTGGCGGCAGCTACCCACAGTGGTTGCCCTTCTCGGCAAGACTTGGCAGCCGTTTGGGGGAGGCGGCTACCTCTTACTCCTGGGACTTCTGGGAGTCATCTGCCTGGTCAGCCTAGTGCTGATCCTGCTTCCGGTCGTGGTCATGCCGCGGGAGTGGCGTCGGGAACCCGGCGTGCCTAGGTGGCGGGCGCTGGGCTACTTTGCCCTTCTGGGGCTCGGCTTCTTGTTAGTGGAGGTCCCGCTCATCCAGCGCTTCATCCTTCTACTCGACTATCCCGTCTACGCCTTCACGGTAGTGCTGTTTGGCCTGCTCGTCTTTTCCGGGCTGGGAAGTCTGTGCGCGCAGCGAGTGCCTCTGCGGCCGGTACTCTTGTCACTGGGCCTGCTCATCATCGCTTACGCGTTCTTGTTGCCCCCACTGAGCAAATGCGCTTTGCCTTACGGGCTTGGGTGGCGGGTCGCCATCGCCCTGCTCTCGCTCGCGCCGCCCGGTTTCCTCCTTGGCATTCCTTTCCCCCGCGGCCTCTATGCCCTCAGTACTAGAGCGCCCAGGTCTGTCCCTCTAGCCTGGGGGGTGAACGGTTTCACTTCCACGGTTTCCTCAGTCGTAGCCATGGTGATCGCGCTTTCCTCGAGCTTCGCCTGGGTCTTGGTGGGAGGCGCGCTTGCCTACGCGGCTGCTTGCGCACTTGCGTCTTTCGCCGCCCATAAGCCGGGCCCCGGTACTCTCACCCGCTCGGCGAGCGGGTGAGGGGCACAAAGAGAACCCCGGTGATGTTCTCGGAGATGACCTTTCCCTCGCTTTTAGTGATACGCCAGAGCGTCTGGTAGCCACCCGGCGGACCAACCGGAATCACCAGTCTTCCCCCCTCTTTCAACTGCTCAACGAGCGGCGGGGGAACATGATCCGGCGCGGCAGTAACGATGATGGCATCGAAGGGAGCTGCTTCCTCCCAGCCGTAGTAGCCGTCCGCGTTCCGGGTCTTGACCTGAGTGTAGCCCAAGCGTTGCAGGCGTTCCGCAGCACTGGCAGCCAATTGGGGAATGATTTCCACTGTGTAGACCTCGTCGGTCAGTTCCGCCAGCACCGCTGCCTGGTAGCCGGACCCGGTACCAATCTCAAGCACTTTTTCCCCGGGCTTGAGTTCAAGTAGCTCGGTCATCAAGGCAACAATATAGGGCTGGCTGATGGTCTGTCCAAAGCCAATTGGCAGGGGATGATCGGCGTAGGCTTCTTTTAAGTCCTCCGCGAGAACGAATTCGTGGCGCGGTACCTTTTCCATCGCGGCAAGTACGCGCTCGTCTGTGATGCCCCGGGCCACAATCTGGTTCTCCACCATGCGGTGACGGGCCTCTGCGTAAGAGTCCGAGGCTGTAGAAGTGGACACTGAGGCGCCAGCACCCCCTGAGGGGACGGCCGTGCTCGCGGGCTTCTCCCCGGAGCCGCAGCCAGCAAAGAGCGCCATGAGGGTCATGGCCGCCAGCATGGCGAGCAAAGCCAGCACAAAAGCCAGGCAAAGCCGCTGCCGAGTACGCGAAAAGCCGCCCGGTGATTGAAACATGGCGCTGTCTCCTTCCCGCGCGCGGCAAGTATAGACCGCTCTACGCCCGGGTCAACTGGAGGCCTTCATCAACTGGAGACCCTCATTGACTCCTCTGGGTCGCAGCACCCCGGAGCCTTGAGCCTGCGCCATCGCAGCACCCCCGAGCCTTGAGCCTGCGCCATCTACGGTCGTCCGCTTGTTCGACCCCTGCAGCCCTCAAACCTTGGCAGCCGCTACGCCTGCAGATTTTCAAGCCTCCACATTCTCAAACCGAGGCGAGGGACACCGGAAGATACACGCTCCGCACTGGGGCACGAAGCCATGTTGGTTAAGAGCCACGTCAAAGGGATGCAGTCTCGCGGTGCGAAGCACCTCTTCGTGATCCTCTTCGGTAGGGTCGGCCGGCATAGGGACCTTGGTGCGGAAGTAGCCCTTTTCGGCGCACCGCCACTTGCACCTCACCGGATGCACAGGGGCATGCTGAAAGACCCTGTCGCCAATGCTGACGACAGCGCGCCGCTGGAGCGCATCAGTTGGACATACCCGCACACAAGCCCGCTTACAGACCTCCGGACGGCAAAGCGCCGGTCCCTCATACATGGGAGAGGGGACAAGGGGCGCGTCGGTGATGATGGAAACCAGTCGCTGTCCGGCTCCAAACTCGGGGGTGAGCACCAGCCCGCTGTAGCCCAGCTCCCCCAGCCCAGCCGCCACGGCGGCGTGTCGGTGAGAGAAATCGGCCCGACTGCCAAACTTGTAAAGGACTCCTGTCGGCGGGAAAGGCACCGCCGTGTAGCCATTTTTTTCCAAGTACCTGCTCACCCGCCCCGCGGCCTGACTAAGAGCTTGGTTAAGAGCCACGTAGCCATACCACATGTAAGGACTGAGAGTCTTGCCCGGCTCTTCGTAGTGCCCGGCGACCTGGAGAGCCCCCCGCGGTATCCGCATGGCAAGCACGATGACGGAGGTTGCGCTGGACAGGTAGTCAGTTGGTCGGCTCCCCTCAGGCGCCCCGGCCAAGCGCTCGACCGGAGCAACGCCAAAGAGATCGACGTCGAGCTCCTCGAGGGCGAATTTCCGGACCCTGTCAGTGAGATCAGCCTGCGGAGCATTGGTCATGGCGAGCCCTCCGCGAGTTGCAATCCGTTATTGGCATCCGTAAAGGCTTGTTCGCCCAAGGCTGCTTCTTTCCTTTGCAAAGCGCCAGAGGGCGCTGAGGGGACCGTTGGCGGCGGAGCGTCCTCTTCTGACCAGCCCAGAGTCAGGCCCAGTACACTCAAATGTCCACAGATGCTGCCAGCCTCATTCCCGCCAGGGCCTGAGAGAAGGGTGTCTCAAGGAGCTCCTCGTTCCACTCTTTTCTGCCAGAGCATGAGCCTCTTGTTAACCTCAGCCGCTGGCAGGCAAGGGTTGCTGTTCTTTACCACTGTCAGCCTCGAGATTGCGGTCGTTGGGTCAAGCAGAGTCGCATTGACGAGCTCGTCAAACACCCACAATACCCCCATGTGTCTGCATTCCAAGACCCTCGGCGAGAGTTCTTAGGCGCTTGTCACGCGTCAGGAGGAAAGCCCCTGACTCCTCGGCCACCACGAGTGCAAAGAGGTCGGCCGGCGATAGAGCGGGGTTGTAACTACCTGGTTCTGCTACTCGAGACACACCCTCCGGTCCAATTCCTCTGACCTCAAGACCCCATGCCGCCAGGGTCTCGGTCGTCAACGCTGCACCGCCTATGCGCGTGTGCTCATCGTAAACCGCGTCCGGAATGATCTTCTTGAAAGGTAATGCGCCCAATAGCCGGAGCAAATCCCCGACGTACAGGTCGCTCAGAACCGAGTTGTCAAGGACACAGAGCCTCGGTCGGGGAGCGGTCACTGACCCCTGCCTCGAGTTCAGAACGGTCGATCGGTCGTCCCAGAAGCTCTCCAGCGCGTCCGGCAGAGATCAGGTCTTCAGCAAGAGCCCTCGAGACCAGCTGCTCTAGCCCGCGCGGATACTCCCTCGGATACTCATCCCCCGGCTCCTTGAGATGCCAGTGCTCACGGCGAAAGCGTTTCATGTATAACACGTGCTGACGATTAGAGATAACCCCCAGGTCAGCCGCGCGACGAAGCCAGCCCGCCATGCTGAGGCCCCACTTCTGCTTCAGCCTCTCCAGCTCGAGGAGCGAGATGTTCGCTCTTTTCTTTCCGAGCTCCGATTCAACCATGTTCCTGGGAACAAGAAACGCTCCCGCAAACCGATAGGCAGCCTTTTCACCGGCGGCGTCCGATTCGAGCCCGAGCACCAGGTGGGCAAGTTCATGGGCCAGACTCAGTCGCTGCCGGTCCCCAGGCACATCGTTCCGTACGGCGACAACGGGAATCGACCCATTGGCCCAGAAGGTGCACGCGTCGAACTTGCTCGAAGCCTTGACCAATACAACTTTGATGCCTCGGCTTTCGAGAAGCCACGTGAGATCGTTTATGGGGTCCAGCCCCAAGTTCCAAGCGGTCCGCAAACTGACGGCCGCTGATTCCATGTCCTCGAGCCCCCAGGGCCCGGGCCCCAGTTCTGGCGGGGTGTAGATGGGCTGATCGTCAGGAACTAGGCTCTCGGCAATCAGCTGCCGCTCCATCTGATCCTGCACCTGGGCCAGGACCATCACCTCCTCCTTCGCCGACAGGGTCGAGAGCTTGCGATACCTCGGCAACTCAACGGCCACCTCTACTGGGCGCAGGAAATACTCGATTCTAAGGTCCAGGCTCTGTGCCAAACGGAGCAGCACATCCGAGCTAGGAACGTCGAGACCGCGCTCGTACTTGGAGATAGCGGTGTGGCTCACGGCGGCCCTGGCTGCCAGTTCTCGCAAGCTCAAGCCGGCTCTCGCGCGTCCCGCCTTGATGCGCTCTCCGATGGTATTCACTTCACCTCCGTCCCCATCCTGCCGGTGGCGGTTTACATTGTGTCAGCTTACTTGCGATTTGTAAACCGGCCACCACGCTCTGGAGCCAGACAGAGCGCGCCTTGGTTGCCATTGTGAAGCAATTCCGACGTCAGGTGGGCTTGAACCTTTTTCGCCAACTCGTCGGTGGGATTGGCCTGAAGCCATCGGCGCATGGTCAGGCACTTAGCTGCCCGCTATCTGGCGCAGCTGCCTTGGTCAGCCAGCACTATTTTAGGAATCGCGCAATTCTTGTGGGCAAACCGTGGGCAAGACGTGAGCAAGAGGGTCTCCGGCGCTTGCTTCCCAAAACGAAAGCCCCGCTTTCTACGGGGCTTTCTGATGGTAGCGGGGGCAGGATTTGAACCTGCGACCTTCGGGTTATGAGCCCGACGAGCTACCGGACTGCTCCACCCCGCGCCGTACGAGGCAAGTAGTATAACACAGCGCCTGCAACCCGTTGCCACTGCTTATGCGCCCCCGCTCCTCGGCCTACTTGCATAAGCAACCCAGAAAGTGTTGGATGGTTTAAGAAAACGCTGCGCGCTTGAAAACAACCCGGACACCCACCGCGCACGGTGGGAAAACACGGAGAACTTGGGGGGAACATGAGCGAAACACTCGGCACGGACAAGAAAACAAGCCAGGCCAGCAACGAGCAAGTCTTTCGCATGGGGGCTTGGTCTGCGGGCCCCGGCTGTCATGGCGGTTGTGGGCTTGAATTCCACGTCAAGGATGGGAGAGTAGTCAAGGTCGAGGGCGACCCACAACATCCCTGGTACCAAGGCCGGGTGTGCCCCCGAGCTTTGGCCATGACCCAGTACATCTACCACCCCGACCGTCTGCGGCGGCCGCTAAAAAGGGTAGGGGAGCGCGGAGAGGGCAAGTGGCAGGAGATTTCCTGGGAGGAGGCCTTCGATCTCTGCGAGACGCGCCTGCGCGAGATAGCCGAGAAGTGGGGACCGGAATCGGTGATCTTTGCCCAAGGAACGGGGCGCGATGTGGGCGGACCCATCGTCATGCTGGCCTACGCCTACGGCAGTCCCAACTGGACCATGTGGGGACTTTCCGGACACTCCTGCTTCACTCCACGTCTCGCCGCCGGTTATGTGATCCAAGGCGACTTCACCTTTCCCGACGCCGCTCAGTTTTTCCCTGAGCGCTATGAGTATCCCGAGTACGTGCCCCCCAAGTGCCTCGTGATTTGGGGACGGTCCATAGGCCGCGGCTGTGCTGATCACTACACCGCCGACCACTGGCTGATCGATAGAATGCGCCAGGGCGCCAAGGTAGTGGTCATCGATCCGCGCGAGACTTGGATCGCCACCCGCGCCGACCTGTTCCTGCAGATAAGACCAGGGGCCGACAACGCCTTGGCCCTGGCTTTCTTGAACGTGGTGACAACCGAGAACCTTATCGACCGAGACTTCATCGACGATTGGTGTCTCGGGTACGAAGAAATGGCGGAGCGGGTGAAGCAGTTCACGCCAGAATGGGCGGAGCCCATCACCTGGGTTCCCGCCCAGAAAATCCGAGAGGCAGCCCGCTTCTTTGCCCTGAACCGACCGGCCGGGATCGAAGTGGGGCGCCCGGTGGAAGGAGCTATGGAAGGCAATCAGGCTTGCATGAACATCCACCGGTTGATCGCCATCACCGGAAACCTGGACGTTCCCGGTGGAAATGTGATCTGCCGCTCGGCCTACGGAGTTGCCACCTATCCTTTCTCCACCGAAGAAGTGGTGCGGCTGTACGGGGCCGAGCTCTACGCCCGGCTAAGCGAGAAGCGCATTGGCGCCCAGGAGTACCCGCTGGTCAAGAACTTCCGCGCCTGGGCGCAAGAGGACGTACTCATCAAACAGATGGAGACGGGCAAGCCGTATGAGATTCACGGTCTCTGGATGCAGGGAACCAACCCCTTGGCGAACCAGGCGCAAGATGTCAGACGCCACTACCAGGCCGCGTTGCGGCTGGACCTTAACGTAGTCGTTGATCTCTTCATGACGCCGACCGCTCACCTCGTAGCCGACCTGGTGCTCCCTGCCGCCACCGTCCCAGAGAAGGACTCGATCTACTGCATCGGAGCCCCTCTCAACACTATCTACAAGATCATCGACGTGCCCGAGTGCAAGTCAGATTGGGAGATCAACTTTACCCTGGCCAAGCGCCTCAACCCGCAGGCCGTCCCCTGGGAAAGCGTGCGGGAGATGCTGACCGACCGGATGAAGGCCTCCGGCTACTCGTTTCAGGACATGATCCAGCAGGTCTGGGATTTTGCCCCCAAGGGACATGAGTGCGGGAGCCACCCCTACCGCCGTTACGCAGACGGTCTTCTCCGCTCCGACCGGAAGCCCGGCTTCCGCACCCCCACCGGCAAGGTGGAGCTTTACTGCACTAGCTACGAGAAGTGGGGCTATGATCCCCTGCCCTACTACCGGGAGATTGAGCCCCAAAGCGAAGAGAAGACTCCCGAGATTTTCCGCGAGTATCCCCTGCTTATGATGACTGGCCGGCGCTCGCCTGTGCTTTTCCATAGCGAGCATCGCCAGATCCCCTGGCTAAGAGAATGCGATCCCGACCCGCTGGTGGAGATCAGTCCCCAGACAGCCGCGGAGAAAGGCATCAACACTGGCGACTGGGTGCTCATCGAAGGCACCATGGGCTCCTGCCAACGTAAAGCCAAGGTGACGCCCATGATCCATCCCAAGACCATCATGGTGCCGCACGCCTGGTGGCTCCCGGAAGAAAAAAGCGACCCTGCTAATCCCTACCGGGTGTGGGACCTCAACTGTAACCAGCTCATTCCCATGGGCTACCAAGACACCTCCGGCTTTGGCGGAGGACCGCTTTCCTACATGCTCGTGCGGGTCTCTAAGGCTAAGGACTAAGGAGACAAGATGGCGCGCAAAGGCCTACTCATTGAATACGAATACTGCACCGGCTGTCAGTCCTGCGTGGTGGCCTGTAAGCAGGAGCATAACTACCCGGTGGGTATCGGCGGCATCAAGCTAAACGAGATCTATACCGAGGGCGAGCGACTGCGCATTGACTTTCTACCCTTCCCTACCCAACACTGCGACCTCTGCGCCCGGCGCGTAGCGGCCGGCGGAGTGCCGGCCTGTGTCAAAGCCTGCCAGGCACGCACCATGTGGTATGGAGAGGTGGCAGAGCTGGCCCGGCTCATGGAAGACAAGCCCCGCTCGGTGCTGTTTGTGCCGAGGTGAAAGGGACAGAAGGTGACGAGGGAGTAGCTGTCTCCGCCCTTGGACCGAGAGCGGGCAGCTAGCTACCCGCGATACACTTGCCTTTAGCGGCGGCTATCGGTCCCGTGAGGGAGTCGCGCTGCTAAGGCTGCGCGAATCCGCGCCGCGGGGCCGGGCTGTGGCGCCAGGCCATGGGGCCGGGCTGTTAGAGACGCGCAAGTCTGGGGCCGTGGATGCCGATAATAAAAACGAACAGAGATCAACTCGCTTGAGGGATCGTGAGCTCGCCCAACGATAACAAAGCTACACACCCCGTTCGGCGCAGAGACTTGTGCTGTACCTTGCGCGACAGCGCAGTGGGAAGGATGCCGGCGATGGCAAAGACCCTGGCGGTCGCGATACTCCTCGCTGCGGCAGTGGTTCTTGCCTTGGTACTGCTGGCTTCCCCCGGGGCCAGTGCCCTCCCCTCACCAGCGCCCTTCTCTAATCCGCCATCGGTCCGCTTGTCAAGCGAAGCTCAGGCCCAGATTGATGACCTCACTGCTCAGGCCGAGCGTGTGCAAGCAGAGATTGCCGAGCTGGATGCCGAGCTTGAGAAGTATTCGGAGAACTACAACAAGCTGCAAGTCCAGGTTGACGAGCTCAACATACGCATGGCCTCCCTTCGCCGCGAGCTAGAGGCGGCCCAATCCGATCACAGCTACCGGGTGGAGAAACTTGAAGACCACCTCCGCGAGATCTATAAGGCCGGCGGACGCAAGCGCTTGCTCGAGGTGGTCCTGGCTGCGGACGATCTCGGGGACCTCATCAACCGCATACGCTTGGCCGCTGCGCTTCTTGACCGCGATCAGCGCCTGGCAGACAACCTGGCTGCGAGCACTGCTCGCCTAAACGACGTTCTCGCGAAGGTTGACGAGGCCAAGCGCCAGCAACTCACCTTGCGCCAAGCCGTAGCAGACGAGCGCCAGCGCATAGCCGCTGCACTAGCCGAACGCGAGAAGACTCTTGCCGCCCTGGACGCAAAGATTCGCGACATCATTGATCAGGAGAGAAAGCGCGAGGAAGAAGAGCAGGCCCGGCTACGAGCCGCGTTAGACGCCCTTCTTCAAGGCCGCGAGATTTACACTGGCAGCTTGCCCCAGACCGAGAGCGAGATCATCACCCAGTTCTTGGAAACCGCCGCTTACTATCTTGGTGTCCCCTACGTCTGGGCAGGCGACCGCCCGTCTACAGGTTTTGACTGCTCGGGATACACGGCCTACGTATACGCTCAGCATGGAGTGAATCTTCCCCACTACTCCGGTTACCAGGCGGAGATGGGTTCCCCGGTAGAGCCAGAGGACATTAGACCGGGGGACCTACTTGCTTTTGGTTGGCCCGTCTACCATGTTGGCATTTACTTGGGTGGCGACCTTTTCATCCACGCCCCCCGTACCGGAGACGTGGTCAAGATCTCCTCGTTAAGTGAGCGGCACGACCTTTCCTGCATCCGCCGCTTTGAGCTTAAGCCGCGGACCGGGCCACCGGCCGTCTGGTAAAGTGAGGGCATGACGGTCCCGACGATAATCATGGTCGCGATGATCGGGCTAGGCTGTGTTCTCCTGATAGCCGGGCTCGCCGTGCTCGCCTACTTCGCCTTTCGCTTTCTCAAACTAGCACGCGCCGCTGGCCTATCCTCAGGTCGCGATGTGGAAAGGGTCATGCTGGAGGCGCGTGCTCTTTCTGACCGCCTGCGCCAGGTCGAGGAAAGACAAGCGGCGCTGGCCGAAAGACTCGACCGTCTCTCAGCCAGCGCCGCGCGTCTCAACTACCTCAAGGACGAGTTCGACCGCTCGGTGGGACGCCTGCTCCGTCTGAAGTCTTGAAGCCCTAGACAGCCCTCGGCCAGCCCCTGCGACCTAGACGGCCTGTACCTCCTTGACCTCGGGCACTTGCTGCTTCAGCACCCGCTCCACCCCCATGCGCAGGGTTAGTTGCGACATGGGACAGCTTCCGCAGGCCCCGACCAGCTTCAGCTTGACGATGCCCGCCTCCTCATCCACATCAACCAACTCCACGTTGCCCCCGTCGTTCTGGAGGGCCGGCCGGATCAGGTCCAGCGCTTTTTCCACGCGGTCTCTCACGTCCTTCTCCTAACTTTCCTTAAGTTATCTTCAGACCTTGATAATGGTCGCGATACCCTGGCCACCGCCGATGCACATGGTGGCTAGCCCGTAAGTGCCGCCTTCCTGGCGAAGTGCCGAGATCAGAGTCAGAAGGATGCGGGCGCCTGAGGCGCCAATGGGGTGACCCAGGGCAATCGCTCCTCCGTAGAGATTGGTCTTCGACATGTCAAGACCAAGCTCTTTCGCCACCGCTCCACACTGGGCAGCAAAGGCCTCGTTGGACTCAATAACATCCACCTGGTCAAGAGTCATGCCCGACTTGGCCAGCACCTTCTTGGTGGCGTAGTAGGGTCCCATACCCATGTAGGCCGGATCGAGCGCGGCAGTAGCGTAGTCCACGATAGTGGCTAGAGGCTTGATGCCCCTGCTTTCCGCCCACTGGCTAGAGGCAACCACAAAAGCCGCCGCCGCGTCGTTGATGCCCGAGGAGTTCCCAGCCGTCACAGTGCCGTCTTCCTTGAATGCGGGCTTCAACTTAGCAAGTGCCTCAAGGCTGGTGTCGGCGCGCGGGTGCTCATCGGTGTCAAAGATCAATGGTTCGCCTTTGCGCTGGGGTATTTCCACAGGGACGATCTCGGCCTTGAACTTGCCCGCCTTGATTGCTGCCACTGCTCGGCGGTGACTCTCGTAAGCGATCTGGTCCTGCATTTCACGAGTGATACCGTACTTGGCCGCTATATTTTCGGCTGTGATGCCCATGTGGCAGTTGGTCATAGAGCACCACAGTCCATCCAGGATCATCTCGTCCTGAAGAGTGCCATCTCCCATGCGATAGCCCTGGCGCGCGCGGGGCACAAGATAAGGAGCCCAGCTCATGTTCTCCATGCCGCCGGCCACAATGACCTCAGCATCGCCGCTCTTGATGGCTTCGGCCGCCACATGAACGGCCTTCATTCCCGAGCCGCAAACCAGGTTGAGAGACCAGGCCGGAACTTCCTGAGGGATGCCGGCAAGCAACGCCGCCCGGCGGCCCGGCCCTTGCCCTTGGCCAGCCGTGAGCACGTTACCCATAATGACTTCTTGCACTTCGCCCGGTTCAATGCCTGCCCTCTTCACGGCTTCGGCAATTACAATGGCTCCCAGCTTGTATGCCGGGATGTCGGCCAAAGTGCCGAGGAAGCGCCCCACCGGCGTGCGGGCGCCGCTGACGATAACAACATCTCGAGACAACGGAGATCTCCTTTCCTATCGACACGTGCCATGCGCACGATGTTTACTGGGAGAAGATACCACCCCCGGCGCGGATGTATGCGCTTTGGCGCATGTCTCTGTCAAGAGTCCTCCCCCGGATGCGGCCCCGCCCAGGGCCGCGGGCCAGCTAAAGCACGGGAGATGACCACCCCGTTCCGCTCTAGTAGCTCAACGATCTCGGGAACCATTGGCCAGTATTCTTGCTCGCGCTCACTCCCAGCTGCTCCCCCATAAGACACGTAGAGCACGGTGATGCGTAGTTCCCCGTCCACGTCATCAGCCAGCAGACGATATCCGTGGCTTAGCCACTTGTTGAGCTTGGCCTCGTATTCGCGCAGGATGATCGGGTCCATGAGAACTCCTTTCGCGCGCTTGCGTGTCTTGTTTCTAACCACCAACACCCGAACTCAAACATTGCCGGGGTTCACGCCGCCACCGTCTCCCGTTGCCGCCAGCCAGCACTGAAAAGAAAGAACAACGCCGAAGTTTGCCCCAGATGCACGAAGGATTCACTCAGCTTGCTCGCTGCCGCCTCAAGATCGTCACCGGCGCCCAGGTGAAGCAGGTACTGGTGAAACGAAGAATGCTTGTGTACACAGTCAAGAAAACGTTTCGCATTGGCAACGACCGCCTCTATCTTGCGACGGTTACGAATCACTCTCGCATCAGAAAGTAACCTAACCACGTCGGCCTCGCCCATCTGAGCGACCGCTGCCGGATCGAATCCGTGGAAGGCGGCGCATATGTCGTCCCAGCGCGAAGCCACCACCTGCGGGCCGAGCCCGGCGGAAAAGACCGCCCGAGACAATAGAGCAAAGTATTGTTGGTTATTCTCAGGATACTCTCCCGCTCGCTGCATCCAGGCCTGTTTCTCAAACATGGCTCCTCCTTGCCTTCCCTGCTGCTACCTCGTACCGCCGCGGCGCTTCTTTGCCGTTATGGTAGGCAGCGAACATAGGCAGCCATGTACAACCCAAGTCCGGTCTTGGCTGCGGCTCTAATCAAGTCTTGGCCGCGGCAGCAGGTACGGGCTGGACTCGCGGGCGGGGTCTCGGGAACAAAGCTGGGCCAGAGTCAGGCGCTCCCCCTCAGATCTCCCAGGGTCCGAGCCACCCAGTCTCGCGCCACCGCCATCCGGTCGCTCAGGTCCAGCTCGCGCAACGAGCGGTCGGGCGTGATCTCCACCACCCGGTCGGCAAGACGGAGGGCCTCAGTCAACTCATGGGTAACGTACACCGCGGTAGTGCGCCTCTCCTGCAGCACGTCCTGCAACAAGCCCAAAAGCGAGGCCCTCAGCGCCACGTCGACATTACCCAGAGGCTCGTCCATCAGCAGAATGGCCGGGCGGATAGCAAGCGCCCGGGCAATGGCGACCCGCTGCGCCATCCCTCCACTTAACTCCGCGGGACGGTAGCGTTCAAATCCCTTGAGGCCCACTCTCTCCAACCATCTAGCCGCCGTGGACCGAGCCTCAGCCTTGTCCACTCCCTGCGCCCGCAAGGCGACTGCCACGTTGTCAAGAGCGTTCCGCCAGGGTAAGAGCCGAGGCTCCTGAAACACGTACCCGACCGGGCCTTCGCCCACCACGATCTCTCCCTCGTCGGGCGCGAGTATCCCGGTGATCAGCTTGAGGATAGTGGTCTTGCCCGATCCGGAGGGGCCTACCACGGCCATGATCTCGCCCGGGGCCACGTGAAAGGAGAGGTCGCAAAGGACGCTGAGCTCGCCAAAAGACTTACTAACGTGTCGGAAGGTGATCATTCGCGGCCTTCCCTCCAACTAAGAGCGCGCCGCCGCAGAGGTCGTAAAGCGGCGAACTCGATCAGTCCCATGAGACCGACCAGTACGACAATCCAGGCAAAAAGTTCCTCGGTCTCAAGCCAACTGTGAGCCCGCGAAAAAGCATGACCAATGCCGCTCATCGCCGCTAGCACTTCTCCCAGCACCACCGCTCTTACGCCAATGCCAGCGGCCAAGGTTAGCCCCGCCAGCGCCGGGGAGGCCACGCCGGGCAAGTAGACCTCGGTTAGCATCAGACGACGGGGAAACCGGTACACGTGGCCCATCTCAATAAGCCGGGTGTCAATGGAGAGCACTCCCGAAACCGTGTTGACGAACATGGTGGGAAAGACAATCACTGCCACCATGAAGATGACCGTCCGGTCGCCGAGGCCGAACCACAGCATGGCCAACATGGCGATGACCACTGCCGGGATGGTCATGACCACCCAGCGCACCGGCTCGAAGAAGGAGCGCACTCTGGGCTCAAGACCAGCAAGCACCCCAAGCGCCCAGCCCGCAGAGGCCCCTAGGGCTAGGCCCAGTACTAGACGCTTGAGAGTGATGGCAAGCTCTATCCACAGCCTGCCCTCCCAGGCCAGGCGGGCAAGAGCCACAGCTGTGGCGGCCGGCGAAGCCACAAACACAGGATTCACCACCAAGGCCAGAACCTGCCAAACCAGCAGTATGGCCGCCACTCCCAAAGCGCTGTAAACAAGGCGCGCCCGGCGCGTAAGACCCGGACGTCGACCGGGAGGGACCGGCGGGCGGCGCTCTCCCGCCTCGCGCGGCGAGAGCGCCGCCCGCCTATGGCGCAAAGTAGAAGCCATCGTCAGGCAGCTGGCCTCCTATGACCTCCGGAGACAGCTCCATCAAGTGGGTGTAGAACTGCTCCAAGTAAGGTCTAGCTTCGCTCGCCGGCCTGTACTTCCAGGTGATGCCTTTGAGGGCAGCGGTCATAACCGGGGCTTTCAAGCCGAGCTGCGGCAGCTCAGTCTCCACTAGCTGGCCAGCCGCTTCAGGATCTGAAAGCATCCATCCCAAGGCTGCGGCATACTCACGTTCAAAGACCGCCACCACATCAGGCCTTGCCATCACCCGCGCAGTCACAACCGTGCCTGCGATCGGCGTGTCTTCGTCGCCGGAAGTGGCCTTCCGCCAGGCTTCATCAAAAGCAAAGGCTTTGCGGAGCGGCTTTTCCTGGTTTTTGCTCTGCAGGACCACAGCGGTGGCCAAAGCTTCACTCAGCACTGCATTCTCCACTTGACCAGCTAGCAGTAGCTGCGATGCCTGCGGAGGATCCGCCACATAGCGCAGGTCGAAGTCCTTAGCCGGGTCCAGACCCTCCTTCATAGCCAGGAACTGGAACATCACATCCGGAACGCTTCCCTTAAGCGATACGACCAAGGAATGGCCGCGAATGTCCGAGAAGCTGTGCACCGCAGGATCTCTAGTGACTAGGTAGGTGATGTTCCAGACCGCAATGTTAAGCAGTTTGAGCGACAGGCCTTTGTTGTAGAAGACGGCAGCATTGTTTGAAGGCATGGTGATGAAATCGCCCTGGCCCCCCGCCACCCGAGCCTTCAACTGGTCAGCGTTCTCCCAGATAGCAAGTTCGGTCTGCTCAGCGACTTCGGCTAGCTTCTTGTTCACCGTGAGATAGGCAAGGGGGATAGCCATAGGTCCCGCCGGCGCGACCAGAACAATCTTGTCCAGCTTTGCAGCCGCCGCTGACGAGGTGGAGGAGGTCAACGCCGGCTGCGTCACCGATGTAGCCGACTGGGTCGTGGCGGTGGGTAGCTCGCCCTCGGAGGGACCGCAAGCCGCCAAGACCATAAGCGCAAAGACAGCCAGCACTGCGGCAAGGGTCAGCGCTATTCTAGACTTCACTATCCGCTGGAAACCCCTCACCATCGTCCGCAAGTCCCTACGCCCAAGCGGCAAGCTCATCCAGGAAACTCCATCCGCTTGATATCAACCCCCTCGATGGCCTGGAGCTCCTTGTACAGGTCCTCCACCTCCGGGCCTACCACATCTAGAAGAAGGAGACCGGTTGAGGCGCAGGTCTCTTGGTCGATGTCGTGGATGCCCAGCCGGATGTGGATGCTGCACCCGTACTTAGTGAGCACCGCTTGAACCGCCGGCACGTTCTTGACCCGGTCGGTCACATGGACACCGAAGATCGTGTGTTTCATGGCCGTTCTCCTTTCCGGTGTAAGACAGCCTTGACAATCAAGATTGTATACGTTCCCGGTGACCTGCGTGCCGTTGACGTTCCCGTTCACAGGCGTGCTGTTGACGTTCCCGCTCTCCCGGCGTATATTGTGAAACGCGTAACGGCGTTATCTCGGTAACAACTCGGGAAGGGCGTTTGCGACGCCTGGGGGCGGGCAGGATGGCCGAAGGAAAGAAGCCAGCGCTTTCTCGCAGGACGGTGAAAAGGCTCAGCCTATACCGTCGCCTGCTTGACAGCCTGCGCGCTTCGGGTACCAGCAATATTTATTCTCACCAGCTAGCCCACCTCGCTGGTGTCAGTGCTGCTCAGGTACGCCGTGATTTCATGGTCATTGGCTACTCCGGGACCCCGAGTCGTGGTTATCAAGTTGACGCTTGTCTTGCTGCCATCGGTGAGCTACTGGACGGCTCTGGCCGCCAGGACGTGGCTCTAGTAGGCGTCGGGCGCTTGGGTCGCTCGGTGCTTGGTCACTTTGCCAGGCGGCGAGCGCCGCTCCGCATAGCAGCGGGCTTTGACACAGACCCAGAGCTTATTGGCACCTCCATCGAAGGGTGCCCCATCTACAGCGCTGATGACCTAGAACGCGTCATCAAGGAAAGACGTATCAAGGTAGCCATCTTGGCGGTTCCTCCGGAAAAGGCCCAGCTGGTGGCCGACACGCTGGTGCACGCTGGAATCCGCAGCATCGTGGACTTCACCTCCATTCCCTTGCAGGTGCCAGATGACGTGTTCGTGGACCACATGGACATCACTTCCTCCCTTGAATCAGCGGCTTTTTTCGCTCGTCAGGAACAACAAGGT
>Ga0315298_1006250_pt1 | contig 16334 bp, 13 predicted proteins | sample WHS_1_MG_FD_203077 | JGI IMG/M metagenome (GOLD analysis project Ga0315298, IMG submission 203077) | Extremophilic microbial mat communities from Washburn Hot Springs, YNP, Wyoming, USA - WHS_1_MG | ecosystem: Environmental > Aquatic > Thermal springs > Hot (42-90C) | place: USA: Wyoming...
CAACCAGATGTCAGACCTGGGGATGAAGCAGTATTACATCGCTGCCGAAGCCACCAGCTCTGAATACGTGGATGCGGTGAAAGAGAAGGGCATCGGCACCTTGGCCCCCACCGCTGCTCCGCCTCTTGACTTCAGGCCGGAGACGCGCAAGTTCACCGCCGCCTTCAAGGAGAGATGGGGCAGAGATCCTGAAGAGTGGTCTCCTGTCTACTACGACATCGTCTATGCCCTAGCGGCTGCCATCAAGCACGCCGGCAAGGTCGACCGGGAGGCCATCATCAAGGCACTGCATGAGATCGAAGTCCCCAGCATTGTCCACCCCGGTGGCTTGGCATGGGATGCTACGGGAGAACCCAAGCACCCCGTGGCGTTCGTTTGGGAACTAAAGCCCAACCTGAAGATGGAGGTTGTGTACGTCTGGCAAGGCACACCGCCTTATCAGACAATGTCCTACGAAGAATACAAAGCCCTGGTCGAGTCGCTGCTGGGGAAATAACAGCCTAACGTGGGCTTGGTTGGCGGGAATCCTCGCCAACCAAGCCCACAAATCCACCCGTTGTGTTGCCAAGCGGGAGCGGGTATCATCCGGAGCCGCGGCGAAGGACCGCGGAAAGTCCGCAATGTTGTTCTGTGCTGCACGGTGAAAGAATCTATTTCTGGCTATTCTGTCTGTAGGAGGAACAAACGATACCATGACCACTTTTATACAGCAAGCCTTAAATGGCCTAACGATTGGCATGATCTATGCCTTGATAGCCCTGGGCTATTCAATGGTCTACGGTGTTTTGAAAATGGTGAATTTTGCCCATGGCGACCTATGCGTCCTGGGCGCCATGTTCTCCCTTACCTTGTTACGCGCAACGGGCATCACCAAGGGCCGCTTGAATATTATTGAGGTCCCATTGACAGGCACAAGACTGTTGTTGGTTTTGGGCATGGTTTTCTTAGGCGGGATGCTCTGCTCCACGATCACTTCCCTGATTATCGAGAGGTTGATTTACCGTCCCTTACGGCGCGCCTCTATTTTGACCGTTTTGGTCAGCGCCTTGGGAGTTTCCATCGCCTTGTCCAATACCATGATGCTCGTCTTCGGGCGCGAGATGAAGAGTTTCCCCTCGCTGCTGAAGAAACAATACTTTACGGTTCTAGGAGCCACGTATTCCAACCTACAGGTGTTCATCGCCATACTGACCATCCTCTTGCTGATTGGTCTGTTCTATCTGGTAAACAAGACCACGCTAGGAAGATGCATCCGAGCAGTAGCACTGGATAAGGACATGGCTGGCTTGCTCGGGATTGATGTGAACCGCGTCATTGTGGCAGTGTTCGCATTGGGCGCTTCTCTAGGGGCAGTCGCTGGCATATCCCACGCCATGTACTATGGCCAAACGTACTACCTTACTGGATACCAACTGATGATCCTAGGATGGGCTTCGGCAGTGATCGGGGGTATTGGCGATATGCGCGGGTGTGTCATCGCTGGGCTACTCATCGGTCTCCTAGAGGCTGTCGGCGGTGGCTATCTTCCCATCTTGACCGGCGGACTGCTCGGAGCTGATTACCGGCGCATTTTTGTCTTCCTCGTCCTCATCGTTACGCTCGTCATTAAACCCGCAGGAATCCTCGGCAAGCCTGAAGTCATTGTGAAAGCGTAAGGTTCTGCAAAATTAGCGAAGGAGGGACAAAACAGTGTCCAATCATAAAAATGATGCAGCGACTTCCCGGTCGCCAGGCTTTTCCCTCAACCAAGTGCAACGATACTGGCGTGCGCTTACCAAAAAGGCAGGGGTCAAGAGAGCGCTGTTCATCGGCGCAGCCATCCTGCTTTTGGCTCTCCCAAGGATAATCACCAGCAACTACTGGCTGCGCGTCATTGACCTTGCAGGCCTCTATGTGATGATGGCTCTGGGATATAACCTGATGTTCGGCTATACAGGCCTTTTCAATCTGGGGTTTGCAGCCTTCTTTGCCATCGGAGCGTATTGCTATGCGATGCTCGCTTCCCCATTGCATAACGTGCACCTTCCCTTTCTCATCGTGCTCCCACTGGCAGTTGGCTTGACTTCCTTGATATCCTATTTGCTGGGCATCCCCTCGATCTCGCTTGTTGGCGATTACCTGGGGCTAGTCACATTGTCCTTTGCCGAGATCTTCAGAATCCTGGTGAACAACCTCAAGTTTACCAACGCGTCTTATGGCATTGTTAACATTGATGCTATTCGCCTGCCCTTCTTTACCTTCAAAAGCGTGAGCGACTACTATTACCTCATCTTGCCCCTTTGCGTGGTTATGTACCTCATCATCAAGCGCTTGGAGGATTCGCGCATCGGAAGGGCATGGATGGCCATTCGCAATGATGAAGAAGCCGCCAGGACATCTGGCTTAGATACACGGCGTCTGAAACTGCTGGCTTGTGCCATAGGCGTGGCTCCGGTGGGGATGGCAGGAGTGATCTTTGCCGGCATGCAAACTTTCGTCAGCCCTGAAAGTTTCACTTCCCGGGAGACATGGCTGATTATCGCTATGGCTATTGTAGGTGGACTAGGCAACGCCGATGGCGCAGTTCTGGGCGCGCTGCTGCTGACATTATTGCCAGAACCACTGCGAGGAACGCCCATAGAGAGCGCCAGAACGCTCATCTATGGGTTGCTCCTTATCTTCTTCTCGCTTTTCCGTCCGCAAGGGCTATTGCCCCGGCGGTATTGGAAGGGCGAGGCTGAAGAAGAGGCATCTGGCTAAAAACACATTATTTATCTCAAAACGGAGGTTCATGTCATGGCTTTAGCCACTGGCAATGTACATACAAGCAACAGCCCGAGCGAGACCAGAAATAAGGCAGACAATTTCTTGGTCGTGAAAGACTTGTCGAAAGATTTCGGTGCGCTCAGGGCAGTGAATCGGGTAAGTTTTGAGATCCATCAAGGACAGATCTTCTCACTGATTGGCCCAAATGGCGCAGGGAAAACCACTACGTTCAATCTCATCACGGGGGTTCTGCCTGCCACCACCGGCGAGGTCATCTTCTGTGGGCGAAAGATCCTGGGCTTACAGCCGCATCAAGTAACCGAATTGGGCATCGCGCGGACCTATCAGTTAATCCGCGTATTCAAGAACATGAGCGTATTGGAAAACGTACAAGTGGGTACCCATTGCCGCACGACCAATGGCGTCTGGGATGCCATCCTGCGTGGGCCAAAGGCGAGACGTGAGGAAAAATGGAGCCGGGAGCGTGCTCTGGAACTGCTGCGCTTTGTGGGTATCGCGGAACATCGAGACAAACTGGCAGGAACTCTGACCTTTGGTCATCAGAGACGTCTGGAGATCGCACGAGCGCTCGCTTCTGAGCCAAAGTTATTGCTGCTCGATGAGCCGACTGCGGGCATGAACCCCTCTGAAAAAGAGGAAATGATCTCCTTGATTTACACCATTCGCGACCAAGGCATTACCGTCTTGTTAGTAGAGCATGATATGAATGTCGTGATGGGCATCTCTGATTGGATCGCAGTGCTGGACCACGGGGTCAAAATTGCAGAGGGCACCCCGGCAGAGATACAACGCAATGAAAAGGTCATAGAAGCATATTTAGGAAGGTGGGCGCATGAGCTTGCTGCGAGTTGAAAACCTAGTGACGAAATATGGCGGCATTCCCGCCATCAAAGGGATCTCCTTCGAGGTAAGAGAAGGCGAAATCGTGGCGCTTATTGGTGCCAATGGGGCAGGAAAATCCACTACCTTGATGACCATCTCTGGGGCCTTGAAACCATCCAGTGGGAAAATCATCTTCGATGGCAAAGAAATCCAAGGCATGCCCTCGCATGAAATCGTAAACTTGGGGATTATGCAATGCCCAGAAGGAAGGAGATTGTTCGCAAGCATGACGGTGGAAGAAAATCTCCTCCTGGGTTATTACAGCCGTCGTCACGAGGGCAAGCCCGGCGAAGCAATGCAGAGGGTCTTCAAGCTATTCCCTAGGTTGGAGGAGCGCCTGCACCAGTCCGCCGGGACCCTGAGCGGCGGGGAACTACAGATGTTGGCCATCGGTCGAGCACTCATGGCTAAGCCAAGGCTCCTCATGCTCGATGAACCCTCTCTCGGACTGGCGCCCAAGCTAGTGGAGACAGTACTGGACACCATCAAGCAAATTCGCGACGAAGGCGTTACGATCCTCCTCGTGGAGCAAAACGCCCGCGCTGCTCTGTCCATGGCCGACCGAGCCTATGCGTTGGAAGTAGGATACATCACACTAGAGGGCACGGGGCAAGAACTCCTCCACGATGAACGAGTCATCAAGGCATACCTCGGCGGAAGATAGACATACCTGTGGAAAGGAGTATCCTTGCTCCTCTACGCAGGGTTGAAAAGGTGAGCCCTATGCCCTATGTAACAGATAGATCCAGAGATCTCTTCGCGCGCAGCCTCCATGTCTTGATTGAAGGTGTCAGTTCCCCCTCACGAGGGCCAGCCAATTACGGTGCCTACCCGCTTTTTATGGAACGCGGCGAAGGTCCCTATATTTACGACGCGGATGGCAATCGCTACGTGGACTGGATGATGTGCTATGGCCTAGAACCACTAGGCCACGCTCACCCACGTATCGTCCAAGCCGTGAGCGAAGCGGTTGCTACGGGCCCACACTTCGCTGCTGCCACTGAGATAGAAGTGGAGGTTGCCGAGCTCATCCAGCAGATGGTGCCAAGCGCGGAACGCGTGCGCTTTGCCAATACCGGCACCGAGGCAACCATGGCCGCCATCCGCCTGGCAAGGGGCTACACTGGCAAGCCCAAGTTCATCAAATTCGAGGGACATTATCATGGCTGGTATGACGACTTTCTGGTGAGCGTCCACCCTACGGAGCCGGGAAGGTTGGGCCACCGCAATGACCCTATCAAGCTCGTCGAGAGTTCAGGGCTAAACCGCCAGGCATTAGACGATACCATCGTTGTGCCGTGGAATGACTTACAAGCCGTCGAACGTGCCATTGACACCTATCGCGGACAGATCGCCGCCGTCATCACGGAGCCGGTCATGGCTAACATGGGCATCATACCGCCAGAGCCTGGCTATCTTCAGGGACTGCGCGATTTGACCCGCGACAATGGCATTTTGCTCATTTTCGATGAAGTGACCACGAACCTCCATGTCCCATCCGGCACCTGCCAAAAATATTATGGCATCAAACCAGATATTTCAACCCTTGGCAAAGCGCTGGGCAACGGGCTGCCAGTGGCAGCCCTGGTCGGCCGTGCTGACATCATGGAAGCGCTTGCTTGGGGCGGTGTGCTGCATTATGGAGCGCAAAATGCATCGCGTATAGGGTTGTATGCGACGCGCGCTGGCTTGCAGGAACTGAACCGTAATGGCGGCGAGGCTTTGCATCACGCAGAACGCATCGCTCAAAGGCTTACCGCTGGGCTGCGCGAACTATTCGCAGAAAGAGGCATCAAGGCAATCGTGCAAAACGTGGGAGCAATGCTGCAAATCTTTTTCACAGAGCAACCCGCCATCCGCGATTACCGCGACTTCTGCGCGAATGTGAACCAAGCCAAATTCAAGGAGTTTGCACGAGCGCTGTTTAAATACGGAGTGTACCTGAGTCCCTCTCCTGTCCTCCATTCGATCGCAACGGCGGCACATACTGATGAGCATGTGAACGTTACCTTGGACGCGATGAGGCAAGCGCTCAGAGACATCAAACAGTAAGTGGGCGAACATGGAAGAAATCAAACCCATTGTACAGGAAGCGAAAAAAATCCTGCCCCCCTGGAAAGAAGTGGCTGCGGAAGCCCGAGAAAAGGCTAGCCACATTGACATAGGCCAGACCCTCTTTTTCAAAGAGAATGGCGTTACTTCAGAGGTTGAATACAAAAGGCGTGCAAAACAGCAAGGCATGATTATGTTACATGCCCATATTGGCCTCAATAGTTGGGAGGAGACCAAGAACGCCTTGCGCTATTTGCACGATGAGATGTCAAAGCGGGGCTCCCGCATAGACCGATTTGGCTTGTGCCTCGACCGGGTGATGGGCTATCCACCCGAGATGCGCGATTCCGTCCTTCGTGAGACTGGCCCACAGTTGAAATCCCCTGAGGATTGGATAGAGGTGGGACAAATTGTACCCATCCAACCCCATGCGGGCGATTTCATGATCGGATTTCCTGCTTCGATGGTCAACACGGAGAATGCGCTGCGCGCAGGGATCACCACCATCGGAAACGTCTCGCAGTATTTCGCCCACGGCCTTCCAGAATGGAACGATGAGGTTAAGACAACCGTGGAAACCGCCAAAGCATTGTCGGTCATGGGCATACTGAAGGATAAGGGCACACTGGTACACTCCTACCTCGATGATGGATTTGGGTCGCTGTTCAACGACTATGCCGATATCGTCGGCTGGGCATATTTGGAAAGATACATTGTAGAAGACCTGTTCGGGGCAAAGTTAGCGCATTGTTTCGGAGGAGTTACCGCCAACCCCCTGATGAGAGTGGCTTGGGTCATGATCATCAAAGAGATCCATGGCGAAGATTGCCTGGGTTCTATGTGGTATGGCGATACCATTTCCTTCAGCGAGGATTTCGACCGCAACCTGGGCCTCAATGCAGAGTATTTGCTCTGGGATATGGTGGCTCAGTTGGTTTGCCCGACAGGACATGCGATGGTCCCTTTGCCTGTTACGGAAGCAATACGCATCCCATCTGCTCAAGAGATATTACAAGTTCACGTCCTGGCTAGGCGGGTGGAAGAAGCCGCTCGCCGTCTAGCGCCTTACCTCGACCTCAGTCAGGCTGAGGCGATAAAGGAGAGATTGATCGCCGCTGGGAGAGGCGTGTTTGAACGCGCGCTTTCAGGGCTAGAGACACTAGGAGTGGACATCCACAACCCACTCGAGATGCTTTTCGTGCTGAAGAAAATCGGCGCTGAGAGATTCGAGCGGGAGTATGGCGCGGGTGCGCCAGATGCAGCCTGGCCAAGAGGGAGAAAACCCGTGTATCTTACCGACATGTTTGCACGGACTTATCAGGCAAGCCAGGCAATCATCCAGAAGCTGCCCCAAGCCAAAGGGAAAAGCAAAGCCAGAGTGGTCATTGCGTCCACGGACGTGCATGAGCATGCCCTCTTTATCATCCGCAAGGCTCTCGATGCGATGGGGATGTTGCCTATTGTGGCTGGCTCAGAGAAGAATCCCTCCGAAATCGTGGAGATAGCATCCCAAGAGTCAGCAGATGCCATTGTGGTGGGCACCTACAACGGCTTGGCACTTGAAATAGGAAAAGCCCTGCGTCGCGAATTGGACAGGCTAGGGCTGAAAGTGCCCGTATTTATGGGAGGGAAGTTGAACCAGGTAGTTGAGGGCAAAGCATTGCCGGTGGACGTGTCTGCCGAGATAGCAGCATTGGGACTGATTCCCTGCCAAACGATCCAGGAGCTACTAGATAAATTAGGCGACATGCTCCGCTGACAACGAAGCACCTTGTCAGTGTCGCGTTCCTGAGCCAACAAAAATCACTGCCTGTGTTCTGAAAGTCACGCCAGCCCCAACACCTAGATAGGGGCTACCAAGTCCACACAAGGAGCGGGCAATTCGCTCCTCGAACAGGCAAGGAAGCCTGCCTGATATCGGTGCATTTCGGACGAACCTACGCCGGGGAGTGCTCATGATGAAACTCAAAGGAAAAATTGCTCTTGTAACTGGTGCTAGCCAAGGGATAGGAAGGGGCATCAGCCTGGGCTTGGCGGAGGCGGGAGCTGACATCGTAGTCAACTGCGACCGAAACATAGCTGGTGCAGAGGCAGTAGCACAGGAAATACGCACTCTAGGCCGTCGCGCAATCGTTGCTCCAGCAGACGTCTCAAAAAGCGCTGAGGTAAATCGCATGGTCCAGCAGGCTTTGCAAGCCTTTGGTGCCATTGATATTCTGGTCAACAATGCAGGAATTTTCATCCCGAGTCCCATAGAACAAGTGCGGGAAGAAGATTGGGACCGGGTAATGAATGTGAATTTGAAGGGGGTGTTCCTCTGCTGCCAAGCAGTGGGCAGGCATATGATTGAGAGAAAATCCGGTGGAGTTATCATCAATGTGGCTTCCATATCTGGCCACATGCCCGAGGTCAATGGCGGTGCCTATACACCTAGCAAAGCCGGTGTGCTTGCACTGACACGTCTCCTCGCTGTGGAGTGGGCGAAGTATGGCATCCGTGTCAATGCCCTCAGCCCTGGGCCCATCATGACACCCTTGCAGCGCGCGGCCTTCCCCAGCGAGAAACTGCTGGCTGCGAGGAACAGAGCAGTGCCCATGAACAGGCACGGCACACCTGAGGAGATGGCGAAGGTCGTGGTCTTTCTGGCTTCGGATGACGCCAGTTATCTCACAGGGGCGGACATCACGGCAGATGGTGGGTCGCTGGTGAGCATGTTTTACTTGGTCCGCCAATTGGCTGAGTGCACTGAACTCTAAAGGGGCTAGTCGCCGGAAATTTCATGTTTATAGAGGCCCAAGATGACGGTAAGACTCAATGAAAAAGACAAGCGCATGTTACAGGGAGACTATGGCAAGGCAACCAAGCTAGCCATGTCTATTTTGGTCAGGATGGCAGAAGTATATGGCGCCGAGGAAATGATGGATGTAACCTTGGCGCACATTGACGGCGTGGGCTTGTTAAGCGAAGCTAGTCTGGAGTTTGCAGAGACCCTAGCCGCATTGGGCGGAAGGGTTGCCATCCCCACCACTTTGAACATGGTTCCTCTTGACATCCAGCAGTGGGAGAAGTGGAAGATACCCGAGAACTATGCTCGGCGGGCTTTGCGGCAGATCCACGCCTACATCAACATGGGATGCATTCCCACTTGCACCTGTGCTCCCTACCAAGGCTATCTGACGCCAAGGTTTGGCCAACAAATAGCCTGGGCAGAATCGAATGCCATTGTGTATGCGAATTCCGTCTTAGGCGCAAGGACCAACCGCTATGGAGATTATATCGACATCTGTGCTGCCATTACCGGCAGAGTCCCCAAGTTCGGCCTTCACCTGAAGGCTAACCGTAGAGGACAACTTTTGTTGCGCCTGGTGAATATCGACCCAGCGTGGATGAGGAGCGATACGTTCTATCCATTATTGGGGCATTTCCTCGGACGCATCGCAGGAGATAAGATCCCGGTCATCGAGGGGCTGCCTGCGCAGGTCACGGATGACCAATTAAAGGCGTTAGGTGCAGCAGCCGCTTCTTCGGGCGCCGTGGCCCTTTTCCACGCCGTGGGGGTAACACCAGAGGCGCATACTCTGGAAGAAGCCTTTCAAAATGAACCCCCAGAGGGGATTATAGACGTCCATCCGGACGATTTGGTGGCAGCCCAAAAAGAGCTCTCCACCGCCGAAGCAGATGTCCCGCTTGATGCAGTAGTCTTGGGCTGCCCGCATTTCTCCTTCGCTGAGTTTCAGCAATTGGCACAGATCATCCAAGCCCAAGGGGGCCAATCGGTCCACTCTAGAGTTCAATTCGTTGTATTGACCAATCAACTCACGTTGTCTTTGCTGCAGAGGAGCAACTTGATCACGCTGCTAACGGGCTTTGGCATTCAGATTGTCCTGGATACCTGCGACTTCCATTGTCCGATACTTCCCTCAGAAACAAAAGTGATCATGACAAACTCGGGCAAGCAAGCCTACTATGCCCCTGGTGAACTAGGGGTACAAGTAGCCCTCGGAACTATGGCGGATTGCGTGCGGTCTGCAATCCAAGGCCGGGTTGTTAGGAGCGAAACACCATGGACAGAATCGTAATGGGGAAACCGGTAATCCCTGGCGCAGCGGAAGGGGTAGCCCTTGTATCCAAAGAACCGCTGAGTCTGTGGGGTGGATTGAACGCTTATACGGGGGAAATCATTGACCGGCGACACGAGCGGTCAGGAGCAATCGTTACGGGAAAAGTGTTCGTCTTTCCCCAGGGAAGGGGCTCTAGCACGGCAAGCGCGATCTTGGTGGAGAGTGTAAAAACGGGCACAGCCCCGGCCGCTATCATCAACCTGAAATTAGATCCGATTTTGGCTTTAGGTGCCATCGTCGCCGATGAGTTATACCACAAGACGGTGCCGATCATCCTAGTGTCCCAAGAGGATTTTGAGGCGATACAAGAGGGAGATTACCTGGAGATTGCACCCGATGGCACGATAACGATTCGTGCGCGACAGAAGGAATAACGGTACGAGAATGGCAAGGAACTGTGGATGGAAGCCATGTTCCCTGATGTAGTAGTGATCGGCGGGGGCATTATCGGAGCATGTTGCGCCTACTACCTCTCCCAGGAGGGGCTCAATGTGCATCTTGTGGAGAGAGGTGGGATAGCCTCTGGCTGTTCAGGAGCCTGTCAGTTCGGCATTGGCCACATCAATACAGGAATTGGCAGAGACCTGACCGTAGCCAGCGGAAGGCTCTATACCAGCCTCGCTGAGCAACTTCCTCTGGATATCGAGTACGATCGGGTAGGGAATATCTACATCGCTGATAGCCCGAAGGGCATGAGGGCTTTGGAGCGCACTGCACAATTGGTGCAGAGCGCCGGCATGCGCTGCCATCTCCTGAGAGGAAAAGAGTTGCTCGACGTGGAGCCGCATTTGTCTCCCGAACTGGTTGGGGGGCTCTTTTTCCCAGATGATGCCAAGGTGCAGCCCATACTCGCGACATTGGCTTTTGTAAAAGCAGCAAAGGAAAGGGGAGCAACTATCCATACCTTTACCGAGGTTACAGGCATTGAACTCTCGACAAGCAAGGCGGTAGCGGCTGTGCATACAACCAATGGGCGCATCCCTACCAAAATCGTAGTAAACGCGGCGGGGGCTTGGAGTGCTCTTATTGGAAGGATGGTAGGCATCGAAATCCCCATTGTCCCACGCAAAGGGCATATCGTTGTCACGGAACCTGTCCCTCCCATGATCCGTACCTATCTTCTGGATGCTAGTTATTTTGAAGCGGTGGAAGAAGACAGACAAGCACTCGCAGTGGCAATGGTCCTAGGACAGACGCGCAGTGGCAACATATTGCTGGGAAGCAGCCGGCAGTTCGTAGGTTTCGACCGTTCTGTGGATCACGAGGTGATCCATGCAATGATCACCCGTTGCCTTCGTTTTCTTCCCGCTCTGGCTAACATCCATGCCATTCGTATCTATGCGGGGTTGCGCCCTTACACTCCTGACCTTCTCCCCATCATTGATGAGGCGGATGAGGTGCCAGGTTTTTACATTGCCGCAGGGCATGAAGGAGAGGGGATCACTATGGGACCAATCACTGGCAAGCTCATCAGCCAGATGATCACCGGGCAGGAACTTGACCTGCCTGTGGAAGAGCTATCGCTATCTCGATTTGCGCAAGTGGAATCGTCCGTGCAAGTTTGATGCGATCGGAAGGCTCGCCATCATTTAGGAAAAGGAGGAAGTAGCCATGAGATTCAAAAGGTTGATCACCGCAGTGGACTCACATACCGAGGGTGAACCAGCGAGGGTTGTTATAGGGGGAGTACCACCCATCCCTGGCAAGACCATGGTGGAAAAATGGCTGTGGGCACAGAAGAATCTGGATGATCTGCGCACAATGCTCATGTTTGAGCCACGTGGCAGCAACATCCAATCGGGAAGCATCATCACGGCTCCGGCAAATCCGGAGGCAGATGTGGGCGTGCTCTTTATTGAGGTTAGCGGCTTTTTGCCCATGTGTGGCCACATGACGATTGCTACCTGCACGGTACTGGTGGAAACCGGCATGGTCGAAGCCAAGGAGCCAGTGACCCCCATCGTGCTGGATACACCAGCTGGCATCGTCAGAGCAGAAGTACGGGTCAAGGACGGCGAGGTGCAGGATGTGACTTTTCAGAATGTCCCTGCTTTCCTGTACAAGCGCGATGTGGTCGTTGACGTGCCTGATTTGGGAAAGGTCAAGCTAGATATCGCCTGGGGCGGGAATTTCTACGCTATCCTTCCCGCAGAGAGGGTGGGCTTGGAATTGGTCCCCGAGCGCGCGAAGGAAATTGTGGAGAAAGGCTCAAAAATCAGAGAAGCAGTCTTTGAGCAAGTGCAAATCGAGCACCCGGAAAACCCAGCCATCAACCGTTGCACTCATGTGCGCTTTATCGCACCACCGGTCAACCCGAAAGCAACGGCCAAGAACGCCGTCCTCTACGGGGTGGAAGCCATAGACCGCTCTCCATGCGGGACTGGCACATCGGCAGAGATAGCGACTCGCTATGCCAAGGGCGAATTGAGACTGAACGAAGAGTTCGTCAGCGAGAGCATCATCGGCAGCCTCTTCTATGGCAAAGCCATCGCAGAGACAAAAGTGGGGTCATTCCCTGCCGTTGTGCCTACAATCAGGGGCAGCGCCTACATTATGGGGCTGCAGCAATTTGTGCTCGATCCCAGAGACCCCTGGCCACGCGGCTTTTACCTAGGTCCGAAGAGCAAATGGGGTGCTGAGTTCTAGCCCGCAGCAAGGCCAGGAACACCCCACACGACGAACAAAGCGGCTCTGCCGATCAAATATGATTTGAGATAGCACATTCTGATGAGGAGGAATTTTATGGCACAAAAAACTGCCCGCAAACCACTGGAAGGGGTCTTTCCTTTGCTCCCCTTCGCCATAAAGGAAAACCAGGAACCGGACCTGGATGGCTTGGCACATAACATTGACTTCTTAGCCAAGTCCGGCGTCCATGGCTTTATCATCTTTGGCTGTATGGGAGAGTTCTATGCCCCCAGTGAGGCAGAATTCAACCTGGTGGTAGATGCAGCCGTGGAAGCCGCAGCCGGCAGGCTAGCCGTAGTGGTGGGCACTACTTTCCAGAATACCAAAGAATGTCTCCGCAGGACAAAATATGCAGAGCGTGCAGGCGCCGACGGCGTCATGATCGCGCCTCCCTACGTGATTAACCCCACTGAAGAGGCAGTATTCGAACACTATCGCACCATTAATGAGGCAGTAGAGGAAATCCAAATCATGGCGTATAACTACCCACCTCTTCCCAGGGGATTCAACATGACCCCTGCCTTCTGGGACAGGCTCTTGACGCTTGAGCATATCAAAGCCGTCAAGGAATCTAACGGCGATGTCTGGCATCGCGCTAACGTGCTTACCAAGATAGCCGACAAAATCAATGTCTTCTCTGGCGGAGAAGGGTGGTTGTTCAGCGATGTCCTGCTAGGGGGCAAGGGCATCGTATCGCTGTTCGGGATCGCCGTGCCCAAAGCCGTGCTGGCTTTATACAATGCCTGCATGAACAGGGACCTGGATAAGGCTATCCCGTTATACCGTAAATTCACGGAACTTTGCGGCTACCTCACCGCCGAAAATGAGGTGGCTTACCTCAAAGCGACCGCTGAGATCGGCGGCCAGAAAGCTGGCCGTCCCAGAGCACCGTATCAGCCGTTGGATCCAGCGGTACGCCAAGTGCTAGAAAAATACTTGACCGAACTCGCTGCAGTAGAATAAGCGCTCCCTTTGAGCGTTCGCTGCAGGTAGGGAAACGCCTACACCAACCTGAAAAATGCAGGGACTTTTGCTCCACTCAGCATGACAAGCGGCTGGGCGGCAGGTTTTGTACCCATGCCATTGGTGCATCTGAGAAGCGACGAAGAATCTGGCGGGAGGGCTGATGAGATGAAGTTCAGCAAAATGCTCACTGCAATTGACTCTCATACCGGGGGCAACGCCGAGAGGGTGGTTATCGGCGGAGTGCCACCCATCCCTGGCAAGACCATGCTGGAGAAGCTGAGGTATGTGCGCGACCACTTGGATCACCTCCGCACTTTTCTCGTGCATGAGCCACGTGGGCATAGCAACATGTTCGCTGCCCTGCTCACCCCGCCCACGGTGCCCGAGGCTGACTTTGGGGTGATCTACTTAGAGCCAGGTGGCTATGCCACGATGTGCGGGCATGGGACTATTGCCATCTGCACCGTCTTGGTCGAAATGGGCATGGTGCCAGTGAAGGAACCTGTAACCACGATCATCCTCGATACCCCCGCCGGTGTAGTACGAACTGAGGTAGCGGTGAGAAACGGTGTGGCAGAGTCTGTAACCATTCAGAATGTCCCCTCTTTCCTCTACAAACCAGATGTAGAGGTGGATGTTCCAGGGGTGGGACGAGTCAAAGTGGACATTGCTTATGGCGGCAATTTTTATGCCATTTTGCCTGCCGAAAGCGTGGGCTTGCAGATCACACCGGAACATGCGGGTGAGATTATATCCTGCGGTACAAAGATCTGGGAGGCAGTGAACGAACAAGTAGAGATCCACCATCCTGAAGCCCCAGAAATTAACTGCATTAATTATGTAGAGTTCTCTGCCCCACCCTCGCACCCCGCTGCCACGCTGAAAAACGCCGTCGTGGTGCCACCCTCGGGCATAGACCGCTCTCCCTGCGGTACTGGCACCAGCGCCAAGATGGCCACTTTATACGCGCGAGGACAACTGGGCTTGCATGAAGAATTTGTCCATGAAAGCATTATCGGCAGTTTGTTCTATGGCCAACTCATCGCTGAGACAAAGGTGGGGCCATTTACCGCAGTAGTGCCCACGATCAGAGGCAGTGCGTATATCATGGGCATCCAGCAATTTGTGCTCGACCCCAGAGATCCTTTCCCGGCTGGATTTTTGCTGGGAAAACAAGAAAAACTGTACGGAATTGAATTTGGCTCCTATAGGGAAGCCTAGGAGGCCTCTGTTGCCACCTCTGCCAGAAGATCTCCAGAGGCTGAAAAAGGCGCTTGATCTAGTAGCCTAGAGAGCAAGAAACAGGAGGTGAACTTGGAAACACAGCGAAACCTTTTCGTAGGGCCACAAGCGGCACACCGGCGGCAGATATACAAAGGCGCCGGCTACACACATGATGATTTCGGCAAACCGTTAATTGGGGTAGCCAATTCCTGGACAGAAGCCTCACCGGCGCATATGCATCTCAGGCAACTGGCAGAGGCGGTCAAAGCAGGCATCTGGCAAGCAGGTGGGGTGCCGTTCGAGTTTGGCTTGTTTGCTACCTGCGGCAATATCGCCATTGGCACGGAGAACATGAAATACGAGCTGGCTATCCGCGATGTCCTTGCTGCTTCCATTGAGATTATGTCTATGGTCCATCTGTTTGATGGCTTGGTATTGCTAGCCTCATGCGACAACATTATTCCTGGCCATCTCATGGGCGCAATAAGGGTGAATTTGCCCTCTATTATGGTCACTGGCGGGCCGATGCTGGCTGGAAAATGGCGCGAAGGAACGGTATTGGCCCCTGATGTGAATGAGGCAGTGTTCGGTGCCCTCCCACTGAAGCGCATTAGCGAACAAGACCTGCGCGAAATGGAAGATTGTTCCTGCCCAGGGCCCGGAGCCTGTCCCGTCATGGGGACTGCCAATACCATGCAGATTCTGACCGAAGCCATGGGCATGGCATTATCCGGCTCATCCACCATCCCTGCCATCTCAGCGGACAGATTGAAGGTAGCCCGTGAATCTGGCCGGCGGGTCGTGGAGCTGGTGAGGGAGGACATCCGTCCCTCTCGCATCCTTGATGAGAGGGCTCTGAAGAATGCCATCGTCGTAAATGCGGCGATCGGAGGCTCCACAAATGCACCTCTCCATATCATCAGCATAGGGAGAGAGCTTGGAATACACATCGAACTCGACTTGTTCGATGAGATCAGCAGCAAGACCCCGCTTCTAGCCTCAGTCATCCCTAATGGGCCTCACACAGTGGTCGATTTCCATGAGGCTGGAGGAGTTCCTGCATTGCTAAAAGAATTGGGGAACCTGATTGACACCAGTGCCTTGACCGTTGATGGCAGAACAGTGGGTGAGAACATCAAACGGGTGAGCGGAAGCCGCGGGCCAGCCATATCCACCCTGGACAATCCAGTACAAGCCGAGGGAGGGCTGGCTGTTTTGAAAGGGAACATCGCCCCTCGTGGAGCCATCGTGCGGACCTCTGCCATCAAAAAAGAGATGTTGGTACATAGGGGGCCAGCCAAAACTTTTAACAGCGACCAAGAGGCATGGAAAGCGATCATAGACGGGAGAATCCAACCCGGCGATATGATCGTCGTGCGCTATGAAGGTCCAAAAGGTGCACCGGGCATGAAGGAGGTGATGCTGTCCACAGACGCTTTATATCGCATCGGCTTGGAGGGTTCAGTGGGGCTCATCACCGATGGCCGTTTTTCTGGCTTCAACCGTGGTCCCATCGTGGGACATGTCTCACCAGAGGCTATGGAAGGAGGTGTCATCGCGGTTATCGAAGACGGCGATATGATTGAAATCAACATCCCAGCTCGCCAGTTGCATGTGGAACTATCGGAAGAAGAA
>Ga0315298_1006252_pt1 | contig 16331 bp, 14 predicted proteins | sample WHS_1_MG_FD_203077 | JGI IMG/M metagenome (GOLD analysis project Ga0315298, IMG submission 203077) | Extremophilic microbial mat communities from Washburn Hot Springs, YNP, Wyoming, USA - WHS_1_MG | ecosystem: Environmental > Aquatic > Thermal springs > Hot (42-90C) | place: USA: Wyoming...
TACTCTATTGCTAATATAATGTTTAATTAATAGTCCGCGGTAGTGGGGTAATCGGAAATTTTAGCAAAAAAACTGGGACTTGTGTTAATATTAATTCGATGCGTTTTTGTTTCACAACATATAAAAGTAAACAATTAAGGGAATTATGTTCAGACGGGAAAACGCTAATTTATGACTGGCTCTTTGGACATTTAGCATTTCTTTCCTTTTCTTCAAAGTAATCCGGTTTTAATGGTTTTTCCATCCTAGAAATCATCTCAAAAAGAAAAAATGTCATTCATCCACAATATTAAAACCTTGCAATCATTTGGTAACCCGCTGTTCCGTACCTATTACACAGGTATGATAGGACAATGGGCAGCCATGAGTATGCAAATGGTAACTCAATCGTTACTGGTATACCGGATTACCGGATCAGCCGCTATTCTTGGCATTATCGCTCTGGCTACCGGGGTTCCACAGGTAATATTCTCCTTATTCTCCGGGGCATTGGCCGATAGGTTTCCCAAGAAACACCTTATCCAGTTAGCCCAGTCTCTATCAGCGGCAACTTCTCTCCTCATTGCAATATGTCTAGCTACTGGATATATCAGTGTAGAGAAACCCGATTCCTGGTGGGTCCTTTTAGTGACATCTTTCATACAGGGAGCTATGAACGCTCTGATGATGACAGCCAGATCATCCATAATTCCTGAACTTGTACCCAGAGACCAAATTGTAAATGCCATGTCTTTAAATAGCATGGGCATGCAGGTCTTCCAATTTCTTGCTCCCGCCGCAGCCGGAATATTGATCGATGTATCCGGTTTTGCAGCTGTATATTTTATAATGAGCGGACTCTGCATGATGGCAATTATTCTCACAAATTTCTTACCAGTTACCGCAAGCCGAAAACCGGGCGATAACAAAAGAAGCATTATGAAAGACATAATTCAGGGACTGCAATATGCTAAAAACGATACAACAGTACTCCTGATCGTGATCTTCACCATGATGTGCGTGGTAATCGCCCAACCTTTAAGCACTCTGTTATCTGTTTTTGCTGATGATATATTAAAGGTAGGAGCCACCGGTATGGGTATTCTTCAAGGTGTGCTATCTGCCGGGGCTCTTGCAGCTTCTCTATTCTTTGCTTCAATTCCCCCAAAATCAAGAGGGTTATTGATGCTAATTGGAGGATTGTGTCTTGGACTGTCTCAAGCCGCTTTTGCTTTTTCTACCAGCTGGCCACTCTCTCTGCTTCTCATTGTGTTTATTGGGGTGGGCAGGATAGGACACATGACACCGGCAACTACACTGTTACAATCTTATACAGACCCCCTCTACCTGGGACGTGTCATAAGCTTGCTAAACCTGAGTATGGGACTAGGCAGTTTAACAACCTTTTTGAATGGAGTAATAGCTGAATTTATAGGTGTCCAATGGACTGTAGGTTTATTTGCTATTATTCTTATTCTGGCAGATGTAATTATATTTTTTACAGTCCCCAGGATCAGAAAGATTGACTAACCAGCCCCTTAAGATAAATCAAGAATATTCAGTCGTAGAGCTTCACGACCATTCCATTTGTCCAGCTCTAGATTATATACAATATCCAAAGGCGTGTTAATCTGGTTGATATACTCCCCCAAACCGAAACCCACGGCATCCCAGACGCTGTCATTTTGCTTTACCTTCAAGCGTAAATGTTCCCCGTTAGGACCCATTGTACGACAATCTACCACTGTAACGCCTTTGCTAAGAAACACCGGCTCAGGGTTGCCCTCTCCAAAAGGCTCAAGTTGCTGAATATACTGAAAAACACTCCCGGTACCCAGAGAAGTAAGTGATGTAACAGTATCTATATCCAGATGTGGTCTCAAATCCACACCAGCTAGTTCCACTTCTGCCTGATCAATAAGGGCTTTTTTCAAATGTAGAAGTTTCGCAGTCGATATAGTAAACCCGGCAGCCCTAGCATGACCCCCAAAGTGAACAAGAAGGTTACGACACTTCTGTAGAGCGTTTATAATGTTAAATTCAGGTATACTGCGAGCACTCCCCGTACTCCACACTTCCCCGGTATGAATTACAAACACCGGACGATAAAACTCATCTGCTAAACGATTAGCTACCAGGCCAGCCACACCCACAGGGAAGTCATCATCTGCCACGAATATTACCGGAGCAAGCCCTTCTTCCCTCACTTTCTCTTTGGCTTTGTTAAAAGCATCCGCAGTAAGCTTCTGACGCTCCGAATTTTTTTGTTCCAGCCAGACAGATATCTCTCTTGCCTCCTCAGCAGAATCCGTCATCAGTAATTTAAAACTGGCCATGGCATGTTCGAGTCTTCCAGGAGTATTTAGCCTCGGAGCAAGTATCCATGAAATGCGTCCCGCATCAATTTCTCCGGAAACCCTTGCCTGAAGGAGCAATTCTCGGATACCGGTGCGAGGTATACTATTAATCAATTCTATTCCCTGTTTAACAAACAAACGGTTCTCTCCTACGAGAGGAACCATATCGGCCACAGTTCCCAACGCAACAAGATCGAGTAAGTTATCAGTCTCCATAATACGAGCGAGGCTTGTATAAAGTGCCTGCAGTAGCTTATAGGCTACCCCGGCACCAGATAGATGGCTAAAAGGATATTTTGAGTCCAGTCTATGTGGATTAATTGAGGCAACAGCACGAGGTAATTCTTCGAGAGGCATGTGATGATCAGTAATAATAATATCAAGACCGAGTCGATGCGCCCGCTTAACCTCAGATAGAGCAGTAATACCACAATCACAGGTAATTATTAAACCCGTTCCTTCTTTCTTTAATTTCTCCAATGCCTCAGATTTCAACCCATACCCTTCCAGTAAACGATGAGGAATATAGGGCCTTACTTTGCCACCGAGAGCGGAAAGACCCCTAACGAGGATTGCGGTACTGGTGATACCATCGCAATCATAATCTCCATAGACTACTATAGTCTCCCCGGACAATAGAGCCTGAAAGATGCGAATTACAGCCTTCTCCATATCAGGCAATAAGAAAGGATCACCAGCCAAATGCTCATCAATTTTGAGGAACTGATCACAGGAAGATAGATCGGTCACACCACGGTTATAAAGAATCTGGGCAACTACATGCGGTATTTTCCCAGCCCATTTAAGTTGATCTTCGGTAAGTTGCGGATATATATTCCATTTAAAACGGCTCAAAATTACAATTCCTGCTTGTAAGTAGTTGTGTATTAAGTAACCCGGGATACCTACTAATCCGATATCAACTGGGACGAAGGCCTAATACCAGCATCCCGGTGTCCCTGTTCTACCTTTACTTTTTACTAATCCTTATATTCACGCCAGACTAATACAGAATTGTGACCACCAAATCCAAACGAATTCGACATAGCGGTGGTTACCTTACATTTCCGGGCTACATTTGGAACATAGTCCAGATCACAATCCGGATCCGGATAGGTGTAATTAATAGTCGGAGGAATAATACCAGTTTTAATTGTCAGCACGCAGAAAGCTCCAGCCACTGAACCTGCTGCCCCGATTAAATGCCCGGTCATCGACTTTGTTGAACTTATGGCAACTTTCCTGGCATGATCACCTAGAGCCGCCTTGATGGCCGCCGTTTCAACCCTGTCGTTTAAAGGTGTAGAAGTGCCATGCGCATTAATATAATCGATTTCATCTGGCTGAATACCGGCATTCTTGATAGCAGCCTTCATAGCACGAGTTGCTCCCTCGCCATCTTCCGCAGGTTCAGTAATGTGAAATGCATCTCCACTTGCCCCATAGGCAAGTATTTCTGCTAGAATTGGTGCTCCTCGACTTCTGGCATATTCAAGGTCCTCTAGTACCATAGCTCCTGCCCCCTCCCCAATCACAAAGCCATCTCTCTTTGCATCAAAAGGACGAGATGCCGACTTCGGATCGTCATTACGGGTAGACAGAGCATTTAAGGCATTAAAGGCAGAAACTCCGATGGGGTTAATGATGGCCTCTGAACCACCGGCTATCATTACCGGAATATTACCATTTCTAATAAATTCAAAAGCGGCTCCAATGGCATCTGAACCGGAAGAACACGCCGATGTGATCCCAAGATTAGGGCCTTTAATACCAAGTAAAATAGAAATCTGGGCTGCCGCCATATCGGAGATCATCATTGGTACAAGAAACGGACTTATACGGTCTGCCCCCTTTTCAATTAATACTTTTGTCTGTTCGAAAAGTGTGGTTAAACCTCCAATACCACTTCCCATGAAAATTCCTATATTAGTCTGATTATCCGGACCTATCTTAAGGTTAGCCTTTTGAAGAGCTTCTTTTGCAGCGGCTACAGAAAACTGGGCAAACCGGTCCATCCTTCGAGCATTCTTACGATCGATATAATTTAATGGATCAAATCCCTTCACTTCAGCAGCGAACTTGGTCTTACAAGCAATCGCATTCGCATCAAATAAAGTAATATAATCGATTCCCGATTTGCCCTTAATAAGATTCTCCCATGTTTCCTCAACGTTCAAACCAAGCGGGCTAACGATACCCAGACCAGTAACTACAACTCTTCTCTTTTCCATAACTTTCTACCTAAATTTCAATATTACCACCTGAAGAGGGTGTCTCTTAGTGCCCTTAGATTCACTTCTTGTTAACAGTAAAGTGTTTTAACAAACACCCCTGAAAATAATTACCGCTACTCGATAAACTATGCCCATTATAATAATTGTTTCTTAGAGTCGTCAATAATCACATAACCTGGAAATTTAGAACCTCGCAATATGTTAAAATTGTAATGTAGTAGCAATCAAGCAAATTTTGAAAGCCGTTATGAAATCAGTAAAAGTAGCTCTTAATACTCTCGGTTGTAAGGTTAATCAGGCAGAAACGGAAGAAATAGCCCGCCAACTGACATTAGCTGGTTGCCAGATCGTATCGCCAGAAGAGCGGGCAGATATATATATTCTGAATACATGTACCGTAACCCACGTGGCCGACCGTAAATCAAGACACTGGCTACGCCAGATACGCCTAAGAAATCCATATAGTGTTGTAGTGGCTACCGGTTGTTACGCTGACCGGGCAAGAGATGAGCTAACCAAAATTGGAGTAGATCTGATCGTCACAAACAGCGAAAAATCCCGCATGGTACAACTGTTGAAAACAGCGGGTTATATCCCAGATACCGAGGGGAAAATTTTAACAAGGAGACAACAGGTAAACATTCAAACAAATAACGATCCATCTCACTGTAACCTGACATACAATAATAGAAATAAGGCCTATCAGCGCACCCGCGCCTTCATCAAAATACAGGACGGCTGCAATAAATTCTGTAGTTACTGTATTATTCCTCTGGTACGCAAAGAGGTTTCGAGCATTCCTTCTTCTCAGATCGTCCAAAAAATAAAACAGTTGGAACTGGAAGGTTACAAGGAGATAATACTCACAGGAGTTGAAGTAGGCTCATATCGTTACAAAGATGAACGGCTTGTGGACCTGTTAACAAAGGTAATTGAGGTCACCAATATCCCTCGCCTGAGAATTTCTTCTCTACAACCTCAGGAAATCAATGAAAGTCTACTAAGCATATGGGAAAATCCCCGGATGTGTCCGCACTTCCACATCTCTCTCCAGAGTGGCAGTGATTCCATTCTAAAAAGAATGAATCGGGGTTATGATACTTATACTTATGCAAATACGGTAGAACGTATACGTCGACTGTTACCCGAGGCAGCTATCACTACGGATATTATCGTCGGGTTCCCTGGAGAAGAGGAAAAAGAATTTCAAGAAACTCTAAATTTCTGCAGGCTGATGAATTTTGCCCGCATACATGTCTTTCCTTATTCACCCCGACAAGGTACTGCTGCAGCCGTATTTCCTGACCAGATACCCGACCATATCAAAAAAAAGCGTGTGGAGATCATGCTGGGACTGGCCCAAAACTCTATTTTAAGTTTTAATACAAAATTCACCGGGAGAACTCTGGAGGTCCTGTTCGAAAACAAAGAAGATAAATTCTGGTCCGGCTTAACCCGGAATTATATTCGGGTATTTGTAGAAAGTCCTCAAGAGCTAGGAGACAAGATCGTACCGGTCTATCTTGAAAAAGTCCATGATGACGGACTATCAGGTCGAATAAATCTGGAAGACAAATAGATATAACATTATTTTAGCGCGCTGATTTCACTGGTTTCCAGCAAGTCAATTTGAACTGCACCTGAAACCATATAATTCATCATCTTTTAATAAACGGAACAGAAACTCGGCACTATTCAGGTAGAAGCTGTTTTTTCTCGCCATACTTAATTTTTGCCCCAGCTCTTGAATAGTGAGTGGTCTATTCCCATTAGCCAGAAATATCCTGAAAATACTCTCCATAACAGGTTGCTTTTCATAGATAAATTCAGGTCTGGAAGAACAACATTCCTGGATAGCATCCAAAATTTCTTTTAACTCAACTAGGTGCCCGGAACCAAATAACTTTGAAGCACATACAGGACACAAAGCACGTCTTGCCACTTCAACCATGGATCTATTACGCTGTGCATACCAATCAAGATCAATATACCATCTTTGTAAAGATTGCTCGGGTGTGATCTGCTCAACCACTTCGGTATACCTCCGCGTTAAATTTCCAGTCCTACCCGTGCTACCTTTATCAATTCTAGATACTCTGCCTTAAGGCCTAGAGTTTCAGTAACCTCAGTATCAACCTGGGAGGGCTCTCCTATAAATATTTTACCGTATTCTTCCGTTTTACCAATTGTTGGGTCATCACCTTCAGTAGTAAAAATTTGTCTTGCCTCCACTATACCGAGATCGAAAGGGAGAGTAAAATATAAATCGGCAATAACTTTTTCTATCCCGAGATTATATAACTGATCGTAACTCTTTTTACTGGTATATTTGCTTACAGGTAAAAGACTGAGAAGATTGGTAATAGTGAGATCGGGGCAACCATTATGTACCTTTAATGGTGTAACAGATATTAAAAAATCACTCGATAAAATGACATTCGGAATCCAGAATGTGGGAATGATCAAAGGTTTGTTGAGGGGATTTTCTACTTCAACCCAGATAGCATCTTTCACATCCAACATTAACACACGCGGGAAATTATATTTAAGAGCATTATAATTTTCCCGTACAGGGGCACCGGTGGGAGTGCCTTCTAAAATGACGATATCTGCATCACTTACCTTACGGATTCCTTCAACAATTGTAGCTAACATTTGGGGACTGGTACTCACCGGATACGGTAACTGCGTGTTGGCGCAAGGTTTAATCAAAACCCTTCGTGCTCTAGCTATTGCTTTTGGAGCTTCAAAAACAAAGTGCGAGGCTTCAAATATCAACGTCTTCTCCTCATTGAAAAACGTATATTTTTAATCTCGCCAACCCCTTTTAGACTGGAGGCCATCCCCTCCATAGCCCTGGCAATAATATCCTGCACAAAAGGCTTCATAGGAACAAACTCCCCATTAACGTAAAGCTCGATCTGCTCACGCGATTGGCTGTCAAGCCACTTTTCAATCAGGTCGGCAATTTCTAGGGTATTGTCTTTACCAAACTCGAATTGAGGAGCAGTAATCCCATTTAGAGGCTCATCAGTAACAACAGCAAGAAGCTGTTTCGGATTTGATAACAATCCACTCTCAATATCCCGACGGTGTACTTCTATTTTCATCGTACTGGCATTTTTAAAACCTTCCGTCAGAATCACATCTATATCAATATCCAGCAACCGGCTTATTTCCTGAGGCGATAAATCGTGACCTGTCTTCTTCATAATTGCCATCTCTTGGGTACCACTTAGAACAACCACATCAGCCCCAGCTTGGGTATAGCGGTAGCTATCCTTGCCCTGTTTATCAAACCCAAGGTCGTCATGATGAGAATGTTTTATTACCGCGACTTTCAAGCCGCGCTTTTTAAGTTCTTTAACTACTTTTTCCAGTAGACTCGTCTTTCCCGAACCAGAACTTCCTATAAAAGATATTATTGGAATCATTAGAATTCTTCACCACTCCAATCAAGCATTATGACCCTGACTTTTTCTCCCGGTCTGACTATTTCCACATCCTCTGGTACAACAACCAGCCCGTTAGCCAGGCTCATAGAAGTTAAAATATTAGAACCCTGGGGACCTGTAGTTTTAGCGTAGTATGTACCGTTCCGACGTTCTACGATTGCCCGTGTAAAAACTCGGCGACCATCATCATTTTTTACCGTGCTTTCCATTATAGCCTCAATCACTGGCTTATCAAACTTCTTTATACCCATCATCTTCAATATTGCTGGTCGGGCAAGTATCTCAAACGAAATCATAGCACTAACGGGATTGCCTGGAAGTCCCATGTGAGGCACCTTCCGGTTGCCATCATTTAGCAAGCCGAAAGCCATAGGTTTGCCCGGTTTCATACGGACAGTCCAGAAATCGATCTTTCCCATATTTGCCAGCACATCTTTAACCATGTCATAGTCCCCCAGGGATACTCCTCCAGTAGTGATCAGCATATCTGTATTGAGCCCCCGGCGGATACTGCGAATTAATAATTCTTCATCGTCCGGTGCAATTCCCAGCACATGTGGAATTCCACCGTACTTGGAAACAAGAGCGGCAATACTATATGTATTACTGTTATAAATTTTGCCCGGAGGTAGTGGATTTCCAATCTCAACAAGTTCATTTCCTGTAGCCAGAATAGCCACATGAGGCTTCCGAATTACTGAAACTTTACCATATCCAAGAGACGCTATTACACCGATATGAGCCGATTTCAAGACGGTCCCCTTTTTAATTACAAGCGAGCCTTCCGGCACATCTTCGCCGGCCCGCCTGACATTTGTGCCTGCCGGAACCTCTTTAAGTACACCAATCACTCCTGGATTTTTCTCTCTGGACTGTTCGTCTGTATCTTCAAAACGTACTACGCAATCTGCACCCTGGGGTAGAGGAGCGCCAGTCATTATTCTGATCGCCGTACCCTCCACCACTTCTTGCCTGGAAACCATTCCGGCATATACAGTACCAATAACCTTTAATATTCTGGGTGATGCTGTATTTGCCCCTTTAATATCTTCCGAACGAACGGCATATCCGTCCATTGCCGAATTATCCAGCGGTGGAATATTAAAATTCGATACGATATCCTCAGCAAGCACGTACCCAAGACTATTCAGAATAGTCCTTTCTTCAGTACCGAGCACCTCTATACTGCTCAGAATTTTATCTAGAGCTTCTTCAACACTGATCATAGTACAATAAAATGCTCACAAGCGATTTAACATCATATAAAGAGATTTTTCTAATCTTCAATAAACCCAGTCAGTTCAGATTCCAAATTATCCAGCAATCTCGCTCTTTTTAAATCCTCTTCATTATTGATGTTAAAAAAGCTTATGTGATGTGGATCAAATCTTTCAATCTCTCCAGGTCTTACATACCTGACGTCGACCATCTTAAATAGCCTAATCAATTGCTTCTCACCTTTATCCAGTAATTCTTTTATTGGCCCCACACATCTCTTCGAGTACACCGCATGAAGAGGCTCAAAATGATCATTTTCACACGGCACTACTATATCATGCTCTTCAGATTGCTGGACCAGATAAACAAGAAGCCCTGTATTGAGAAAGGGCATATCACAGGCAACCACCACATTCTTTTGAGTTTGAGAAAAGGACAAACCGGTGTAAATTCCTCCCAAAGGACCCTTTTCCGGGTATATATCCTCAACAACTTTAATATTCTGAGAATCTAAGTGCGTGAAATCCTGCTTATGGTTCTTTACTAGTATAATATCGCTTTTAAATAAACTAAGGCGGGACAAAACCCGCTCAACCAGTATCCCCTTCCCAAAAGGTTCAAAAGCCTTGTCACGCCCTAATCTCAAACTCTTGCCGCCACCCAAAACTATACAACTGACTTCAGGAAAAACATTCAGGTTCGCTTGTTTTCACCCCCCGAATAACCAAAACGCTATATTAATTATACCACGAATTTTCGTTTTTGGGATGAGTTTTTTAAAAATATTTTACATAATTCCGTTAAACCACTTCTAGAGGATCAACATCTACAATCCATCCGCGCGGAATTGTTGTGTTACGTAATACTTCTACCGGATTCTGACCCTTCAACGTTAAAGTCCACCTGTACTTTCCCCTTACTTTCGGTATATAATATGGGGCAGGTCCAACAATAGAGAGACCTCCAATACCCAGTTCATCTCTCTTTCTTATTATAATATTTAACATTTTTTCCGCTTCTTCAAAACATTTTTGATCATTACTATGCGTATAACTCATTCTGACAAGTCTGGTGAACGGAGGATTGTTCAGCTTACGTCTCCAGTTAATTTCTTCTTTATAAAATTCAACATAATCCTGTCTGGCCACTGCCTGTAGACTATAATGTTCCGGACAATATGTCTGTATAATAACCCTTCCTTCTTTAGAACCCCTGCCAGCTCGCCCGGCAACCTGGCTTAAAAGCTGAAACGCACGCTCCCCTGACCTGAAATCGGGTAAATTCAAACTGACATCCGCATTTATAACTCCAACAATTGAGATACTGGGTATGTCAAGCCCTTTAGCTATCATCTGTGTCCCTATCAAAATATCTACCCTGCGTTCTTCCAGTTTTTTAAGGAAACTCGCATGATCCTGTCTGCTCTTTATCGCATCGCTATCCCATCGTAATATTTTTGCTGAAGGATACTCTTCATGTGCCAACTCTTCAACCTTCTGAGTACCTATCCCCACATATTTAATTCTCTTACTGGCACATTTGGGACAGATTAAAGGGACTGCAGTACGATAATTGCACTGATGGCAAATAAGCAAATTTTCATCTGGATGAAAAGCCAAACTTACATCACATCGCCTGCATTTAACTACAAAACCGCAATGCCGACATTGGACAAATGTAGCCCCTCCTCTTCGATTCAAAAAAAGCAGAACCTGCTCATTTCTATCCAGAGCCTCCTTTATCGCCCTAGAAAGACTGCGACTGAATATACTCCTGTTTCCGGATATTAGTTCCTGTTTCATGTCTACAATCTCGATCCTGGGAAGAGGTGCCCCTTCCTCTGGGGTGACCCTTTTGGGTAAAGATAATAAACGGTAATAACCCGTTTCAGCCAGATAGTAGGATTCAACAGAGGGAGTCGCACTTCCCAGGATTACTGTGGCTCCGGTCAACTCAGCCAATTTTAAAGCGACATCACGAGTGTGATATCTCGGTACACTCTCTGATTGTTTATAAGTCCATTCATGCTCTTCATCAATAATTATTAGACCAAGGTCAGGTTGTGGTGAGAATAAAGCGCTTCTAGGTCCGATAACAACATCAAATTCTCCCTTTTTTATTCTTTGCCACTCATCGAATTGCTCACCCAGCGTTAGCTGGCTATGTAGCACAGCCACTCGCCCGGGAAACCGCACAGTAAAACGTTCAATCGTCTGTGGAGTCAAAGAAATCTCAGGAACCAGAGCTATGCCCTTTTTACCCTGCTTGATTATTTCAGCAAGAGCCTGTAAATATACTTCCGTTTTACCGCTACCTGTCACTCCATGCAACAGAAAAACCGTTCGTGAGCCCCTATTTTTACCCGTCTCTTCCCTGATAATATTCAGGGCAGTCTGCTGGTCAGAGCTTAAAACCACCGGAAGAGGAATATTGGCGAATTTTATTTCCACGGGGTCACGAATTAACTGAATTTCTCTTACCTCTAGAAACCCTTTTTTAAGCAGTGCATTAATGTTATTACGGGTAACTCCAACTGCCTTATTAACTTCTGTTAATGTTAACGGAATACCTCTTTCAGCAAGTAATTCAAGAACCGCTGCTTGTTTAAACGCCCTTTTCTTCTTCAAATCAGCTACTGTCTCATTTACCTGAGAAAGCGGTATGAGTAAAGCTACCATTTCAACTGTTTTAGGCTTGATCCTCGGTGGCTCAACACAATAGACTTTTTCAACCAGTCCCATATTTACTAATTTGGAAACAATGATACTTGTCTTTTTTTTCCCCCAAATTTGCTCCAGACGTTTTATACTGGTCTTTTCTTTTCCGATAAGATCCAGTAACTTTATCTGATCTCCTGTAAGCTGAGATGAATCGCATTCCCTGGTGGTACGGGTCACATTTGCTACAGGACGTCTTTCAAAACCGGGTGGAAGCATTAATGAGATCGCATCAAATAAAGAACAAAAATAATAATGACTCATCCAGTATGCAAGAGTGATCCTTTCAGAAGAAATAACAGGTTCGGGATCAATAACGTCAATGATTTCTCTTGTCTCTTCTACAGAGGGAACCTCCGTGATCTGGACTACTATTCCCTGTAAAATTTGCTTACCAAATGGTACCCAAACAGCCTGTCCGATTTCAATATGTATTCTTTCAGGAATGGAATAACTGAAGGAACGACTTCCGGCTATCGGTGAGCGAACTGCAACTTCAGCATATTGAGACATTTCTCTAACCTCTACATTTAAACAACAGTACTGCCGAAGTGTTTCCAGCGTTAATAAATATACTACCAATAATCTCTAAATGCTAGAAGAGGGGGATTTCTCCCCCTCTATATATTTATTTTCCGCGTTAAGCTGTTATGAAATTAAAGATTTACCAGCAAATTCTTTAACTATTTACTTTGATTTATCCTGAACAGCAGTACTTCCGGTTTCAGGTTGCGTCGGAGAAACTGAAGCCGTACTACTTGCATCTGCTACTTCGGCCACACCAGCCGTTTCTGTGATCACAGAAGGTACGACTGCACTAACTTCCTCTCTTCTCTCCTTTAACCTGGCTTTCTTGGCAGTGAGCCCACGTAAATAGAAAAGTTTCGCCCTGCGCACTTTGCCATGCCGAACTACCTCTACTTTATCAACCATTGGAGAATTAAAAGGAAACAGCCTTTCCGTCCCAACACCATAAGCAACACGCCGGACTGTAAAACTTCCTGTGGGACCGCGCTTTACCGCTATTACTACACCTTGAAAAACCTGTATCCTCTCCTTGTCCCCTTCAACTACTTTAACGTGAACCTTGACGGTATCTCCTGGCCTTAGTTCTGGAATTTTAGAATTTTTTTGCACACCTGCTAAAGTCGCTACGTCCATTTATATGTTTTCCTTCTAAATATATTCTTCCTGATATTAAAAATAATAATTTCTTATACTTTATCTATTTTAGCAAATAAATCCGGCCGACGCACCTTTGTTCTTTCAATAGCCTGCTGCCTTCGCCATTTCGCTATTTCTGCATGATTTCCTGATAACAATATTTCAGGCACTGCCCAATTACGAAATACAGCCGGTCGCGTATATTGGGGATATTCGAGCAGACCATTCATATAAGAGTCATCCTGTGCTGACTCTTCCGAACCGAGCACTCCCGGAACCATCCTTGATACTGCCTCAATGATAACCATAGCCGGTAGCTCACCTCCACTTAACACATAATCCCCGATACTTATTTCATCGGTAGCCAGATGTTCCCTTACCCTTTCATCTACACCCTCATAACGACCGCAAATAAGTATCATCCTTTCTTTTCCAGCAAGTTCGATCGCTACCTGCTGATTAAATAGTCTACCTTGAGGAGACAAAAGAATAACTGGAATATCATCTTTCCCTGCAGCTGCTTTTACTGCTTCTACAGCCTCAAATATCGGTTCTGGTTTCAAGACCATACCGCTACCGCCACCAAAAGGGGTATCGTCTACGGTATGATGTCTGTCATGCGTAAATTCACGAAAATTCACTGTATTGATAACTATACGCCCGGCATCAATAGCCCTTTTTATAATACTTGCCCCCATAAAACCTGTGAACATCTCAGGGAAAAGGGTTAAAACATCAAATATTATCATCTTTTTAAATTTAACAAATACGCTAATTAGGTCTCTAGTTCTCTCTTAGAAAACAAAAGGCAGTGTTTATTACCTTTACTAATTATTTTTTATGCTCGGTTACGATTCCTTTTAAGATTTCTACGGCATGAGGTAACACAGGTGCAATTATTTCTATATATTCCTTTACAGCTTTTGGACTTCCCGGCATATTTACTATCAGGGTTTTTTTACGGATTCCTGCTGTAGCTCGGCTCAACATGGCCATCGGGGTTCTATTCAAAGTGCCAATTCTTATTGCCTCCGGGATTCCTGGTACTTCTTTTTCTATTACAGAAAGTGTAGCCTCGGGAGTAACATCACGCTCAGCTAACCCCGTTCCTCCATTGGTCAGAATAACATCAATCCCTTCATCCGACCAGTTAATCAGCTTGCCGGCAATTATCTCCTTTTCATCGGGCACAATATCATATCTTACAACCTGAAAATTTCCGGTTGATACAATCATTTCTCTGGTAACTTTCCCGCTAATATCTTCTCGTAATCCAGCTGAACCCTTGTCACTGACCGTCAAAATACCAAGTGTATACATAGCAAACTTTATTTTAACATAAATCCGTGGACCGATTAAACCGAACACTTCCGGGAAATTCCAGTTTGATAAATAAATCGGGTTATTTTTATTATTCTTCCAGCTTCACATCCTCCAAAGGCCGCTCAAAACCTATGGAAGAAAATAGTCTGACAGGACGTAGCCGGGCAATTAAAGCAACCAAACGATCTGGCAATATTTCAAGCCTTGTATTGTAAAAAGTCGCAATTTCATTGTAATAGTCCCTGGCCAGTGCAATACGGTGTTCTGCATCAAGGATAATATCCTGGAACTTTAAAAAAGACTTACTTGCTTTTAACTCCGGATATCGCTCAACAATAACCCGCAAATCCAGATAGATACCTTCCGGAGATATTCCGCTTTCTCCCAAAATAGTTGCTTCAGTCTGCTTCCTCATTTCACTTATTACTCGTTGTGTCTCTTTTTCATGTCTGACATAACCCTGTAATACCCTAGAAACAGAAGGTATGAGATCGTTTCTGCGTTTTAATTGAACCTCTATCTGTGACCGACCCTGTTTCAATCTCTGATACAATGTGACCATACTGTTGTAAGTAAGCCAGAACCAACCTGTACAAAACACTAATATGTAAACAAGAGAAGGCCACAATAGAAATTGCCAGGTTATTTGTCTTTCTGTAAGAATTTGTCCTAGACTGATTCCCGCCAGTACAGCTAATAACCCGATGCAAAACCATATCCGGTACAAATTATTGTAGCCTTTAGCTAGATGCTCTTCAGACTTGGTAGAAATGATAAAAACAGAAGATGATTTATCCTTTGCAATCTCGGCTGCCACGATATCCTTGCGCTCTCTCGCCTGTCCCAATACGTAAATTGGAGCATGCAAAGAAATAATGGTCTCTTGAAAACGGCGGAGGTGATCGGAATCAGGGATAGCGTCTTTCGGTCCCTTTTCATAGTATAACGGATCAGCCCGGGTACATATTTTATTAATAACAATATCGGCTCTGATTGAAGCCCCTTCGGGATTTATGCGGATAATTCCTTTCTCGTCTCTAAGGTAAAACGGAACATGTTCAATACCATTTGCTACTGTTTTCCAGCCGCTCTCTCGTTTGGTACGGGTATTTTCTCTTCCTCTGGCATCTTTATATGTCTCAGTGGTAATGCGAGACCAGTGTTCCTGAACTTCCCACTTACAATACACGCACTTTGCCCCTGAAATATAGGCTGTTATAGGATTATCACTCTCTACTGTACCTTTTAACTCAGTCAGACCGATAAAGACGCCTTTCACACGCTAAGTAGGTAAATTATCTATAAGTTGCTTTCTCCATAACGCTCTTAAAGCAAACCAAATGGCAATAGCACATGATAGAAAGCCTGCGACAAAAGGTATAAAAGACATAACAAGTTTATGATAGAAAGCCGAATATCTCCATGTCAAAACTAGACATTGTTATAGACTATAAAAAGATAAGGGGGCAGAGCGCTCTGTCCCCCTTATTTGCTCTTTATTCTGAGCATGAGTTTTCAAAGTGGTGTCCTCCACTTTGAAAACTACCGATTATTTAATCTATTTAGTACCCCATGTCGCCCATGCCGGCACCTGAGGCAGCTGACGGAGTAGTTTCTTTCTTTTCAGGAATATCGGCGACCAGTGACTCTGTAACCAGCACCATTGCGGCAATCGAAGCAGCATTCTGGAGGCTGGAACGTACCACTTTAGTCGGGTCGATGATGCCCTTGGTAACCATGTCACCATATTCGTCCTTTTCAGCATCATAACCCCACCCCGGTTTTCCCTTACGGATGTTCTCAATAACAACGGCTCCGTCCTTACCAGCATTCATAGCTATCTGGCGCACCGGCTCCTCTACAGCCTTCTTTATTATCTTGACA
>Ga0315298_1006253_pt1 | contig 16329 bp, 16 predicted proteins | sample WHS_1_MG_FD_203077 | JGI IMG/M metagenome (GOLD analysis project Ga0315298, IMG submission 203077) | Extremophilic microbial mat communities from Washburn Hot Springs, YNP, Wyoming, USA - WHS_1_MG | ecosystem: Environmental > Aquatic > Thermal springs > Hot (42-90C) | place: USA: Wyoming...
TCTGAGGGAGCGTAAGCGACCGAAGAATCCCCTCAGTAGACCCTTCGGCTACGCCTCAGGGTGACATGTAAATAAGGGTAACAGGTAAATAAAGGGTGACGGAAAAGGTGTCATTCTGAAAGGAGCGTCAGCGGAGTGAAGAATCTCATCCTTTTCCGAGTAAGAATCAGCGAAGAATCTCATCCTTTTTTTCACCCGAGAGATTTTTCAATTAGATAGTTCCTTCGCTCAGGACAGCGCTTCGGGGTGTTTAGCCCCTCAGAATGACGGGATGAGAGAAAAACCTCCTTTTTCTAATGGCAATTTCAAGTAAAAAGCCAGCCTTGACATATAATTTCTTCAGTATATAACATAAAACAACCCTTACACATAAAAATCATGGAATTACTAATAAAAATAGGAAGAAAAATTTTGCTTTCATATGAAACCAGAAGAAAAAGCAAGAATTACTATTGATAAACTACTTGAGCTGGCTGGATGGAAAGTTCAGGACTATAAGGAACTTAACCTTAGTGCTTCTACCGGTGTAGCAGTAAGGGAATTCCCTTTAAAAAACGGTACTGCAGACTATTTGCTGTTCGTTGAGAAAAAAGCTGTAGGCGTTATTGAAGCAAAACCAGAAGGAACAACACTAAGCGGAGTCGCAGAACAAACAGGAGCATATATTACAGGAATACCTGAAAACCTCATCACTATTGAAGAACCGTTACCTTTTGCTTATGAAAGTACAGGTATAGAAACCTTTTTCAGAGACATACGTGACCCTGAACCTCGTTCGCGAAGGGTATTTGCATTTCATAAACCCGAAACACTTGCAGAATGGCTGATGTAAAAAGGAACACTCAGGCAAAGACTCCGCAATTTACCTCCCCTTATTACTGAAGGTTTACGAGACTGTCAGATTGAAGCAATCAAAAACCTTGAAAAATCATTATCTGAGGATAAACCCCGAGCTTTAGTTCAGATGGCAACAGGAAGTGGTAAAACTTTCATGGCTGTTAATCTATGCTATAGACTTATCAAATTTGCAAATGCAAAAAGAGTGCTTTTTCTTGTTGACCGAAATAATCTTGGCAGACAAACAAGAATAGAATTTCAACAGTTTATTACACCTGATGACAGAAGAAAATTTACAGAGCTTTATAACATCCAGCATCTTAATTCCAATGTCATTGACCCAGTTAGCCGTGTTTGCATCACCACAATTCAAAGGCTTTACTCCATGTTGAAAGGCGAAACAGAATTTGACGAAATGCTTGAAGAACAATCGGTTTTTGAAATGTACCCTGAGGGAGAACAACCAAAGGAAATTACATATAATCCAAATATTCCCATTGAAACATTTGATTTCATCATTACCGATGAGTGCCATCGTTCTATTTATAATCTATGGCGACAGGTGCTTGAGTATTTTGATGCCTATATCATTGGACTGACTGCTACTCCCTCAAAGCAAACACTTGGATTTTTCAATCAAAATCTTGTTTCAGAATATAGTTATGAAAAAGCTGTGGCTGATGGTGTGAATGTGCCCTATGAGGTCTACCGTATCAAAACCGAAATTACCGAGAAAGGAAGCAAAGTAGAAGCAGGATATTACATTGATAAGCGGGATAAACTTACCAGAAAAGTGCGATGGGAACAACTTGATGAAGATATTGAATATTCTCCCAATCAATTAGATAGAGATGTGGTTGCGCCAGACCAGATTAGAACAGTAATAAGGGACTTTAAAGAAAAACTTTTTACCGAAATCTTTCCCGGTAGAGAAGAAGTACCAAAAACATTAATCTATGCCAAAGATGATTCTCATGCAGAGGACATTGTCCACATTGTAAGAGAGGAGTTTGGAAGAGGCAACGACTTTTGTAAGAAGATAACCTATAAAACAACTGGCGAAAAACCTGAAGATTTAATTCAGTCATTTCGCAACTCCTACAACCCCCGCATTGCAGTTACTGTAGACATGATTTCAACGGGTACGGATATCAAACCTATTGAATGCATCATTTTCATGCGCGATGTAAAATCAAGAATCTATTTTGAACAGATGAAAGGCAGAGGAACCCGCACGCTTTCTCCTACTGAGCTTAATGCTGTGACTCCTGACGCTAAACATAAAACCCATTTTATCATTATTGATGCCGTAGGTGTTTGCGAAAGTGATAAGACAGACTCCCGCCCATTGGAAAGAAAACCTGGCGTTCCCTTTGATAAACTGCTTTTTTCAATTGCTCTTGGCAATAGAGATACTGATTCAATAACATCTCTGGCTGTGGTAGACTTGCAAAGCTTGCTCGTGAGATTGGGAAAGAAGACAGAAAGGAAATAGAAGATGCTGCCAAACAACCTTTGAACACCATTATAAGCAATCTATTAGATACTACTGATCCTGACAAAGCAATTGAAAAAGCAAAAGAAATTTTCCAGATAGAAGACCCTACGGAAGAACAAATCCATGCTGCTAAAAAGAAATTAATAGATGAGGCTTGCAAACCATTTGATAAACCAGAATTGAGAAATCTTTTAATTGAGATAAAGAAAAGAAACGAGCAGATTATTGATACCATTAGCAGGGATAGAATCATTTTTGCAGGATTTGACGAACAGGCAAAGGAAATGGCAAGAGGGATTATTGATACATTCAAAAAATTTATTGAAGAGAATAAAAATGAATTAACCGCACTCCAGATGATTTATAACCAACCCTATGGGAGAAGACATATTACATATCAGGAGATAAAGCAACTTGCAGAGGCTATAAAAAAGCCGCCATATAATCTCACACCCGACCTTCTCTGGCAGGCTTATGAGCAACTTGAGAGGGCAAAGGTAAAAAAAGCAGGACCGCAAAGGCTTCTTACTGATATCATTTCTTTATTGCGATTTGCCATTGGCAAAGAAGATGAACTTGTTCCTTTTGCTGAGATTGTCAATGAGCGATTTGAAAAATGGATAAAACAGCAAGAGCAACAGGGCAAGAAATTTACTCCCGAGCAGATGAACTGGCTCACAAAGATTAAGGACCATATTGCAAGTTCACTTGCCATTGAAAAGGACGATTTTGAACTTTCTCCATTTATTGAAAAAGGCGGGCTTATCAAGGCATATCAGCTTTTTGGTGATGAACTGGATAAAATACTGGAAGAATTAAATGAGGCATTAGCAGCGTGAATCCTTTAGTTATGAGTTTTGAATTTTGAATTTTGAGTTATGAATTATGAATTCTAAAGAATTAAAGCAGATTATAGAGGAAGGTGAAGGCTATAAGATAGAATTTAAAGAATCCTTGTCAGGACTTGACAAAGAAATGGTTACTTTTGCAAATGCCTCCGGTGGCAGAATATTTTTAGGTATTTCTGATGATAAAAAAATTAAAGGTATCAAAATAAATAATGCACTTAAATCTCAGATTCAGGATATAGCCAATAATTGTGAACCACCTATTAAAATTATTTTTGAGGAGTTTGAAAACATTCTAATAATAAATGTGAGAGAAGGTGATGATAAACCTTACAGATGTTCATCTGGTTTTTATACAAGAGTAGGACCAAACTCGCAAAAGTTAAATCGTGATGAAATTATTGCCTTTATTAAATCTGAAGGGAAAATTCGTTTTGATGAATTGTGTAATAGCCCCTGTTTAGACCGGACACCCTCCTAACCAAAATAAGTTGTAGTAATAGCCATAGAGTTATTACTATAATTAACATGTAGGAGGGAGGATAACTATGAGTCTGGTAGAGATAATCACATCGGTTCAAAGAAGAAGACGATGGACTGCAGAGCAGAAAAAGGCCATGGTTGAGGAAGCAGAACAGCCTGGTAATAGTATTTCTTCTGTGGCAAGAAAGTATGAGGTCCATCCAAATCAACTCTTCAGGTGGAGGCGTCTTATCCATGAAGGTGCCCTTCTGGCTGCCCGTAGTGAAGAGCCCCTGGTATGGCAGAATCCTTTGTAAAGACCTTTAAAAGGGATTATGTATATATGCATGATCTCCCTGATGCAAAAACTGTTATGGGAACTACTGCCTTTGTTGTTTGAAGATTATAATATAAACCATCCCCATAAGGGGCTTAAGATGAGATCACCAAGGGAATACAGGATGATGCAGAATAAGTTAGAGGGGTGTCCGGTTTGACGGGGGCAACTCCACACGAAATTAGCTACAGAATTCACAATAAATTAGACATGGAGGTAGCTGGATTAAGCAAAAAAGTCTTAATTTTCTACTGAAAAATTAAAATGAATTTACTATTTCAGGAAAAGATATAATCGCTTCAATTCTTTTTATCATTTTCTTTTTCCTTATCTTTTTTCTTAAGTATTTCTGACATTTCTTCAAGCTGTTTCATTACAAGGTAGTTTATTGTTCCTTCAGGATATGTGCCATCAGGCTGAAGTTCTCCTGCTGGCATATCTGTAAGAATTTCAAGCCCTTCTTCTGCAAAATCAATAGCATAAATGTGAAATGCTTCTTCCTTAATAGCTTTCTGAATATCTTCTTTAAGCATAAGATGCTTAACATTTCTTCTTGGGATTATTACTCCATGCGTGCCATCAAGACCCCGAATTTTACATAGTTCAAAAAATCCTTCAATTTTTTCATTTATTCCTCCAACAGGCTGAACTTCTCCTCTTTGGTCCATAGAGCCTGTTACAGCAATGCTCTGTTTTAAGGGAATTTCTGAAAGGCTGCTTAAAAGTGCATATAACTCAGCACAGGTTGCGCTGTCTCCTTCAATCATCTCATAGAGTTGCTCAAAGGTAAGTGATGCACTAAGGCTAATAGGTTTTTTAATTGCATATTTGCTCCACAAATAGCTTGAAAGAATCATTACAGCTTTCTCGTGAATCTTTCCAGACATCTTTGTTTCTCTTTCAATGTTTACTATTCCAGCCTTCCCAAGATATGTTCTTGCTGTTATACGAGAAGGTTTACCAAAACTGTAATCTCCAAGGTCAATAACAGCAAGACCATTGATTTGTCCTACTTTATTCCCGGATGTTTCAACAATCAAAACATCTTCAAGAATCAGCTCTCTTAATTTTTCTTCAATGCTTGCTGACCTGTAAACTCTTTGTTCAAGGGCTTTAACAACATGCTCACCCTTAACTAAATTATTACCATCCTTTTTAGCCCAAAAGTGCGACTCTCTTACAATATCTGCAATACTGCTAAATTTTGTTGAAAGCTTTTCCTGATGTTCAGCAAGCCTTGAACCATACTCAACAATCTTTGCCACTGCAGACCTATGAAATGGTAAAAGCTCTTCTTCTTTCTGGCAGAGAGTTATAAATTGAGCATATTTATTAATGTTTTCTTCATTTCTTGGCATTCTTGTATCAAACTCTGCCTTGACTTTGAAAAGTTCTCTATATTCATCATCGTAGTTATACAGAATATAATAAAGAAATGGTGTACCTGTAAGAATAACCTTAACATTTAAAGGAATTGGCTCAGGTCTTAATGTAGTTGTGGTAATAAGTCTATATTGCTCCCAGACATCTTCTATGCGTATTTCTTTACTTCTCAATGCTCTTTTTAAAGCATCGTATGAAAAAAGATTCTTTATCAGAGCCAAGGCATCCAATACAAGATAACCACCATTTGCTTTGTGCAAAGAACCCGGCTTTATCATTGTAAAGTCTGTAACTGCCATTCCATATTGAATTTTATACTCAATTCTTCCGAAAAGATTAAGATATGTTGGGTTTGGTTCATATACAACTGGAGCACCTTCTGTGGTAGAATTGTCAACCAGAACATTAACACTGTATTTAGTAAATGATACATCTCTTGGAAGCTTCATAAATGGAGGAATAGGAGGTACTGCTTCTTCCTGAATTTTGAAATCCTGAAGACTATTAAGAATGTCTTCCTTTACAGAATTTAAATATTCAATAATCCTGTCATTGTAGGAATATTTATTTTTGAGTTCTTCAATTGGTTGCTCTATAACATCAAGAGCAATTTGACGCTCCAATCTGATAAGCATATCTTTTACAATTTTTTCTGCCTCTTTAATAGCTCTAACAACATCGTCAAGTTTGTCCTGCAGCATTTTTCCGAACTCATCAATTCTTTTTCTTGTTTCGTTATCCAGAGCTTGAAACTCTTCCTCAGTAAGAGGCTCTCCGTCTCTTTTAACAGGGACTATTATCAGCCCTGCCAGAGCTTTACGAATTGCGAAACCTTTTGCTCTTGCTTCCTCTTCAATTGCTGAAAACCATTCTTTTTGTTTTTGCTGAAAGTCTTCAAGAATTTTATTTCTCTGCTTGTCATACTCTTTTGATTCAAAGGCTTTTGGAATCTCAATTTTTAGTGTATTAATCATGTTTTCCATGTCTTTCTGAAACTCAGAGGCTTTCCCTGGAGGAAGACTCACAGATAATGGAGCATCTGGATTCTTAAAGTTATAAAGATAGCACCAGTCTGGAGGAACTGGCTCTTTTTTTACCTTTTCAGCAAGAAGGGTCCTTATAGCACGCATTTTACCAGTACCCTGTGCTCCTGATGCATAAATATTAAAACCTTTTGCAGTTAAATTTAAACCAAAATCAAGGGACGCAATTGCTCTATCCTGTCCGATTGTGCCTGCAAGAGGAAATAATTCTTCAGTGGATTCAAAACTAAATATTGACTCGTCGCATTTTTTATAAACATCCTCTAACTGAAGCTTTTTCACTGTGTTATCCTCCTGAGCTGTTTTTAATATTATACCATTCGTTAATACAGGGATTAATCACAAAGTTTTTTTATTGCAAAAAATAAGTCTTCAGGTTCAGTTCCAATTTTTACTGTCTTCACCTTTAAAACATTCTCAATATCCTTAACTGTTAAGTCATCTATAAACACATCCTCTGTATCCTTCATTGTCACATCAGGTATTAAAAGACAATCTTTTGGCTCAATATAAGATGCCAATCCTTTGATTATATCTTCACCTGTTAAAAGTCCTGTGACAGTAACAGTTTCTCCAAAAAGATTATTCTCTAATGGATAGACATCTATAAAGATATTTTTTCTCTTAAATCTTTCAATAAACTGAAACAGGTAAGGATAAAAAGAATAACCTGTAAATGTAACAAATCTGTTCTTTGTTTTTAATTGAGAAACATTTATTTTCATTGCTTTATTCATGAAAAAAGGAACCATGCCAACACCATTTTCAATCTGAGGCAAATCATCGTAAATATTTAAAGGGGGAAATGGCTTGCCTGCTTTAATATAAAACTCATCAGCAAGATAAACAAAAGTTACTCCATGCTTTTTACGATATCGTTTCTGAAAAAATTCAACAGACTTTATAACTTCTTCAGCCTTATTTTTCGTTACAGTAGATATTCCATTCTTATGATATTTTGTAATGCCAACAGGCACAATAGCTATTGATGCTACATATGGATAGAGTTTATGCAAATCTAATATGGTTTTCTCAAGAACCTCACCATCATTTATTCCAGGACAAAGAACAACCTGTGCATGAACCCTAATTTTGGCTTCAGATAGTTTTTTGAGTTCCATTATAATTGGTGGTGCATCATAATTTCCAATAAGCATATTTCTAATCTCAGGTAAAGTAGCATGAACAGAAACATATAATGGGCTTAATCTGAACTTCTTTATTCTTTCATAGTCTTTTTTGTTAAGATTGGTTAGTGTAATATAATTGCCGTAAAGAAAGCTTGCTCTGTAGTCTTCATCTTTAATATAAAGGCTTTTTCTAAGTCCCTTAGGTAATTGCTCCACAAAACAAAAAAGACATTTATTTCTGCATCTTTTAATTCTAAAAGGTTCTACTTCTATGCCTAAAGAGTTGTCACTTCCATGAATAGTAAAGTTCAATATTTTTTCTTCCCTCAGAACAGCAATTGTTATTCTATTATCAGAAGAATAAAACATTATATCAATAGCATCCTTAACAGGGTGTTTGTTAATTGATATAATTCTATCTCCTGGTTTTAAACCAGCCTTTTTTGCGGGACTTCCCTGAGATATATATTCAATCTTAACTCCTGCTTTTATCATTCTTAAATCTTATATAAACATATTGAATTAATGAAGCTAAAGAAACAAAACTCACAATAAAATAAAAGAGATTAGATAAAGTCGCCATTGGAAAGTTTATAGAAAGAAGAATGTAACCGAATATTATTACCTGTAATGCGTTGCTTGCTTTACCTAAAATTGTTGGTTTCATCATTTTTCTTGTTCTTAGATATGCTTCAAGCCATCCAGAAGCTACTAAAAAATCCCTGAAAAAAACTATCGCAATAAACCATCTGGGAGCTAACTCATTAATATAAAAAGTTAACATAACACTCAAAAGTAATATTTTATCTGCCAGCGGATCAAGAAAACTGCCGAGCTTGCTCTCCTGCCTAAACTTTCTTGCAATTATTCCATCAAGACAATCTGTAATTCCTGCCACAATAACAAGTTTAAGTGCAAAGGAATAGTCTCTTGAATTCATTGCAATAATAAAAAAAGGCACAAGAAATATTCTTATGGAAGTTAATAAATTTGGAATTGTAAATATTTTTTCATTAACCATTTTTGATTATACTCATGGAATATTATAAGGAACAGGATATTTACCTGCTAAAAATCTTTCTGCATATTTTTTCTCAAGTAAAAAATCAAACTTTTTTGATTCATGTAAAGCTTCTTCAAAAAACTTTCTGGCATTTTTCTTCTTTTTATTAAGATAACTTATCATGCCTTTAAGAAGCTTGCAGTATATTAAACCGCGTGGGTCTTTGCAGTTTTTGAAATTTTTTTCTGCCTTTTTAAGATATTCTTTTGATTCTTCATATTTTCCGTTCAATATTTTAACAATAGCCATACTCCATAATGTATATGAAGAACTCACAATGTCTCCTATCTTGCTATATAAATTTAATGCTTTTTTAAAGTTAGCCACAGCATTCTTAAAATCTCCATTCATTCTGTATGCATTTCCAATGCCGCAGTAAGAATAAGCAAAGCCGAATCTATCACTTATTGTTCTAAAAATTTTATTGGCTTTGAGATAGTATTTTTTTGAGTTTTCAAAATCTCCATATATCCTTGAACTGCCTCCTAATCCACAATAAACATATCCCAGTGCATGTTTATCCTTAAGTTTTTTGAAGTTTTCCTCAGCTTTTTTAAAGAAATCAAGAGATTTTTTTATTCTGCCACCAAATCTCCAAATTGCTCCTTCAGCCCAGTATGTAAAAGCTACTCCTTTTTTATCTTTATGTTTATTGTAAATTCTTCTTGATTTTCTCGTTAAATTTAAAGCTTCCTTCCAGAAACCCTGAGCTTTTCTTGAAAGAGCAAACCCGCATAAAGCATCTGCATAAGTAATTTCATCTTCAACTGCTTCAGCAAGGTCAATAGCTTCAAGATAAAATTTATCAGCCTCTTTAAACTTTCCTAAAAGTCTGTTTATATCTCCACAAGCTAACAAAGCATTAAGGGTAATTTCTGGGTCATTTTTACGGATGCCTGTTTTATAAATCTTATTCCAGAGCTTGAAAGATTCTTTAAAAAAACCTTTATTCCTTAAATCATCTGCCTTTATAATAAGCTTTTCAGTCTTCATTCATTTTTACCTCATCTGCAAGCCTACAGAAATCAGTAGAAAGAATTGAAGGAGCTATAAATATCAATTTTCTTCCTCCTTTTTACCAAGACTTACTATAAGCTTTATAGCTTTTCCAGACTCCTGGGGTTCAGGTCTTTGAGCTATAACAATCTTTTCAGGATATTTTTCTGAATTAATATAGATAACTTTCTCTATAGGTATGCCTTTTTCATTTAGCAATTTTTCAGCCTCTTCATAAGAAATTCCTGTTACATCAGGAAAAGATGAAAACTGCAAACCTTTACTTACAATAACACCTATTTCTCTTCCTTTCTTAACTTTTGACTTAGGAGGATAACTTTGTCTTGAAACAGTTCCTACAGGAACTTCAGAATACTCCTCTCCATCAATTCTTATGTAAAGCCCCCTTTCTTTTAAAAGCTGATTTGCCTGGACTATATCTTTCCCTGTCAGATCAGGAACTTCTGTTGTGCCTCCTGAAACAAAAATAGTCAAAGAAAGATAACCTGTTATAAAACCTGCTATAATTAATCCTGGTATGTATACTATTTTTTTCATCCTATTGTTTCCTTTTTGTCAGTCTTGCCATAAAAAATCCATCCATGCCATGTTTATGAGGATAAGTCCGCACCATGCCCTCTGCAATGTAAAAATCCTTAAAAAATGAATAATTACTATTTATAGTACAAAATTCCTGATGTTTCTGTAAAAAAGTTTTGATAACCTCTTCCCCTTCTTCTGGTTCAGTTGAACATACTGAGTATACTATAATTCCATCTGCTGATAAAAAATTTGAAATCTTATCAAGAAGTAGTTTCTGTTTTTCAGATAACTTTAATATCTCTTTTTCATTGCATCTATATCTTACATCTGGATTTCTTCGTATAGTTCCAAGACAACAACAGGGTGCATCAAGAATTATTCTGTTAAATTTAATTTTTCCTGAAAAATCCAAAATATCCTGCATCTTAAGTTCAAACTCTATATCTGGCAAAAACTTTTTTGCTCTTTCAATATTGTTTTTTAAAATATTAAATCTTTGTTCATCCTTTTCTATACAAACTATCTTCCCTTTTTTCATCAAAGCAGCCGAAAGCAAAGCCTTTCCTCCGGGAGAAGAGCAAGCATCAAGAAGTCTTGATTCTGAGTAAGGTTCTGCAAAATAACAAACTAACTGAGATGCTTCATCCTGAATACTCCAGAAAAAATCCTCTTTAATTAAAAAATCTCTTATTTCCATACCATGACCTTGTATCAAAATCCCTGAAGGCGAATATTTTGTTTTACTTGCTTCAAATCCCTTTTCCCCAAGATATTTGATAATTTTTTCTCTTTCTTCTGGCTTAACTGCGATAGTCAAAGAAGGTTTTTCATTGTTTGCTTTAAGAAAAGCCTCTAATTCCAGCAAATTAAATTTATTTTGCCATCTTTTTATTAACCATTCAGGATGGGAATATTTTATTGAAAGATAAGATAGAATATTATCAGCATGAATAGATAAATCAGGCTTACTTTTTAAAAATTGCCTTAAAATAGCATTAACCAGATTAGGTTTGCCTTTCATAACTTTTTCAATATTTACTGCCTCATTAGTTACTGCATAATCTGGAACACGCATAAAAACTATCTGATAGATAGCGCATCTTAAATTATTAATTGTGACTGGTGGCAAATTGGTTTTTTTGTGAAAAAAACCCTCAAGAAGGTAGTCTATATAAAAAAGATTTCTCAAAACTCCATATACAACTTCCAGTAAAAATGCTCTGTCAACAGGTTTAAAATCTTCAAGCAACTTGTCTGTTATTAATGATTTTATAGATTTCTTCTTATATAAAGCATGGATTAATATCTCTACTATCTTCTGTCTTATGTTTTTTGATTTATAAACCACTTCAAAGCATCCTGAACTTTGTCTAAATTTACTGTAGTATCAATACATGGACCATGAGGTCTTTCATTCAAAACACCTAAAACAGGAAGAGGATAAGTGTCCACAATTCCACTTGATAAATCCCTTTCACATGCAACAGCTACAATAGCATCTGGTCTAACTTCTTTAACAACTTTGCGGGCTATTGTTCCGCCAGTTGCAATTGCAATAGAAACTCCTGAATTTTCAGCAATTTCTATTAAATCCTTTATCTTACACTTTCCACATCTTTTGCATTTAAACACATCAAAAGTAAGTCTGATATCACATTGAGAATTCTGAATGCAATGGGGAAGCAATAAAAGTATTTTCTCTGCTTTAACACTATCACGCATAACCAGTGAATTATTAAGTTTCACAATATAAGTTTGAAACTCAGCTCTTTTTGATTTAATAAAAGCTCCTGCCAGCATTAACACAGGATACAGAATTTTAAGAACTATTGCTCTGAGAAAATGAATCAACGCCTTCATTAATTTTTCTTCCACATAAAAATTCCTTTGCCGTCATTACCCGCTTACCTTCTGGCTGAAGCAGTAAAATTTTAAGCAATCCTCTGCCAGTTCCCACAATAAGCTCATCTTTTGCCTTCAATATTAAACCATGCTTAGCCCTGCCTTCTATAACTTTGCTTTTAATTATTTTAATTCTTTCACCCTTTAAAAAAGTATAAGCACAGGGCCATGGATATGCACCTCTTATAAGATTAAATATTTCTACTGCATCAGCCTTCCAGTCAATTTCCCCATCTTCTTTTTTTAACATCCGCGTATAACTTGGCTGTCCACTTTGAGGTGCAGGAATAATCTCTCCTTTCCTTAATTTTTTAATTGTTTCAACAAGCAAATCAGCACCTAATTTTGAAAGTTTATTTGAAAGACTCATAGCATCATCATCTTCTGTTATTTCAACTTCTTTTTGCATTAAAACAGGACCTGTGTCAAGTCCCTCATCAATAAGCATTGTAGTAACACCTGTAATACTTTCTCCTTTTATTAGAGCCCACTGAATAGGAGCTGGCCCTCTATATTTGGGCAAAAGGGATGCATGTAAATTAATAGCTCCCAATCTGGGAATATTTAATATTTCTTTTGGCAAAATTTTCCCATAGGCTACAACTATCATAGCTTCAGGTTTTAGTTCTTTAAGAAGCTTTAGAAAACTTTCCTCTTTAATTTTTTCAGGTTGAATAACTGAAAGATTGTTTTCTAATGCAAATTGTTTAACTTCTGAGGGTTGAATAGTTTTCCCTCTTCCTTTTGGTTTATCAGGTTGAGTAACAACAAGCATAACATTCTCTTTATTTTCAAGCAAAGCCTTAAGAGAAGGTACAGCAAATTTTGGTGTTCCAAAAAAAATTAATCCTCCTGACTTTTTTGAAATATTAGATATCTCCTCTTTGCCTTTTTCTAAAAATGACATTACAAAGATGCCTTATTTTCTTTGCTTAAAATATTTTCTTCTAAAAAGCTCTCGCTTAAGTGGACTTATTCTATCAATTAAAAGAATACCTTCAAGATGGTCTATTTCGTGCTGTAACGCTCTTGCTAAAAGACCCTCTGCTTCTATTTCAACAGAGTTACCTTTCCTGTCTAAGCCTTTAACAAAGACCTTCTCTTTTCTTTTAAGTCTTGTTATAAATCCAGGCAAACTCAAACATCCTTCTTCAGACAGTATCTCTCCATTTGAGCTAACTATTTCAGGGTTAATTAATACAATAAGGGATTGATTTTCTTCCCGGATGCTCGTATCTATAACAATCAATCTTTTTGAAATACCTACCTGCGGAGCTGCAAGTCCTATACCATTTGATTTATACATGGTTTCAACCATGCTATCAATAAGTTTCTGAAGTTCTCCATTTATATCAAATACAGGTTCTGACTTTTTCTTTAAAACCTCATCAGGATATTTTCTAATTTCAAGAATTGCCATATAAAATTATAACTTAAAATACACTGAATTTGAAAAACTTCTTCGGATTCTTTTTTATTTCTTGAATAAGCTCTTTAATTTCTTTTATGCTTTCTTTAATATCATCAGCTGTTTTTTTATCTTTTAAAAGCAAGGAAGCAGTTCCTTCTGATTTATCAATTTCTTCAATAAGTTTCTCAAGTTTTTGTGTGGTTCTTACAAGATTGTCATAAAGCATGGGGTCATTAATTAATTTGCCAAGACTTCCTTCTGAGGAGGCTATTTTATTTGTTGTATTCTCAAGATTATTCACAGTGGTTGAGAGTTTCTGATAAAGCTCTTTATCTTTAGCAAGCATTCCAATAGAACCTGAATTAATATCTTGAATTGTGCTTTTTAATTCTAAAACTGTGGCATTCAAATTATTATACAGAGAAGGGTCATTTAGAAGTTTTGGAATAGTTCCCTGAGCTTTGTCAACCTTTAAAACTAAATCGTCTAACTTACTTATCAGGCTTTCAATTTTGCTCATCGTAGAAGAAGCTATATTGATTATTTCCCTTACTTCTGTCTGAGGATATCCCTGTAATCCTGTAGATGGCTTAAATGGTAATGATGATTCTCCAGTATAAATCTCTATATATTTATCACCAAGAAGCCCTATTGTCTGAACAGTTGCTTTAGCATCAGATCTTAAATAATTCAGTACCTCTTTGTCTATTGATATTGTTACAATTGTTCCATAAAGTTTATGAAGCTTTATTTCTTTAACTTCACCCACATCAACTCCTGCAATTCTAACAGGAGCACCTTTTCTTAAACCTTTAACATCAGAAATGTATATCTGAAGATATGTTCTTTCTTTAAAAAGGTCCTGAATACCTCCTGAAAAAACTATTACAAGAAAAATTATAAGCAATGTCACTGTGATAACAATTCCTACTCTTAATGATGCCCATTTTATCTGTTTTTTTCTATCAAACATGCTTTATTATTTTACAAAAAAAATTAAAAAAATGATAGAAAAGAAGTTTTAATGCTATAATTTTTAATGCATATTCTTCAAAAAATAGTTGAATCAAAAAAAATAAGGCTCAAACAAAGAAAAAAAATTCTTCCACTTAATGCTTTAATGGAACAAATTGAAAAAAATAGAAAATCCGAATATAATTTTAATTTTTCACAGGCTATAAAAAGAAAATCTGATGAACCAATAAAACTTATTGCTGAAATAAAAAAAGCATCTCCAATTAAAGGGATACTTAAAGAATACGATGTTATAAAAATGGCAGAAATATATGTGACAAATGGAGCTGATGCTATATCAGTAATAACTGAGGAAGATTTTTTTCTCGGAAGCCCTGAATACATAAAAAAAATAAAGCTTAAATATCCTGATATGCCTGTTTTAAGAAAAGATTTTATAATAGATGAATATCAGGTTTATGAATCAAAAGCTCTCGGAGCAGATGCTATTCTTCTGATAGCAAATATCCTTGATTTTGAACAAATAAAAAAATTATACGCCCTTGCTCAGTCAATTGGTCTTGATGTTCTTTTAGAAATTCATAATCAAGATGACTTAAAAAAGGCTTTATTTGCAAATGCAAAAATAATAGGAATAAATAATAGAAATCTTAAAACTTTTAAAATCAGTTTAAATACTACATTAAAACTGAAAGATTTAATCCCTCTGGATAAAATAACTGTAAGTGAAAGCGGAATTTCAACAAGAGCTGATGTAGAAAAACTTCTTGAAAAAGGTATAGACGCAATCCTTGTGGGAACATCTATTGTTTTAAGTAGTAATCCAGCTGAAAAGCTCAGGGAACTTAAAGGATTTTAATAATTCTGTCTCTTAGCCTGAATCAGACTAACCCTCATGGCAGAATTCATTCAAGTTGATTTCTTGAGTATCATTCCTTTTTTTCGTTATTATAAAAATATGGATGAAAAAATTTTTTTTGAAGAAAAACATGAAACATCTATTGACCAACCAGAACTTTACAGGGTTTATTTATTAAATGACGACTATACAACTATGGATTTTGTGGTTAATGTATTGATGACAGTTTTTGATAAGTCAAAACCTGAAGCAACTGCTATAATGTTGCATGTGCATAGAAAAGGTAAGGGGCTTGCTGGGATATACTTAAAAGAAATTGCTGAAACAAAAATTGCTGAAGTAGAAAAACTTGCAAGAATAAATGGCTTCCCGCTAAAATGCGTATTAGAAAAAAATGATTAACAAAGATTTACAGATTATAATAACTGCAACTGTTGAAGATGCCATTGAAAGAGGGCATCAGTATCTTACTGTTGAACATCTCATGTATGCAATCCTTCATGATGAGTTCGGTATAGAGATAATAAAGAACTGCGGTGCTGACCCTGAAGCGATAAAGAAAAGTATTGAAAAGTTTCTTGAACAACATATTCCAAAGAAAAAAGGTAAGGGGCAGGTGAATCCAACAATCTCTTTTCAGAGAGTAATGGAAAGAACTCTTAACCATGTTAAGAGCGCTGAAAAAAAGGAAGCTGATGCAGGAGATTTTCTTGCTTCAATATTTCTTGAAGAAGACACTTATGCTGTTAGCTTACTTAAATCATATGGAATATCAAGAATTGATGTTTTAAATTATATTTCTCACGGAATTCCTAAGTTTGATTTTGAAGAATCTGAAAAAGAAAAAATAAAAAATGAACCGCTAAAAAACTTCACAATTGAACTTACTGAAAAAGCAAAAAATGGTCAAATAGACCCTATTGTTGGAAGAAAAAATGAAATTGAAAGAGTTATTCAAGTGCTTTCAAGAAGAAGGAAGAATAATGTAATTCTTGTTGGCGAACCAGGAGTCGGAAAAACAGCTATTGTTGAAGGACTCGCA
>Ga0315298_1006255_pt1 | contig 16325 bp, 7 predicted proteins | sample WHS_1_MG_FD_203077 | JGI IMG/M metagenome (GOLD analysis project Ga0315298, IMG submission 203077) | Extremophilic microbial mat communities from Washburn Hot Springs, YNP, Wyoming, USA - WHS_1_MG | ecosystem: Environmental > Aquatic > Thermal springs > Hot (42-90C) | place: USA: Wyoming...
GTGTTTATTATGGCGGCTCTCTTGTCTACACTGGCGGAGATTACATTTATGCGTTTCAAGGTGGTTATACTTCTTCTTTCTGGCGTTACTCTATTTCAAGCAACAGCTGGTCTTCAATGGCTAATGCGCCAGGAGGTGTTTGCGAGGGCGGCTCTCTTGTCTACACTGGCGGCGACTATATCTATGCGTTTCAAGGTTATGGTAATCTTTCTTTCTGGCGTTACTCTATTTCAAGCAACAGTTGGACTTCAATGGCTGATGCGCCAGGAAATGTTGATTATGGCGGCTCTCTTGTCTACACTGGCGGAGATTACATTTATGCGTTTCAAGGTAATGGTACTTCTTCTTTCTGGCGTTACTCCGGCGCCTCAGATCAAGGTTGGAATAGATTGGTTAATGCCGGAGCGATGATAAACGGAAACGCTACTATAAACGGGAATGCTAATATAAACGGAAATCTTCTTAACAGTGGCAATATCACTTTTCGAAATAATCAATTGTCAGCTCCAACTGGCGTAACTGCCACAGCTCAATCAAGCGGCGGGACCCTGAATGGTTATACGTACTATGATTATAAAGTAGTGGCTTTGGATGCTGAGGGTGGCACTACTTTAGGTTCAACTCAAGCAGTTTGCTTTATAGAGGAGTGGGATAATGATAATTCTTGTTTGATTTCTTGGAACGCAGTACCTGGCGCTAGCTCTTACAGGGTTTATGGCAGAGACGCATACTGGGGAAATCCCGATAACGGAACTTTTGATCAATATTGGACTACGACTAATACTTCTTATACTGATACTGGTTCTCCTGGAACAAGCGGAAGTTTGCCAACAGAAAATACAGCTTTTCTTAATAAATTTATTTTTAACAGCAGCGCCAGTTATTGGAAAAGCGCAAATCCGATTGGTATTGGCACATCAACACCTTCGGCTTCAACAACTTTGGATGTCGCGGGGCATGTTAGAATTACCGGAGGATTGTGCTTAAGAGATTCAACTGATTGTCCGGCTTTTTCCAATGGCAGATTGTATGTTGATACTGCCGGGACTAACGCTTCAGATGATGCGGGAGATGTTTTTGATGTTGCTGAAACTTACAAAGCCTCAGAATCCGTTTCTCCCGGGGATGTGGTTTCAATAGATGTTAATAATCCTAAAAAAGTAAAATTATCGGATTCTCCGTACGATGATAAATTAATTGGAGTTGTTTCCACTGAACCTGGAATGGCGATAAAAGGATCAGCAGTGATTTTGGGTCCGGGCAAGCAAGCTTCTTCAACTGAAGAGCCGTTAGTGGCTTTGGTTGGTAGAGTGCCAGTGAAGGTGTCTTTGGAAAATGGTCCTATTAGTGTCGGCGATTATCTTACTTCTGCTTCTTCAACTCGAGGCGCGGCAATGAAAGCCACTGGCCCGGGTAGAGTAATTGGTATTGCTTTGGAAAGTTTTGATGGTTCAAACTCAACCAGCAGTATGGTTCTAACTTTTGTTAATCCGCATTGGTTCGGCGGAGTATTAGATGATTCAGGAATGCTTGCTAATGGTTCAGCCAGCTCAACTGATATTACTAATAGCCAGTCAACAAACATCCTGGATTATTTCACTCAAAAAGTTAAACTCGCTTTAGAAAAAATCGGAGTATTTATCTCCAATGGCATTGCGAAAATTAAAGAATTGGTAGCGGAAAAAATCACTACTAAGAAATTGTGTATTGGCGATACCTGCGTTACTGAAGAACAATTAAAAGCCTTGTTGAACCAAAATAATATCCAGTCAGCGCCAGCTTCGCCAAGTTCTGATTCTAATGCGAATACTTCTGACATAACCAGCGCAACAAGCACAACCAGCACAACAAGCGCAACCAGCGCAACAAGTACAATTGAAAATTCAACTTCAAATGAAAATTCAACCTCAACCGAGAATTCAACTGTTAGTTCAACAGAAAATCAAGAGACAGCGCCAGCTCAATCTTCCTCTGGATCATTAGAAACATCAGAAACTCAACCAACATCAAGTTCTAACAACGAATCAACTAACCCTGAATCTCCATCAAGTGAAACTATTTCAGGAGAAACCTCTGGAACAGCGCCAGTAGAATCCGCGCCAGCCGTTGAAAATTCCGTAACTACTCCATAAAACAATGAAAAATTTGAAATTTTTAGCGTTATTTCTCTTTTTTGTTTTAATTATTTGGTTGCCAAGTAAAGCGGTTTTTGCTTCTTCTACTGATGGCATTATTGATCCAGTTTATAAATATGCCTGGTCAGAAAATACCGGCTGGATTAATTTTGGTTGCGACCATTGCAATGTTCACGTTACTGATACCAGCTTGACGGGTTATGCTTGGGGAGAAAATATTGGTTGGATTCGCTTGGACCCGCCTAATGGCGGAGTTTTAAACGATGGCGAAGGACATCTTTCTGGCAATGCTTGGGCAGAAGGAGCAGGCTGGATAAATTTTTCCGGAGTGACGATTAATAATGAAGGTTATTTTTTGGGCTACGCTTCTTCAACTCGTACCGGCCGAATTTCTTTTAATTGCCTTAATACTAATTCTTGCGCTCAAAGCGATTTTAAAGTAAGAACTGATTGGCGGCCGCAAAGCGTCAGAGGCAGTGGTCAGCAAGGTGGCCAGCAAAGTGGTCAACAAGAGCAAGGCGGTCAGCAAAGTAGTCAGTATGGTGGCGGAGGAAGTCCAGCGCCTTCTGATTTATTTAAGATTTTTATAAACAGCGGCCAAAAAATTACTAATAGCCAAAATGTGCTTTTGAGTTTTCAAGCGCCAAAAGAAGTAACAACTATTGAAGTTTCAAATTATTCTGATTTTCGCGAAGCTCAAAAAGAGCATTTTGTTTCGCCGAAATCTTGGACTTTGACGCCAGGCGATGGCGGAAAAATCGTTTATGTAAATTTTTATGATAGCAGTAGATTATTAGGTACTGCTTCCAGCTCTATTATTTTTGAAGAGCCAAAAGGTTTGAAAAAAATTATTGAAACAATCATTCCAGGTTTATTTGAGCAAAAACCATTAAAATCATCAGAACCAACTTCAACTCCATCTCAAGAAGAAACAGCTCCGTCAAAAGGAATTGAACAACCAGGCGCTGGTCCAGCAACTGTTGGCGAAAAAATAGAAAGCAAAACCACCAAATTAAAAGAAATTATTCCAATTAAAATAAAAGAATTTGGATTAAATGTCGGAAAAACTTTTGGAGTAATTTCTATTGGCATCAAAGATTTCTTTGTATTTTTATGGCAGAAAATTGTTAATTTTCTCCACTCTTTCTTCTAGGGTCAGATAGTCCAGATAGATATGATATACCTGTTAAGTTTGTAAAGTAATAATATCTTTTGGAAGAATTTGACCATTTTGAATTTTAAAGAGATATTCAAATAGGGTGAAGTGTTATGCTATAGCATAACACTAGTGCTTTAGTAGGTCTTACCAATCTATTGACTTCGTAAGTCAATAATTATTTCAATAATTATTCCAGAATTAACTTTTTTTATTTCTTCGTTACCCAAATCTAATCTATTGACTTCGTAAGTCAATAGATTGGTTTTTCTGATTTTTAAAATTTTTAGAAAGGTAACCAAGGGACCCGACGACTTCTCCGCTCTTTCTTGTTTAAGTTTTGAAATTAAATTATAATTTTCACTGCTGACCCCTTTAATAATTTCAAGAAAGGGAGTTTTGCTTATTTTAAAATGCTTAAAAAGTTCCAACTTAAAAGTCCATATAAGCCAACAGGCGACCAACCCAAAGCGATTAAAGAGTTAGTTTCAGGTTTAAAGAAAAATTATCGTTTTCAAACGCTTTTAGGTGTCACTGGTTCTGGCAAAACATTTTCTATGGCGAATGTAATCGCCAATTTTGACAAACCTGTTTTGGTAATTGCTCCTAATAAAACTTTGGCTGCTCAGCTTTATCGCGAATACAAAACTTTCTTCCCCGAAAATGAAGTTTGCTATTTTGTTTCTTATTACGATTTTTATCAACCCGAGGCCTATATTCCCTTAACCGATACCTATATTGCCAAAGAAGCGATTATTAACGAAGAAATTGATCGCTTGCGGCATAAAGCCACTTCCGCGCTTTTGAAAAGAAGAGATGTGATTGTGGTGGCTTCTGTTTCCTGTATCTATAATTTAGGTTTGCCGACTAATTATTTTTCCTCTGCTATTCATTTGGAATTAAATCAGTTTATTACGCGAAACGATTTAATAAGACAATTAATTAGGATTCATTTTGAAAGAACAAATAGCGATTTGAAACGAGGAAGTTTTCGGGTACGGGGCGATGTTTTTGAACTTATTCCGGCAGCCGGCGAGGTGATTCAAAGAATTGAATTAAAAGACCAAAAAATTTTTCAATTAGCAATTATTGACCCAGTGACGCGCCGAGCACAAGAACAATTAAATGAATTGATTATTTTTCCAGTTAAGCATTTTATTTCCACTTTACCCCAAAGAGAGCACGCAATTTTAAATATTAAAAATGAACTGAAAGAGCGATTAGCGTTTTTTAGAAAGCAGAAAAAATTTTTAGAAGCCGAGAGATTGGAGCGTCGAACGCTTAATGATTTGATGATGATTAAAAATTTAGGATATTGTCATGGCATTGAAAATTATTCCCGCCATTTGCTAAATAAACTGCCTGGCGAGCCACCAGAAACTCTTCTTTCTTATTTTCCTTATAAAGACGGCAAACCTGATTTTATTACTATTATTGACGAATCCCATATTGCGGTGCCGCAAATTCGCGGGATGTATGAAGGCGATCGCTCCAGAAAAGAAACATTGGTTGAATATGGTTTTCGTTTGCCTTCTGCTTTAGACAATCGTCCTTTAAAATTCAAAGAATTTTTGGAACGCACTGACTCAATTATTTTTACTTCTGCCACTCCTGGGCCTTATGAATACAAAGTTTCAGAGCAAGTTGTTGAACAAATCATTCGGCCCACATATTTAGTTGACCCGGAAATAGAAATTCGCCCGGTTTTTGATAAAAAGAAAAATAAAAGCCAAATTGACGATATTGTTTATGAAATTAAAAAAACAATTAAAGATAAAGGCCGTATTTTGATTAATACTCTGACAAAACAAACCGCGGAAGAATTAGCTAATTATCTTCAAAGTCTTGATATTAAAGCTAATTATATGCACGCAGAAACAAAAACAATTGAACGAGCGGAGATTTTAACTAATTTTCGAAAAGGCATTTTTGATGTTTTGGTTGGCGTAAATTTACTTCGCGAAGGTTTAGATTTACCAGAAGTTCAAATTGTGGCGATTTTAGACGCGGATCGCGAAGGGTTTTTGAGAAGCGAAGTTTCTTTAATTCAATTAATGGGCAGAGCGGCTCGTAATGTAAAAGGCAAAATAATTTTATACGCTGACGAGATAACTCAATCAATTAAAAAAGCAGTCAAAGAAGCTAGCCGTCGAAGAAAGATTCAATTGGAATACAACAAAAAACACCACATCACTCCTCAAAGCATTCAAAAAGAAGTGTTGGAGTTAATTGAAAAAGAAGAATTAAAATGATGGAGGAAAAAATAAAAATTAAAGGCGCTCGCACGCATAATTTGAAAAATATCAATTTAGAATTGCCGAAAAATAAATTGATTGTTTTCACCGGGCTTTCGGGAAGCGGTAAATCATCTTTGGCTTTTGATACGCTTTTTGCCGAAGGACAAAGACGTTATGTAGAATCGCTTTCTCCTTATGCGCGCCAGTTTTTAGGGCAAATGGAAAAACCAGATGTTGATGATATTGAAGGGCTTTCGCCGGCGATTGCGATTAACCAAAAAGCTTTATCTCATAACCCCCGATCGCTTGTAGCAACCCTAACTGAAATCTATGATTATTTGCGCGTACTTTTTGCTCGCGTAGGCATTCCTTTTTGTCCTATTTGCGGAAGAAAAATTGAAAAATTATCAACCGAAGAAATTTATAATTTGATTTTAGAAAAAGCTCAAGAATTAAAACTTAATAGCGTGAGCATTCTTTCGCCGGTTGTTTATGGAAGAAAAGGAGAATATTATCAATTACTTTATGATTATTTAAATAAAGGATTTTCAGAAGTGATTATTGATGGGAAGCTTTATTCGCTTCACGATAAAATTGTTTTATCTCGTTATAAGATTCACACGATTAAAATCGTAATTGATCGACCACCTTTAAAAGATAGTAGTCGCTTATTTGAAGCGATTGAAACTGCTTTAAATTATAGCAACGGACTGGTAGAAGTTTCTTTCTCAGAGAAACCGCTAATAAATATTTTATATTCTTCAAGATTTAGCTGTCCTCACGACGGATTTTCTTTTCCAGAAATCGAACCACGCCTCTTTTCTTTTAATAGTCCTTACGGAGCTTGTCCTAGTTGTCATGGATTGGGCAAAGAAGATATTTTTTTAAATACTCCTTGCCCGGATTGCCAGGGGAAAAGATTGCGTCCCGAAGCTTTATCAGTTTTAGTTGCTAATAAAAATATTTGGGAGATTATCAGTTTAAGCATTGAAGATGCTTATGAATTTTTTCTCAAACTCAAAACTCAATTTAGTCAAAAACAAAAATTGATTGCGGAAGGATTGGTAGACGAAATTTTAAATCGCTTAGGATTTCTTTTAGAGGTTGGTTTAGATTATATTAGTTTAAATCGAGAAGCAGAGACGCTTTCAGGCGGCGAGGCGCAAAGAATTCGTTTGGCCTCGCAGTTAGGGTCAAAACTTTCTAATACTTTATATGTTTTAGATGAACCAACAATCGGTCTTCATGAACGGGATACAGATAAACTTTTAAATACTTTAAAAAAATTAAAAGCTTTAAATAACACAATTGTTGTTGTAGAACATGATGAAAAAACAATTTTTGAATCGGATTATTTAGTTGATTTAGGGCCGGGAGCAGGAATCAATGGCGGGAAAGTAGTGGCGGCCGGAGAGACAAAGAAAATAATCAATGATAAAAAAGTAAAAACGCTTACCTTGGAATATTTACGCCATGAGCGAAAAATTTCTACTTTTGCTTGTCGGAAAAAATTAACTGAGAAACTTAAAATTATAGGCGCGCGCTTAAACAATTTAAAAAATATCAATGTTGAAATTCCTTTAAGAAAACTTGTTGCGATTACTGGTGTTTCGGGTAGCGGAAAATCTTCTTTGATGGAAGTGATTTTAAACAGCGTTAATCATGTTTTAGCCAGATTTTCCGAACCAATGGTATATGCTTCTAAAGTTTTGGGCGTTGAATATGTTCGGCGGATTGTTTTTATTGATCAAAGCCCAATTGGGCGAACACCACGCTCTAATCCCGCTACTTATACAGGTGTTTTTACACCGCTTCGTGATTTTTTTGCTTCTTTGGAAGAAGCGCGGCTACGAGGTTACGCTAAAAGTCGTTTTTCTTTTAATGTTAAAGGTGGCCGCTGTGAAGCCTGCGAAGGAGCTGGCTATAAATTGGTAGAGATGCATTTTTTGCCGCCTATTTTGGTTCAATGCGAAGTTTGCAAAGGAAAACGCTTTAATCGCGAAACTTTAGAAGTCAAATATCAAAATAAAAGTATTGCCGATGTTTTAGAGCTGACAGTTGATGAAGCTTATGAGTTTTTTAAAGAAATTTATCCAGTAGCAGAAAAATTAAAAATTTTGAAAAATATGGGATTAGGTTATTTAAAATTAGGGCAGAATGCTACCACTTTATCCGGTGGCGAAGCTCAACGGATTAAATTAGCAAAAGAATTGTCTCAAACCGCTACCAAAACCATTTATCTTTTAGATGAACCGACAGTTGGTTTGCATTATTACGATATTGAATTGCTTTTAAGAATTTTGCAAAAATTAGTTGATTTAGGAAACACCGTCATCGTCGTGGAGCACAATTTGCATTTTATTAATAGTTGTGATTATGTTTTGGATTTAGGCCCTGAAGGCGGAGAAAAAGGCGGAAAAATTATCGCTAAAGGGACTCCCGAGGAAATTAGTGGCAATAAAAATTCTTACACTGGTTTTTATCTTAAAAAATTTAGACAATCGCTTAAAAATTTATGAAGAAAAAAATTATAGAAAAAATAAAAAGAGCTCCTTCAAAGCCAGGCGTTTATCTTTTTAAAAACAAGAAAAAGGAAATTATTTATATTGGCCGAGCGGTTAATTTATCTAATCGCTTAAAAAATTATTTAAATCCTCGTGATTCTCGCATTAAACAAATGACCACTGAAGCAGACGATTTAACGACAAAAACTACTAAAAATTTACTTCAAGCCATTATTTTAGAAGCGAATCTTATTAAAAAATATGAACCTTTTTATAATATCAAAGAAAAAGATAATCGCTCTTTTGTTTATATTCTTGTTCCTAAAATAAAATGGAGCTATCCCAAAATTATTCGCGGCCGCGAATTAAATAAATATCTTCTTTCAGAAGCTTTTATTTTCGGGCCAATAAAAAGTTATTCTTTAGCAAAGAATTTTTTGTTTTTAGTTAGAAAAATTTTTCCTTTTAGCACTTGCAAGCTTAATCAAGCTCGACCTTGTTTTTATTTTCAAATTGGGTTATGCAGTGGAAAATGCGTTGGAAAAATATCTGAGAGTGGTTATCAAAAATTAATTAATGCTCTGATTGATTTTTTAAGCAATAAAACGAGGAAGGCAAAAAATTTTTTAAAAATTTATTATCCAGAAAAATTATCTTTAATTGAAAAAATAGATGACACTCCTTTGATAGTTCAAGAAACCGAAACTAATCTTCAACAAAGAATTGAAGCTTATGATGTTTCGCATTTTGGGGGAAAACAAACCGTGGGGAGTTTAATTGTTTTTGAAAATAATGATTTCAATCCTTCTTGTTATAAACGATTTCGCATTAAAAATGCTTTTGCCCACGATGATTTGTCGGCTTTGAAAGAAATGCTTTCTCGGCGTTTTAATCATTCAGAATGGCGTTACCCGGATTTAATTCTTATTGATGGAGGAAAAAATCAAATAAAAATTGCTGAAAAAGTTTTGGAAGAAAAAAAATTAAAAATTCCGGTTGTTGGTATCGCTAAATTTAATAATGATAAATTAGTTTTTGGTAAAGATATTAAAAAATCAATTAAAGAACTTTTAGCAGCTTCTTTTGACGCTTTAAGAAAAATCCGCGACGAAGCTCATCGTTTTGCAAACAGCTATCGTAAAAAACTAATGAAAATCCGCAAATGAGAATTAATGAGAATTTAGAATTTAGAATTTAGAATAAATTTAGAATATAGGATATAGGATTTAGAAATAAAAGTGCCTCGGGGCGGAATCGAACCACCGACGCCATGCTCTTCCGCATGTATTTTATTGGACTATATCATCATCCTTTCTAGGATGTCAGGCGCTTCCTAAAACAAATTTTTGTTTTAGTACTCCATTAAGGATAGTCTCTACGCCTTTCCCAATTTTTCATTGGGACTTGGCTCGGGATTCGCTTTTAGAAAACAGCATTTCCCGATTTCACCTGATTTTCATTATCGCATTACTGCGATAAGGCCCGAAGAGCTTCAGGCATGCGCTCTACCACTGAGCTACCGAGGCAGATTAATTTTTGTTTTTAACTTTTCTTATTTTTGCACAATTTTTTAAAAAGAGCAAGAGGTCATTCAAATAAGTTTTTAAACTATCTTGAATGTTGTTTTAGGCCTTTGTTATAATCAATGCATTATGGTGGCTATAGCTTAATGGTAAAGCTCCGCTCTGTGGAAGCGGCCATGAGGGTTCGATTCCCTCTAGCCACCCGATAAAGCTTGACCCCTCACATAATTTGTTATGTGAGGGGTTGACAACTTCTTTAGAGCCGCTATAATTAATATCAAGATGAAAAATCAGATTTACATATTCAGCGGATGAAAAATTCAGGCGTTTTGTATTTTGCTTGAATTGAATCCGCTGAACTAGCGGATTTTTTATTTTTAATTCTGAACGGATGGATGGTTGAAAGGAAAGCTGTTTGAAAATTTAATAAAAATTATTTTTCTGAAAAAAACGCAGAGAAATAATTTTATCCGAGATCTCGTTCCCTGAAAAATTTGGGTTAAGGGTATATGGTGGATGCCCTGACATTAGAAGGCGATGAAGGACGTGGCGTAGCTGCGATAAGCCTCGGGGAGGTGCTTAGCAACCCGTGATCCGGGGATTTCCGAATGGGGAAACCCACGAGCGCAAAACGCTCGTACCTCGCGTTTTGCTTAAATTTCTAAATTCTAATTTCTAAACAATACCAAAATCTAAATGACCAAAATCCAAAACACGTTTCAAACATTTGAATTTAGAATTTATAATTTGTTTAGGATTTAGGATTTTGAATTTAGGATTTTGAGCAGAATGCGAGGGGCACACCCGCTGAAGTGAAACATCTCAGTAAGCGGAGGAAAAGAAAACAAACCGATGCTTCGCATCGGTCTATTCCCTTAGTAGCGGCGAGCGAAAAGGGAAGTAGCCTAAACTTAGCCGTACCTCACTGAGTTTAGTTTGGAATTTAAAATTCCGGCTGAACATAGTGAGGTACGGCTAAGGGTTGCAAGATAAAAACGCTCTTTCGGTTGATAGCCTGGAGCGAGTCGCAAATAGGTAAACCTATTTGCTGTTAGCTCTTCGCTATTTACTGATTGGTGGAGAAGTTACAAATCTATTTGCTAGCAGAAACTACTGGAAAGTAGTGCCAAAGAAGGTGATAGCCCTGTATGCGAAAGCGAATAGACTTCTTAGTTTTTATTCTTAAGTACTTCGATGAATGAACGCATCGGAGGAATCTGCCAGAACTATCTGGCAAGGCTAAATACTTCTAATGATCGATAGCGAACAAGTACCGTGAGGGAAAGGTGAAAAGTAGGCCGGTGAGGCCGGTGAAATAGAACCTGAAACCATATACCTACAAGGAAGCGAAGCTCTATCGCTGTTGCTCAGCGCTTCGCTCCAATTTTTAATTTTATAATTTTTAATTTTTAATTAATGATTTAATTTTTAATGTTTAAACATTTAGTAATTAAAAATTGATTAGAAATTTGAAATTTGAAATTAGAAATTCGGAGCGCCGAGCAGCAGCGAGGAGTGACGCTGTGCCTATTGAAGAATGAGCCAACGACTTTATTTGCGTTGCGTGGCTAATTCCTACGGGAAGGAGCCATAGGGAAACCGAGTTTTAAAAGAGCGTTGCTCAATTCAAAATTTAAAGTTCAAAATGAAAAATTTAGGTTGTCGCCTACGGCGACTTCAATAATTTTGATTTTTGATATTTGATTTTTGAATTTGAGCGCGTAGCGCGAATAAGACCCGAAGCCAAGCGAGCTTACCTTGAACAGGATGAATTCCGAGTAAAATCGGAAGGAGGTCCGAACCGGTGAGTTGTGCAAAACTCTCGGATGAGTTGAGGTAAGAAGTGAAAAGCTAATCGAGCTTGGGAATAGCTGGTTCTCTCCGAAATAGCTTTAGGGCTAGCGTCCAATATATGCCTTGCTGGGGTAGAGCTACTGGTTCGAGAGTAAAGGGCGAAAGCTCGACTCCCGAGTCAAACTCCGAATACGGCAAGGAAAAGTTGGGCAGTCAGACTGTGGGGGCTAAGCTCCATAGTCGAAAGGGGAACAGCCCAGATCGCCGTCTAAGGCCCCTAAGTGTTTGCTAAGTGTGAAAGGCAGTGTTAAATCAGAGACAGATAGGAGGTTGGCTTAGAGGTAGCCATCCTTTAAAGAGTGTGTAACAACTCACTATTCGATTGATTTAATGCGCCGAAAATTTACCGGGGCTAAGCAAACCGCCGACGACGCGATCCCCCACCACTTTTATAAAAGTGGTGGGGGAGGTAGGAGAGCATTTCGTACGCGCTGAAGTTCTAGCCGTGAGGCGGAGTGGAGCGTACGGAAGAGAGAATGTTGGCATGAGTAACCACAATCTCGCTGAGAAAGCGAGACCCTGAAAATCCAAGGTTTCCGTGGCAATGGAAATCAACCACGGGTTAGGCGGTCCTAAGGCGATGGCGAAAGCCGAAGCTGATGGATAGCCGGTTAATATTCCGGCCCTTCTATTGTTTTTGATGGGGTGACGAAGAAAATAAGGTTGAGCGCCTTAATGGTTTGGCGTCGCCAATTTCATGCTCGTAGCAGACTTTGTTCTGCTACGGGATTTAGAATTTTCGTCCAGGAAAATCCGGGCGAATGCCTTAAATGGCAAAATTCGGAGATTGGCGTAAGTCCTGATTTTTGTCAGGATAATTCAATCGAAGAGTCTTCCGAGAAAAACCTCTAAAATTAGAACAATAGAAACCGTACCGTAAACCGACACTGGTGGGTGAGGCGAGAAGCCTAAAGGGAACGAGTGAGTCCTCGTTAAGGAACTCGGCAAAAAAGCGGCCGTAACCTCGGGATAAGGCCTCCCCCCACCACTTTTACCGGAAACAATTTTAATTTACTCGTAATCGTTCTTGGAACGATGAACGGGAATCTTAGAATAATGTTTATTGTAAAAGTGGTGGGGGGCGCAGCGAAAGTACCCCTGGCGACTGTTTACCAAAAACACAGCTCCCTGCGAACTCGCAAGAGGATGTATAGGGGGTGACGCCTGACCGATGCGAGAAGGTCAATCTTGGCGGTGCGTTCCGCTTTCGCGTCACGACCGCCTCAATATCTAATTCCTAATGACTAATTTCTAATAAATTTTTAATGACTTAATTTCTAAAATTTGGTCATTCTGGATTTGCGAAGTTTCGCTGAAAGCGAAACTAAGCCCTGAAGTGAACACGAAGTGTTCTACTTTAGGGGTTTAGAAATTAGAAATTAGGATTTAGAAATTTGAGGTCAGTCGCGGAGCGAGAGCGGAGCGTGCTGACCGAGTGAAGCCCTCGTCAATGTCCGCGGTAACTATAACCGTGTTAAAGTAGCGCAATTCCTTTTCGGGTAAGTTCCGAAGCGCATGAAAGGCGTAACGACTGGGGGACTGTCTCAACGAGGAGCTCGGTGAAAATGCGATTCCCGTGAAGACGCGGGATACCTGCAGCGGGACGAAAAGACCCCGGGAGCTTTACTGCAGCTTGATATTGATTTTAAGATTTTGATGCGTAGCGTAGTGGGGAGGCTTTGAAGCCCTGATTTCGGTTAGGGTGGAGCCGTCAATGAAACACCCATCTTCAAAATTTTAAGATCTAACTCCACCAGAACCCTACAAGACTCTGGAATTTTCAATGACCAATTTTTAATTTTTAATCAATTTTTAATGATTTAATTTTTAAACATTAAGAAATCAAATTATTATTTAGAAATTAGAAATTAAAAATTAGAAATTCCAGCTTCTTGTAGGGAAGCTGGTGGAAGACAGTGTCTGGCGGGCAGTTTTTCTGGGGCGGAATCCTCCTAAAAAGTAACGGAGGAGTCTATTAAGGTCGGCTTAGCCCGGATGGAAATCGGGCATGACGTGTAAAGGCAAAAGCCGGCTTGACGGCAAGGCTGACAAGCCGCGCCGGTGCGAAAGCAGAGCTTAGTGACCCGACGGTTCTTTATAGGAAGGCCGGAGACAACGGATAAAAGCTACCCCGGGGATAGAGCCATACCATTGCGAAGCAATGGAGTAGGCTTTGTTGTCCTCCTCTGCCGTAAGGCAGAGATACCTGCCCGCCATTTGCCATTTCTATGACAGATGGTAGGCGCAGGCTCGTCTCCAAATGCTTTATTTTTACGTTATGCAACAAATAAGGCCTTGGCAGACGAGTAATAGCGGTTTATAACGGTGAACTTAGAACGGTCTTTCCTCAAACGAGGTTTTTGATTCTAAGAACACCGTGGGAAGTTAAGAGGATTAAATTAAAAATGAATTTGACCAAAAAACAAAAATCAGCGATTATTGGAATGGTTTTAGGAGATGGTTATCTTCAAAAAACCGGTAAGAAAAATGCGCGACTTCGGTTAGAACATAAAGCTGAACATTACGATTATTTGCTTTGGAAAATCAATCTCTTGCCTAATTTGTTCCAAGGAAAGCCAAAGATATTGGAAAGAATCCATCCAATAACGCGAAGAACATATAGATATGTAAGACATCAATCTAACTCATCACCATATTTAGGAAAAATTCGCGCTTTATTTTATCCCAATGGTAAAAAGTGTATTCCTGAAAATTTAGAAAAATGGTTACGCGATGATATTGCCTTTGCTATTTGGTATTATGACGATGGCTATTATTACCGACGTGATCGATGTTTTTATCTCTATTTAGGAAGAGTTTCCGAAAAAGAAGCAAAAACTGCAAGCGCGGCAATCAAAAATAAATTTAATTTGGTTAATCAGATATTGGATAAAAAGCAAAAAGGTTTTGTTATTTATTTTCCTCCATCTGAAAGAGAAAAAATTAAAAAAATAATCGAAAAATATTTTGTGCCAGTAATGTCATATAAAATTCCTTCTTAACCCCGTAACGACTCATTTGTGTTTTGCAAATGGAGTTCTGGTTTTTATCAGAGCTAATACACCGCTCCCGCCAAATTTTTGTGAAAACAAAAACTTAGGCGGGTAAAGATATAGTCTAATGCATTGGAAGCATTGAACAGGCTGGTGAGGTCCAAGAGTCCACATCGACGACCTCGCTCGGCACCTCGATTAACTTAGCCGATAGTCGAGGTTAAATTCGGCTCATAACGGTGAAACCCATATATTTAAAAACCCAGCAATTAATGATAAAATTAAAGTATATGGGTAATACCGTGGGAAGTTTACAGTAATTCAAAAATCAAAAATCAAAATGCAAAATGACAATGCAAAAATAAAAAAATTTCATTCGCGCAAATTGATGGAAAGCTTTTTTAATAATTTGACTAATATATGTTTTGCGGCAGGTTATGATTTTGGGAAAAATTCAAAATAAAATCATTTTGAATTTTGAATTGTAATTTTGATTTTTGCATTTTGAACTTTGAATTTATTGTATAACCCCGTAACGACTTGTCGCCTTATGCGGCAAAGTTAGAATATGTGACGTTATTATATTCTAACTAATACGCCGAACTCACTTATTTCCGCAAAATTTAAGTGAGAAGGTATAGTCTACGCCATTAGTAATAATGGAATTAGTGGTCGGCTCGCCCTAGCGCCCGGCTGGAGAAGGTCGGAAGCGTTTGGCTGTTCGCCAATTAAAAGGGCACGTGAGCTGGGTTCAAACCGTGGGCCGAAAGGCCAGGCGGCTACGCTGAGAAATCAGCGTTAGCAAAACCGACTCATATCGGTGGAATCCTAGCATTGAATAATAACCTGTCGTATGTTAGGATAATACCGAGGGAAGTTGTATATGCCTTATCATCTTTTACCAACCCAAAAATCTTATCTGGCAGGATTTCTTGATGGCGACGGAAGTATATATGTCAGATTGAAGCCTAATCCAACTTATAAATATGGATTTCAGGTGGCAGCCTATGCTGTACTTTTTCAATCCGTGAAAAACAAAGATAATTTTAAGAAAATATGCAATCTTATTAAATTAGGTTATATCCGCACACGAAAAGATGGGATTCTAGAATATGTAATCAGCAGAAAAGATTCGCTTTATTTATTTCTTAAAATTATTAAACCATATTCAATCTTAAAGAAAAAACAGATAGAACTTATGATTAACATTCTTGATAAAAAGGAGATGGTCAAGAACAAAAGAGATTTTAAAAATCTAGTAAAGATAATTAATAGGTTTAAAGATTTAAACTACTCGAAAAGATAGACGAGGCATATATTAACCCCATAGAGACTATCCGGTAGCAATCGGATGAGTTAAGTCGATTTGGCTTAGCTAAAACGTCGGTCCCCCGACCGCGGTCGGGGTGATGGTATAGTCCATGCCGTTAGCAATAACGGAGGAAGCATGCGTGAGACAGGTTGGTCTCTATCTGTTGCAGGCGTTGACGCTTGAGGGAAGTCGACCCTAGTACGAGAGGACCGGGTTGAACGAACCTCTGGTCTACCGGCTTTGCTACCAAGTGAAGCGCCGGGTAGCTATGTTCGGCAGGGATAAAGCCTGAAAGCATCTAAGGCTGAAGCCCCTCCCAAGATAAGGCGTCATAGACTGGTAGAAGATTACTACCTTGATAGGCTTCAGGTGTAAGATCCGTAAGGATTTTAGCCGAGAAGTACTAATATGTCGTTTCCCAAATTTTTCGGGGAACGAGAGATCGGATAAATATTATTTTGATGTACCAATGCGAATTACAGTTAAGGAATCGGTTTTTCGGATTTTTCCATTAAGAAATTCAAGAATTTAAGCTCTTGCGCTAGAATTTTCGTTTGCCCGTGTTTTACCAAGATGTGCCCCACCTCTTCCCATTCCGAACAGAGAAGTGA
>Ga0315298_1006256_pt1 | contig 16324 bp, 14 predicted proteins | sample WHS_1_MG_FD_203077 | JGI IMG/M metagenome (GOLD analysis project Ga0315298, IMG submission 203077) | Extremophilic microbial mat communities from Washburn Hot Springs, YNP, Wyoming, USA - WHS_1_MG | ecosystem: Environmental > Aquatic > Thermal springs > Hot (42-90C) | place: USA: Wyoming...
TTCGAAGGAGATTCCTGGCTGTTTGCGTATTCCGATACGCTCATCCAATTGTTCCCAGTTCCATTCTGGATGGATGCTACCTGGACGCTGGCTCTGCTAACCATGGGCGAATGCCTCGTCCTAGGCGCGGCAGCCTGGGCTCTGCTCCAGCGCTTTCAATAGCAGGTTCCTACGGCGGGTGATTTTTCTGGAAGACTATTACCTGGAAGGAGTCCAATGATCAGCATTGAAGAAGCCCGGTTGTATTACTCTGGTGTAGACGCAGCACATAATTTTGACCACGTTTTGCGCGTTTGGAAGTTGGCTGAACGCATTGGCAAAGCTGAGGGTGCTGACATGGAGATCCTTCAGGCTGCTGTTTTGTTGCATGACGTGGCGCGTGTCGCTGAAGATGAAGGTGGGCCTTGTCATGCCCGGGAAGGCGCCGAACGCGCGCGGGCGATTTTAGCGGGGCATCCGCTGGAGAAGGTAGAGGCAGTTGTCCATGCCATTGCTACCCATCGTTTCCGTGACTCGGCCATACCCCAGACATTGGAAGCGCGCATCTTGTACGATGCTGATAAATTGGACGCGATAGGCGCCATTGGAGTGGCACGCGCCTATGCCATTGCGGGGCGGCATGCACAACGGCTTTGGGCTGATGTGCCGCAAGAGTATGCTCAGCGGAGCGTAGAAGAATCACGGGGGGATGTAACAGATGCACAGCATACGCCGGTGCACGAATACATCTTCAAACTGTCCAAACTCAAAGATACGCTTTTCACGGCCACTGCACGGGCTATTGCCAAAGGCCGCCATGAATATATGGTGCAGTTCTTCGAACGGTTAGAGCGTGAGGTAAATGGCGAGCTTTAAAAGCAAGCATGGGCTTGTAGGTTATTGACAATTGTCTATAGATGGTGTAGAATATAAGTACCTGAAATGTAATCAATAATAGCAGATGGTCTAATCGTGTTTTATAGGCCGTTCGGCTGCGCCGGGGCCGGACTAGGAACGGTACACTGTTCAGAGCGTAGTTGGGAAGAAACATACTCTCATCAGCATTGTAGCATCATTGCATCGTGTGGAGAGTAAAGACAGTCTGTCTTCTCTGATCTTGTGTGGATCCGCTTGGGCGGGTCTCGATTTCTGGCACTCGGTTTCCGTCTGCATTTGGCGAAGCTGAACACCGAGTGTTTTTGTTTTCGACTGTCAAACAAGGCATTATGGAGGATAATTCATGAGCAATGATGTAACTCCCATGGGCAGGGATTTTATGCCGCCAGGGGAGGAGGAAAAGCAGACAAATTCTCTTTTATCCACGCACGCAGGAAATGAACCTTCTTTGGAGCGGGCGCCATCTCTCGCAGCACAGCAAGCATCCTCGACAGCAGAGCCCACGGAGACCGCAGTTCCATCCACCCAGCGTCCGGCAAATGAAGGTGCGGTGGCTGCAGCACCAGCGAGCAATGCGCCGTTGCAGTCCATTGTCATGCAGCAAGCACTTTCTGATGAATATGCTTATGTGCGGCCCAAGCGAGGAGAGATCCGCCTGGGGAGAATCATGGACATCCGGCAGGATAGTATCTTGGTAGATTTGGGGCTCAAACGTGAGGGCATCATCCCAGCAGAAGACCTGCAGCGGGTGGGCCAGAATGCAATTGAATCCGTCTCTATTGGGGACGAAATACCAGTGTATATTCTCAGGCCGGAAGGAGGGCCAGAAGGCAGTATCCTTCTCTCCTGGTTTCGTGCCCGACAGGAGCAAGATTGGCTTGATGCCCAACGTTTGTATGAAACGGGTGAAATCTGGGAAGGGAAAGTCAAGGGGTATAACCGGGGCGGTTTAATTGTGCCTTATGGCAAAATTCGGGGCTTTGTCCCCGCTTCGCAGATCACCGGCATATCGCGAAACATGAATGCAGCCAATCTACAAGAACGGTTGGCGAAGATGGTGGGGCAGACCCTGCACTTGAAGGTGATCGAAGTAGACCGCCAAAATCGTCGTTTGATCTTTTCCGAACGTATCGCGCAGCGCGAGTGGCGCATTCAACAACGGGACAAACTGCTCAATGAGCTGCAAGAGGGAACTCGCCTGCGTGGTGTAGTCAGCAATGTATGTGATTTTGGAGTCTTTGTAGATTTGGGCGGCACGGATGGTTTGGTCCACATCTCTGAGCTGTCCTGGCGGCGCACCAAACATCCCAGTGATTTGGTAAAGGTAGGGGATGAGGTCGAGGTTTACGTTCTGCACGTAGACAAGGAGAACAAGCGAATCGCGCTGAGCCTGAGGCTTGCGGAACCAGATCCCTGGCAAACTGCGCTGGAAAGATACAAAGTAGGACAGCTAGTAACCGGGACCATTACCAAACTGGCAGCTTTTGGCGCCTTCGCAGCACTCGATGATGGTATCGAAGGGTTGATACATATCTCTGAATTGGCAGAGATTCCGCCGAAGCATCCTAGCGAGGTGGTCAAGGTAGGCGACACTCTGTTGCTGCGCATTGTCAAAATAGACAACCAGCGTAGGAGAATGGGATTAAGTCTGAAACGCGTTTCCGAAGAAGAAAGGGCCGCCTGGGAAGAACAACAAGCGGCAGAGGCTGAAACCGAGGAGAGCGCTGAAATCAGCGGGAAGACGCAACTTGAGCAACAACACCAGGCCGAGGTTGCAGAGGAAATACCTACATCTATGGAGGCCATGCCACCTGAACCGTCGGATATCCTTTTGCCCGAAGGCGTCTTGCCAGATGAAGAAGATGCGGATAACCCTGTTGCGTAGCGGATGGACACAGGTACGCGCTTAGTAGGATCCTGTGAAGGACGAGGACAGCAGGAATAGGGGGCGAATCAGCAATGATTGACCTCGTGAGCGCCAAAAAAAGGCTACAAGAACAACTAAAAGAGGCTCTGAAAGAGCTGGAGCAATTGGATCAGCGTCTGCAACAGAAAGCGGAGTACGGGCATGGCAAGGGAGATCCCGCGATTTATGAGTGGGAATTTACCCTAGCCCTGCGTCAACAAGCCCAAGCAAGGGTAGAGACTATTCGTCAGGCTTTACAGAAGTGCGAAGAAGGGCGCTACGGCATCTGCGAACGATGTGGCGCGCCCATAGACCCGGAGCGTTTGGAAATACTCCCACTCACGACTCTGTGTATCAATTGTGCGCGGGCTGCTCGCGCCTGACCTCCGCGTAACAAATCGGCTGCTCAGGGTTTCTGGGCAGCCGATTTGTTTTTCCCGTTCGAAGTAATGCTTATCCGCTTCGTCTGGCTTCCTTGGGATGAGCCAGCACTGGATATAAAGCGATGAAACTTGCCAGGATAATCACACCCCATAAATACTCCGCCAACGCTGCGATGACTGACAATGTTACTGCCAGTGCTCCCATGAGTATCCAGGCACTCCGGCTGGGCTGCGGCCTGAAGTACACCAAGAGAGTGACCAGTAAACCATAGGCAATCGTCATCATCCACACGCTGGACAAGGCTGTATCTTTGGTGAGAGGAATCACCCCCTGTGGGTCCACAGAAAAAACGGGAGCCTCATGCTCAAAGTGCACGTGGATGCGTCGAATAATGGAGAGGAAGAGCATGGTGTACTGCCCGATGGCAGCGACAGCTCCCCACAGTAAACTTGTCAGCACGCGGTCTTTTTGTGAATTCGTCATGGGAATCATCCTTTCACCCTAATGGATTTCACCCTAGCAGAGATGCCACCTGGATTATAGCCAATTTCATCCCTTACGCAACGTTGGCAGAAGCGCGAAATCTCGCTATAATGCGCCACATCAGCAGGAAATCTCTCTGTGGATAAGAGCACGCTATGCTCAGGTTGCATGTCTTTAACACAGGTTGGGCCGCCGTACAAGAGAAACATCTTTATGTAGGAGGCAGCGCTGCCACTCGTATTGTGCCGGTATTGTCCTTTGTCATTGAATATCCCCAAGGATTCATCGTTTTTGATACTGGCCTAAACCCTGCCTTCGCCGCTCGCCCAAGGCAATACATTGGCTGGCCTGGCAATTCACTGTTTCCGTTTCGCTCTTTGCCAGGTATGAACCTCTCTGCGCAAATGCAAGCCCGTGGATTGGCGCCGGAGAAGGTGTCCCATGTCGTGCTCTCGCACCTGCACTACGATCATACGGGTGATTTGCGCGCTTTTCCTCAGGCACGACTGCTTGTGTCCCGCCTAGAATGGCAAGCAGCACAATCGCCATTCCGGCGCTGGATGGGCTATCTAGACAAAGAGTATCGCGGGCTAGCCGTTTCTTTGCTAGACTTTCCTATGTACAATGGCCAGACACCCAGCCGGGCGCTAAAAGGCAACTACGGCTTGGATTTGCTGGAAGACGGCAGCCTGATTGTAATACCCACGTTTGGTCATACCCAAGGGCATCAATCTCTGCTGGTCTTTCTCCCCTATAGCGTTGTGCTGCTGGCTGGAGATGCTGTCTATGTGCAGGAAAACTATGCCAAGCCTGCCACACAACCCCATGCTCACTTCCCTGAAAGCGCCTGGCGCACGCTCATTGGGTTACGTGCGCTGGTTAAAGGAGATCCCACTGCTGTCATCCTGCCCACCCACGATGACAGTATATTGCGTAAGTTGCAACGATCTGATATTGTGATTGGCGGTGCCTACCCAGTGCCCTGATGAGGTGATCTCCTTACCAATTTCCAGCATCGCGGCTATTGGCGGTCCGGATAGAAACCTGGCTTGCACAGTACTTCCATGATGCGCAGGTCAAAGAAAGCCTGGGCATTGGCAGGAAGGAGCACTACTGCGGTATCCGCACCACGTCCGGTGCCACCAATAGCAATCATTGGCTCCCCTACACGAATCATGCCGGCATCGGCAGCCATGAGAGCGATCTCGCAAGCGACCTTCATGCCTTCGCCGAAGATGCGCAGGGTATACGCAACGATTTCCTCCAGTTCGTAAGTTTGCAGTTTCTTGCGCACGGCGCGGCCAACCCCGCCGAAGGCATGCTGGCAAGTCAGGACGCGCCCGCCATTGGCTTCGATAGCCTTGCGGTTTTCGTCGGTCAATTCCTGAAAATTAGGTTCTTTAAACCCCGTACTATGTGTTACCGCAATCAGATTGTAGCCTTTGAATACCTCCGAGGCGCGCACTCCGGTCTGGCCTGTCGTGGTTGCCACTACAATCGATCGGATGCCAAGCTGTTCTGCGCGCGTTTTAGCAATTTGCAAGACGCGCTCTGTGTTCTCCTTACCTGGTATGTGGAAGTAAGTGCATGGAATTGTCGTTTCATGCATTGGTTGCCTCCTGAGAACTAGAGATGAGTTTGTTCAGAATCCATGATGCCCAAATCGTTGTCATACGCTTCAGGAAAATGCGGGTGCAAACCAGCCCGGAAAAGGTTAATTTTGACCTTGGGATACTCGTGCTCCAGCATGCTGATGATGTCCCTCATCAATGCGCGACGCGAGTTGGAGCCATAGGGGCAAGACGTGGCTTGTACTGGAAAAGCACAGGCTTGCGCGAAACGGGCAATTCTCTTTTCTGGCAGGTAGATCAGTGGACGAATGAGCGTGAACTGTCCTTCAAAGAACTGCCGCTTGGGGTACAAAGTCTCTACTTTGCCGTGAAAAATCAAGTTAAGCAGGGTCGTCTGCGCAGCGTCATCGGCATGGTGCCCTAAAGCGACTTTGTTGCATCCGAGGCGTTGCGCTGCCTCGAAGATAGCCTTCCGGCGCAGGAAGGAACAGCGTGAGCAGTTGTTGGGTTGTTCGCCCGTGTCAACTACTTCTAAGGGTTGTAGGTGCAAGCCTGCTGTCTCCAGTGCACTGCGTATGTCGAGTGCCATACATGGCGTGCCATCGGCTTGGTGCATCCTTACATGGACCGCTACTATCTCGTACCTCTCTGGGGCATTTTGCTGTCTGAGCCACAGCAAATACAGCAGCGTGAGGCTGTCTTTCCCCCCAGACACGGCTACGGCGATGCGATCTCCATCAGCGACCATCTCGTAATCACGGATGGCTTTATTCATGCTTTTCAACAGATAGTAGGTTAACCTGTCCTTAAGAGGGAGATCTCGAGCGCACATTTTGCCGAACCCAGGGATAAAAATGGGGTGACATGAAAGCCACCCCAACTTACTCAGCCAGATTCAGGTACTGGCTTGATCCCTTTGTAAATCTGGCCTTTTGTCAACAGGCGCAGGATTGTCTCCGGGGGTTGTTTATCCACGCGTTCATGTAATTCGAGGATAGAAAGCGGCTTATTGCCATTCGCCAAGAAGACGCGAAAAATGCTCTCAATGAGCGGTAATTCCGGCGTGATGTAATCTGGCTTAAGGCTACAGCAAGAACGGATCGCTTCCCATACTGCATACACGCGGGTTACTTCTGCTGTCTCCGGATCGATCATATCCACCATTTGTGTATCCGGAGCGTCACGGAAAGCTTCACTGCACTCCGGGCAGAGAAGCTCCCTCATCAAGACGCGTATGTCTTTGTTCTGCTTTTCCCACCATGAAAAATCAATATGGAACTTGGTATGGACGGTTGGTCTCAGTAGTTTCATGGTTGATAACCTTCGTTACTGGCAGCATAAGGATAGACACGATCAATGATCAAATCTTGACGGCGCGAGCTCGGGCGCTTGCTCATTTCCTCTGGCGTGGTATAGACCACATCGCGTAGCGACTCTTCATATACCCAGTTGCCGTCGCCCACTGGGTCGAAACAAGCGTGCCGGGTCAATTCCGCAAAAATGGGCACGGCACCGCAACGGCGCGTCAGATTCACGGCGGAGTAGAGCGCTTTGGCATGCACCAGACCTTGTCCACTGAGCTTGGCTAGCTCAGGAAAGATTTCGGTTAAGTAATCGAAAAGGGATGGGGCCGGATCACCCACATTGACCCACAGGCGGTCTAGTTCCCCGATGGAGCCTTCGTCAATGAGCAGGTGCTTGTCATAACGGCAGGTATACGCCTTTTGCTGGATGCTAAAGGTCAATCGGTTGTTGAAAACTTTGGCCTCTTTAATCCATTCGCGTCTGCGTTTTCCTTCCTCGTAGCCAATGAGAAAAGTGAATGGGTCATTTCCCCGGCGAAGTTCAATCACACTGCCAATGGGCAATGCATGACGGCGATACCACTCTTCTAGCCCCCAAGCATATTTTTCCGCTGGCACCATCCAGCCAGGTATCTCCTCCCCAGTGCGCTGGTCAATGAAAGTAACCATAAAACGCTCCGCCGGGATCTCTGACAGCAAGTGCAATGCTTGAGCAGTGAGGGGCAGGGTGCCCTCACGACGATGCGGGTAGATGAGAAGAATCTGCGCACTATCCGCAGGAGTAGGAGCCGCAACAGTCATTGTCTCTAGTTGATCTGCTTCATCCCCGATTTCAGCCACAAATTCGTGCAACTCACGGCTCAGCCATTCGCCTCCCTGTGTGCGGTAGAGTGGCACGAGGCGCATGGGCTTGTGAAGGACACTCGCAGGCATCAAGTTAGCCAAGTACCAGGTCGCTTTCTCCCCGGATCCAATTTCTACAAAGCGTGCATCCTGACTCAATGCATATTGTAAGGCGTATGCTTTTACCGAGTCACTCGCTTCTGCAGGTAATTCCACTTCCTGGAGCAACTGGGAGGCGCTCAGTGGGCGTCTTTGCTCATCAATCATGGCTTCCGCGATATTCAAGTGAAATGGGGTAACTTCGGGCATCAACCCGCGGAGAAACCATTGCCCATTGAAGTGCACAAACTCGGCGTTTTGTTGCAAGGCTTCCTGCAGCCGCTCACGCACGATGTGTCCATATTGTTGATACAGTTGCTCGGGTGAAAAAACGCCGGTGCTCTCTTCCAGGAGTGCCACACTACGATTCAGGACATGATCCTGAGCCAACTCCGCGGCAAACTCGCGCGGCGTGCTTTCATTTTCCAACTGGACTTGGATTACGCTGAAAGAGCCATAGCGCGGGTTGTTCCCTGGCCGGACAGCCAATATCTCTCCCGTAGCATAGTCAAAGAGAGGAAACACGAGGCGTTGACCCACTTCATATTTTTCTCGTGGTTGGTAGATGGCACCCTTGCGTCCCTTTGAGAGCGCCTCTTCTTCCCTTCTACAGCGCCGCTCAATAATCTTTACACAAAGGGCATCTATGCTTTGTGGTTCATTCTTTTCCACAAACCACTCGTATAGGTATTCGATATCTTCTTTGTGTACTGCAAACTCCTGAAGCCAGTACTCGGCTGTCTGGGTTTGCCGTTTTTGTTGCAAAATCACCGTTCCTCCACTAGATGTCATGGATAAGTTAGAATGGATTGCTTTCCAAGATGATGTTCACTTGTTCGCTTTCTGTTTTGTGAATAGAGATTGGATGTCAAAAAGAAAGACCGTGCGTTCACCGCATTGGCTGCAAGCCACGTCTACTCGGTCGTAATGCCGGCCTTGTGCATCCTGCAGCAAGGCTTGCACCCGAACCTTCCAGCGGCCACCACATCGTGGACACGGATGGGCTGCCAGATAGTCATATTCCTCGCGTATGCTGTTGACTGGAATTGCCGCATTATAATCAAGTGGCATGATCCCACCTGAACATGAAACAAAGGCCTGAGGTGTAGAGACCTAATCGCGCTCAGGCCTTCCACAAACCCGCCTGTAAGCAATGGATTTGCACGATAGAAAACCCATCACATGGGCGAAACAGGACTCGAACCTGTGACCTTCTGAATGTAAGTCAGACGCTCTCCCAACTGAGCTATTCGCCCGTTTGCGCTCATTATTATAGTAATGCGACTGGTCTTTGTCAAAAATCTTTTTACATCTGTGAGAGTGTTGAAAATCTTGTCACCCTGAGCGAAGCGAAGGGTCTAGCGTAACTTTAGCCGTATTTTTCCCGAGTACTGCGAGATGCTTCACTTCGTTCAGCATGACATTGGAAGGGCTTTTTCAACACCCTCTTTTTACATCTGTTCCGGTGCGCTCATGCCCATTAAGCGCAGAGTCTTTGCCAGCACGATTTTAGCTGCACGCACCAGCTTCAGCCGCGCCCGGGTCAGCTCGTAATCCGCCGGATCGGAAGAAACCACGCGGCAATCGCGGTAAAACACATGGAACTGGCTAGCCAAATCTAAGGCATAGGCAGCCAAGTGGTGCGGTGCTAGATTTGTCGCTGCCAATTCGATGACCTCGGGCAACATCAACATGCGCCGAATCAACGCCAACTCCATAGGATGCGAGAGCAGGCTGACATCGCCGCCATCCGACTCTAACCCGCGTTCCTGTGCCACACGCAAGATGCTGCTGATGCGGGCATGAGCATATTGAATATAATAGACTGGGTTTTCGTTGGAGTGCTCCTTAGCCAGCTCCAAGTCAAAATCCATCTGGCTTTCCGCTGCCCGCGAGAGGAGGAAAAAGCGCACGGCGTCAACGCCAACGTCTTCCAGCACCTCGCGCAGGGTGATCATGTCGCCCGTGCGTTTGGATAGCCGTACTACTTCGCCCCCGCGCTTGAGCGTAACCAATTGATAGATGATAATGGATAAACGCCTTGGGTCAAGTCCCAGTGCGCGCATCATCGCGTACATGCGTGGAACATGGCCTTGGTGATCGGCGCCCCATACATCAATCACCCAATCAAATCCACGGCGCACAAATTTGTCATAGTGGTAGGCAATGTCGGAGGCAAAGTAACCGGGTGCACCACCAGAGCGGATGATCACTTCATCCTTATCCCCACCAAGGGCGGTGGCGGTGAACCACACTGCACCATCCCGCTCGACGATATAGTTCCGCTCGCGCAGCAAAGCCATCACGCGATCGAAAGTCCCGTCTTCGTATAATGTCCGTTCGGAGAACCAGCGATCAAAGTGGATGCCCATCAAAGCCACATCAGCCTGAATGGATTCCAGGGTATATTTCAAGCCTATGTCCCCGAGGGCTTTCAGGGCTTCAGACCGTTCCATATCTAGGAATTGCCGCCCATATTCGCGGGCAGCACGTTGGCCCATTTCAACCATATATGAGCCCTGGTAACCGCCTTCAGGCATGGGCTCATCTTGGCCCAATGCCTGGGCATAGCGAGCATATAGGCTTTCTGCGAACAATCCCATCTGTGTACCAGCATCATTCACATAGTACTCGCGTTGTACGTCGTAACCCGCCGCCACAAGCACATTAGCCAGCACATCTCCAACCACGGCATTGCGTCCACTGCCAATGTGAAGTGGGCCAGTAGGATTGGCGCTGATGAACTCGACCTGCACCTTGCGTCGCTTGCCCAGGTCAATGTCTCCATAACGATCGCCTGCCCGCAGGATCACCTCTACTTGCTGAGCCAGCCAGCGTGTCGAGAGCACAAAATTCATGTAACCAGGGCCAGCTACTTCCACGCTGTCCAGGTAATCGGGATGGGCTAAATGTTCCACGATGGCTTGTGCGATACGCACAGGAGCCATGCGGGCTAAGCTGGCAAGCTGCAGACACACCGGGGTCGCAAAATCTCCATGTCCTTCCTGTTTTGGTCGTTCCACAGGAATCTTGGGGATATCGAACGCGGGTAGGATCCCCTTCTTTTGTGCTTCTTGGATGGCGTGGTGTACCAGTTCGGCAATCTCATCTTTGATCATGCGCTAGTCCATTTCTCCCCAATTTTGTCCTATTTTGATGTCCACTTTCAAGGGAGCATCCAGTGGATAGGCATTCTCCATGACTGATTTGACCAACGAACCCACGGTCTCTAACTCATGGTCGGGCACTTCGAGTACCAATTCATCATGTACTTGCAGGATCATCTTGCTGCGCAGGTTGCGGTTCTGTAATTCATGATGAAGCCGGATCATTGCTATCTTGATGATATCCGCTGCAGTACCTTGGATGGGGTGGTTAATAGCCATGCGCTGTGCGGCGGCTTTTAGGCTGCCATGTGCTTTGCTCCCTGACTGCAATTCAGGGAAATATCGTTTTCGTCCCAGCAAGGTCTCGACATAACCCTGTTCAGCCGCTTGCTGTTTGATGCGTGCCAGGTACTGTTGCACGCGCGGATACTGCGCGAAATATTTGGCAATGAACTGTGCCGCTTCTTCCTGGGAGAGCTCAGTCCGTGCTGCCAGCCCCCAATCGCTCATGCCATAAATCAAACCAAAGTTAATCGTCTTGGCTAGACGGCGCATTTCTGGCGTTATCTGCTCAAGCGGCACGCCCAGGATACGCGAGGCAGTACTGGCATGGATGTCTTCGCCTCGCCGGAATGCAGCGAGAAGATTCTCATCACCAGAAACGTGAGCGAGGATACGCAATTCCACCTGAGAATAATCCGCACCAAGCAGCTTCCAACCTGGCTGGGCGATGAAAGCCTGGCGCACGCGACGACCGATGTCTGTGCGAATGGGAATATTCTGCAGATTGGGTTCGCTGGACGAAATGCGCCCAGTGACGGTAGCAGTCTGGTTCCAAGAAGTGTGCAGGCGACCAGTGCGTGGATTCACCATCAATGGAAGGGCATCCACATAGGTAGACTTGATTTTGGATAATTGCCGGTGTTCCAGGATCAGATCAATCACCGGATGTGCGCCTCTTAAGCGTTCCAGTACCTCCGCTGCTGTAGAATAGTACCCTGATGCCCCGCGGGGTACATCTGCTGTAGGCAGCCCCAGCTTCACGAAGAGGGCATCACTCAACTGTTGCGATGAACTCAGGTTAAAGGGATAGCCAACCTGTTGTTGTATCTGCAGTTCCAGTTCATTCAGGCGCTGGTATAGCTCGCGGGACATCCTCTTCAGTAGATCCACATCCAGTGCCACGCCTGTGCATTCCATATCCATCAAAACGGGCACAAGAGGCATTTCAATATCGGTGAATAGCTTCCACAACTGCTTGTCTTTCAGTTGTGCTTCCTGGCGCGCCACCAAACGCAAGGTCATGTCCGCATCCGCCGCGGCATAAGGAAATACGCGCTCGATGGCTACCTGATCAATGGTCAGTTGGTTTTTGCCTTTGCCAATGAGCTCTTCGATGGTGGTCATCTCTACGCCCAGTTCTTGCCAGGCAAGGCCCTTCAAGCCCAGATTCCGCCCTGAGGGATCCAACAGATACGCAGCGATCATGGTGTCGAATTGTAGTCCACGCACCGCGAAGCCATGTTGGTGCAACACGATGAGGTCATAGTTGGCGTTGTGAGCATACTTGGCAATGCTGGCGTCGGCGAGCACTGGTCCAAGTTGTGCGCGGACAAGGTCTATGGGCAATTGGGGCACCGAAGCTGCCCGTGGCTGATGGCCCACAGGAATATAGTAAGCCTCGCCCTCCTGATAGGCAATAGAAATCCCTACTAGTTCGGCTTCCACAGGCCGCAGCGAGGTTGCTTCTGCATCCAGCGCGCAGGCACCTTTGGCGCGTATTCCGGCCACCAGAGCGCGTAGCCCCTCCTCGGTGTTCACCAAGTAATACTGTCCCAACGCTGGTTTTTCCGCTTTTTCCCCAGCCTGTCCAGCAAATAGCGGTAATTGGGCGGTCGTTGCTTCTTCTGTCTTGGGTAGCCTCTGCAATAGGCTGTGAAAGCCCAGCTCGCGGAACAAAGCGGACACTTTTGCGCGGTCATACGCACTGAGACGGCAGTGGTCCAGATCAAGCTCTATGGGCAGGTCAGAGACGAGGCGAACCAGTTCTTTGCCACGGCGTACATCATTTTCTTTCCCCTCTAACTTCTCGCGCAGTTTGGTGGGCACCTCAGAGAGATGGGCGTACAGATTTTCAATGCTGCCAAATTGCTGCAAAAGCTGGGTAGCCGTGACCTCGCCAACGCCGGGTACGCCCGGGATATTATCCGAGGCGTCACCTTTCAGTCCTTTCAAGTCCACCAGTTGCTGCGGCTCCAAGCCATACCGCTCGCGAATAGCGGCTTCATCGTACATCTTGGCATCGGTGAACTTGCGCCCTGATAATAACACCTTGACATGAGGGCCAATCAACTGAAAGGTATCTGTATCCCCGGTAACGATGATCACATCCAGGCCCTGTTCTACTGCTTTTTTGGAAAGCGTGGCTAGCACGTCATCTGCTTCATAGCCCTCCAGGTATTTGCTGGGGAGGTTAAAAGCATCTACCACATCCCGCACGCGTTCTAGTTGCACACGCAGGTCGTCAGGCATCGCTACCCGCGTGGCTTTGTATTCTGGATACTGCTCATGACGGAAGGTACGCCCAACGTCGAAGGCAACTGCAGCATACTGGGGTTTGAGCTCATCCAGTACCTTTAGTAATGTGGATGTAAAGCCATAGGTAGCATTTGTCGGTTCACCGCTCGGGCTTGTCAACGGTGGAATTGCATGGTATGCACGGTGCACCAAGGCATTGCCATCTAAGAGCACGATCAATGGTCTCTCTGGCATTCTATCACTCCTTCGTTGTGCATTATACCACATTCTGTAACAATTCTATTCATCATCGTGCTTCAGCAAGGAAGCGCGGCGAATCGCCTGCTCGCCGTACTTTCTGCGTATTTCGTCCACTGCCTGGCTCAGCTTGGCTAGCCTTGGTGTGGATGCCTCGAACAGGGCGAGTTGTCGTGCTTGCCCTAGCCCTGTTACGCCCAAACCAATCAGCCGTACCTGCATGCCCTTCTTCCATTCGCGCTGTAGCAGAGCGGTAGCCTGGGCATAGATTTCCTCGGTCAGGTCAGTGGGTTGCGCCAGGGTGACTCGCCGCGTGATGGTTTTGAAATTAGGATAGCGGATCTTGAGCACCACAGTGCGCGCACATTCGCCTTCTTTGCGCAACTGTGCCGCTAGCTCCTCGCTCATCTCCAACAGATGCCGCTGCAATGTGCGTATATCCGCCACGTCGCGTGGGAAAGTGTGCTCCTGGCTTATTGATTTGCGCCGCGTTTCAACCCCCACTGGGCTATCGTCTATGCCCAGCGCACGGCGATGCATCTCGGCAGCGGCTGACCCGAAGATGGCTTTCATCTGCTGGTCAGGCAATGCGGCGAGTTGTCCAATAGTCTGCACTCCCAGGCTGTGCAAACGTTCCGCAGTTACTTTGCCCACTCCCCATAGGCGCTCAATCGGAAGGGGAGCGAGAAAAGCCGCTTCCTCGCCTGGTGGCACGACGAGCAAGCCGCGCGGCTTGGCTAGCGTGGAAGCCACCTTGGCTACCAATTTATTGCTTGCCACGCCCAAAGATGCAGGCAAACCCAGTTCAGAGAGGATGCGTTGCTGGATACGCCGTGCGATCTCCACTGGGGGACCAAAAAGTTGCTCACAACCTGTCACGTCTAGAAAGGCTTCGTCAATCGAGACTTGCTCCAGCAGAGGTGTATATTCAGCGAGCATTGCCATCACCCGCTGGGAATAGGATGCGTATGCTTCGCGATGGCCGTGGCGGACAACGGCATGCGGGCACAAACGCAATGCCTGCGCCATCGGCATAGCTGAATGCACGCCATAGGCACGAGCTGCGTAGGAGGCAGAGGCGACCACGCCACGCTCTGCCGGGTCGCCCCCAACGATAATGGGCAATCCAGCAATGGAAGGGTCAAGCAACTCTTCTACGGAGGCGAAAAACGCATCTAAATCCACATGGATCACACTGCGCGGATGGATTCCAGCACGCGAATTCATCTCTCAGTCCGAGCACAAGGTATATGGATGCAGAGAGTTTTTGGGCGTATAGTATCCTGTTTCACCTTGTTCTGGATCAAGGTTGTTTGGTGTCCGTGGGAGCGCTCAACTCGTCCAGCAAGCCAACTGCCCAATTCAGAATCTCATGCTGTTGTGCTTCATCAGGTGTTGCGCGTCCCAGCCCTGCCCACGACAATTGACGGACAAGGTTGTCTGGCCCGCCAGGGTTGTCTTCCAGCCGCAAGGTAAAGGGGGCGATCTGCTCCATCCATTCCCTCAAACGGGTGAATTTTCCTGGGCTGAGCGAGCCAATGCGCTCAGAGCGTCCAGAGCGTGTGAGATAATATTCTCCCCCATAGCCAATGACCAGCCGGTCCTGGAAACCAGCGATGCCCCCGGTGCGCTCAAGGGTCAGCAGAGGAGCGCCGGGCACCCCTGTTGGGCGGCGAGGTTGGTCGCAGCTAACAAGGGCAAGAATAGCGAACAGGCAGACTATTCCGAATATAGTGTTTCTTTTCATGGCTCATTTCCGTTCTAACGGGTGCTATTAGCAATCTATCTTTTTCCACTCAATCACGATATGCGGTTGCTCTGAGAGTGCAGCCTCATACGGATTGCGGGATTACTTGTGATTATAGGCGATAAGGTATAGTCCGCAAATTTTCGCTGACAGCAAAACAGTGTGGTATAATTCTTTCTGTTGCCCTGCGGGCAACTGCCACAAATTACTCACAAAGGAGTTACCATCTATGCCTGAACCAACCCGTATATTGCATTATGGCTTAGGACCCATCGGCATACGCATTGCCCAGGTGGTGGCTTCACGGCCCGGCTTGGAATCCGTGGGGGCAGTGGATATAGACCCCGCCAAAACGGGCAAAGACCTAGGAGAAATAGCCGACATTGGGCGAATGCTGGGAGTTTTTGTGCAGCCGAATTTAGAAGCAGCATTGAAGAAATCCAAACCTGATATTGTGCTTCACGCGACCGGTTCACATTTGCCAAGTGTTTTGCCACAGTTTTTGGCTCTTGCCGAAGCAGGCTTGCCGGTTATCTCCACATGTGAAGAGTTGTCCTACCCCTGGTTTCACCATCCCGGTGAAGCAGAGAGGATTGATGAAGCAGCTCGCCGCAACCGCATTGCTATTCTAAGCACGGGCATCAACCCGGGGTTCATCATGGATACTCTTGTCCTGATCCTTTCAGGCGTTTGTCCATCGGTCACAAAGGTGCGTGTGCGCCGTGTAGTGGACCTGTCTATCCGCCGTAGGCAACTGCAACAGAAAGTAGGCGTCAATCTGACTACAGAAGAATTTGCTGCCCGTAAAGCAGCCGGGGGATTGGGCCATGTTGGACTGCCCGAATCCGTAGCCATGATCGCTGCCGGATTGGGGTGGAAGCTGGAACGGGTAGAACAGACCTTGGATCCGGTTATTGCTCCTTGTGCTTTGGATAGCGCCTTGGGGGCAGTAGCGGCAGGAAGAGTGCAGGGACAGCATCAAATCGCACGGGGTTATGTCGCTGGTCAGGAACGCATCACGCTGGAATTGAAGATGGCGCTCCAAGCACCGGATGCAGGCGATTTTATAGATCTCGAGGGCCCTGAATTGGTATCCTCAGCTATTCGTGGCGTACAAGGGGACATAGCGACTGCCGCCATTGTGGTCAATGCCATCCCACGTGTGTTGGCTGCCGCTCCAGGGCTGCGGACTATGCTGGATATGCCGCCATTCAGGAGTGTAGGCATTT
>Ga0315298_1006257_pt1 | contig 16320 bp, 14 predicted proteins | sample WHS_1_MG_FD_203077 | JGI IMG/M metagenome (GOLD analysis project Ga0315298, IMG submission 203077) | Extremophilic microbial mat communities from Washburn Hot Springs, YNP, Wyoming, USA - WHS_1_MG | ecosystem: Environmental > Aquatic > Thermal springs > Hot (42-90C) | place: USA: Wyoming...
CAATGACTTTTTGGTGCCACCCCACCTTAGGCAGTCACATCACGATATCCCTCACAAGCACAACCTTCCCTGACGATAGGCAGCGATGTAGTTCATACAAAACTCATCTCTCCCCATGAGGGCTTCCGAGGCGAAGAGGATGGACATGAGTTCCCGGTCGAGGGGGTCAATGATGGCAGCATCAAGCCCATACCCCACACAGAGAGTAAGGAATGCCCTATTGAGGAGCTTGCGATTCGGCATACCAAAGGAAATGTTACTCAGCCCGCATATAGTACGCACTCCAGGAAATCTCTCCTTTATGGTCTTCAGGGTTTCGAGAAAAATTTGGCCCTGCCTCTGGTCGGCCCCGATAGGAACAACAAGGGGGTCAATGAAAAGCTTCTCCCGGGGAATTCTATAGTCCTCTGCCGCCCGGACAAGGAGTTCCACAAGTTGCAGACGGTCAGAAGAGGTCTGCGGAATCCCTCCCTCTCCCATAGCCAGCCCCACTACAAAGGCTTCGTACTCCCTTGCCAGAGACAAAACGGACTCGATGCGAGCTCTTTCTACAGTGAAGGAGTTAATCATAACCTCTTCTTTACGGTAGACTTTCAGAGCCTGAACAAGGGCCTCGTCGTTTGCCGTGTCAAGGCAGAGTGGAATTTCGACCACTCCTTGCAAGAGTTCAACAAGCCAGGGGAGATTCTCCACTTCCTCTTTAGCTTCAGTCCCAGCATTGACGTCGAGAAAGTGAGCCCCTGCCGCTTCCTGTTTTCTGGCCTCCTCAATGAGAAACCGTTCGTCCTTCCGTTCCAGAGCTTCCCGGATGGATTTACGGGTGGCATTGATACGTTCAGCCACGATTAACACAGTTCCACCTCCTCTTCAGGAACCTCTTCCAGCACGAATTCTTCCCTGAAAGGCTGCGCCAGGTAGAAAGACCCAGCCACCACAAGAGGCAGACCAAGGGACATAGCCTTTTGCCAGGCTTCTTCCTTTGCCTGATAGGGGTCCTTCACAAGTTCACAGGGAATGCCCAGAGAAGCAAAAAGGGGAAGGAGCCTTCCTCCAGGAATGGCCTTGGGATGAAGGGGCTCGGTGAGGATGACACAATGCGCCACCGGAGCTACCTCCTCAGCAATACCAGCAACATCCTTCCCCTCCAAAAACCCCAAAAGATACACCGCCTTCTTGACCGCAAGGTATTCCCACAGCGTTCCCAGAAGGGCCTGAAAAGAGGCTCGGTTGTGGGCCACGTCAAACACAAGAAGCGGGTCCCGGGACAAAACGTCCACCCTTCCTGGCCAGCGTAGAGACACAGTAGTCTTCTTGAGGGAGGACAAGGAGAAATCAAGGCCCCACTCTCGTAGGGCAAGAAGGGCAGTGAGAAAATTGGTGACCTGATGGTCTCCCAAAAGGGGAAGCGTCACCTCTCCTTCTCCCCACTGCTCCACCCCAAAGACGCATCGGGATCCCCTCTCGCTTCGCTCGAGGATTGACACTCGAGAGTTGTCCAGCACCTCGAGAACCGGGGTTCCCCTTCTTTGTGCCTCTTTAAGAATCGTCGCCCGGGCCTCGTTCCTCTGGGGGGCGAGGACAAGGGGTACACCGCGGCGGAGAATTCCAGCCTTTTCCCTGGCGATGCTCTCTAAGGTGTCCCCCAGGACCTCCATATGGTCGAAACTTATCGGAGTGATGACCGTCATCTGAGGCTCAGTAACGTTTGTAGCATCGAGTCTCCCTCCAAGCCCCACTTCAACTACTGCCACGTCGACTTTTTTCTGCACAAAGTACAGAAGGGCCAGGGCTACTGACACCTCAAAGTACGTTGGCTTTCCCCAGGGAGAATCCAGAGCCATGGTCTCCACCACAGGCTTCACTTCCTCAACCAGGGCAGCCAGTTCCTCAGGCGCAATGTACTTTTCCTCCACCCGTATACGTTCTCGGAAGGTGAAAAGGTGAGGCTTGGTGTAGAGACCACATCGCAAGCCAGAGGTGCTCAAAAAGCGGTAGAGCATATAGGAGGTGCTTCCCTTGCCCTTTGTCCCAGCTACAAGAATGGTAGGAAGAGATCTTTCCGGGTTTCCAAGCCGCCACACGAGCTCCCGCATCCGCTCGAGCTTCAAATCCGCATACACCATGGGGGCTTTCTCGTAATTGATGAGTCCGTAGAGATACTCAAGGGCCTCTCTGTACTCCATATCAGTACTCCTCCGGCATTCGTAAGAGCTCCTCGTACGAAAACACCGGACCATCTTTGCACACATAATACGGCCCGATGTTGCATCGCCCACACTTCCCCAGGCCACACTTCATCTTCATCTCGAGAGTAGTGATAATGTCCCCAGGCACAAATCCCATCTCCACGAGGGCCTTGATGGTAAACTTTATCATAATCGGTGGTCCACAGACAATGCTCTTCCACCCCGAAGGAGGAAAGGTAAAGATGTCCTGAAGCACCCGAGGCACAAGACCCACTTGACCCTCCCAGGAAGCGTCTCCTTCATCCACAGTGACACAGAGAGTGAGATCTCGACGCTCCTGCAGAGCGTCGAGATCTCGGCGAAAAACGAGGTCTCTGGGGGTACGAGCCCCGTAGAGTATGAAGACTTCTCCAAAAGAGGAGCGATGTGAGGGATGCAGAACGTATCGAATCAGAGATCGCAAGGGTGCCAGACCAATACCTCCTCCCACAAAAAGGAGGTGACTGCCAGAAAAGTGTTCCAGGGGGAAACCATTTCCGTAAGGTCCCCGAATCCCTATAAAATCTCCGGGACCCAGGCGATGCAGGGCGCTCGTCACAGCTCCAAGACGCTTGACACTGAATTCGAGATACTCCATATCGGTGGGGGAAGAAGAAATGGAAAAAGGGGCCTCTCCCGCCCCGGGAACAAAGACCTCGGCAAACTGCCCCGGCCGATAGAGAAAACTCTCAGGCCTCGGCAGGCGAAAGGTCTTTATGTCCTTCGTCTCCTCCACAACCCCCTCAATAGGGAGAAGAAGCGGGTAAAGAGTCTTGAGCACAGCACATCATCCTCTCTACAGCTTCCTGGATGCTCCAGCCCACAGGACAGACCTTGAGGCACCTTCCACACCCCACACACCCAAATGCTCCCATGCGAAGGGGAAAGTAGGAGAACTTGTGGAGCACCCGCTGGCGAACCCGCTGCTCTTTCCTTCCTCGCGGATTGTGGGAAGAAGCATGCAGGGTAAATTTGGGGAACATGCAACTGTCCCAGGTGCGGACCATCGTCCCCCTCAGCTTCCCATCAACAGCAAGGTCAAAACAAAAACAGGTGGGGCAGAAGAAAGTACAGGCGCCACAGTTGAGACACGGCCAGGCGATGCTCTCCCATTCTCTGCTCTCGAACTCCCCATAGAGTTTTTCTGGGAGTGACGAGGGAAAAGGAGAGGGAGCCTGGCTCTCGAGGGACGCTGCGATTCTCTCAGTCTCTTCCCGGTCTTGAAGAGCAAGGGGACGACCTTCTATAACCTTTCTCTCAAAACCCTCGAGGTATATCCCTGAAGAGAGGGGGAGAAGGAAGAGATCCTCTGCCCTGTGAAGGAGGGGGTGTCCTCCCACCCGGGTACAGAAGCATGTGGTCTCAAAGAAAGTACATCCCACAACGGCGAAAGTCAGGCGCTCCCGACGTCTCCGATAGTACGCATCGGTGGGAGGCTCTTCAAGGAAAACCCGGTCAAGGACGTCAAGCAAAGCCCTGGCCTCACAGGGAGCAAGAAGGAGAAAGGCGGGCTCTGGAGAGGACTCCTCCAAGCACAGTTCCCATCTCCTCTCCCGAAAGGAATAATGGTAGAGGTGCTCCCGGGGAGGGAAAAGGAGGGTTTTAAAGGTTACGGGGGTCAAAACGTCCCTGGGAATGACACGGAGGCGTTCCCGTACAAGGGGAGTCACGAAGGGCCTGACATGCCCTAACCACCTCACGAAGGCCTCCCAGGAAACCACCATGCCTCTATCGAATGAAAGCATCCGGATCATCCTCCCGATACACAAGGAGCGGTGGCTCGGCCTCAAGGCTCACCCCCGCTTCAAAGGCAAAGTGCTCTCGAACAACTTCAGAAAGGGCACAGGTCAAAAGGGCGACAGGAATCCCAAGGGGGCAGGCCCGCTCGCAGGCCCCGCATTCCACGCATCTTCCCCCCAGGTGCATGGCCCTCCCCAGATGGAAAACCAGATTGTCCTTAAGGGATGGAGCAGGATGGGCAAAAAGAGGCCTCTGGAGCTCCACAAAACACTCTCGACAGTAACACATGGGACAGGCGTTGCGACAGGCGTAGCAGCGAATACAGCGGGAAAGTTCCAACGAGAAGAACTCCCAACGCTTCTCCGCAGAAAGCTCCCAGAGTCGGAGAAGACCATCTGTACCACCTGTAAGGGGCTCTCTGGTTCCCTCCCCCACCAGTACATCGAAGAGAGGAGGACGAGGATATCGGCACCGAGCGCAGGTCCAGTCGAGGAATTCCAGGAGGGCGACAGGCTCTCCCCGCACGATGAGTTTCTCTCCCCGAAACTCGATGTCCCCCTCACGGAGTTCCCCAAATCTGGCAGAGAGTCTCTTCCGGTCGAGCATTCCCAAACAGGGAACTCCGATGATGAAGAGCTTCTCCCGCTCAACCTGCCGCTCTTTCAAGAGGACTGTGATCGCCCTCGCATCGCAACCCTTGGCCACAATCGCCACTCGCCCCGCCGATTTTGGAAGAGCGACGAGATATCGGGCAAGATTCATGCCACAAAAGGAGTTGAAAATGAGGTTTTGGAGTTCAGAAGAAGTGCGAAAAAGAAAGGGCTGAGCTGAGAGGGGAAGAGGACCTGGGGCATATCCCACAATTCCCTCCACATCCCCCGACTCCAGAAGTTCACCCGATAGATGACGAATTTCCGTCTCGTACATAGGTATCGATCTCCTCACTGAAGGCTTTCTGCGGCCCTAAACGCCGAACAGCTTCGGTGACTTCCTGCACCACCTGAGCGAAACGTCCTCCTTCGGAGGCCGAAACCCAGGAAAAGTGTACCCTTCCCTCCAGTCCTAAAAACCTCAAAAGTTCATGGAGAAGGAAGAATTTCCTCCGGGCAAAGTAGTTGCCGCTCAGATAGTGACAATCCCCCGGATGGCATCCCGAAACGAGTACCCCATCGGCCCCTTCCCGCAGGGCTTTGAGAATGTAGAGCGGATTGACGCTGCCCGAGCAGGGCACCCGGATGACCCGGATGTTTGGGGGGTACTGAATACGGCTGACGCCGGCAAGGTCTGCGCCAGCGTAGCTACACCAGTAACACAGAAAAGCCACGATTTTTGGTTCCCATTCACCATTCATAAAGGTACTCCACCTCGGACAGCACAGTCTCGGGGGTGAGGCCGAGAATGTGAATGGCACTGCTTTTACAGGTAGCACTGCACAGGCCACAGCCCTTACAGAGCGCCCGGTTCACCTCGGCAACCCTTTTCTCGGCGTTCACCGCTATCGCCCTGTACTGACAGACTCTCTCACAGTCCCCACAGGCCACACACTTCCTCTCATCCACCGAGGCTACCTGGGCTTCGGTGAGAAGACTGTCATGGCTCAAAACAGTCATGAGACGTGACACCGTAGCTTTGGCCTGGAGAACGCTTTCTTCAGCAAGCTTCGGGCCATGGGCCGTTCCGCAGACGTAGATTCCCTCAGTAGCGAAATCTACCGGGCGGAGCTTCACATGGGCTTCGAGGAAAAACCCATCCTCATTGAGAGGCACTTTGAAGAGCTTCGCCAAGCTTTCCGCTTCCGGGCGAGCCTCCACCCCTGTGCTGAGTACAAGAAGGTCTGCATAGACCTGCACTTCTTCCCCAAGAAGGGGATCAAAGAAGGTTACCTGGAGCCTTTCGTGCCCTCTCTTCACCAGCGGAGGAGCACTGTCTGCGAAGCGTACAAAGAGCACACCCCTCTGGCGGGCCTCTCGGTAGTATCGCTCGTAAAGGCCGTAGGTGCGCATATCCTGATAGAGTACAAGAACCTCGCACGCCGGGAAAAGCTCCTTGAGACGCAGGGCATTCTTGACCGCCTGCACACAGCAGACTCTGCTACAGTAGGGATGCTCTGCATTGCGGGAACCCACACATTGTATCATGACGACCTGCCCCTGCGACAAGGAGAAAGAGCCCTGGTTGAGTTTTCTCTCAAGCTCGTTTTGCGTAAGTACCCGCTCGTCAAGCCCCCAGAGAAATTCACCCTGAGGAAGGTACTCTCTTGCCCCGGTGGCGATGATCACTCCTCCATGACGAAGGGTGATAGTCTCGTTTCTCCGGCGAAGCACCGTCTCAAAGTTCCCCACAAAACCCTGAACGTCGAGAACCTCGCTCTCAGTGAAAATTCGAACCCTGGGATGGGCAAGCAGGCGCCCCTCGAGTTCCCGGAAGAAAGCAACGAGGTCCTTACCCTCAATGGTGTACTTCTTCCCATATCCCCGCACCTGGCCTCCCAAGCTCTCTTCTCTTTCCACGAGGTACACCGAAAGTCCCTGCTCTGCCGCCTCAAGGGCGGCAGTCATCCCGGAAAGCCCTCCCCCGACCACGAGCACCGACTTCTCTACTGGAACCGGAAGAGCTTGGAGAGGTTCTAAAAGCACTGCTCTGGCCACTGCCATGGCCACGAGGTCCTTGGCCTTCTCGGTGGCCTGATCGTGTTCTCTCTGGTGGACCCAGGAACATTGGTCACGGATATTGGCCATGGTGATAAGGTATGGATTAAGACCGGCTTCCCTAAGGGTCTCCCGGAAAAGGGGTTCATGGGTTCGAGGGGAGCAGGAAGCTATGACTATTCGGTTCAGGCGATACTCCTGAATCTTCTCCTTGATGCGCCTCTGGGTATCTTGAGAGCAGGTATAGATATTCTCCTCCGCATACACCACGTGCGGCAGGTTCTTGGCCCACTCCACCACATCCTGGGTGCGCACGACACCGGCAATGTTGACACCACAGCGGCATACAAAAACCCCAACGCGTACCGGCTCTGTGGCAACGTCTCTTTCGGGGGGATACGTCTTCTCCCGTACCATACTGAAGCGACCATCACAGAGCAGCGAAGCTACCTCGCACGAGGCAGCACTGGCCTCAACGACTGCTGAGGGAATATCCTTGGGGCCGGCAAGGCTCCCGGAAATCCATATCCCCGGCTGTGCCATCCGTGAGCCAAAGGAGAGCAGATAGGGAAACCCTTCTTCATCTGCAGGAATGCCCAGGCGTTTGAAGGCTTTTCGCTCTTCCTCGGAAACCGTAAGGCCCACCGAGAGAACGACGAGATCGAAAACCTCCTTCCTGAGTCCGCCTCTCTCGTCCACGTAGAAGACCACAGGGTCGCCATGCTCCCCCTCAAGGACGTGGCTCACCCTTCCCCGGATGAAACGGATGCCAGAGGCTTTGGCCCGTTCATAGTACCGTTCAAAATCCTTCCCATAGGCCCGCATGTCGATCATGAAAATGGCTACGTCAAGTTCATCACGGGGAGGAACACGAGAAACAGAAGAACAACAGGAAATCGCCCCCTCCACGAGCAGGTGCTCTCGAGCCACAAGGGCCTCCTTTATGGCATACATGCAGCACACCGAAGAGCAGTACGACTTGCCCCGTTCCGGATCCCGGGACCCCACGCACTGCACGAAAGCCACCTTTCGGGGAACTTTACCATCCCCAGGGCGCACAACCTTTCCCCGGGTGGGTCCGGAGGCACTGAGAATACGCTCGAAGTCGAGGCTTGTCACCACATTGGGATACTTCCCATACCCGAGTTCCCGCAGGCGTTCCTCGGGGTGGAAAACATCCGTCCCTGTAGAGACAATGACCGCTCCTACTTTGATTTCTCGCATCCTCTCCCTATCGTCATGATGGATGGCTCCTCGCTTACAGGCCTCCACGCACCGCAAACACTCCGCGCATCCCCCACAGGAGAGACAACGCCCTGCCTCTTCCACGGCCTCCTCAAGGGTATACCCCCCAACTACTTCCTCAAATCCCTGCACCCGCCAAGGGGCTGGCATCTTCCGAGGAAGCTTTCCGGGGTTCTTTGCTCTCCTCCAGGGGATAGAGAGCAAAGCAGGGGAACGCCGCATCCTTCGCAAGGGTTCTCCTGAAAGAAAAGTATCGATGGAGTACGCTGCCCTCTTGCCATAAGCGACAGCCTCCACAAGTGTCGCAGGACCCAGAACGAGGTCTCCTCCGGCAAAAACCCCCTTCCGGGAAGTCATGAGGCACTCATCCACCCTGACCGTCCCCCGGCGGGTGAGTGCAAGACCCTCCTCGGGAATGGCAACACTCTGTCCCACTGCCACGATGAAGAGATCAGCTGAAACAGCAAACTCGGTACCCTCGAGAATCTCAGGCCGCCTCCTGCCTGACTCATCGGGGGCACAGAGCTTCACCTCACAGAATTCAAGATGTAACTCTCCATCCTTTTCAAAAAACCTTCGGGGAGCAGCACAGAAGAAGAACTTTATCCCCTCCTCCTGAGCCTCCTCAATCTCTTCCCGGCGGGCAGGCATCTCCTCCTCAGAACGGCGATAGTACACCGCCACTTCTTTTGCCCCCCGGCGGAGGGCAACCCGGGCACAGTCTATAGCTACGTTCCCTCCTCCAATGACGACGACTCTCTTTGCCCTGGGGACCTCTTCGCCTCTGTGGCACCGCACAAGATACGCCAGACCATCCAGAACCCGAGGGTTATCCTCACCTTCTACACCAAGCTTCATTCCCCTCCATGCCCCACAGGCGAGATACACCGCCCGGAAACCCTGGGCAAAGAGGTCATCGATGACGAAATCCCTGCCCCAGACCTTGTGGCAATGTATTTCCACCCCAAGTTCCTGCACGAAGCCTATTTCCCGCTCCACAACATTCCTCGGCAAACGATAAGGAGGAATGCCGAAGACCATCATGCCTCCGGGGCGGTCCTGAGCCTCAAAGACCACTACCTGGTATCCCAGGAGGCGCAAAAAGTACGCACAGCTCAAACCGCTTGGACCAGCACCAACCACCGCTACCCTTTCAGGGCGTTCCTGTGCCACCTGTGGAAGGATTCCCCTCTCCAGGGTGAGTTCGAAATCTGCCAGGAAGCGCTTGAGGTAGGGGATTCGCAGGGGCGCATCGAGCATGCCCCGCTGACACTCCTCCATGCAGGGATGGTGACAGGCCCGTCCACATATCCCCGGGAAGGGGTTATCCATCCGAACAACCTTCAGGGCCTCTTCAAACCTCTTTGCTCGAATGAGCGCGATGTATCCCTGTGCTCTTTGCTCCAAAGGACATCTTGCCTGACAGTTCGGTACACCCCGTTTCTCGATAAGAAAAGCTCCAGGAAAAGCCTGAGGGAAGGGACGATAAATGGCCCGGCGAAGGGAGAGATTACCTTCAAAGTCGTTGGGGATGTCCACAGGACAGACCTCGGCACACTCCCCACATCCTGTGCAATCTTCAAGGCTCACATAACGGGGCTTTTCCTGGATTCTCACGGTGAAATTTCCCGGTTCTCCTTCCACAGAGAGAATCTCGGCCATGGAAAGGATCTCAATGTTGAGGTGGCGACCACACTCTACGAGTTTCGGCGAGAGAATGCACATGGAACAGTCATTGGTGGGGAAGGTCTTGTCGAGACGGGCCATAAGCCCTCCAAGAGAAGGGGACTTCTCGACAAGATAGACGTAAAAACCCGATTCAGCAAGGTCAAGGGCTGACTGTATCCCTGCAATACCTCCACCTACCACAAGGACTGCACCCAGGGGTTTACGCTCCATCTTCCTGCTCCTCCCCAGAGAGAACATGTCCTACGCTCTCTTCATACTCCGGGAACGAGAATGCCTTCCTCTCCCAGAGCATCCGAATGAGCCGACGACGAAATCTCTGCGTCCTCCGGTCAAGGTCTTCAATGATGGTCTTCCACTCTTTCGGGACATACCCTTCCTCGATACTCATTTCCCGCAGAACCCGTAGGACATTGGTAAACTCCACACCCTGAGGGCAGTGGGCAACGCAGCGAAAACACCCCACGCACACCCAGAGGCTCTCTTCTTTGAGTATTTCCCGATCCCCCAGAAGGACCCGGTGGATTATGCGCCGGGGGTTGAAACTCTCTTCCACCTCAGCAACCGGGCACGAAGCCGTACACACCCCACAGGAGAAACAGACCAAAAGCCCCTCTCCCCCTGGCCGGGCAGCCACCTGATACCGGAAGACAGGATCAAGAGTCTTCACCACGTTCACCCTCCTTTCCTGGACGAGGGAAAAGACCAGCCTCCCGCACAATATCCGGAACAACGCTTTCCCAGGCCACCGCCATGATGTGAACTCCCCGCACACCCCGCATGCTCCGCAAGGCCTTAATCGTCTCCACACACAGGCGAATCCCTTCCTCCTTAGGGTCTTGAGCATCCTTCATGCGCTCTTCAACCTCCCGAGGAATAACCATACCCGGAACTTCCTCCTTCATGTATCGGAGGGCCTGGTAAGACTTGAGTGGAATGACTCCAGCAAGAATGGCCACTTTTTCGTGGAGATGCAGGCGGCAGACCTCTTCCATGAAACGGGCAAAGGCCTCAAGGTCGAAAACGGCCTGGGTCTGGATAAACTGTGCTCCAGCCTTGATTTTCTTCATCAGGCGGTACACCCTGAACTCCACAGGGTCCCCGAAAGGATTTTCCCCAGCCCCCAAAAAGGCCACTACTCTGCCTTTGAGCTTCTCTCCATTTGGGAACACTCCCTCATCTCGCAGGGTACGGAAGATGGAGAGCAATTGCACTGAGTCGATATCGAAGACGCTCTTGGCTTGGGGATGATTGCCAAGACTCTGATGGTCGCCGGTAAGGCAGAGGAAATTCTCGATCCCCAGAGCACAGGCCCCCAAAAAATCACTCTCAAGAGCAATGCGATTGCGATCCCGACAGGTCATCTGCATAACTGGCTCAAGACCCATACTGTGTGCGATGAGGCAACTGGCAAAGCTTGAGAGGCGTACAATCGCCGTCTGATTATCAGTAACGTTGACGGCGTCGATAAAGCCGGCAATCTGCGCACACTTTTTCTCGACGCTCTCCCGGTCCGCCCCCTTAGGAGGTCCAACTTCAGCAGTGACGACAAATTCTCCCTTTTCCAAAAGTTCCTGGAGACGACTCATACTCGCACGTCCTCACGAATCGTCTTTCTCTGTGCCCCGTAACGAGAAGGTGACCAGTCCTTGGGGGGTTGAATGTCGAGAAGCTCTTCAAGTCTCCCCAAAAACTTCATGCGGTCGTAGATAAGCTGCCAGGCACAGTCTCTCTCAGGCCGCACCTCGCACCGGCCATTCTTTGACCCACCACAGGGACCATTGAGAAGGCTCTTGGCACAGCGAGCCACAGGACACACCCCTCCAAAGCGGTGCACGATGCACTCACCACACCCAATACACCGCTCCTCCCAGAGACCCACCTCAAGCGGTGCTCCCATGAACGTGGTGTCGAGTCCGGGGAAAACAGGTACGCGAGGAAAGAGTTCAGCAAGCGTCTGGACTCCAACACCACAGGCCAGAGACAGGACAGTTTCGGCTCGGGTAACAGCCTCCCTGGCATGCATGACAAACTCTTTTTCGCACTGCCGTTCCACCACCCCGTACTCGGCCTCATACCCCCGAAGATTCAAAAGGGCGGCCACTTCGTGGGCTTCTCGTTCTCCCCCCGAAAGACACACCGTCACACAGGCCCCGCAGCCAAGGACAAGAACTCTTCGAGAAGACGCAAGGACCGCAAGAATTTCCTGTATCGGTTTCCTTTCCCCCACAATCATGGGCTTACCCTCACATCCTGTAGCACCTTTGCCACTTCGCCAATCTTCTCCTCTGTGGCAAAAGCAAGAAGAATTTTCCTCTTCACCCCTGCCTCGTCAAGAAGGTTTTGAGCTCTTCGAATTTTCTTCTCAGCAAGAGTGCTCCCCCACTCGTTGTAGCAGCTCCCAGGAGGACAGCCCACCACAAGAAGGAGGTCTCCTTCTTTAAGAAGCTCGAAGAGCATGGCCTCACTCACCACTCCAAGACAGGGCAGAGAGAACACTTCCAGACAGTCTCCCACGCTCAGCATTCCCTCTTTCTTCGCCTTCAAGAGGGCTGGAAAGCCACTCCGTTCACAGCCCAGGGCTCTGATTTTCATTTGCTCTCACTCCAGACCAAGACGGGTCGCAACTCATTCGTCTCATACCCCAAGAGGGTTATGGCCCTTGCAGGGCAGAGACCAGTGCAGATGCCGCAATGGTGGCACCGCTCCTCCTCGACTTCAACTCGCCGCCTCTTGAGAGTTCCCCCAATGCTCAGAGCCTCCCAGGGGCAGCTCCGAAGGCACGTCAAACAGAGGGCACACTTCTCCTCATCGATGACAAGCCTTTGGAGCTCCACCGCCTGAGGACGTTCAAGATACTCCCGCACCACGGCAAAGAAGGCTGGAAACTTCTTCTTTTCGAAAGGCACGAAGAAGACCCCAGGGAGTGTGGTCGAAAAGGGGAGGCTATTCGGGTTCTCGGAAACCCTGGGACGAAAAAGTACCCTGTCGCTTGCCAGAATCCCCTCCAGGGAGGGAAGTACCATAGAGCGTTCAGGAAGATACACACACCAGTCAGCAGAAAAGGAGAGCGGGAAACCGTCTTTCGTTGCACGAGCAGTCACCTGAATCCTTCGCATATCCAGGGTGGGGCGAAGGACTATTTCCCCGAGAGACACCCGTTCAAAGAGCATTCCCTTTTCCCTTGCCTGGCGGTATTGCTCTTCAAACCCGTCCTCAGCCACAAATACCTCCTCCGCCAGTACTACCACCGAGGCTCCTTCCTGGCAGAGGGAAGAAAGGGCAAAAACCATCTCCCACTCCTCGGAGGAAAATCCCCAAGGGGACACAAGAACAACCACGTTCTTTCCCCACAGAGAAAGTGAGGGCAATGACTGCCAGAAGTCTGAAAGAGAGAGGATCCTTCGGGTACTCAGGGTCTCGTCATCGAAGGCAACCGGCGTCGTCTCTTTCCAGGAAGGAGAGAGCACGAAAGCTCCAATACGCTTCCCTTCCGGCATCATCGCGAAATCCACCCCCTGACGGGTCAAGGAAAAAGAAGAAGGTGGAGATACGACCGGAATGCCACCACTCTCAAAAATGTCCAAAAGCTCGGGCTCCGCCGAGGGGTAAAAGAGTACGCTTTTTGTAGGAAGGAGAACTCGAGCCCGAACCGCAGAGGAAGAGGGAGCAAGACGGGCAAGAAAGCCCTGCCAAAGCATGTGAAAGACTGCAGGAGGCAAAGACGTCACCTCTTCATAGGGGAAGACAAAAAGGGAGAGGGGATTGATCCTCAGAGAGGCTGAAAGTACAGCCCTGTCTTCTTCAGTCCACAGGGCGCTTCCCAGCACCACCACAAAAGAAAAGCCCGAAAGATCCCCAGAAGCACCTATAGGTCGTACTGCGAATCTCCCAAAGCGCTTCCCAAATTCTTCAAGGGCCAGAGAAGAAGGAGGAAAGGCCTCTCTATAGAGGAGAAGGGCTTGCTCCATAGTTTTCCCTCAAAAGACGTTCCCCGAGTTTCTGGGCATCAAGAATAGCACTCTCTATGTCCATGGGGCCGGAAGCAGCCCCACACACGAAAACCCCCTCTCTTCCAGTCATTCCCTCCCGGGAATCGATGAAGCCCCCTTCCTTGAGGGGGAGGCCAAAAATCGCCGCCAGCTCCTTCGTCCCCCGAGAAGGCACCATGCCCACAGAAAGTATCACCACGTCGTATTGCCTCTTCTCCGGCCCCCTTCCACCCTCCACATATACCGTGACACCATCTTCACCCTCCTCGATGGCAAAAGGCAGAGTGCGGTGGAGAGTTATAGAGCGGGCAATGTCAACGAGACGCTCCTTCCCCACCCCAAGAATCTGCAAATCCATGTAGTAGAAGTCGCAGAAAGCCTCGGGAAGTCGTGCACGCAGATTTTCAGCAATCCGCAAAGCATAGCGGCAGCAGACCTGTGAACAGTACCCCTGTCTATCCCTGGCGTTCCGGGAACCCACACACTGGATGAAGGCAAAGGATCGAAAGGGGCGGAAACGCTCCAGAATTCCCCGATTAAGTCCTTCTTCAATTTCAAAGCCAGTGAAAATCCGCTCTCGCCTCCCAAAAGCGTACCGGGAGAGTTTCGTCACTTCAAAGGGCTCAGCCCCGGAAGCCACAATCACAAAGCGCGTCTCGATGGCTCTCTTTGCAGTCACCAGGCGAAAACCTCTCCCGGTATGGTGTGCTTCCTTGAGACACTCCCCCAGGAGCATGGGAAAATCACTCGCCAGAAAAGTTTTCCTGACATTCAAGGCCCTGCACACCCCGCAGAGGAGACACTCACTGCCCTTCGCCTTGCAGCCGAGCCGTGTGGCCAGCCCCCCAGGGAAGGGTTCCCGTTCAAGGACTACAACGTCATATTTCCGCCATAGGGAACAGGCAATGGTCATCCCTGCCACGCCCGCTCCCAAAACCACGGCATCACAGTGCATAGACATCCCCTCAAAAGAGTCCCACAATGCGACCCTCTTCGTCAATATCCACCCGTTCCCCAGCGGGCTCAGAAGGCAGTCCAGGCATGGTACGAATTTCTCCACAGAGGGGATAGAGGAATCCAGCACCAATAGCCGGACGGATATCTTTGATGGGAAGTTTGAATCCACGAGGCCGCCCCTTAAGCTTGGGGTCATGGGAAAGAGAAAGATGCGTTTTGGCCATACAGATGGGGAGTGCACCCCATCCAAATTCGGTGAAGCGCTGGATTTTCTCCTCTACACCCTCCTCGTACACCACGCCATCAGCCCCGTAAATTCTTGTAGCGATGATTTCAATCTTTTCCTTGATGGAAATGTCAAGAGGATAGAGGAATTGGAACCCATTCGCCTCTTCGCAGGCCTGCACCACCGCTTCGGCAAGTTCCCTTCCACCTTCCCCACCCTTTGCCCAGACCTCGGAAATGCAACAGGCAAAGGCCCCGTTGTCGAGGGAAATCTTTCGTATCGCCTCGATTTCCCGGTCAGTGTCGGTGGAAAAGACATTGATGGCCACAACCACCGGGACTCCAAAAAGGCGAGCGTTTTCTATCTGTTTTATGAGGTTTTCTGCCCCCTTTTCCACTGCCGGGACGTCTTCCTGCAAAAGCGACGGGTCCAGAGGCCTTCCTGGAACAACCCTGTATTTCCCACTGTGCATCTTCAGAGCCCGTACCGAGCACACCATGACCACACAGTTGGGGGTGAGGCCACTGTAGCGGCATTTGATGTCCATGAACTTCTCCATACCACAGTCGGCTCCAAAGCCGCTCTCGGTGACCACATAATCACTCAGGCGAAGAGCAATCTGATCAGCGATGATAGAACTATTCCCGTGGGCAATGTTGGCAAAGGGACCAGCATGGACGAAACAGGGGGTATTCTCAAGAGTCTGCAGGAGATTCGGCTTTATAGCATCCTTGAGGAGCACAGCCATGGCTCCAGCACACTTCAGGTCCTCGGCCGTTACCGGCTTTTTGTCCAGGTTGTAACCGAAGACGATTTGCCCAAGCCTCTTCCGCAAATCCTGGAGACCAGTCGTGAGGGCCAAAATGGCCATAACTTCTGAGGCTACAGCAATGTCGAAACCTGACTCTCGAGGAACCCCGTTCTCTTTTCCCCCAAGGCCGATGACGATTTTTCGAAGCGCCCGATCACTTATGTCCACTACCCGTGGCCAGCTTATGGTGAAAGGGTCAAGACGGAGGGTATTGCCATGGTGGAGGTGGTTGTCGATAAAGGCCGCAAGGAGGTTGTGGGCCGCCGCCACTGCATGGGTGTCTCCAGTGAGATGGAGATTGAAGTCCTCCATGGGCACAACCTGTGAATACCCTCCACCAGCGGCTCCTCCCTTAATCCCAAAAACCGGCCCCAGAGAGGGCTGGCGAATGCAGACGATGCTCTTTTTCCCAATCCGATTGAGTGCCATAGAGAGACCAATGGTGGTAACAGTTTTACCCTCACCCAGAGGAGTGGGAGTGATAGCAGTAACGTCGATGTACTTGCCCAGGGGTCGCTCCTCGAGTTTCTTGAGGACCTCAAGAGACACCTTCGCTTTATACTTTCCATAGAGCTCGACATCATCTTCCTCAAGACCAAGACCTCTGGCGATTTCAACAATGGGCTGCAAACGGGCATTCTGGGCTATCTCGAGATCGGTGGGCATACAATCCCCCTCCAAACTTTTTATCTTAAATTATATTATAATTAAGGCTCTTAATTAAGAGAGTCCAAAAACAGAGGGGGCAAGGACTCTTGCCCCCTCTGTTTTTCAGTTCAACCCCAGAAGT
>Ga0315298_1006259_pt1 | contig 16313 bp, 17 predicted proteins | sample WHS_1_MG_FD_203077 | JGI IMG/M metagenome (GOLD analysis project Ga0315298, IMG submission 203077) | Extremophilic microbial mat communities from Washburn Hot Springs, YNP, Wyoming, USA - WHS_1_MG | ecosystem: Environmental > Aquatic > Thermal springs > Hot (42-90C) | place: USA: Wyoming...
TATACGAGAACACACCCCTCCAGCTGACAGACCCAGTGGATAGGGAGAGAGCCCTGGAGGCTCTAGCGAAAGCTGACCTATTCTTCACTAGAATTCGAAGATCTCAGGACTGGAGTCTATTGCCATATGCTATAGACCTAATGACGGCTGGGGTTGCGATGTCAAAGGAAAAGAGTAAACCTACATGGGTAAAAATGAAATTTCCTGAGAGAATAAGGCTCAGAGGCAAAATCATGAGGGAGAAAGCTATCCAAGACGCAGTCGCTAGAAAAATAGCCTCCAAATGTCACACTTCAACATATGAAGCAAAAAGTTGCTTTATTCCATATGTTAAACAGATATTGAATAGCAAATCTAATGATGCTTGGAAGGTTGCGTCATGGCTTGGCTTAGACGAGGAAATTATAAAACACTTCTTAAGGACTTCAGAGTGAAAAAGAGTTTATTCGGCATCTGACCTGTTAAAGTCTAGAGGGAAGGCGAAAGAGCTTAAAGAACCTTTTGTACTGAATCGGTGCTGGAAGGGAGAAAGCCCGTGTTTTTGGGAGTTACGATGTCAACGGTCCAACAAGGTGGCAAGGGTGGTTTGAATTTGATAGGTAAAGAGTAAAGAAAATTATTAAGAATGCTTTTGAAAGTAAACTAGTTGATAAAAGGTAGATCAGGCCACTTGATTACCTACGATCTGCACATCAGTGAAATTCAAATACGGTTATAATGTGAATCTACTAACTCAATTTGTTTGCGTCTATATACTTTTACAATAGCCAACGATGTGATATTTGCTCCGATGATTACCTCTTACAGGGGCTTAGACCATTATTGAGAATCCCCCATCCACCGGCAACGCAATTCCTGTCACATAATCTGAAGCGCGACTTGCAAGGAATATAGCTGCACCCTTCAAATCCTCAGGTTCACCCCAACGTCCGGCAGGGGTTCTGCTTAATGTCCTCTCATAAAGGTCGGGGATATCCTTCCTCGCGGCCATCGTCAACTCGGTATTTATGTATCCTGGAAGAATTGCGTTCACCTGAATATTATCTGGAGCCCAAGCTACAGCGAGGCATCGAGTCAGCTGCACAATCCCCGCTTTGCTCGCACTGTAGGGTGCGAGCTTCGCTCCACCGAAAATAGACATCATAGAACCTATATTAATAATTTTCCCGCCACCTGCCTTTTTCATAGCTGGATAAACTGCTTTCGAACATAGGAATGCTCCGCGCAGATTCACAGCTAAAACCTCATCCCAATCTGACGAAGAAAGTTCCTGTGGCATTTTGCGAATATTCATACCAGCATTGTTTACGAGGATGTTTATCTGGCCAAAATTATCCAACGTCTTCTCAACCATCATTTGTATCTGATCCTCATTCTTGACATCAACCTGTACGCCAATGACCTTTACACCAAACTCACTCTCGATTTCACGTATTGCTATAGAAGTCTTCGCTTGATTCCTGGCTGCAATTACAATATTACTTCCAGCTTCAGCGAATCCTCGGGCTATTCCCTTTCCTATTCCACTGTTTCCACCCGTAATAATTGCCACCTTACCTTTTAAACTAAATAAGTCTTGCATACGGTCCCTCCACCGATCACGATGCATAATCTGCTGATAATCCCGTTTAGTAAACCTTACGAAATCTACTTGAACAAAAGTACATTGTCGTGGCTCTCTGGCACCTGAATATTGCAAGTTTTCATAACCCTAAGAAAGCATTCTTCAGATCTTCTAATCTTATAATCCATAAGCACTTCTTTAAGGGACTCCAAGGATATTGGCCCTAGAACCTCTTGTATCGCTTTCATATTTGACTTATTCATAAAGAGGTAGTGACATATAGATGTGAGATTTTTAACTTTTCTTATCCTGCTAGCTGATTCAAAGTCAATTATTACTGGCGATAGGTCGTGGGTTCTGACAATAACGTGTTTGGATGCGTTGGTTAGCTCTCCATGATCTATTAGCATTCTGTCCATCATATAACATTGACTCATGAGTAAACTGAGAGTATGTCTAGCCTTTTCTGACCTCTGTCGATAAACTTTTGCAAGCCAATCCTTGAGGAGCTCCCCATCTACATACTCCATCAGTATGATGTTTTCTGTGTAACCAAGAAGTCGAGGGCCTACGCCGAAGCTATTGGCGTAGGCTAACATATCAATTTCGTGATATATATTTTTCTTGTCGGTGTCTGTTCTTCGGATTTTAACTACTGCTAAGCCACTGGAGGTTAAAGCAAGAATTACGACGCTTGAACAGCCTTTGCCAAGTATGTTAAAGTGATCAATCACCTTTGAACCTCTCGATAAAATATATTTGACACCGAGAGAATGAAGTTCTCTAACTCTAATGATCCTCTCTTCATCACTAGGTTCAGGATAACAGATTATATTTGATGGGGTCGAATATATCTCCACAATCTCGCTGTCAAGAGACAATAGCCTTCACGTGTTCATCCATGTAGGCCTACCTGACAGATATCTACTCATAAATTCTGCGAACTTTTTATTGTATAGATATTTTCCTATCTGATAATTTACTAAGATTTCGTAGCCTTCCTTCTTTATCGCTTTTGAGATCGTTACTGGAATACCAATGTTTCTACCCCCATCAGATAAATAGTCTTTCAAAACTTTTTCGACATCGGTGTACCTTCGAAATTTGAGGACAACCCACCTATCCTTCTCGATCCATGGTCCGGATACAGTATCCGTAGATTTAAGATGTGTGAGGAGGAATCTTTCTGATTCAATCCTTCTCTCAACTGGTGGCCCAAATTGTTTCACAGTCTTGGGTAATCTTTTTTCATCTAACTCGAGTATTATGATGTTCAAATCATCTTCGTCGCTAAATGAGCAAGTTCTGATCACTGAGAAACCCTTACCCCTCAAAAGATTTGCAAGGCACCTCTCGGCTTTATATATCTGACCCCAGAAAACGTCTATGGGAACATTTATCTTACTAACTTTTATTCCCACAATACTAGTTTCCCTTTTTTGAATTCTTCTTCTGATGCCACTTGAGCTAATTTTCCTTTGACCACCGGGATAGAAGAAATTGAGTGATGGTTTCTTAAGGAAAGCTCTTGAAGCCGAGACGAATTCCCAAAGGCGCTCATGTCTAACAGCTGCCGCAACATTCCTTGCCTTGTCCACTGGATCTATTACTATTAGAGGCTGATCAAAAAGGTCTCTTACCTCTTCGATGTCGCCTTTGTAATGGTTCTCTATATCGATCACCATACCATCTCTCCACTCTGTGGCCGATTTTAGAGTATTCAACAGAGACTTGTAATGTAAAATGAGTATCTCACAGAGCATTCCACTGAAACCTCCAGTGCGTATTTCAGCACCGTATGTCCCTGTGCCCTTCATGAATCTCTTCAATAATCTCACTTCATTTCTCAATTCTTGGTTTAGATGCTGCTTCACATACTGCGTATGGTATGGCGTTCTATCTGTTGCACTCCTCCACATACCCTTGTCTACATTGTAACAGGGAACTACATCTACTCTGCATTTCCCAATGAAGGCTTCAACGTAAGGATGATCTGAAAAACGTGTTCTCGGTTTATAGTTTCTTAACGCTTCTTTAGCGACCTTAAGGCACATTGTCTTAAATACGCTGGAATCTAGTCTGCTGTCGACCTTGAGAAATACATCTATATCAGCTTCTCCTGATATCCATGTGTCTTTCGCCACAGATCCTTCTAGGCTAACCTCCGTGTTTAATGAGAATCTACGTGCAGCCGATGAAACACTTTCAATTACCTGTTGAGATAGTTTAAGGATCCTTCTTCTTTCAGCATCTTTTGGAACTGCTCTTGTTAGGACAGTTCTCAATATCTGGTCTATCTTTGAACTCATGCCTTCATCTCGAATAATGTACTATATATAGGGCCTTGAGGTGTTAAAACACTCCTTTTCAAGCGTATTGAGTCGACTCTCATCATTCCAAATTCAGCATCACTTTGCTCGCCTAAAAGCCTTGCTAAAGACTGCTTATTTCGACCACTTTTTAATCTTGCAATCGTGATGTGGGGACTGAACCCCTTCTTATCTTTAGGTATTCCAATTCTTTGGAGGCCAGCCTCTAAAGATTCTGAAATTCTCACCAGCTCTTCTCTCCCAGCCCCTATCCCAACCCATATGACATTCATATGGGAAAGACTTGGAAAAGCTCCGACCCCTCTAAACTGAATATCGAAGGGAGACAAATTGACATTTCTCAAAGAGTCAACTATTTTTTGGATATTATTCTGCTCAATGTCTCCTAGGAAGCGAAGGGTAAGGTGAATGTTGTCAGGTTCAACTAGCTTGACATCAACTCCTGATTCAACGATTCTCTTTTGAAATTCTTCAAGATTGATCTTGACTTTTTCATCCTCTATGTCAATTGCAATGAATGCTCGGATCCTATCCATTCACCATCACATATTAGTTTATACTTAAATGATTTAAAGCTGAAGTCTCATCATTGATTTGCAAGTCTGCTGGTGACGAAAGTTTGGGTCAGACTAAGAACGTGATAGCGATAACTGGTATGCCAGGCTCAGGGAAGGCTGTTGCATCCAGTGTCGCGAGGGAGTATGACATTCCGGTATTCGTATGTGGAGATGTTGTCAGGGATGAGGCTTCCGTTAGGGGAATATCAATGACACCTAAGAGTCTTGGTAATTTAATGCTTGAAATGAGGAGGGAGGAGGGGCCGAGGGTCATAGTGAAGCGGCTTCTTCCAAAGATTCATATGAGTCAATCGAGGACTGTGGTAGTAGAGGGAATCAGAAGTTTAGAAGAGCTGAATCTTCTCAGGGAGAACTTCAAAGTTATACTGTTGGCCATACACTCGTCACCAAAGGAACGATTTGAACGTCTAACTATTAGAGGTAGAAGCGATGACCCAAAAGATTTGAATGAATTTATTCAAAGGGACATGAGGGAGCTTGATATTGGGATAGGGCATGTCTTAGCATTGGCTGACAAACATATAGTGAATGATTCAACGATTGAAAATTTCAGAAGACAGTTAAGAAGATTCTATGAAGAGGTGATTTCATGAGTGAGTTAGACCTTAAAGTAGAGGCAGACTTGTTGTTGACTGAAGATGAAGAGAAGGTAAGGCTGGCAGTCAGCAATCTATTCCCTCAAATCAAGTTAAATTTACTTGAGGTTAATGATATTCATAGGAAGCTGGTTGGTGAAGGTAGAGGCTTCGAGTGCCTTCTTAGACTCAAAGAGCTCTTACGCAGAGAGAGAATAAGGGCAGCTGCTTGGAACATATTAACCTCCTTAATCCATGAAAATTATTTGACTATAAATTTGAATAAGCAGGCGGCGTACGCCGGCCACATCTCATTTGTAACAGAGCCTGGAGAGTCGGCTCTTGGACCCATAACAGTATATATAAGATCTGAAGATCCACGAGAGATTGTCGAATGGTTAGTTGAGACCAATTAAATTTTACACTGGAGCAATCAGTATGGTGAAAATATTGTGGACTGAATCATTATGAAACTTGGTGTCTCTTCACTCCATCTGCTAGGCCAAGATTTTAAAGTGCTCCTAAATTCGATCATCAACTCCAATATTCGTATCTGGGAGATTGTGGATGAAGATACCCATATGCTGAATAGAGCTAGAATCAGATCTCTCAGGAAAGTGAAGAATGATTTTGATATATGTTTTACAATCCATGCGCCCTTCGAGGATCTTAACATAGCGACGCTTAATGAAAGAAGGAGAAGGTTGACATTGGCCCGTATGTCAGAGTCTCTAAAATTGGCTTCTGAGTTGGAAGCTGAAGTTTGGGTCATTCATCCCGGAATGAGTTCGGGTTTAAGCTGGGTTTATCCTAACACTCAGTGGCGATTGACCCTTGACTCACTTAAGATTCTCAGCGAGAAGGCTGAAGATTCAGGTTTGAAAGTAGCTGTTGAGAACATGCCTTCAAGATCATTTATCTTAAGTTCAAAGGACGATTTTGCTAATTTATTTTTTAAAAGACGAATTGGCAACATCAAAATGACCCTTGATATAGGTCATGCAAATATAATGGGAGGTTTAAATTGGTTCCTCAATTTTCTTGGAGATAGGATCATAGAGGTGCATCTTCATGATAATCATGGTTCATTTGACGAGCATAACGCCATTGGTCATGGGACAGTTGATTGGAGACGTTTGATTCAGGCACTGATCAATAAGAAGTTCCAAGGATTCATGATCATTGAGAGCATCAAGGGAGTCGTGGAATCTTACAGAAGGATGATTGGGATGTTAAGGGGTTACTGTTAATCTCATCATGTCGAATGCCATTATAGTATCGGGGAAAATTTCCTTAGCCTCGTTCAATAGTGGTGTAGCATCCCTATATATCGTGCTTACATGTAACAGTACAAGTTTTTCTACATTAGCTTCTTTAGCTATCGTGGCTGCATCGACTGAGGTTGAGTGACCGTACTTCATCGCCCTATCTGCTTTCATACTGTCGAAAGTGCAATCATACATCAATATGCTGGCATTCTTGGCGAGTTCAATTGCATTCTTGCATGGTTTTGTGTCTGTGATATAGACGATCTTCGCACCCTTTCTTGAGGGCCCCAGGACCTGTGCTGGAGTCACCTCGACTCCGTTCAGAGTTACAGTTTCTCCCCGCTGTAACTTCTTCCATAAAGGCCCCTCAGGTACGCCGAGTGCCCTAGCCTTGGCGGGGTTGAATCTGCCTGGCTTATCTTTCTCTGTTAATGCAAAACCTAAACATGGAAAACCATGTTCCATCCAGGCCGCATCTACTGTGTAGTCTTCTTCTTCAATCAATCTCCCCGAATCTGCTTGGTGAACCACTAGGGGGAATGCTGGATTAAACTTTACAGTTTTACAAATAGCCTCTATGAATTCAACTATTCCTTCGGGGCCAAATATCTCGAGCATTCTGTTTCGTCCCAAGAAGGACATTGAATGGAGGAGTCCGGGTAACCCGAAGATATGGTCCCCATGTATATGTGTTATAAAAATCTTCATTCTCCGGTTAAACCCGAGCTTCGCCATAAACATTTGCCTTTGAGAGCATTCGCCGCAATCAAACATAAACAGCTCAGCGCCTCTGCGTAAGACGACGCTTGGAAGGCCCCTAGTCTCACTGGGCATAACACCCCCAGTTCCCAAAAATATCAGTTCCAACACTTTACTGTCACGTGAAATCTTTTTTCTTTATACTGAAGACGGCGATCTCCCTTGTAAGGCTTTTATGTACTCTTATGGCATGTCTCTCAACGAGAGTGAATCCTTCTTCATACCCCAATCTACATATATTTATGTTAGATGGACTGGCTAAACACAAAAATCTGCCTGGCATGATTATGTTCTTAATCTCTCTCAAGAACCCCCTAATCAGTGTACTCTGCTCTGCTCCATGGGTTGAAGAGGCTCTACCGTACGGTGGATCAGTAGCTAATGAGAACACTCTTGGATAGGGCAGGTTCTTGGCGTCTGCTACCAGTAAACCATAAGGTTCAAGTTTTAAATACCTGAAATTTAGGAGTGACTTTTTGACCATCTCAGGACTTATATCAGAGCCGACTACCCGGCAACCTATCGCAGCCGCCTCAATCAGTATCCCACCCACACCGCAAAAAGGATCAATAAATGTGTCACCAGGTCTAGCCCGTGCAAGATTTACTAGGCTTCTTGCAAGCTTCGGCTGGATAGTTGAAGGATGTATTGCTGGTCTCAATTTCGGCGCATGCTTGGTAAGGCTGAGACGGTGACTCCTCGAGACTACTATTCCGAATAGAAACTTTTCGCCGATTATTCCCAAGAATTCCTTGTTGTATCTAACAGGGTCAACTATGGATGTTGGTACTGCAGCGGATATTAGACCCCCAATAACAGATTCGATTCGTTTTCTATCCAAATGTCTAGATGAACCAAAAAGTCTTAAAGTTCTGACTATGAATTTCTCCTTATAACCCAAGTGATCAAGATATAGTACTTCTGAGGCTCTTCTGAAAATTTCATTTTCACAGTTTTCCGTCTGAAAAAGGGTCAATCCGCCTAGATTACACATCCCTGCCCTTTTGACAACTTTTTCAATGCATGATCTGTCAGCGGTAAGGGTGAGAAGTTTCGGGGCAAATCTAACATCCTGATATTTATATCCTTCCGACTCAAGTATCGCCAGAACCTCAGCTGCTGGGAGTGTCTCATGCTCGCCGGAGAGGAGGAAGAAGAGTGAGTTCACAAAATCTTCCTCAACGCTTCAGAGATGATTGTTGAAACAGAGACCCTGCTAAATTTACTAGGTATGGCATCGGTACTTATTATGTCGGTGACACCGCTTTCTCTCATGGTTTTCTCAGCCTCACCGATGATTAGGCCATGGGTACATACAGCAATGATCTTTCTGGCAGTTTTGCTTCTTACTACCTTTGCAACGTTTGCTATGGTTGACCCCGTTGAGATTATATCATCCAAAATTATTACGTCCCTATCTCCTATACCTACATCTTTATAGTCTGTAACAACGTCCCCTGTCACCCTATCCCTATGTTTCTCGAAATGTGCGTAATCAGTCTTGAGTATGGATGAAACAAGTTGCGCGTGTATGACTGCTCCTCTGTCCGGCGCCAATACGTATGGCCTAGTTAACTTAAGGGTCTTAAGATACTCTGCCAATAGAGGCATAGCTGATAAATTCACCGTTTGTAAAGAGAAACTTTTCAATGAATCTTCACTGTGGACATCTATAGTGATTAAAATATCTGTGCCTACTGCCCCAAGTAGTCTGCCTACCGATTTGTTACTGACTACCTCCCCGGGTCGAAAACGTTTATCCTGTCTTGCATATGGTAGATACGGAATAACTGCGACAGTTCTTTTCGCCCCCAAATCTTTGGCGGTATCCAGCATGAGGAATAATTCCATCAATTTCTTATCTTGCTGCGGGTAGCAGTAATGGATTAAAATTAGGTCCTGGTCTTCCAAGTTTTCAGTGAATCTAATGTAAGACTCTCCATCAGGAAAGATCTTCGACTCAACCCCCCTTGCTTTAACTTGAAGTTGCTCAGCGATCTTAACGCCTAACTCTTCAGATCCTGCCCCGTAAACTATCATCAATTTCTTAATGCCTCACTTCATATGTGTGTTACATGTTGACTTTAATCTAGGTTAATTAGCTCTCTCCCTTCTTAATGGTCGCTTTTTAGATTATGGTATTATTATGCATATTACCATCTATATATATACGACTCGAAAAATCATACAAATGTCTATAAAAAAGATGCATTTATAAACATAATATAATAGATGCCTGTTTTTTTAAGACAGACATCTATGTTCTTAAATCAAGTTTATATATAAGTGCATATGCTCTTAAGATAATTTATAGAGGGTTGATTTCACGTTCAGGAGTGGCTACCACCATAGGTTAAAATATGGGTTGAACATCGATTCGACGACATATACTCAGCTTGCTGAGAGGTCTACACAAAAATGAGCAGATCTATGTATGATAAGACTCCGAGTCTCGAAGATATAGGAGACTGGAGAAGATACTTCAACCAGATTCCATTAAAAGTTGAACCTATGATAGATGACTCTACTCTCAGGGACGGTGTACAGATGCCTGGAATAGCAGCATCGCCTGAGAATACTGCTGCGATAGCTGAACTCTTGGATGAGATCGGCATTGACCGTATAGAGGTTCACCACTTTCAGGAACCGGATAGGAAGGCTGTTAAACTGATACATGGTAAGAACCTCAATGCAAGGGTCGCTGGCTGGTGCAGAGCTGTTAAGGAAGACGTAGATAACGCTATCAAATGTGACTTCAAAGAGATAGGCATCTCTCATCCCGTATCATACATTCATATAGCATCCAAATGGCCGGGTGTATCTTTAGGCCATATACTAAATAGAGTAACAGAGGTTGTGGAGTACGCTGCTAAGGATCACGGGCTCAGAGTTTTCGTCCATGGTGAAGACAGCACCAGGGCTGACTGGGACTTTGAAAGAGAATTCATCAATGCGGTAGCGGATGCTGGAGCTGAGGTTTACCGCATATGCGATACCGTAGGCGTCGGTCTCTCCGATCCTGATGCTCCCTTACCCAACGGAATTCCAGCTAAGATAAGGGCTATCCGGAGAGAGACCAAGATTAACTGTGTTGAAATTCATACACATGACGACATTGGCAACGCCGTTGAGAACACTCTTGCAGCGATCAGGGCAGCCTCAGGCCTCTACGATAAAATCTACAGTAGTACAACGTTTTTGGGAATAGGTGAGAGGGCTGGTAATGCTGAGACTGAGAAGGTTATAATGAACCTATATCTGCATCATGGAGTGAAAAAATATGAGAAGAATATGAATAAGTTCAAGTATGTCGCGGACTTTATCAGCAAGGCGACAGGAGTCGTAATACCACCAAACAAGGCAATAGTTGGAGATTACGCTTTCGCCCATGAATCAGGAATTCATGCCCATGGAGTTCTCAGCAACCCACTCACCTACGAACTCTATCCTCCTGAACTTGTTGGGAACTGGCGGAGGTTGACCATCGGCAAACAGTCCGGAAGGGCTGCAATAAAGAATAAGATCGAGGAAATTCTTGGAAAACCAATAGAAAAAGATGGCGAGATGCTAGAGGTTGTTGTTGCAAGAGTCAAGAAAATGTATGAGGAAGGCAGGAAAGCCTCGCTGAGCGACGCGGAGTTTAAGAAGATCCTGGCTGATGCTGGATACTTGAGACATCATTAGTTTCGAGTCTAAAACAGTGTCTCTTACACAGTCATCCAATTTTCTTTTATGGTTTTTAGGAAGAGTGTATCTCCTAACACTGAGATCGTAGGATTTTTTCACAGCTGTTTTTGTGGTCTCAACGTTTCATTTGTGGTTTGTACGTGTAAGGGGCTGACATTCCCAATCCTCTCTATCCCCTTTGCAGGTTGCTAGGCTGAGCTGATAAAGATGTTGAATTATTGTGAAGGAGACAAGATAGTTAATAGAAACTTGTGTTTCAAACTTACATGTTTTCTCAGAGCATTCTTTTTTTTAAAAAAAAGATTGAATGTTAAGAGAATATTTTGAATACTGGATGGTTGTTAGGGGTCTGACACCATACTCCAACCTCTCCCTCCAGTTATAAACCTTAAATGATTATGGCGAGATTCTTCTCTGTGACGTTTTGTACTCGTTGAACAATGAACTCTTTACTTTCTGAGGCAAGTATGATTACGGCTATCTTATAGCCAAATTTCTTCAGATCCGCTGCTGCAGTATATCCTCGAATAATATCTTCTTTAGATTTTACTCTTTTATACCTGTGATGCCTATTCTACATTGGGCTCCAGGAATGAGCTTCTGGCGTTTTCTGAAGTTTAACAATGTTTCATTTATACCATTTAAAATAAACGTTTATTTATTAATTAAATTTTTATATAAAAGCTTATCTAACATTTCTCTAAATAGTAAACAATTGATGAATGAATCTGTCACTCGTCATTAGAAATCTGCTTTAATAGGACACCGCGATAAGTGACGGAGTGGATACATAATGTGTTCGAAAAGACCTAAAATTCAACAGCATAGTCCAGACACAATCGTCATTCTAGATTTTGGAGGTCAATATGCACATCTCATCGCTAGAAAGGTAAGAGAGCAGAATGTATACTCGGAGATTCTGCCCTGCAGTGTAACAGCCCAAGAGATTGAAGAAATGATGAGGCGATTAGATGTTAAAGGTTTGATTTTTTCAGGAGGCCCCATGAGTGTATATCGTCATAATGCTCCCGAGTTCGATATCAAAATATTGAGCCTCCCAACTCCAATCCTAGGAATTTGCTATGGCCATCAATTGATCGCACATATGGTTGGAGGGAGAGTAGTTCAAGGAGAAAGAGGTGAATATGGAGTTACATTTGTTACCGTGGATAACCCCAACAGGCTCCTGAGAGGTCTAGAAAAAGTTGAGAGGGTATGGATGAGTCACACCGACACCGTCTACAAACTTCCTGAAGATTATGAAGTACTCGCCCACTCCGATAGTACGCCAGTCGCAGCCTTCAGGCATAGGACGAAGCATATTTACGGTCTCCAGTGGCATCCAGAAGTTGTACACACCGATAAAGGCGTAGCAGTACTGCGAAATTTCATCTTCGACATATGCGGTTGCGAACCGAACTGGGTAGTCGAAGATCTTTTAGAGAAGATGATAGAAGAGGTCCAGAGAACTGTAGGTGAAAGCAAGGCCATAGTAGCTTTAAGTGGAGGTGTCGACTCCAGTGTTGCGGCAGCAATCGCTTCTAGGGCCATTGGCAAGAGGCTGACTGCAGTGTTTATTGACCATGGTTTTATGAGGGATGGGGAGCCTGAAGCTGTGAAGGCGATCTTTGAGAAGTTCGATATGAACTTCATAATTCTCAACGAGAGGGAGAGATTTCTAACACGACTAAGGGGCGTTACCGACCCAGAGGAGAAGAGGAGGGTAATAGGCGAGGAATTCGTCAAGTCTTTTGAAAGAGTAGCTCAGCATATTGGTGCAGAATATCTTGTACAGGGAACGATATATCCAGATAGAATCGAGTCCGGTTTCAAGAAATATTCTGAAAAGATAAAGACACACCATAATGTGGCTGGTTTTCCATCAACATCATTATTCAAAGCCATCATTGAACCACTCAGGGACCTATACAAAGATGAGGTTAGGCAGATCGCAGGGAGAATAGGTCTTCCGAGAGAGGTTTACACTAGGCAACCCTTCCCAGGACCTGGACTGGCTGTGAGAATTATGGGCGAAGTTACATCTGAAAAACTCGATATACTCAGAAAGGCCGACAGGATCGTGGATGAAGAGTTCAAAAAATGGGGGTTGCAAGGACTGTGGCAACACTTCGTAGTTTTAACAGATACGAGAAGTACCGGTGTAAAGGGAGATGCGAGAATATATGGATATACACTGGCAATAAGGGCTGTAGAGAGTACGGATGGAATGACTGCGAATTTTGCCAAGCTACCCTACGATCTTTTGGAGAAGGCATCGTTAAGACTAGCTAATGAGATCCAACAAGTCTGCAGGGTAGTATATGATATCACACATAAACCCCCTGCAACCATTGAATGGGAATAAATATTTTTCAGAAAGGAAACGTTTGGACAGATCTCTACTGTCCTATCAGAGGGGATGATTATCTAGAAGCACCCGAATCAACCATAACTAATAAAATTTGGAAGATTACAACATAGATTAGAACGTATACTCTGTTTGAAGATCCTGACGTATCTTTCTACTGGCCCCAATTCACTCAAACAAAGCCTCAATGTTGGACCCCCCATGGGGGTGTCTGACCCTTCTACAGAATCTCTTCAGAGTAGAAGTTACCTCCAGCAAACTTTCCGGGCTTACAATGGCCTATTCCCTCGGTCAAATCCCTCATGAGAAGAAAATAAATACAACTTATGCAACTCAATTTTGACAATCCCCACCGACTGAGGAGTGCGGGAAAGCAGATGTGGACTGAAATATTCACTTCGCTTCCATTCGCATTCGCCATCTCGATAATCGTTGCGATACTCATATACTGGTATGGCGGGAAGATTGGGGCTAAAGGAAGTAAGACGGCAATCAAACTCTCCCAGTATGCTTGCGGTGAATATTTCATGGCGGAGAAGCTTCAGGTCAATGTTGAAAGATTCTTTATCTACGCAGTATACTTTCTAATCTTCGATATATTGGCTTTTATGTTGGCGACGAGTCTCCTAAGCCCCGGACTAGTTCCAGCAATGTATGCATTAATAACTCTATTAGCAATCGTACTTCTTATGCCCTTTTTAAGAATCAAGGCAAGGTGACTTATGGTGGAAATCCAAAATTTGGGAGGTAACTCTTAATATGGCTTTGGAGTCGGCTCTGATGAACCTGTTCAATGTTCTGGTCTATCCTGGCGTGGTCTTTCTTATAGTTCTCTCACTATTTTACCAGTGGGTCGATAGAAGATTCTATGCGAGACTCCAGAACAGGTTTGGACCTATTTATACAGGTCCAGCTGGCATACTTCAACCTCTAGCAGACCTCATCAAATTACTATCTAAGGAGGATATCGAACCATCAGCTGCGGATAAACCTTTTTTCAGGGCAGTTCCAATAATGATAGTAGCCCTCCCGATCACAGCCCTCCTTGTAATCCCTGTGACAGGAACATATTCAATCATCAATTTTGAGGGAGATCTCATATTCATCATATTCATTATGACGATAGTGGCTATGCTTGCTTTCTTGGGTGGATGGGCATCCACTAACATGTTCAGCACTTTAGGAGGAGTGAGGGCTGCCCTCCAAACATTGGGTTACGAGGTTCCTATGGCCATATCGTTCATGGGCCCAGCTATTCTCGCCCAGTCCCTTTCAATAAGTAAGATAGTTATGTGGCAGTGGTCAAACGGAGTCTGGACGATTCTGTTGAACCCACTTGGCTTCGCCATAGTCATAATTGCCTTCCTCGCTGAGCTTGAGCGCATACCATTTGACATTCCTGAGGCTGAAACTGAGATAGTGGCCGGATGGCAGACCGAATACAGTGGAAGGAAGCTCGCATTGATCAGGCTAGCATTCGACTTGGAACTGGTTCTATCCTCAGGCCTCGCAGTAGCCCTATTTCTAGGAGGACCTACAGGACCGATCCTCCCCGGAATATTCTGGTTCGTCGTCAAGACTATCATCTTTGTCTTGATAATCTCAGGATTGAGGGCATTATTTGCCAGATTCAGGATAGACCAGATGGTCAGCGGCTGCTGGAGATACTTGGTGCCTCTGTCGATCATCCAAATAATAATTCTTGAGCTCAGTCTGGGATGGGGATCATTGGGGTGATGGAGGGAGTGTAAGTTGGTTGATGAGATTCTCCAAATTGTACTGTTAGTGTCTACATGCATCTTCGCAGTATTGACTGTGGAGATGAGAGATCTACTTCACACAGTCATCTCCTTAGCATGTATGGCTGTATCCTTGGGAGGAGTATTCTGGCTTTTGAAAGCACCTTACGTTGCGGTCTTCCAAATACTTGTTTATGCAGGAGCCGTGATAGTCCTGCTTATAGCCGCGGTTATGTTGACCAGGAGGAAGTGAATTGACATTCAGGGAAGGATACTTTGACAGAATAAGTGTAACTGGCATACTTGCAACCATTCTTTTACTTATAGTCTTCCTATGGGTGGTTTGGTCAACTCCATTAGATGTTGCGGGTGTATCCAAATTCAGTTCGGAATTCGTTAAGGTGGAATCAAACATTGGACAGATATCATCTCGATATTTATGGAGAAGCCGAACCTTAGACGTAATTGCTCAAGCCATCCTTCTATTTGCAGCAGCGGTTTGCTGCATGGCGATGCTGCGTCATGAATGGAGGTCCTCAATTTGATTCCTCTCAACTACTACCTTGCAACAGCAATCGTCCTATATGCTGTTGGAATGTATTGTCTAGCTGTGAAAAGAAATATGATAAAACTCATCATTGCCGTAGAGATATTGACAAGCGCTGCGAATCTTAATATGATAAGCATATCATCCTATGCGAAACCGGGTGCTGTAGACCCTCTGGGCCATGCGTTCGTCATAATGTCAATAGTTATAGGTGCTTGTGTAGTAGCAGTTGCCCTGACCATTGCGGTATATGCTTACAAACATTATGGAACCCTCGACGTGAGAGAGCTTAGGAGACTGAGGTGGTGAAGGTGCTTCCATTCTCAGAATATGCACCTTGGCTTGTATGGTTGATACCCCTAGTAGGGTCTGTATTGGTTCCCATAGTCGCTCTGATCAATAAACGATTGAGAGACTGGTTCGCAGTTGTTACCTCATTCGTCGGTGCTGCTTACTCGCTCTCGATGATACCCCAAGTCTTGAACCTACATGGTGGAGTGGTGGACCTCAAAGTTCCATGGATTCCTCAGATTGGACTTCAAGCAGGGGTCCTTATCGATTCACTGAGCGTATTCATGTCGATAGTGGCGTCATGTATCGGTTCGCTGATAATGCTCTACTCAATAGGATACATGGCTCATGAGGAGGGGTTGACGAGGTACTACTTCTTCATGCTCTTCTTCATAGGTGGGATGAATGGACTTGTAATGGCCGACAACTTCCTTCAACTATTCATATTTTGGGAGATCGTAGGCCTATGCTCATATGCTCTAATAGGTTTCTGGTACCGGAAGGAAAGTGCCGCCAGGGCTGGTATAAAAGCCTTCATTGTAACCAAGGCAGGCGATGTACTGTTACTGATAGGTATTCTTATGCTATTTATCCAGACGGGCTCCTT
>Ga0315298_1006260_pt1 | contig 16312 bp, 4 predicted proteins | sample WHS_1_MG_FD_203077 | JGI IMG/M metagenome (GOLD analysis project Ga0315298, IMG submission 203077) | Extremophilic microbial mat communities from Washburn Hot Springs, YNP, Wyoming, USA - WHS_1_MG | ecosystem: Environmental > Aquatic > Thermal springs > Hot (42-90C) | place: USA: Wyoming...
CTACCTGGCAGCGCCTTTTTGCGCTCTGTTCGGCCTGAACCACGTGACGATCAAAGTGGTTTCGGCCTTGGTGGGGGTGGGGTGCCTTCCGCTCATCTACCTCGTGGGGCGAGAGATGTTCGGCCGCCGCGTAGGCCTTTGGGCGGCCTTCTTGTTGAGCATCAGCCATTGGCATATCATCCTCTCGCGGACGGGGTTTCGCCTGAATACGTTGCCGCTCGTGTTCATGGCCATGTGGTACCTCGCCCTGCGGGGGGTGCGGACGGGCCGGCTCGATACATGGATGGCCTCCGGCGCGCTTTTGGGGTTAGGCTACTATACCTACAACGCCTTTATGGTGGCGCCTTTGGCGCTTTGCGCCATCCTCCTCTGGGAATGGAAGCGTGTGCGTCGCCTCCCCCTCGCGTATTGGGGGATGGCCCTCCTGACCGCGCTGTGGGTGCTCTTGCCCTTGGGGCGGTATGTGTATGATGACCCAGGGCGCTATGTGTACCGCGTCGCGACCCGCATCACTGGCCTGGAGGCGCCCCTGCCGGAACATCCTTGGGTAGTGCTCGGGCAGAACGTTTTGCGTGCCGTGTTGATGTTCAATGTGCAGGGCGATACTGTCTTTATCAATAACGTGCCTTTTTACCGCGAACTGGGGTTTATGAGCGCTGCCTGCCTCGTTTTGGGGGTGGGGTACGCGTTATGGCACCTTCGCGGCGCGGGAGGCGGCCTTTTGGCGATAGGCGGCGTGATGCTCCTGCCTACAGCGCTTTCGCTCGCCTTCCCGCATGAGGTGCCCAATGCGGGGCGCGCCATCGGCGCCTTGCCGCCGGCCATCCTGTTGGCGGCGGTGCCGGCGGCCCTTGTGCAGGGGAGCCTTTTCGAGGCCGTGCGCGCTGCAAGTCGGGTGGGTTGGGTGGCGGGCGCTTTGGGCGCCCTCTTGGTGGCTTCTTTTGTGGCCGAAGGGGTGAGCGTCTATCCGCTCTATTTTGAGCGGTACGTCTGGAATCTGCCCGACCATAACTATTCCATCTCGCTCGATATGGCGCAGACGATAGATGCCTTTGGTGCGAACGGTGAGGCGTATATCAAAGTGTGGCCCTATTGGTACGATGGGAACGCCATCCGCGCCCAACTGCGCCGCGTTGACTTTCCTTGGGAGCACGAATTGACCGTGCTCGATGTGGCGAAACCGCCCTTTACCGGCGAACCGGCCAAGTTTCTGATGATTGTCCATCCGCAAGATGTGGAAACCCTGGCCAAACTGCGCGAGTATTTCCCCCATGGGATACGCTTGGAACATCGTAAAAAGGATAATGAAATCGCCTTCTATGCCTTCTATGGAGAACGCGAACCCTATGGACGATAAGCCGACCCCGATTCCAGAAGAGGAATTCGTGCCCCAAGAGGCCACTCCGCTCACTTGGGCGGCCGTGGGCAGGGCCTTGCGGCAAGTCTGGCAGGCCTTGCCTCGCCTGGTGGAAGAGCCACCGTATGCAGCCCTTCTGCTCGCGGCCATTTTGATTTTGGCAGGGGCGTTTCGCTTCACGGGGCTAGATTGGGATGAGGGCCAACACCTTCACCCCGATGAGCGTTTTCTCACCATGGTCGAAAACAGCCTCCAATGGCCGAAATCGTGGGGCGAGTATTGGGATACGGCCGTCAACCCCCTCAACCCGAATAATCACAATTTTGGCTCCTATGTGTATGGCCTCTTCCCCGTAGTTTTGACCAAGTTCATGGGGGAGATGCTTGGGATGACGGGCTATGGCGCCGTGTATTTGGTAGGGCGCGCCCTTTCTGGGGTGATGGACCTCCTCTCGATCCTCGTCGTGTTCCTCTTGGGGCGGCGACTTTACAACGCGCGCGTGGGGTTGGTGGGCGCACTGCTCGGCGCGTTGACGGTGCTGACGATTCAACAGTCGCACTTTTTTACGGTGGATAACTTTACCATGTTCTTCATCACCCTGGCGCTGTATGCCGCCGTGTGCGTGGCCCAAGGCGGGGGGTGGGGAAGCGTGCTCCTTTTGGGGGTGGCTTTCGGGTTGGCCGTCTCTTGTAAGATCAATGCCCTGACGTTCCTTCTCATCATAGGGCTGGCTTTCATACTGCGCGCGGCCCGGCAGGCCAACCTTTTTGGAGGGGAGGTGCTCCCCCAAGAGCGGAGGCTGCGGTTTGGGCGCTTTCGAGTGCGCTGGGAATGGGGCCTAGAGCCGGCCTGCGGCCCTCTGCCGAGCCGCGAACGCTTTGCCCTCAAGGTGATTCAGGCAGTGCCAGCCCTGCTTCTGGCGCTCGTGGTGACCTTTTGGACGTTCCGCATCGTTCAGCCGCAAGCCTTCACGGGGCCGGGATTTTTCGATGTGCGCCTGAACCCCCAATGGCTTGAGCAGATGGATTTCATCCGCAAACTCGTGGGCGGGGAGATTGATTACCCGCCTAGCCATCAATGGGCAGCGCGGGCGCCCGTAGTCTATATGCTCGAGCATATGGTCTTGTGGGGGCTAGGTTTGCCGTTGGGCCTTGCCGTGTGGGCGGCGTGGGCGCTGATGGCCTATGAACTGTATCATCTTCAATGGAAGCACCTCCTCCCGTGGGTGTGGATGACCTTTACCTTCTTTTATCAGAGTGTGCAGTTCGTCAAAACGGTGCGCTACCTTTTGCCCATCTACCCGACGATGGCGTTGATGGCTGCCTATGGCCTCGTCTACGCGTGGGATTGGGCGCGCCGCCCCAGGCGGGGGCGTTTGCTCTGGCTGCGACGTTTGGCTAGGGGTGCCTTGCGGGCGATTGTGGTGCTCGTCATCATAGGGACGGGCCTGTGGGCCGTGGCCTTTACGAGCATCTATACCCGCCCCGTGACGCGCGTGGCGGCCTCGCGCTGGATTTTCCAAAACATCCCCAAAGGTGCTACCCTCTCTTACGAGTTGTGGGATGACGCCTTGCCCCTCAATGTGGATGGCCGCCTGGCGGACGCCAGTTATCGGCAGATCCGCATGGACCTCTATTGGGAAGATGTGCCCGAAAAACGCGAGCAGTTGTACCAATGGCTGCAAGATACGGAATATATCATCCTCTCCAGTAACCGCCTGTATGGATCCATCCCCCGCTTGCCGCTGCGCTACCCGGTAACGCGGCGTTACTATCAGGCGCTCTTTTCCGGCGAGTTGGGCTATGACCTGATCGCCACGTTCACCTCTTATCCGCGGATTTTTGGCCTTGAGATTGTGGATGATGCGGCGGATGAATCCTTTACGGTGTATGACCACCCCAAGGTGCTCATCTTTAAAAAGCGCCCTGATTTCAGCCTGGAGAACGTCAAGGCCATTCTGGGCGGCTACCCGCTTGACCGCGTGGTTCGGATGTTGCCCAAGCAGGTTTCGGCCGCACCCAACGGGCTGATGCTTTATCGGAGCGAGTGGGCGGCTCAGCAGGCCGGCGGCACATGGGCGGAGATTTTCGACCCCAACAGCCTGATGAATCAATTACCGCTCCTGTGGTGGCTATTGATCTTGGAGGGGCTAGGGTGGCTGGCCTTCCCCTTGGCGGTTGCGGCCCTGGGCGCCTTGCGAGATCGCGGTTTTGCCCTGGCCAAGGTCGTTGGGTTGCTCCTATGGGGGTATGTTACCTGGCTTTTGCCGAGCCTCAAGTGGCTGCCTTATACGCGCCAACTCATTGCAGGGGCTTTGGTGGGGTTGGCGGTGCTTTCGCTAGGGGTGGGGCTGTGGCGCCGTGCGGCCATCGGAGCCTTTCTCAAGGCGCGGTGGCGGCTCATCATCGTTTATGAGGTCGCTTTTCTGGCCGCTTTCGGGGCGTTTCTTTGGGTGCGGTGCAACAACCCCGACCTGTGGCACCCTGTAACGGGCGGCGAAAAGCCGATGGATTTGGCCTACCTTACGGCCATCCTCAAAAGCGTCTCCTTCCCGCCGTATGATCCCTGGTTCGCCGGCGGGGCGATGAATTATTACTACTTTGGTTGGGTGCTCCTGGCGAGCATCATCAAACTGACGGGCATCGTGCCGGAGGTGGCCTATAACTTGGCGATCCCCACGCTGTTCGCCCTGGTGTTCAGCGGCGCCGTGGGGATCGTCTACAACCTCACAGCCACGGGGGGAGAGGACGAAAAAGGCTGGTTCTCACGGCCTTTGCGCTACGGCTTGGCCGGCGGATGTCTTTTGGCCCTCCTTGGCAATTTGGGCGAACTCACCCTGGTGGTGGGGGGCCTACGCCAACTCGGTGAGGGGATAACCTTCCAGACCCACGTGCCTTTCTTGCAGGCGATCGTCCAGGTGGGTGCGGGCCTGTGGCAGGTGCTCTCCAAGCGAACGCCCCTTCCCTTTCGCAGCGAATGGTGGTATTGGAACCCAACCCGCGTGATGAAATATGGGGAGATCAACGAGTTCCCCTTCTTTTCCTTCCTCTATGGGGATTTGCATGCCCACGTCATCGCCATGATGCTAGCCCTCTTGGCTTTGGGCGTGGCCTTGCAGGTGGCTCTGCGCGGCCGAGCGCTCCATCAGGGGGAGGATTTGCCCGGGGCGACGCGGTGGCCCGGCGCGTTGGGCCGCTTGGGCCTTTCGACGGATCTGGCCTTCTCGTTGGGGCTGGGGAGTTTGGTTTTGGGCGCCCTGTGGGCCACAAACACGTGGGATTACCCAACCTATACGCTCATCTTTCTCATCGCCCTGGCCATCGGCGCATACGAAGAGCGCCAGCGCCTCGATCGGCAGGCTGTGCTGTGGCTGGGGGTGCGCGGCGCCCTCACGGTCGTGGCGAGTTATCTCCTCTTGGGGCCGTTCCATGGGCGCTTTGGCTCGGCCTATTCTCAAATCGAACTGTGGCGTGGCCCGCGTACCCCGTTGAAGGATTATTTGGTCATCCATGGGGTGTTCCTCTTTATCTTGGCTTTTTATCTCATCGCTTTGGCCTTTCGGCCCGGTGTGCGCAACGGCTTGGCGCGCACCGTGCGCTTCTTTGGGCGGCATTGGAAGAGGCGCTGGCGGGCCTGGGCGCTCTATGGGCGTTGGGTGCGCTGCCCAACGTTGGGCTATTCCCTCGCCTGGGTGGCGCTCGCTGTGGGGGGCGCTGTGTGGTTAGGGTTAGTTCTAGCGGGGGCCTGGCTATGGGCGCTCGTCTTGCCGCTGGGGATCCTTGGGGGGGCCTTGAGCCTTTCATCGCGGCTGGCGCCGGAGCGCCGCCTGCAGGTCGTGTGGATCGCCCTGGGGCTGGCCATGACGCTCGCCGTGGAAGTGGTGGTGCTCAAGGGCGATATTGGGCGGATGAATACCGTCTTTAAATTCTACCTTCAGGTGTGGATCCTTTGGGCGCTCTCGGCAGGAGGCGCGCTGGCTTACCTTGCCCGCGACCAGGCGAGGTGGAACCGACGCTGGCGCGGCCTTTGGCGTTGGGGGTTGGGGGTGCTCCTTTTGGCCGGCTCGATGTACCCGATCTTGGCTACCTGGGCGCGCCTACGCGACCGCTGGGACCCCTCTTTGCCGCCCACCCTGAACGGTATGGCCTATATGACGACGGCCCGCCATTCGGAGAACGGTTTGCCCATCACGCTCGAGTACGATCGCCAGGCCATCCTTTGGATGCGCGAACACATCGAGGGCACGCCGGTAGTGGCCGAGGCGAGCACGCCCTTCTATCGTTGGGGAGGGCGCATCTCCGTCTATACCGGGCTGCCCACTATCCTCGGCTGGGATTGGCATCAAAAGCAACAGCGCGCGGCCTACAGCGGCCTGGTGGTGGATTGGCGCCAGCAGGATGTGCGCGACCTCTACAATACGCAGGATGTTTCGCTGGCGCGCCAAATCCTCGATCGCTACAACGTGCGTTACATCTATGTGGGCGAGTTGGAGGCTGCCTATTACGACCCTGCCGGCTTGGCCAAATTCGAGGCAATGGTGGGGACGGATCTCGAGATCATTTACCGCGAGGGGCCGGTGACGATCTATCGCGTGCTGGGCGCGGAAGGGGCACCTGGCGCGGCGGCCCCGGCGGGCCTTGGGCAAAAGGTGGCCCATTGGGTTCGCGCCCATTGGGTGCCCTCTAGGGTCAAGGCGGAGGCCCCCATCGAAGGGAACCCCATGCTAAACACCCCCGTGGAGGAACTCCCGATCCTTCGCGACCGGGGGTGGAACCGGGCGGCGAACGCTTCGCCCATCGGGGCCATCGTGTGCTGGTGGGGGGTGGTGCAACTTGTCGGCCTTGCTGCCTGGCCCCTGGCGCGCCGCATCTTTGGCGCGGAGGATGGGGGGTATGCCCTCGCCAAGGCGTTAGGGCTATTGGTGCTTTCCTATGGCCTATGGCTTGGGACGAGCCTGCGCGCCTTTCGGAACACGCCGCTTGCCGCTTGGGCAGGGTTGGCCATCTTGGGGGGAGTGTGCGCCCTTTTGTGGGGATGGCGCTGGAGGAGGGCCGCGCGCCCTTTTGCCTGGCGCCTCGTGGCGGCGGAGGAAGGCCTTTTTAGCGCCGCCTTCGCCGCGTGGGTGGTATTGCGCCTTTTGAACCCCGACCTTTGGCAGCCGTGGTTCGGCGGCGAAAAGATGATGGAGATCGCCTTTCTGAACGCCGTAACGCGCTCGGCCTATATGCCCCCCTACGATCCCTACTTTGCGGGGGGCATCATCAATTATTACTATTATGGCTATTTCATGGTGAACGCCCTGATCAAACTGACGGGCTTGCGGCCGGAGATGGCCTTTAACTTGGCCGTGCCTACCTTTTTCGCCCTGATGGTCTCCGTTACCTTTTGGGTGGGGCGGCGCCTCACGGGCCTGGTTGCAAGGGCCAAAGGATGGGATGTTGGGCATTGGGCCGCTTGGGGAGGTGCGGCGGCCGTTTTTTTCGTAGTGCTCGCGGGGAACCTAACGGGCGCAAAGCAACTCCTGGATGGCTTAGCCCAGGCGGGGGGCGCGCCTGTCGAGGGGGGACGCCCTGCCTTGGGATATGCCCTCCCCGGCCTTGTGCGGGTTATCCAGGGCAAGGCCACCCTGCCGCCGTTCGATTATTGGTGGGGTGGAACGCGCGTCATCCCGGGGACGATCAGCGAGTTCCCCTTTTTTACCTTCCTCTTTGCCGATTTGCACCCCCACCTGATGGCCCTGCCCTTTACCGTATTGAGCGTGGCAGCGCTCGCGGATATGGGTGCCTCGAAAGAGGCGTGGCTTGCGCCCGACCCGTGGCGGTGGGGGATGCTCGCGCTGACGGTCGGCGCTTTGGGGGCCATCAACACGTGGGACCTGCCGACTTATCTCGGCCTGGCCGGTTTGGGGTTGTGCTGGGCAGGCTGGCGCAGTCGCTCTCTATGGGGGATGCTTATGGCCCTTTTAGCCTGTGCGGCCCTGGTGGGCGGGGCGTTTCTTCTTTATAGCCCCTTCTATGCCCATTACCGCCCCCAATATGTGGGGTTAAAGATAGCCGTTGTGCCCTACGAATTGCGCTCTCGGCTGAAGCATTGGAACCTCGTCTGGGGGGGAATGGTCTTCCTCGCTGCTTCTGTGCTATGTTACGGCTTACGCGCCTCAACGCTTGTGCGCACGGTGGGCCTCATCGCCCGCTATGGCGCGCGGCGCGCCTGGGGAACATTGCGTCGCTTTGGGGTCGTCTCACCGGGGAAGGTGGCCGGCCTTATCGGCTTTGGGGGCCTTGTAGCGGGCGGCGCAGCCTTTGCATTTGGGCAGGGCTTCCCCTCGGTGGGCATTTTGGTGCCCTTGGCCGTTCTGGCGGTGTGGAATATCGTCCTCTGGTGGCGCGAGGCGTGTTCCTTTCCCTATCTCTTGATCTCCCTGGGCCTGCTCATCATGGTGGGCATTGAGGTCTTTTACCTGCGCGATTTTCTAGAGGGCAGCGAATGGCGCCGGATGAACACGGTGTTCAAATTCGGCTTGCAGGCCTGGGTGCTGATGGGTTTGGGCGGAGGGGCGCTTTTCCCTTTTGTTTGGAGGAGCTGGCGAAGGGTTTGGCGCGGCGCGGCGGCGCTTTGTATGATCGGCGTTCTGGTATATCCGCTCAAGGCCGTGCCGGTGCGCGTGGAAGAGCGCTTCCCGCAATATCCTGGCCCGCGCTGGACGCTCGACGGCACCGCCTATATGGAAAGCGCGACCTATACTTGGCCCGATGAAGCCCACCGCATCACGATGCGCGATGATCGCGAGGCCCTCGAGTGGCTTTGGCAGAACGTAGAGGGCACGCCGGTTATCCTCGAGGCGCCGGTGGGGTTCTATCGCGAGGGGGGCTTGCGCATCTCCTCCTATACGGGGTTCCCGACGCTTCTGGGGGCGCACGAGGGTGAACAGCGCCCGTGGGCCGTGGTCGCCGAGCGGGAGCAGGATGCGACGCGCATCTACACCACGCCCTATGCCGAGGAAGCGGCGCGGCTGCTCGGCAAGTATCGTGTTCGCTATGTGTACATCGGCCCATTGGAGCGGGTACTCTATGCCGAGGAGGGCCTGCGCGGGTTGGAGGCCCTGGCGGAACAAGGGGCGCTCGAGAGCGTCTTTCAAAATGAAGGGGTAACGATCTATCGGGTGCGGCCCATGGGGCCTTTGGAAGGATGATGGAGAGACGATGCTCGTCGTAATCGTTTGGTGGGTGGCGCTGGATCTCATCGCCTTGCTCGCCTTGCCCATCGCTTGGCGGCTTTTGCGCCCTTTGCCCGATCGGGGGCTGGTGCTCGCCCGGCTCATCGGGCTATTGCTTTCGGCCTACCTCTTTTGGCTCTTGGTCAGTTTGGGCATCTTGCACAACACGCGTGCCAATATCCTCGCGGTGCTCCTTTTGGTGGGGGGCGCCTCGTTCCTCGTGGTGCGGCGGCATGGCACGGCCCTATGGGCCGATCTCACCGCGCAACGCACGGTGTGGCTCATCGGCGAGATCCTCTTCGGCCTGGCGCTGTGCACCTTTTGCCTCTTTCGGGCCTATAACCCCGATATTGCGGCCACCGAAAAACCGATGGAATTCGGCTTTATCAATGCCACCTTGCGCAGCCGCACCTTCCCGCCCAATGACCCGTGGCTTTCGGGCTATAGCATCAGTTATTACTATTTCGGCTATGTGATGATCGCGATGCTCACCCGCCTCACGGGCCTTCCGAGCAGCGTAACCTTCAACCTGGCCGGCGCGACCTGGTTTGCGCTGACAGTCGTGGCTTCGTTCAGCCTGGCTTATAACCTCGCCAAGGCCAGCGAGGTGCGCCAAGCGGTGCGAATGGGGGCCGTTCGCCTTGGCCATCTCCTCGCTGGCCTGTTGGGGGCCTTTTTCGTGGCCCTCATGGGCAATTTAGAGGGGATTTTTGAAATCGTGCGGGCCTGCGGATGGGGCACGCCCGGGCTGTGGGCCTGGTTGGATATCAAAGGGATGCCGCTTGCGGCCTCTAGCGTGCCATGCTTGCCCGATGACCCCTGGTGGTGGTGGCGCGCGTCGCGCGTCATCCATGATAAGGATGCCTTGGGCAATTCGATAGAGGTCATTGACGAATTCCCCTTTTTCAGTTTCCTCCTGGGAGATAATCACCCCCACGTGCTGGCCTTGCCCTTTGTGCTTTTGGCGCTTTCGGTGGTTCTGGCGCTCCTTCTCAAGATCACGACGCCTGGCGTGGATGGCCATTCGCCCTCCCGCAAGGGGTGGTGGGGATCTTGGGGCAGGATGCTCGAGCCGATGGCCGAAGGCCCGTATGAGGTGCTCCTGATCGCCCTCGTGCTGGGGGCGTTGGGGTTCCTGAACACGTGGGATTACCCCATCGCCCTGGGGATGGTGATCGTGGCTTGCGCCTTGGGCCTTTACCGCACCGGGCGCCCAACGGGAGATTGGCTGCAAAAGTCCCTCCTCTTGGGCCTGGTGCTCGGGATTTTGGGGGTGCTCCTGTATGCGCCGTTTTACGTCAGTTTCCGCTCACAGGCCGGGGGCATCGGCTGGGTGGGGGCGATCAAGACGCGCTGGCACCAGTATGTTCTCATGTTCGGCGTATTCTTATGGGCCATTTTGGGTTTGGCCCTGTATAGCCTGAGGGAGATCCTGCGGCAAAGGGGGGCTGCGCCTCGCCTGCCTTCGTTAGGGATGGCTATTGGCCTGGGCGCCGGCGCGGCGGCTCTCCTTTTTATTGGGCGCGGTTGGTGGACGGCTGCCCTAACTGCCGTCCTCGGAGGGGGCGCCTTGGCGCTCGCCATTTGGGGTTGCGCACCCGCTCGCGGAGGGACGCTCGATGAGGCGCCACGGAGCGCGTTGAGCGCGAGCGCTTGTTTTGCCCTCCTCATGGCTGCGGGCGGGCTAGCCCTCACGGGGAGCGTTGAATTCCTCTTTTTGCGGGATTCCTTCGGCACGCGTATGAATACCGTTTTCAAGTTCTATTATCAGGGCTGGGCCTTGATGGGCCTGGCTTCAGCCTATGCCGCCTATGGGGTATGGCGTTCTGCAGCGCGTGCTAACTGGGTGGGGCGAATGTTGAGGGGCGTTTGGAGCCTCGTGCTCGTGGGGCTGGCGCTCTGTGGGGCAAGTTACACGCTGGTGGCCACTTATAGCAAAGCGGATGGCTTCCGAGGCACGCCCACGCTCGATGGCACGCGCTATGTGGCCCGGTATCGCCCTGCCGAATATGAGGCCATTCGCTGGTTGCAGGCCCACGCCGCCGAGGGCGCCGTGATGCTCGAAGCGCCGGGCGGCTCTTACACGGAGTATAACTGGGTTTCGGCGCACACGGGCATCCCCACCGTGTTGGGGTGGGGCGGCCATGAACTCCAGTGGCGCGGCAGTTATGACGAACCCGGCCGCCGCGAGGGGGCTATCGCCCTCATTTACCAATCGCCCGATGAAAAGCAAACCCTCGCGCTCCTGGAGGCCTATGGCATAGACTATGTATACCTTGGGCCGTTAGAACGGGCCAAATACCACCCCAGCCCGGCCGCCCTTCAAAAGTTGGATCGTTTGATGCCGCGCGTGTTCGAGAAGGACGAGATCGTCATCTACAGTCGAGTGCCCGGCATCGCGGGGCGCTTCGCTCCCGAGTGAGCCGAGATGTGTGGTATAATCTCCCCGTGCGCAAGGTGCGGGAAGACGGCGTGAGATAGGCGAAATGGCGCAATCGGCAGCCGCAGAGAAAAGGGATGTGTTCACCTGGTTGGCCTCGCTCACCATCGAGCAGGCCCTTTACGGCCTCCTCTTTGGGGGAGCGCTGGCCATTCGCCTGGCGCGGTTGGGCGCATGGCCTTTGGACGAACGCGAATTGGCCACAGCGCTTGCCGCTTGGCGAAGCGTTTCGGGTTCGGCCTGGAGGCCGGCGTTTTATTCGCCGCTTCTGTATGATGTGCATCTTGCCCTCTTTTTCCTCACCCGCGCGACAGAGGCTGCGGCCCGGCTCTTCCCGGCCTTGGCGGGGGCGGCGTTGGTATGGGGGCCGTATGGCCTGCGTAGGTATTTGGGGCGGCGTGGGGCCTTGGTGAGCGCGGTGCTTTTGGCCATAGCGCCTACGTGGGTTTATTTCTCGCGCCGGGCCGATTGGCCCATCCTCACGGCCCTCGCGACGATGGGCCTTTTGTTGGCCGTGGAGCGGTTTCAGCGAACGGGCGAAAGCCACGCTGGAAGGGGGGCGGCCATAGTGCTCGCCGCCGGGCTAACGGCCGGGCCTGGCCTCTATACGCCCCTCCTTGCGTTGGGCATTTTAGCCGCCTGGGCCGGCTTGAAGCGCAGTTCTGGCTTGGGGCAGACCCTGCGTACGCTGGCAAGGGGCTTGCGGAAGGAACACTTGGCTGCTTTGGGCCTGGCCTTTTTGCTCTTGGCGAGCGCCGTAACGCTCAACCCTGGAGGCATCGGCGTGAGCCTCGACGGGATTGGCCAGTGGGCCGGCACCCTCTGGCGCGGGGTACACCAATGGCCTTGGTATCATGCCCTACGAAACCTCGCCCTGTATGAAGCGCTGACGGTCATCCTCGCCCTGGTGGGCGTGGGGCGCGCTTTGCATCGCCGCTATCCGGCCGATGGAGCGCTCCTTGTCTGGGCGGGGGTGGCGCTTTTCTTGAGCGTGCTTTTGGGGCACCGAGGTGCAGAGTGGTTGCCGAACCTCCTAATGCCTCTTGTGCTCCTCGCGGGGCTTGGAGGCGAGGCCATTTGGCAGTATGTGCGGTCGCATTGGGAGCGGCCCGATGCGGTGATGGGGGCCATTTTGATCCCTCCGGTGTGCTTTGCGTATTTGGAGGTGGCCTCTTACCTCTATACGGGCCAAGAGGTGGCTTTGGGGTTCGCGGCAGGGGCGGTGCTTTTGGGGGTGCTGGCCCTTTTGGGGTATTGGCTTTGGGCACAGCGCTCCAGCGCGCTAATGCCGGGGGCGCTGCTCGCCATGGCGCTTTTGGCCATTCCCATGATCCGCGCGAGCACCGCTTTGGCTTATCAGACGGGGCTTGATCCACGCGAGCCGATGCGCGAGGGGGTTGCCCCTTCCGAGGAGTGGCGCCAATTCGAAACCTTTCTTACAGCCTATTCGGCGCGCACGGCCAAAGATCCGCACCTTTTAGAGATCGCCTATGAGGAATCCCTCGGCCCGGCCATGGCTTGGGCCTTGCGAGATTACCCCAACGCTCAGCCCGTGCCCGATGTGAGCCTCATCGAGGGGAAGGCGGCGCTCATCGCGCCGGCCTTGCCGCACGGGGTGGTGATCGAGGGATATTGGGGGCAGAGGTTCCGCGCCCAGGCTCACTGGGAACCACAATCCCTCACGGCGCGCGAATGGCTGCGCTGGATTTTGTGGCGAGACCCTGTAGGGACCCTGACGTTCGACGAGTTCGAGGTGTGGGTGAAGGCGCCCACCGCCGAATAGCCTATTATCGAGGGGAGACGCGATGTCTCGATGGGCAAAAGAGGATGAACGCGATCTTTTCGATCGGCCGGTTTTTGGGACAGGCCCCGTTACTTGGTGGACTCTGATCGCCCTCCTCGTGGGGGTGTTTATCATCCTCACGCGGTTTTGGGCGCTCAGTTCGCGTGCTTATTGTCACGATGAGAGCATTCACGCCTGGGAATCTTGGCGGCTGTATACTGGCCAAGGGTACGTTCACGACCCAACCTATCACGGGCCGTTTTTGTATCATATTACGGCGCTCGTCTTTGCCCTCTTTGGAGATAACGATGTAACCCCTCGGTTGGCGACCTCGCTCTTTGGGGTGCTCATCGCGCTCAGCCCGCTCCTTTTCAAAAAATGGTTGGGGAAAAACGGGGCGTTGCTGGCGATGATCCTCATGGCCGTCTCGCCCGTGTTGATGCACCGCTCGCGGTTCATCCGCCACGATCATTTCGCCATCCTGGCCAACCTACTTCTCTTTTATGCCATCCTCCAATATCTCGAGCGGCGAGAGGCTAAATATCTCTATTGGGCCGCCGCGGCAGTAGCGCTCGGCTTTACCGGCAAAGAGACGACCTTTATCACCTATTTCATCTTTGGCACCTTTTTGGCGGCTTATTATCTGGCGCGCCTATGGCGGGAGGGCTGGCGCGTTTGGCGCACGGAACCGGCCTTCGATCTCCTCATGGTGATGGGCACGCTCATTCTCCCGCTCGCTTCGCCTTTCGCCATCGTACTTTTGGGGAGAGATCCGCTCGATTACAGCCCGAGCGGCGTTTATTTCTCGGCGGCGGTCTTTTTGGTCGTGCTGGCCGTTTCGGTGGGCCTGGGCTTGTGGTGGGATCGGCGACGTTGGCCCATCTGCGCGGGGATCTTTTACGGCATTTTCGTGCCCTTTTTCACCACGATGTTCACCAACGGCCGGGGCTTTGCCACGGGGATGGTTGGCCAACTGGGCTACTGGCTTGCCCAACACGGCGTGAAGCGAGGGGGCCAGCCGTGGTTCTATTATCTTGTGCTTCTGCCACTCTACGAGTTTTTACCCATCCTTCTCTCCATCGCGGGAACGGTGTACTATGCCCTGCGCGGCGGGGCGCCGGCCCAAGCGCGCGAGGAAGCCGAAACGCCCGAGCAAGAAGGCCCTGCCCAAGAGGCCCTTACGGCTCCGGCGGTGCCTTTGATCATCTATTGGGGGGTGATGGCCTTTATCCTCTACAGTTGGGCCGGCGAAAAGATGCCCTGGCTGATGATGCACCTCGTGGTGCCGATGCATCTCTTGGGCGGGTGGGTGCTGGGGCATCTCTTCCAGGCAGATTGGCGCTCTCTGCGGGAGCGCGGCGCGTTGTGGCTCCTTTTGCTCTTTCCGCTCCTTATCTATACGCTGGGGCGGATCCTCGTTTTGCGCCCCACGGGCGGCACGACCTCGGAGGAACTCTACCGGACGATGGCCTGGTTCTTGGCCGTGGCGGTGGGGTTCATCGTGGCCGGGTTGGTGCGCATGCTCTTGAGGCGCCTACAACGCCGCGATGGTTGGCGGATGTTTGCCCTTTCGGGCGTGGCCTTTCTTCTGGCGCTGACGGTGCGCTTCGCCTGGATGGCTTCCTTCATCAACGCGGATGTGGCGAACGAGTTCCTCGTCTATGCGCAGGGCGCGCCGGATGTGCGCATCGTGGCGCAAGAACTCACCACGCTCTCCGAACGGCTGACGGGGGGTCTCTTCCTCAAGGTGGCCTACGATAGCGAATCCAGTTGGCCCTTCGTCTGGTATTTGCGAGATTTCGAAAACGCCCAGTTCTTTGGCGATAAACCAGCCGGCCCGTTGGATGCCGATGTCGTCTTGGTGGGGCTGGGAAACGAGGCGGCGACGAAGCCCTTTTTGGGAGACCGCTACTATCGGCGCGTGTACCGGCTCATCTGGTGGCCTAACCAGAATTGGTACATGAATATGACCCTCAAAGGCTTGTGGCATGACCTGCACGATAAGACGGCCCGCCAAAAGTTGTGGAACGTCATCTTTTACCGCAAATATGACGTCTCGCTCGCCTCGTGGCCCTTTGTGAGCGAGTTTGCGATGTACATCCGCCGCGATATCGTCCAGCAACTGTGGGATTACGGCCCAGAGGCGCTCCTCACCACGGGGGCGCTGCCGGGAGACGAATACGCGGCCAAATGGTCTCAAGTGGCCGCCTCGGCCGTTTGGGGGTCGCCCGGGCAGGGGCCTGGACAGTTTAGGGCGCCCAAGGGGATAGCCCTCGATCGCGCGGGGAACCTGTACGTGGCCGATAGCCAGAATCACCGCATTCAAGTGCTCGATGCCCAGGGGCGCTGGGTGCGGATGTGGGGCGAAGAGGGCACGGCCCCCGGCCAATTCAAAGAGCCGTGGGGCGTGGCCGTAGCGGAGGATGGCACCGTCTATGTGGCCGATACGTGGAACCACCGCATCCAAGTGTTCGATGCGGAGGGGAATTTTTTGAGGATGTGGGGCGTCTTTGGGCAAGTGCTTGACCCGAACACGTACCCAAACCTGCTCTACGGCCCACGGGATATTGCCCTCGATGCGGCCGGGTACCTCTATGTGGCCGATACGGGGAACAAGCGCATCGTGAAATATGACCCCTACGGCCAGATGGTGGGCGCCGTGGGGGGCGAGGGGAGCGGCGACGGGCAGATGCTCGAGCCGGTGGGCATCGCCATCGGCCCCGATGGGGCGCTCTATGTGGCCGATACGTGGAACCAGCGCATCCAGGTGTTCGATGCGAACCTCCGCTTCCTGCGCAAATGGCCCATCTACACCTGGAGCGGGATGTCGGTGGTCAATAAGCCATACTTGGCCGTAGATAGATGGGGCAACGTCTACGCCACGGACCCCGAGGGCTACCGTATCCTTCAGTTTGATGCGCAAGGCCAAGTGCTGGCCACGTGGGGCCAGTATGGCACAGACGCCTTTTCGATGAACCTGCCCACGGGCATCAAGGTGGATGCCAGCGGAACCATCTTTGTCAGCGATTCGGAGAACGGGCGTATCCTCGTCTTTCGAGGGTCGGGTGGGGGCTGACGTGCTCGCCTTGAAGGCCCTTGCCGAGATCGAGACCGTGCTGTTTGATCTGGATGGTACCCTCGTCGAGCCGACGATCGATTTCGAGGCGATGAATGGGGCCGTGCGCCGCCTGGCGCGGGCTTTTGGGTATTCCGAAGGGGAGATTCCCCACCTGCCAGCCCTTGAGACGATCGCCCTCGTGCGCGGCGGACTGGCCGAGCGAAGCGCCGAGCGCGCAGCGGCCTTTGAGGCGGCGGCTCAGCAGGCCCTCGTGGATATCGAAGTGGAGGCCTCTCGCCGGGCACGCGCCTATGAGGGCGTGGTGGAGATGCTCCGAACGCTCGCTGAGCGCGGCTTGCGCGTGGGCATTGTAACGCGCAACTGCCGTTTAGCCGTAAAAGAGATTTTACGGCGCAACCCCCTGCATTACGATGTCCTCCTCACCCGCGATGATGTGC
>Ga0315298_1006265_pt1 | contig 16309 bp, 14 predicted proteins | sample WHS_1_MG_FD_203077 | JGI IMG/M metagenome (GOLD analysis project Ga0315298, IMG submission 203077) | Extremophilic microbial mat communities from Washburn Hot Springs, YNP, Wyoming, USA - WHS_1_MG | ecosystem: Environmental > Aquatic > Thermal springs > Hot (42-90C) | place: USA: Wyoming...
GGTCCGCGCCGCAAGGCGCGGACCCCGTGTCGTATCAGGGGGGTGGCGCGGGGGCGAGTGCGATCTCGCGCCGGCCGTGGAATGCCTCGGGGCGCCAGTGCGCCCCCGCCCAGGCGAGCACCTCCGGCGGTGGCGCGCCGGCGAGCGCGGCCGGGGGGGCCTGGCCGAGCAGGGTGAGCACCTCGAGCAGCTCGGCGCTCGCGCGGCGCGGATCGAGCGGCACGGCGTGGTGACGTTTGGCGAGTTTCGCCCCGCCGGGCTCGGTGAGCAGCGGCAGGTGGCCGTAGCGCGGCCGGGGCAGCTCCAGGGCCTCCTGCAGCGCGAGCTGCCAGCCGGTGCTCTCCAGGAGGTCCGCGCCGCGCACCACGTCGGTGATGCCCTGCAGTGCGTCGTCCACGACGACCGCGAGCTGGTAGGCGAACACGCCGTCGCGGCGGCGCACGACCACATCGCCGAGGCTGGCGCCCGGCGCGCTGAACGGTCCCTGGAAGCGGTCTTCGAACGCGAAGATGCGCTGCGCATCGATGCGCAGCCGGGTGGCGCTCGGGCCGTCGCGGCGCGGTCCGGCGCGGCACAGGCCCGGATAGCGGCTGGTGAGCGCCCCGAGGGCGGCCAGTTCGCTGCGCGAGCAGGTGCACTCGAAGGTCGCTCCCGCGGCGCGCAGCCGCTCGAGCGCGGCCTCGTAGTGCCCGGTGCGCCGGCTCTGAATCTCGAGCGGACCGTCCCAGGCGAGGCCGAACGCCTCTAGTGTGCGCAGGATCTGCTCGGCACTGCCGGGGATGCAGCGCGGGTCGATGTCCTCGATGCGCACCCGCCAGCGGCCGCCGTGGTGGCGGGCATCGAGATAACTGCCCACGGCCGCCAGCAGCGACCCCAGGTGCAGCGCGCCGGTGGGGGAAGGGGCGAAGCGGCCGACGTAGCCGGCCGCTCTCGCGCTCGGCTCAGCGGTAGCGGTCGTCGCGATCGCCGTATTGCTTCTCGCGCCGCTCGCGCCGCTCCTGGGCCTCGATGCTCAAGGTGGCCACGGGACGGGCCTCCAGACGCTTGATGCCGATCTCCTCGCCGGTCTCGAGGCAGTAGCCGTAGCTGCCGTCCTCGATGCGCTTCAACGCCTCGTCGATCTTGCGGATCAGCTTGCGTTCGCGGTCCCGGGTGCGCAGCTCCAGGCTGAATTCCTCTTCCTGGGTGGCGCGGTCGGAGGGATCGGGGAAATTCGCCGCCTCATCCTTCATGTGCGAGACCGTGCGGTCGACTTCGACCATCAGATCGCGCTTCCAGCTGTTGAGGATGTTGCGGAAGTGATCGAGCTGCTCCTTGCTCATGTACTGTTCGCCGCGCTTCGGGATGTACGGCTGAACGTTGCGCGGGCCTGCGAGCAGGCTGCCCGGCTCGGCCGACTCGCCTTCCTCGGCGTCGTTCACGGGCAGTGCGCGCTCGCGCACGGGCGGCATGTGGGGGGGCGCGACGGGCGCATGAATCCGCTCGGCTGTCGTCTCGGTCTCGGGCATTTCCGCTTTGCGCGCATGGGCGGTGCTCTTCACCGCCGCGCTCTTGTGCGCAGCAGGGCGGGCTGCGCTCTTGTGCGCGGCCGGCCGCTTGGCCGTGACGGACTTTTTCGCCGCGGGTTTCGCCGGCGCGGCCTTCTTACCCTTCGCAGTTTTGGGCGCGGGTTTCTTGGCCGACATCACTTGCTCCTACGCATAAGGCTCTTGCGGGACGCGCGATTATACCGGCGCCCTCGGGCCTGTACAGCGCCGCGTGCGCCGCGCGTCCCTTAAGGCAGGCGGACGGGCGGGGGAGGCTGCCAGTGGGCGGCTCGCCGCTCGACGATGACCCGGGTGTAGATCCCGCCGCGGACCTTGAAACGCCCCTCGAGGCGCAGGAAGCGCGGCTTCAGCTCGGCGGCGAGCAGATCGGCGATCTCGTTGGTCACGGCCTCGTGGAATGCGCCGCGGTCGCGGAACGACCAGATGTACAGCTTCAGTGATTTCAGCTCCACGCAGCGCTGATCGGGCACGTAGGCGAGCTTGAGCGTGGCGAAGTCCGGCTGCCCGGTGCGCGGACAGAGGCAGGTGAACTCCGGGATCCGCATGCGGATCGTGTAGTCGGATCCCGGGCAGGGATTGGGGAACGTCTCGATGGACGCGGCAGGCTGTGAGGGCATGGGCATTTACTCTACACTACCGCGCTTCGCTGCGGCGGCCATTCAGAAGAGAACGGAAGATCAAGTAGATGCGGCTGACGAAAATCAAGCTCGCCGGATTCAAGTCCTTCGTCGATCCCACCCAAGTCACCTTTCCGAGCAATCTCACCGGCGTGGTGGGTCCGAACGGCTGCGGCAAGTCGAACGTGATCGATGCGGTCCGCTGGGTGATGGGCGAGCTGTCGGCCAAGCACCTGCGCGGCGACAACATGGCCGATGTCATCTTCAACGGTTCCTCGCAGCGCAAACCGGTCGGCACCGCCTCGGTGGAGCTGGTGTTCGACAACTCCGACGGCAAGGTCGGCGGCGCCTACGCGAACTACAACGAGATCGCGCTGAAGCGCCAGGTCTCGCGCGACGGCTCCTCCGGCTACTACATCAACGGGGCGCGCTGCCGGCGCAAGGACATCACCAACCTGTTCCTCGGCACCGGTCTGGGCTCGCGCAGTTACGCGATCATCGAGCAGGGCACCATCTCGCGCATCATCGAGGCGAGGGCCGAGGACATGCGCGCGTTCGTCGAGGAAGCCGCCGGCATCTCCCGCTACAAGGAGCGGCGGCGCGAGACCGAGAGCCGCATCGCCGAGACCCGCGAGAACCTCGAGCGTCTGCAGGACGTGCGCGAGGAAGTCGAGAAGCAGATCCGTCACCTGCAGCGCCAGGCGGCCACCGCGCGGCGCTACCAGGGGCTGAAGGAACAGGAGCGGCGCACGCTCGCGGAGCTGCTCGCGCTGCGCATGCGCGAACTGGACAGCGGCGCCGAGGTGCACGACAGCGCCACCCGCGAGCGCGAACTGCAGATGCAGGCCGCACTCGCCGACCAGCGGGCCGCGGAGGCCGCGATCGAGAGTGCACGCGAGCGCCACGGCGGCGCCGGTGAGCAGCTCTCGGCGGTGCAGGCGCGACACTACGCCCTCGGCGCGGACATCTCGCGTCTCGAGCAGACGATCCAGCACACCCGCGCGCTGCGCGAGCGCCAGCGCACCGATCTGGAGCAGGCCCGCACCAGCCTGGCGGAACTCGCCGCGCACATCGAGCGTGAGGAGCGCGAGCTCGCCGCGGTGCGCGCCGAACTCGAGCAGTCCGCCCCGGCGCTCGAGGGCGCCCAGCACGCCGAGCAGGCCGCCGCCGAGGCGTTGGAGTCGGCCGAGGGCGAACTGGCCGCCTGGCAGGAGCGCTGGGAGCAGCTCAATCAGGCCCTCGGGGCCGCCGATCGCACCGCGCAGGTCGAGCGGGCGCGCATCGAGCAGCTCGACAACCAGTTGCGCCGGCTCGCCGCGCAGAGCGAGCGGCTCGCCCTGGAGCGCGAGGCGCTCGAGGCCCAGCAGTCTACCGAGCAGCTCGCGCTGCTCGAGGCCCAGGAGAGCGAGGCGCGCGAGGCGACCGAGGTGCTCGCCGAGCGCCTGAGCGGCACGCTCGAGCGCGTGCAGGCGGCCCGCGGCGCGCAGCTGCAGGCCGAACAGGCCCTGCAGCGCTCGCGCGAGGCGCGCGAGCACTCGCGAGAGGAATGCACCTCGCTCGAGGCGGTGCAGAAGGCCGCCCTGTCGAGCAGCGCCGGACAGGTGCGCGAGTGGCTCGGCGGGGCGGGCCTCGCGGGCGCCGAGCGGCTCGCCGAGCGGCTCGAGGTCGAGACCGGCTGGGAGCGGGCCGTCGAGACCGCCCTCGGGGATTATCTCGAAGCGGTCTGCGTCGAGGCGCTCGATGCGCTGGCCGAGCCGCTGCAGACTCTGCGCGAGGGTCGCCTGGTGCTCGTGCAGGAATCCTCCGGTGGCGTTCCGCAGGGCGCATCCGGGCCGACGCTGGCGCAGAAGGTGTCCGGTTCCGTCGCGGCGCGCGCCGCGCTCGGCGGCGTGCGCACCGCCGAGACGCTGAGCGAGGCGCTGCGCGCGCGGGCCGATCTCGGCCCGGCGGAATCGATCATCACGCGCAACGGCGAGTGGGTCGGGCGCGACTGGCTGCGGGTCAGCCGCGGCGTCGATCCACATGCCGGCATCATCGAGCGCGAACACCGCCTGAAGAGCCTGCGCAGCGCGGCGGCCGAGGCCGAGGAGCGCGTGCGCGCGGCCGAGGGCGAACTCGCCGCGGTGCGCGAGGGACTCGCGCTCGCGGAATCCGAGCGCGACGGCACGCAAAGTCAGATCCACGGCGCGCAGCGCCGCCACGCGGAACTCGCCGCGGCGCTGCAGGCCTCGCGCGCGCGCGCCGAGCAGACGCTCGCGCGGCGCACCCGCATCGATGAGGAGCACGCCGAGCTCGTGCGCGAGATGGACTCGGCGCGCGAGACGATGAGCGCTGCGCGGGCCTCGCTCGAGGCGAGCATCGAGCGCCTCGCCGAGCTCAACGCCGTGCGCGAGGGGCTCGAAGAGGAGCGCGAAGTGCGCCGCGAGGGCGTCAGTGCCGCGCGCTCGCGTGCCCAGGCCGCGCAGCTCGGCGCGCGCGACCTGATGGTGCGCATCGAGTCGCGCCGCTCCGCCGAGAGCGCCGCGGTCACGAGCCTGACGCGCATGGGCGAGCAGCGCGTGCAGCTCGAGCGGCGCCGCGGGGAACTCGAGCAGGAACTCTCCGGCGGCGATGGCCCGGTGCTCGAGCTCGAGGCGCGCCTGAACGAGGCGCTCTCGCAGCGCCTTCAGGTCGAGCAGGAGCTCGCCGCGGCGCGCGCGGCGCTCGAGGAAGTCGACATCGCGATGCGCTCGCTCGAGCAGCAGCGCACCGAGGCCGAGCGGCGAGCGAGCCACGCCCGCGAGGCGATGGAGGCTGCGCGCTTCGCGGCCCAGGAGAACCGCGTGCGGCGCGAGGCGCTGTTCGAGCAGTTCAGCGCCACGCACCTGGAGCTTCCCGAGGTGCAGCAGAATCTCGCCAGCGAGGCGACCGTGCCGCAGTGGGAGCAGAACCTCGCGGAGCTGCGCGCCGGCATCGAGAAGCTCGGACAGGTCAACCTCGCGGCGATCGAGGAGCTCACCGAGCAGACCGAGCGCAAGGACTACCTCGATCGGCAGTTCGCCGACCTGACCAGCGCTCTGGAGACGCTCGAGGAGGCGATGCGGCGCATCGACAAGGAGACGCGCACGCGCTTCGAGGAGACGTTCGAGAAGATCAACAGCGGGATGAAGGAGAAGTTCCCGCGCCTGTTCGGCGGCGGACATGCGTACCTGGAGCTCGTCGGGGACGACGTGCTCAACGCCGGGGTGTCGGTCATGGCGCGCCCGCCGGGGAAGAAGAACAGCTCCATCCACCAGCTCTCCGGCGGTGAGAAGGCGCTCACCGCGGTGGCGCTGGTGTTCTCGATCTTCGATCTGAACCCCGCGCCGTTCTGCCTGCTCGATGAGGTCGACGCACCGCTCGATGAGGCCAACGTCGGACGCTTCTGCGAGATTGTCCGGGAGATGTCCGAGCGCGTACAGTTCATCTTCATCACCCACAACAAGACCACTATGCAACTGGCCGCACAGCTGCTCGGCGTGACGATGCACGAGGCGGGCGTGTCGCGGCTGGTGGCCGTGGATGTGGACGAGGCGGTCCGGCTGGCCGCGGTCTGATGTTTCGGGGGGTTACCGTGTCGCAGTTGCGCTGGACACTGCTCATCCTCGGCGGCGTGTTCATCGCCGCGCTGGCGGTGTGGGAATGGCGCCGCCCGCGCCAGGGGCGCGGCAAGCCGCCGGGCTCGGCGTATGCCCCGAGCGAGCCGCACGTCAGCGGCCTGCCGAACGCCGGGGTGCCGGCGCGCGGCCCCGGCGGGGAACCGTGGATCGGCGAGGAGTCGCTCGAGACGGACCCGGCGGCCGAGGAGTCCTGGCGCGAGAGCGCCGCGCCCGATCCGCTCGCCGAGTTGCCGACGGTGCTGGTCGATGCGCCCGAGGACGACGAGGGACCTGCAACCCGGGCCGACGAACATCCGCTCGGGGCGGCCGAGGACTGGGATGCGCTCGAGGAGGGCGTCGGACCGGTCCGTATCCTCGGGGCGAGCGAGCCGCCCGTGAGCGCCGAGCCGCCCGTGCTGCCGGTGCTGGAGCCGCCGGTCCTCGAACCGCCGGTGCTCTCGCCGGCTGCGGCGGCGCCGGGCCCGGCGGGCGTCGATGCGCCGCCGCGCGTCGAGTGGCCGCCCGATGATCTGCGCCGCATCCTGGCGCTGCGGCTGATTGCCCCCGAGGCGCGCTTCTCCGGCCGTCTGCTGCGCCTCGCGCTCGCCGCCGAGGGGTTCCGGCTCGGCCGTTTCGAGATCTTTCACCTGCCGGACGCGCATGGCCGTGCCCTGGTGAGCGTCGCGTCGCTGACGCGCCCGGGGACGTTCGACCTCGATGCCATGGACGGACAGCGCTATGCCGGACTGAACCTGTTCACCGTGCTGCCGGGCTCGCTGCCGGCCGACGAGGCTTTCGAGGCGCTGCTCGCGGCGGCCCAGAACCTCAACGAGCGGCTCCAGGGCGAGGTGCAGGACGAGCGCGGTGAACCGCTGAGCGAGGCACGGCTCGCCGAGCTGCGCCAGACACTGGCGGTGGACCCGGGCGAGGCCCTCTCGTGAGCGTCGGCGCGCGCGAGCGCATCGCCGCGCTGCGCACCGAAATCGCCCGCCACGACTACCGCTACTACGTACTCGACGATCCGGAGATTCCGGACGCCGAGTACGACAAGCTCATGAGCGAACTGCGTGAGCTGGAGCGCGCGCACCCGCAGCTGATCACGCCCGACTCGCCCACCCAGCGCGTCGCGGGTGCCCCGAGCACCTCGTTCGAGGAGGTGGTGCACGAGGTGCCCATGCTCTCGCTCGACAACGCCTTCACCGATGAGGAGGTGCGGGCGTTCGACCGGCGGGCCGCGGAGCGGCTCGGTGCCGACGGGCCGCTCGAGTATTTGGCCGAGCCGAAGCTCGACGGATTGGCCGTGACGGTCATTTACCGCGACGGCCTGCTCGAGCGGGCTGCGACCCGCGGCGACGGGTTCAAGGGCGAGGACGTGACGGCCAATGTGCGCGCCATCCGGGCGTTTCCGCTGCGTCTGCAGGGTAAGGCCCCGGCGCTGCTCGAGGCGCGCGGGGAGGTGTTCATGCCGCTGAAGGGATTCGAGCGGCTGAACCGCGCGGCCGAGGCCCGGGGTGAGAAGCCCTTCGTCAACCCGCGCAATGCCGCCGCCGGGAGCCTTCGCCAGCTCGATCCGCGCGTCACTGCTGCACGGTCCCTGCAGATGTACTGCTACGGGCTCGGCAGCGTCAGCGGCTGGGAACTCCCCGAGCGCCAGAGCGAGCTGCTCGAGGCGCTGCGCCGGTGGGGCCTGCCGGTCTGTCCCGAGGGCCGGCGCGTGCAGGGAATCGACGGCTGCCTCGAGTACTACCGTCAGATGGGCGAGCGGCGCGCCGCGCTCGCCTATCAGATCGACGGGGTGGTCTACAAAGTCGAGCGCCTCTCGTACCAGAATCGCCTCGGATTCGTCTCGCGCGCGCCGCGCTGGGCGCTGGCGCACAAGTTTCCGGCTGAAGAGGCGATGACGCACGTACGCGCCATCGAGTGGCAGGTCGGACGCACCGGCGCGGTGACGCCGGTGGCGCGGCTCGAGCCGGTGTTCGTCGGCGGCGTGACCGTGAGCAACGTGACGCTGCACAACTTCGATGAAGTGCAGCGCAAGGACGTGCGCGTCGGCGATACGGTGATCGTGCGCCGGGCCGGGGACGTGATCCCGGAGCTGGTGCGGGTGATCGAGGCACGCCGTCCGGCGCACACCGAGCCGGTGGCGCTGCCGCGGCACTGCCCGGTGTGCCAGTCCGAGGTGCTCAAGCCCGAGGGCGAGGCGGTGGCCCGCTGCACCGGGGGGTTCAGCTGCCCGGCGCAGCGCCAGGAGGCGATCCGCCACTTCGCCAGCCGGCTGGCGATGGACATCGAGGGACTCGGGGACAAGATGGTCGCGCAACTGGTCGAGCGCGGTCTGGTGCGCTCACCGGCGGACCTTTACGGGCTCGGCGCGGCGGACCTCGAGGCGCTCGAGCGCATGGGCGAGAAATCCGCGGCCAATGTGCTGGCTGCGCTCGAGCACAGCAAGCAGACCACGCTGCCGAGGTTGCTCTACGCGCTCGGGATCCGCGAAGTCGGCGAGGCGACCGCGCTTGCCCTGGCGCGCCATTTCGGGGATCTGGATGTGCTGATCGAGGCCGCGCGCAGCCATCCTGAGCAGATCGAACAGGTGCCGGACGTCGGTCCGGTCGTCGCCGCGCACGTGCATGCGTTCTTTGCGGCACCGGAGCATCGGGCGCTGATCGGGCGGCTGCGGGATGCCGGAGTCACGTGGGCGCCGTTCACGGCGCGGGCCGCGGACCTGCCGCTCGCCGGGCAGACGTTCGTGCTCACCGGGACGCTCGCGGGCATGACGCGCGAGCAGGCCCAGCAGGCCCTGACGGCGCTCGGGGCCAAGGTGAGCGGCAGTGTGTCGAACAAGACGCGCTACGTGGTGGCCGGCGAGGCTCCGGGCTCGAAGCTCGAGAAGGCTCAGGCCCTCGGCATCCCGGTCCTCGATGAGGCGGGGTTGCGCCGGCTGCTGGAGGCGCACCGGCGCTGAAGGCGCCCTGCAGCGGAGCGGCCGGAGCCGCTCCGCTGCAGGATCGATCCGATCGCTCAGTGGCCCGCAGGGGCCGGCGCCGGGGTGGCGCTGCCGGCAGCGGCGCCCGGGGTCGCGCCCGCAGCGGCGCCCGGAGCGGCGGTCGGCGCCGGAATCGCCGGCATGCCGGCGGTCGGCTTCGCCGCGAGCTCACCGGTCTGCGGGTCGAGGTAGGTCTCGACCTTCGCCTGCTTCACCAGCGAGGAGGTGTAGGTCTGGAACTTCTTGTTCTCCACCGCCTGCTTCAGGCGGGCCTTGACCTGCTCGAAGCTCGGGGCGTGCATCGGCTTGGTGCCGAGCAGCTGGATCACGTGCCAGCCGAAGCGCGTGTGCACCGGCGTCTGGGTGACCTGACCGACTTTCAACTTCGCCAGCGCGGCCGAGAACGACGGCACCATGTTGTTCGGCGGGAACCAGCCGAGGTCACCGCCGTTCTGCGCCGAGCCGGGGTCCTGCGAATCCTTCTTCGCGAGCGCCGCGAAGTTGCGGTCGTGATCGGCGTCGAGCTGGTGGATGATCTGCTCGGCCTCGGCCTGGCTCTTCACCAGGATGTGCCGCGCGTGATACTCGAGTTTGGGGAACTTGGCGAGCTGCTGGTCGTACACCGACTGCAGCTCCGCGTCGGTGGGCGCAGCGCTGGCCAGGTACTGGGTCGAGAGCGCCTGCTCGAGCACGTTCAGACGCGTCAGCTTCAGCATCGTTTCGGTGTGCGGCTGCTTGTCCAGACCCTTCTTGACGGCTGCCTGGGCCACCGCTTCGGCGCGGATCAGCCCGTCGAGGACCATCGCGCGCTGCTGCGGCGTCAGCTCACTCGGAGTGCGCCCGCCGGAGACCATCTTGATGTACGAGTCGTAGAACTGGCGCGTGATCGGGTGGCCGTTGACGGTCGCGACCGCGGCGGATGCGCCGGCGCTCGAGGTGGATTTGCCGTGGCAGGCGGCCAGGCCCAGCGCGGCGAGTCCGATGCAGAGGATCCTGAGATGCTTCATGAGGTTCTCGGTTAGGGTGGTGGAAAGCGAGAGGGCCCGGCCGCTCGGCCGGGCCCGGCTCAAGTGACCGGGCGCTGCGGGTCCTGCGGGGCAGCCGCCCGGATGTTCAGCGCGTGGATGCCCTGGCCCATCAGCGGCTCGAGCGCCTGGTAGACCATGCGGTGGCGTTCGAGCCGGGAGCGGCCGGCGAAGGCAGCCGAGACCACGGCCACGCGGTAATGTCCGCCTGAGCGCGCCCCGGCATGGCCGGCGTGGCGTGCGCTGTCGTCGAGGACCTCGAGCGCCGTCGGCGCGAGCGAGCGCTCGAGCGCGGCGCGGATGTCGCTGAGGGAGACTTTGGGCGTGGGATTCATCCGCGGGGCCGTCGCCGTTCCGGTTCGTGAAGTGGGTATCATAACCCACTCGAGCGCCGATGCTCCCGAGGGAGCGCACATCCGATCGGACGGTAAGGAGGCGGGGGGCGGTGAGTGAGTACCTGGAGCTGCATCCGGTGACGCCCCAGGCGCGCCTGATCCGCGTGGCTGCGGACATCGTGCGCGGCGGCGGCCTGATCGCCTATCCGACCGACTCGTGCTACGCCCTCGGCTGGCATCTGGGCGATACCAAGGCGCTCGAGCGGGTGCGGCGCATCCGCGCGGCCGACCGGCACCATCATTTCACGCTGGTGTGTGCCGATCTGGCCCAGGTCGGGCGTTTTGCGCGCTTGGAGACCTGGCAGTTCCGCATGCTGCGCAGCTGTCTGCCGGGCCCGTACACTTTTCTCGTCCACGCCAGCCGCGAGACCCCGCGGCGGTTGCAGAACCCCAAGCGGCGCACCATCGGGGTGCGCGTCCCGGAGCATCCGGTGCCGCTGATGCTGATGCGCGAACTCGGCGAGCCGCTGATGAGCAGCACGCTGCTGCTGCCGCAGGATCCGGCCCCGCTCACCTCAGCCCGGGAGATCCAGGAGCGGCTCGGGCACGAGCTCGATGCCGTGCTCGACGGAGGCGACTGCGGGGTGGTGCCGACCACGGTGGTGGACCTGTCGGTCACGCCCCCGACGGTGCTGCGGGTCGGGCGCGGGCCGCTCGCACCGATCCTCGGGGGCGGGGGCGACACGGTATACTGACCGTTTAGCGGCACGAGACGAGGTTCGATGAGCACTCCCAACCCCGGCGGGCGGGTTCTGTCCGGTATGCGGCCCACCGGCCGGCTGCACCTGGGCAACTATCACGGGGCGCTGCGCAACTGGGTGCGCCTGCAGTACGAGTACGAGTGCTACTTCTTCATCGCCGACTGGCACATGCTCACCACCGGCTACGAGGACACCGCGCGGCTGCCGGAGTACGTGCACGAGGTGCTCATCGACTGGCTCGCCGCGGGGCTCAACCCGGGCGTCGCGACGCTGTTCGTGCAATCGCACGTACCGGAGCACGCCGAGCTGCACCTGCTGCTCTCGATGATCACCCCGCTCGGCTGGCTCGAGCGGGTGCCGAGCTACAAGGACCAGCAGGAGCAGCTGAAGGATCGCGATCTGGCCACCTACGGCTTTCTCGGCTATCCGCTGCTGCAGAGCGCGGACATCCTCGTCTACCGCGCCCAGCACGTGCCGGTCGGGGAGGATCAGGTGGCGCACGTGGAGCTGACGCGCGAGACGGCGCGGCGCTTCAACCACCTCTACGGGCGCGAGCCGGACTTCGAGGAGAAGGTCGAGCGGGCCATCAAGGCCCTCGGCGGGCGCAACACCACGCTCTACCGGCAGCTGCGGCGCAAGTTCCAGGAGGCCGGTGATCACGAGGCGCTCGAGCGCGCCCGGGCGCTGGTGAGCGGCGTCAGCCGGCTCACCGTGGCCGACCGGGACCGGCTGCTCGGCTACCTCGAGGGCGGCGGGGTGAGCATCCTGCCCGAGCCCCAGGCGCTGCTCACCGAGACGCCCAAGGTGCCGGGCCTCGACGGGCGCAAGATGTCCAAGTCCTACGGCAACACCATCGAGCTGCGCGAGGACCCGCAGTCCGTGACCCGCAAGCTGCGGGCCATGAAGACCGATCCGGCGCGGGCCCGGCGGACCGATCCGGGCGAGCCGGAGCGCTGCCCGGTATGGGACCTGCACAAGATCTACTCGGGCGAGGACGTGCGCAAATGGGCCGCCGAGGGCTGCCGCTCGGCCGGCATCGGCTGCCTGGAGTGCAAACAGCCGGTGATCGACAAGGTCGTCGAGGAAGTCACCGGCATGCGCCGGCGCGCGCAGGAGTACACCGACAATCCGGAGCTGCTGCGCGATGTCATCGCCGAAGGGGCCGAGAAGGCCCGCGATGCGGCCCGCGAGACCCTCGACGAAGTGCGTCGCGCGATGCACCTGCGTACCGACTGACCGCACCGATGAGCCAGACGAATCCCGAACCGACGGCCGCCGCAGGCGAAGCGCCGTCCGCGCCGCCGCCGACGGCGCCGGAGCAGGTGGAGATGCCCTTCGCGGTGGTCAACGGCGAGCCGGTGACCGAGCTGCCGCGCGACCTGTACATCCCGCCGCAGGCCCTCGAGGTGTTCCTTGAGGCCTTCGAGGGGCCGCTCGATCTGCTGCTGTATCTGATCCGGCGGCAGAACCTGGACATCCTCGACATCCCGCTGGCGGAGATCACCCGCCAGTACATGCGCTACATCGAGCTGATGCAGGATCTGCAGCTCGAGCTCGCCGGGGAGTACCTGGTGATGGCCGCGACGCTCGCGGAGATCAAATCGCGCATGCTGCTGCCGCGGCCGAAGAGCGCAGAGGGCGATGGCGAGGAGGATCCGCGCGCCGAGCTGGTGCGCCGTCTGCAGGAGTACGAGCGGTTCAAGCGCGCCGCGGAGAGCATCGATGCGCTGCCGCGCCTCGAGCGCGATCACTTCATGGCGGGCGCGGAGCTGCGCGACCGTCAGGTGGTGCGCGCGCTGCCGGAGGTGACGCTGAAGGAGATGCTGCTGGCGTTCCAGGAGGTCGTGGTGCGCGCCGAGATGTTCGCGCATCATCACATCCAGCGCGAGGCGCTCTCGGTGCGCGAGCGCATGGGCAACATCCTCGCGAGTCTCGAGCGCGGCGGGTTCGTCGAGTTCGTGCGGCTGTTCAAGCCCGAGGAGGGCCGCATGGGGGTCACGGTGACCTTCATGGCGATCCTCGAGCTGGTGCGCGAGGGTCTGATCGACATCGTGCAGTCCGAGCCCTATGCGCCCCTGCACGTGCGCCCCGGCAAGCCGGCGCTGCACGTGGTGGGCCCAGAGGAGGCGCAGTCCCCGTCCGCCGGGCCGGACGAAGGGGCCGAGCCCGCCGCCGCCGAGGATGATGCGGCGGCGTTTGCGGACGAGGCCGATGCACCCGATAGCCAAGAGAATGCTGATGATTGAATCGTATGTGAGGAACGTGATCGAGGCGGCGCTGCTCGCCGCCGGACGGCCGCTGACGCTCGCGGAGCTCGGCCAGCTGTTCGATGAGACGGCGCGCCCCGACGAGGCGGCGCTCGCCGCGGCGCTCGAGCAGCTCGCGGCCGACTACGCCGAGCGGGCCATCGAGGTCAAACACACCGCCTCGGGCTGGCGCATTCAGGTGCGCCGCGAGTTCGCCGCCGAAGTCTCGCGGCTCTGGCCGGAGCGTCCGGCGCGCTACTCGCGCGCGCTGCTCGAGACGCTGGCGCTGATCGCCTACCGCCAGCCGATCACCCGCGGGGAGATCGAGGACGTGCGCGGCGTCGCGGTCAATCCCAACATCGTCAAGACGCTGCTCGAGCGCAACTGGGTGCGCGTGGTCGGCCAGCGCGACGTGCCGGGCCGGCCCGAGCTGCTCGGCACGACGCGGGAGTTTTTGGATTACTTCGGGCTCTCGGGCCTCGATGACCTGCCGCCGCTCGCGGAGTTGAAGGCGCTGACGGATCTGAACCTGCAGCTCGATCTGGCGGCAAGCGCCGCGGCGCCCGAGAGTGACGCGGCGGCCGAGAGTGACGCGGCGGCCGACGCGCCCGGCGATGGCGCTGCCGACGACGCGGCGTCTGCCGAGGGCGCCGCCGGCGCTTCGGATGAGACGGCAGCACCGGCGGACGTGCCGCAAGGCAGCCTCCACAGTGAGCTCGGCGCGCAGCCGCAGGCCGAGCCGATCGATGCCGAGCCCGTCGATGCCGAACACGTCGAGGAGTTCCTGAGCGTCGCGGCGGAAAGCGTCGAGGACGCGCCCGGGGACCTCCAGGAGGACGCGGGCGAGCCGGATGGCGATCTGCAGGCCGCGCCGCAGAGCGACGCGGCGGCCGTGCAGGACGACGAGCGCGCCGCGAACGAGGAAGAGGAGGCGCCGCGGCGGCAGATGCAGGCGAGTGCGGACGGGGAGAGCGACTGACGTGCCGAACCGACGTCCGTCGCGACGGCCTGCGGCGCGCACCGCGCCGCAGGGCACGCCGGAGCGGCTGCAGAAAGTGCTGGCGCAGGCAGGGCTCGCCTCGCGGCGCGAGGCCGAGGACTGGATCCGGGCCGGCCGGCTGACCGTCAACGGTGCCCCGGCGAGCCTCGGGGTGCGGGTCGGGCCGGGCGATCAGGTGCGTCTCGATGGACGCCTGGTGCGCCAGCGCGCCCCGGCGGGCGGCGGCCAGGTGTTCATCTATCACCGCTCGAGCGGCGAGCGGCTCGATGCCGTCCCCGAGGATGCGCCCGAGAGTGTGCCGCTGCTCGAGCGCCTGCCGCGCCGGGCCGGCCGGCGGTTCGTGCTGATCAGCCCCATGCCGCGCATCGACGGCGGACTGGAGCTGCTCTGCGGGGACGGCGAGAGTGCCGCGCGGCTGCAGCGACGGGTGCGTCACTGGATCAGTGCCTTCAGCGTCCGGGTGCTCGGGGAGCTCAGCGCCGAGCAGCTCGAAGGGGTGCTCGGCGGGGTGCTCGACCGCGGCGTGCAGCTGCGGGTACTGGGCTGCGAGAGTGCCGGCGGGGAAGGCACCAACCGCTGGTATGCCCTGAAGGTCGAGGGGGCGAGCGGCAAGGACATCCGCCAGCTCTTCGAGCGTCAGGCCGCACGCGTCAGCCGCGTGCTGCGCACGCAGCTCGGTCCGTTGCAGCTCGAGCGCGCCCTGCCGCGGGGGCATTTCCGGGCGCTCTCGGACGCGGAGATCGAGGCGCTGCTCGCGCCGCCGCTCCCACCGAGTCCCCCGTCAGAGGCCCCCTGAGGGCGGCTCGGCGCCGAGTTCCCCGGCCGTGCGCGCACTGACCGAGCGCACCGGCTGCTCGATCGGCGCGAGTTCCTCGATCGGCCCCTCGGTCGGCACCCCGAGTTCGCTGAAGCGGCGCGCCTGCGGCAGCACCTGCCGCTCGAGCGATCCGACCGCCGCGTTGTAGGCATCGACCGACCCCTCGAGGCGCTGCCCGAGCCGCTGCAGGTGAGCGGTGAAGCTGCCGAGCCGCCGGTACAGTTCCTGGCCGAGGGCGCGCACCAGCGCGGCATTGTCCGCCAGCGCGCTCTGGCGCCAGCCGTAGGCCACCGTCTTCAGCAGCGCCATCAGCGTCGAGGGCGTGGCGATGATGATGTTCTGTGCGAGCGCCCCTTCGATCAGCTCGGGCCGCTCGGCGAGTGCCGCGCCGAGGAACTGATCGCCGGGCAGGAACAGCACGACGAACTGCGGGCTGTGCTCGAATTGCGCCCAGTAGGCCTTCGCGGCGAGCTCGCGGATGCGCGCCTCGAGTTGCTGGGCGTGGCGGCGCAGCGCGCTCTGGCGCGTCTCCTCGCTCGGCGCCTCGAGCGCCTCGAGGTAGGCATCGAGCGGCGTCTTGACGTCGATCACCAGATCGCGCGCCTCGGGCATGTGCACCACGAGGTCCGGGCGCAGCGCGCCTTCGGATCCGGCGAGGTGCGCCTGTTCGGTGAAGTCGCAGTGCTCGCTGAGGCCGGCGAGCTCCACCAGACGGCGCAGCGTCAGCTCGCCCCAGCGGCCGCGCACCTCGGGCCGGCGCAGCGCAGTGACGAGGTTGCGCGTCTCGCGCTGCAGCTGGCTGTGGCCGCTCGCGAGCGACTCGATCTGGGTGCGCAGCGCGCTGTAGGCCTCGCGCCGTTCGCGCTCGAGCGCCTGGACCTGCTGCTCGGTTTTCTCCAGCGCCGCGCGCAGCGGCTCGAGCAGCTGTGCGATCGCCGTCTCGCGCGCCTTCAGTCCGCCCTGGGCGAGCGCCTGCTCGCGCCCGAGCGTCTCGCGCGCCACGGCGAGAAACATCTCGCTGTTGTTCTTCAGCGCCTGCGCGGCGAGGGACTCGAAGCTCTCGCGCAGACGCCGCTCGGATACCTCCAGCGCCGCGCTGCGCTCGCTCGCGGCGCTGCGCTCGGCCTGCAGTTGCGCGCTCAGCGCCGCGGTGCGCTTCACCGCGCGCACCTGGCCGAGCAGAAACCCCAGCAGCGCTCCGCTGAGGAGCGCCGCGGCGGCGGCGAGAGCGACGCTCATGCGCGCACGCTAGGCGGTGCGCACCAGCTGCGCGATGTAGTTGACGGACGGATCGGCGCTGAGGCGCGCTGAGCCGAGCGGACTCAGCGTCACACCGGTGAGCGCGCGCGCCTCGAGCCCGA
>Ga0315298_1006269_pt1 | contig 16302 bp, 9 predicted proteins | sample WHS_1_MG_FD_203077 | JGI IMG/M metagenome (GOLD analysis project Ga0315298, IMG submission 203077) | Extremophilic microbial mat communities from Washburn Hot Springs, YNP, Wyoming, USA - WHS_1_MG | ecosystem: Environmental > Aquatic > Thermal springs > Hot (42-90C) | place: USA: Wyoming...
CCCGAGCTGACCGTGCTGGTTGCGACATTGGAACAACAGTTTGCAGAGTGGTCAAATGGTAGTCCCGCATTGGTCAAACTGTGTTCACCAGCATAGCATGCGCAATTACTTATGACGTTATGTATAAATGCCGTATTCCCGGAAATTGGAACCGGATCACGGCTGACCCATTCCCAAAGACCTTGGACGTTTGTTGAGCCGGCTTGTGGCAGAGCATCCTCTATGTACACGTAATCGGTGGCCCCTGTCGGTGAAACTGCAGAAACATAATAGATCGACAGTTTGACTGTCGTGGTGTTTTGCCGCGGACTGGCATCCCGTGCAACCACGGTAATGGTATTCAAACCCGGCACGAGACCTACAATCTTGCTCCACCTTGCTGTGGCGGACCCTGTAGCCACATCACCGTTGGCACGGTCGCCATTGACAGTGACGGATTTAACTCCGTTGTCACCGCAGCCCCCATCACTGGCAGTACCGGCAATCACTATTTCTGACTCGCTCACCGTTTGACCGTCAATATGGCTTGTAATCGTGACGCTCGGACCGGCGACATCAAGCGCCACATAGTAAATCACCAGTGTGACGGTCGTCGTGTTGTGGTTCACACTGTTGTCCTGTGCGGCTACGGTGACAGTGTTGGCCCCGGGAACAAGGCTGAGGTTGATACTCCAATTTGCCGCGCCCGAGCCCGTAGCGGTGTCGTTGGCCGCGCGTTCACCATTGACGGTAACCGAGCGAATACCGTTGTTGCCCCGCCCAGAATCGCTCGCAGTACCAAGGAGCGTGATGCGGTTTGTAGTCACTGTTTGTTGATTGGTGTGACTGTTGATAGACAAAACAGGACCGGCTGCATCCGGCAGCAAGTAGGTTAGAGTGAGTGTCTGAGTGGTGGCGTTGTGGTTCGGACTGTTGTCGCGTGCGACTACCGTTATCGTATTGATGCCGGGACTTAGCACGACGGTTTTGTACCAGTTGGCTGTGACACTCCCGGCTGCTGTGTCGTTGTTTGCCCGTTGGCCGTTGACAGTGACTGATTCGATCCCGTTATCCCCGCGGCCTGCATCTGTTGCAGTGCCCGCCAAGGTGACAACACTGGTTGTCACTGTCTGTGAGTCTTTGTGGTTCGCAATGGCAAGGAGCGGACCTGTTGTGTCAGCCAGTTCAAGTACGAAAAGGCCCGTCTGGTAACTGTGGCTATTCTTTTGTCGCAGGTAAATCGTCCCGGAAGTGGCTGAGTCGAAGCTCAGTTGCGCGGTGTAACCGACACCAACGCGTGAATCCCGAAAGTGTACTATACCGGTAAATGGCGAGTTTTTCTCGTAGGTGTATGTTCCTGTGGATTCCACGACGTCACCAAGCTCAGGAACAACCATGTAAGTGTTGTCAGAGAAAGGAAGGAACTTGAATCTGCCGTGTTCAGCGAACGGCGGTTCGCCCGAAGTTATATCAACCTTTACAGCAAAACCGGCCACCGAGGCCGGCGACGTACCCGCATAAAGAACGAACGTTCCTCGTTGCGACGATGGTCCGCCTGCAGTCAGGGTGTAATCGCCTGAATTGGTCGACCGAAATGTACAGGTGGCAACTGCATGACCAGCAAGCGAATCCAAAAAGTCCAGAGTTGCATTTGCCTGTGATGTCCGGCGGTAGGTGTATGAGCCAGTGCTGGGTGCGATGTTACCATAAACGGGGACTATTGCGTACAGATCGTCGGTGGCGGACGGCAAAAACCTGTATTTACCATAGGACGCGAATGGTCCATCGCCAGACACCACAGTCAGTTCAATTGTGCGCCCGGCAAGCGACTCGGGAGCTTGTGCGAGGGAAAGAAAATGTTGCTGGGCCAGAACGAGCAAAGCAAATCCGCCCACCCATGCAAATGCAGGCGTTGACGCTCCACGCATGCCGCGTAGTGTGCGAGCGCGCAAGTATTGCTGTCAAGCTCAGAATTTGAGGTCACGTGGAAGGGAAGGTTCGTGTTTGGTCTAACTTCGAGGCTTGCGGCGTATTGCGCCACCGCCATGCGCCATTTCATTTATCCCGTTGAAAGCTGAGAGTTGAGCGTTGCACGTTGAACGTTCCCGCCGGGTTTAGCGGTCAGGTAGTGCTGTTGATAACGCCCAACGTTCAACGTACGACGTTCCAATGGGCACAGGTCTGTGGGAGGAAACTCTGGACTTTGAGCCTGGCACCGTATCAGCTCAGCGCGGCGCAGCCGCAGGCGAATGATCTGGGCGAGGTAAAGGCGTTCCTTCCAAGCTGGGCGCTCTGTCGCGCCGCGCTGAAAGGGGCGACTTCGTCGCCCGCGAGGGAAGATGCGAGTGGGATCAGCGGACGAACAGTTCGAAGGCGAAAGTCTCGAACGACACGCTGATCTGCGATTTCAGCGCGGATTATCGAATATTACACTCCAAAGGCCGCACTGTTGTGACCACACTGCCCGCTGCCAGATAAGCAGATACTGACAAACTGAGCCAACTCGCAGTTTGAAAAACTTCGCAAATATGATCCATTTCGCAATATAACAATTTAGAGGGAGTTTCCCGAGGCAGCGGTGTCAAGGATGTTGCCCTCGGCGTCATGGCACAGCGTGGTGGCGGCGCGCGTTTGCTTGCGCGCGAGATGTTCGAGGTAAAAGAGCGTTGGTTCTGCAATGTGCTGGTTGTTCAGGAACGGCTCGGTGTAACGGATCGCACCGTACTTGGCCTGATTGATGTGATGCTGCTGTCCCACGTGATCGTTCCAATCAACGCCCTCGGTCAGGAAACCGTACGGGCCGTAGTGGTGTTTCGCAATGGCGCGCAGGATCGTCAGGCCGTCCAACTCAAACTGTCTCGCTTGAGTTGCATTCTTATGTTTCACATCCGCGGCGGCTTCGAACAGGGCCAGAGCCGCTTCTGCGTTTTCCCATAGGTACGCAGTGTCCCATGATTTTTCCATGTAAAGGAGTCCTTTCGTGGCGACGCCGTTTCTGTCCTCGCACATCTTGAACTGGTCAAGTCCGGCGAGACATTTCTCGTAAGCGAACCGCCTGATGTTTTCGTCTTTGAGAACGCGCGCGGCGAGCAGCAGGGTGCGGAAAGCCACCGAATAAGCTACGTTTTCATGTGGGTCGTAAGTATCGTGGTTTATGCTGCCGAAGATGCCGCCTTCGCGGATGAAGACATCGGCTTTTTGACGGACAGCTTCGCGGTAATCGGCCAGTTTACGGTCGGTGAGGGCGGCATCGAGTTGGAGTATGAAAAGGCCATCGGCGGAACTCTGCCAAAACCTGTCTTGTCCACCGTCTGGCGACATGCGCCAGACTTTGCCGTCGGGCGTTGTGCGGCGGGGGAACCATCCGTTGGGTACTTGTTTGACGTTCTTGTCAATCCACGCCGCTGTCCGAACGGCCATGTTTCGCATTCGGGCGCGACGCGGGTCGTTTTGCGGCAGGTCATCGGCGAAGATCAGGAGTTGACAAGCGACCTTGGCCATCGACCCCGGGCAGAACCAATCAGAGTTATGCTTGTAATTCAGGCAGAACTTGCCGGTTATGGTCTCCCTGTATCCGCGGATGAACCCGGTTTGCTCATCAAGGAAACCGCAGTCCAAAACGTGATCGAGAATCTGCAGTGCTTTTGTTTGCCAGTCCGGCCTGTTCAGGAATCTGCCCCAGCGGTAGATTTCCCATGCGCCGCCGACGGCGTTTGCGGCCCAACCCGGGCCTTCAAGGTTTCCGAAGTCGTGCCACCCCATCACATTTGCTTCCGGATCGACAAAACTCGAAATCGAGACCAAATGACCGCGGTCGTCGGGTTTGAGCGTGTGATAAATTGTGAACCTCAGCGAGTCCCTGACGGAATCGACGATTGTATAGTTTGGGTTGTGCGGGACGTAGAAGCGGGTGGTGTTACTGATTTGTTCGCTGGCGCGGGTTGAACCGAATCCGATGAAGAGCATGGACACCACCCATGCTGTAATTGTGGCGTACTCATGCGGCGAAGGCTGAAGCCGCCTGAATCGAGGTGCGGCTGCACCGGGCTGTATCTCGATGGTCGTTTTCATGGGAGGAACCATCCATTGACGATTACATTCGTGCAAGGCGATTTGAGCTGAATGAGGCCCGGCAAAATTCGCGTCTGGCGACGGCGTGCGCGTTACTTTGGCATTTGCTGAATAAACTCGTCCGCGCGCGCAATCGAAGCGTTCATGTCTTCAATCACGCGGGCTATGTCCGCCTGAATTCTTTCCGACTCGCCCGAGAGAGCGGCTACTGCCTGGGCATTCAAGCTGTGCTTCAGCGCGAGGACGTAATCGTGCAGTTTGCGCAACACGGGGTCCATGCTTGACTCTGTGCGCTTGAGCAGGCGCAACATGTCCTCGTAACGTTGCTTGGTGTCAATCAACTGTTGTCGGCTGATTTTGCGGAGGGACTCGGTTTCGATCTGCTGGTTTTCCGCTTCCCATTCGGCGAACAGGTCGCGGGCGACCGTTTCGACATCTTTAATTCGCTTGTGAACTGCCGAAACGCGCGCCGCCGCGTCGTCGTAATCTGATTGCAATCGGCGATAAGCTTTCTCGAGTTCACCGCCATCGTAACCCGTTATTTCCTTCAATCGAGTGAGGGCGTCTTTAAACTCCTTTTGGGCTTCTTGCTGTTCGTCACGCGCGGCGACGACGCGTTTCTTCAGGAGATCGCGTTTGTAAACCCCGACCTTTTCGTACGCTGAATACATCGTGCTTCGGCATGCGGTCAGAAAGACAAGCAACGCGGTGACGAATCCGAAGAGAACGAAACGCTTCATGGTTTGGATGCTCGCAGGTTTTGCTGTGCCGGTCAATTCTTGCGCACCGGAAGAAGGATCGGGCGCAGAAATACAAACAAAGGAAGATCGAGATCGAAGGAAGTGTCAGGCACGCAGTTTCACCGGAAATCTTCAAACCTGTGAAAGGTGAGGAAGTTTGCGTCGTGGTAGTTGTGTGCGCCGCCCAACCCGTCGTCGTACGCAGTCCGGCAGACAGCAATTATGTCTCTGCCGTCAAAGAGCCAATCGACGTACTGAAACCCATGTTTGAGGGTGTCAGGGTGTTCGAGCAAGACGCGTCGTACCACCCATCGCTGCAAGTCCGGGGAGCATGTCAGGGCCAGTGTATTTCGGATACCGGCTGGTTTGCCTTTGCTCTTGTACGGTTCAGCTACAATGCTGGCAACGCACCAGTATTGACGGCTTTCGGGATCGAATCTGATCGTGAACTTTTTCGCGCCGCCGGGGAAATCGATGAAACCCGTGGCTGGATCGAAACCGGCCTCACGCCCGTCGCGACTGGTTCTTACCATGGCAACCTTTTCAGGGCAGGACGGGGTATCGACCCTGAGCATGTTGACGACGGTGCCTTCGGGTGCAACCACGGCATTGCCTTCGAGCCAACCCCCAAATCCGCCGTCAAGCCAGTTGGGATTGCCTGCGAGGCGATTGCTTGACCGCCAGTTTGCGGCACGGAGCAGGTCGGCGTTTTCGTCGGCTGACATCATGAACGAGTTGAAATGTCTGCCCCAGCCGTCCGGGCCCATGGCATCTTCCATGGCGCGCCACAGACGTCCGCGGTGCAGCACGACCGGAACTGGCGCGCAGTGATATCGCCCGTCGCCAAAGAGCAACCCGGAGGTTTCGTCTTTGGGTTCGGTCCATGTGCGACCGCCGTCGGTGGATTTGCGGATCACGGCAAAACCGTTTTCGCGGCTTGTCCCCATCAGGTACAAGGCGTTGCGATGAAAGAACAAGCTCGACCAGCATTGGCCGATGACAGTTGCGATTCTTCGCCATGTCCGGCCCTTGTCTTGCGAAGAGAAAAGGTCAGTCCGGTTTTTCTCGCTACCCGGGCCGAAAAAATCGTGGGACGCGATGTATTCGCCGTTTGGCAGAACCGCCAATGCAGGAGAGCCGATGTACACACCCGATGCCGCTGGTGAATGATCAATGACGGTCCCTGGCACCTCGGTGAAACGGGCGTCGGCTGCAGGTGAGCCGGGTGCCGGCGCGGTTTGCCCGACATCGAAGGCGACGCACCAGAGGACTGCGACGCAGGCGCACAAGAGCCGCCGTAGTGTTATTTTGGAAAATCCGCGCTGAGTTCTGCCCGGGGCAAATGCTGTCAGTCGCGCGTCAATTGGTCTCACTCGATGATTCTCCATTCCAGGATGCCCGCTGAATAGTTGGGTCTGAGTTTTACGTCCAGGCGGAGGCCTTTTGTCGCAACGGGGTCGAACTCGGCGCGATTGAACTTGTCACGTTCTATGGCGGGGATTTTTGCGCCCGGGACCGGTTTCCAATCGCTGCCGTCCATGTACAAGACGGTCCACGATTCCGGCAATGCGCAGCCGCCGCCGGGCGTGTCGTCGAACCAGTAAACTTCGACTGCGGAGATTTTCTTGATTTGATCGAACTCGTATTGGACCCACTCGCGTGTACCCTTGTGATCCCACCATGTGAAACGCGGGATCGATTGGTCATTCGAGTTGCCCGGCAATCGCTGATCTTTGAGGGCTTTTACAGTGTCCATATGCCAGCAATGGGACGCGGTCGCCTTGAACGGGAGGGAAGGCGGTGGGCCGACCCAGCGGTGAGCGTTGGCCGCGGAGCTCGCGATGGGGAACGACGCGATTCGGAGGCGCGCGGCGCCCATGGGAATCAGTGTGATGCTTTCGATCGGTTGCTCAGAGAACGCCGGGCTGTCCTGGAGAGGCCCGACAAGATCGCGCTCGTCAGCCTGCCATTCGATGATTCGGCGGCCCTTGGCGCGAAGCTCGACAGGAGCGTTTTCGGGCGTGAAGGGCATGTCGTTTGCAGGCCACGGTTTCTTGATCACGTCAAATGAACTTGGAGGGTTTTCCGACAGCGCCAGGCCGTAGTTCCACGGTGTGGTGGGATAAACTTCCCATGCGGGCCAACGATCCGTGCCGCCGGCGCGAACCCATTTTTCCCCGATCTTTAGTGAGTAAGTGAGCGGGCCGCGATCGACCGAGACGCTGTTGTGGTTGTTTGTCCATGTGCGGAGCGACACTTCCATCGGCAGTGTCAATCGCAGAACATCGCCGTTCCGCCATTCGCGGTCGATGCGCAGATAATGGAGCGGGCGCGCCGACACGGACTGTAGTTGGCCGTTGATGGCGACGGCTGGTTTTGCGCACCAGCCCGGCACGCGCAAATAGAGCGGAAACCGTACCGGTTTGTCTGCGCTGAACGTCAGTTCAACGGTTTCGTCGAAAGGATAATGGGTGCGCTCGGCAATCCTGATCTTTTCGCCGTTGGCGACGACGGCCTCGACTGTTGTTGGGCCGTAAATGACAGCAGCTAAGCCGTTGCCCGGCGTTGCCATCCATGCGTGTTCGACAAGATAGGGCCAGCCGTGACCGAAGTTGTGCTGACAGCATCGGTGGCTGTACGGATCGTAATGGAACATTGGTCCGCAGTTTTGCACACCGGGGCATTTGTCGCCGCGATCGGATTGGATCAGATTCGGCGAGGTCAAATACCGCAGCGCTTTGAAGTCGGCAGTGAGAGCTGCGGGGAGAGAATTGAAAGCGACATCTTCGGCGCGGTCTGCCCAGACCGGGTTTCCTGTCACGTTCAACAGTCGTTCGCATGAGAACATCATTTCGACCATGCCGCATGTTTCGATTGCCTGGCGTGGGTCGGTGTAACCCGGGCGGCAATTTTCATCGCCGCCGAACATTCCGCCCGGCACCTGGCCGTACATTTGGCGGATCGTCTGCCAATTGCGTTCGGATGCAACGAGGTGTTTTGGGTCGCGGGATTGCAACCAGAAAAATGTCGGCCCGCCGAAGGCCTGGGACATGTTCACATTGTGCCAGTCAGGGATGCCGTCGGTGAAGTTTGCCGTGTGCCGATGAATCTTTTCTGCAAGGTCCAGCAGCCACGGTTCACCGGTTCGATTGTAGAGCCAGTAAACGCTCCACAGATTGTCGCCGGCGCGAATCTTCTGCCAATAAGGCGGCAGAAACTCGCTTTCCGGCACGCTCAGTTCCCATTTGAAATACCTGCGCATGAGGTCGAGGACGCGATTGTCGCCGGTAACCTCGTGGTATGATTGCAGGCATATCAGCATTATCATGTTTGGCCAGAGGTCATATTTGCCAGTTGTGCTGCTGACAGTGCTGCCAAGACCCGGACGCGGACCAAAATAACCGTCCTCACGTTGGCTGCGAAGAACGGCTTCGATCCAGAGCCGCGCTTCTGCTGTCTGGTCGGAATCACCCAGCAGATAGGCGCAGTCGCCGAAACCCTTCAGCCAGTAAGGGACCTCTTCCCATCCGTGCTCGCCTTCGCCGGTTGCGCTCAACCATGCGTTGTTTTCTTTCTTGAGGAATGCGCTCAGTTCACCGAGGTGCCCGTGAAATCCCTTGCTTTGCAACTCGAGCTGACGCCGCAACCAGCCGTCGGGACGCACCGCGCCCACGGGAAGCTTTATCAACGGTGTCGGCATCAGCGGCGGACGTGAACCGGGATAATGTGTGTTTGGTGGGTCTGTTTGGGGTTTTTCGACTACAGTGAATTCAGCACTGCGCGCGCCAATTGCCATGATGAGTGCAGCCAACAATGAAGCATGAGCAATCCGTGTCGAGTTCATTTCGACCTGATAATGTTGCACCCGGCGCCAAAAAGAAAGCCCTTGATTCTCGGTCGCTTTGGGGGGCGCAGGTACGATTTGGTGCCAGGCTCGAAGTTTTGGGGTCGCGGATGCGATATTGTGCCAGGCTCGGTGTTGAGCCGATGGCGATGGAAAACAATCTTTGGTATTCAATTCGCGGGTTGGGTGGTGTATTTTGCACCGGTTGTCTGACGTTGCGGTCCCCCGGAGGGTACCGGATCTCAGAGTGATCACACATACAGGCTTATGGCCGGACACAGTAAATGGGCAAAGCTGAAGCATTTCAAAGGCGCGATTGACGCCAAACGCGCGCGGATTTTTGCCAAACTCGCCCGTGAAGTGATGATCGCAGCGCGGGCGGGCGGCGGGGATCCGGATTTGAACCCGCGACTCAGGATGGTGCTGTTGAAGTGCCGGAGCGCCAATATGCCGTCCGAAAACATCGAGCGCGCCATAAAGAAGGGCACTGGTGATACAGGAGGACAGGCGTACGAAGAGCTCACATACGAAATCTTCGGCCCGAATAGCGTTGCGATACTTGTTGAGGCAACCACGGATAATCGCAATCGAACCACGGCAGAGATAAGGAATTTGCTGACCAAGCACGGGGGGCGAATGGCCACAGCGGGAGCAGTGAGCCGCCTTTTCAAACGCCAAGGGCAGATGCTCTTGCCGCGCGAGGCTGTGGATGAAGACAAGCTGCTCGAATGGGCGCTGGAAGCCGGGGCCGAAGACGTGCGCACTGAGGCAACGCATTATGAAATCCTTACAGACCCGTCGAGTTTTGAAGCTGTTCACAAGCAGTTGGAATCAAAAGGCCTGAAGTTCGCCAGCGCCGAAGTTACTTATTTGGCCGTTCAGACAGTGCCTGTCACCGATCCAGCGAGCGTTCAAGCGCTCAATGCTTTGGTGGAGGCGCTCGAAGAACACGATGACGTCAAGGAAGTCCACACCAATGCCGACCTGCCCGAGGACTCGGTCTGACATGCAATCTCGCCGCATTTGCAGGCGTGGCACGTGCGATCGCCTTGTGCGCGCATGAAAACCGGGTCAGTTTCTTTCACTGTTCGTTTGCTGAGCCTTCTTGCGGAGGTGATCTGCAGGAGACCGCGGCTGTTTGTTTACCCGCAGATTCTGCTGTTTGCGCTTTCGGTTTTGTACTCGGTCGAATACCTCAAGTTCGATTTCAACCGTAACAACCTTGTCGGGTCCGAACAGAGACATCATCGAAACTATCTTCGGTACAAGGAGGAATTCCCGGCTCAGGACGAAATCGTTGCCGTGGCCGAGAGTGAAGATTCGGAGAAGAACCGCCAGTTTGTCGAGAGACTCGGCGCGCGGCTCGAGAAGGAAACGAACATTTTCACGGATGTTTTCTACAAGGGCGACCTGAAGATGATGGGGTCGAAGGCACTCTTGTTCATCACCAACGCCAGTGTGCTGACAGAGATGTCGCAGCGAATCCATGAGTCGCGTCCGATGCTCGAGGCGTTTTCGCAGGTGACCAATCTCAATTCGTTGTTTCGATTGGTCAATCGGCAGTTCAGGGCGGCTGCGGGCGGGGGCGATACAGACACGGACGCCCTGGTGCAGTCGTTGCCGGCGCTGAATCGGATAATTGACCTTGCCGCAGACGCCTTGTCACGTCCCGGCACGCCGCCGTCGCCGGGCGTTAGCGCCATGTTCGACAGCGGGGAAGAGGCAGAGGAGAGTTTGTACATAACGTTTGCAAACAGCAGAATGTACCTTGTAACGGCGCGCGCGTTGAACGAGCGGCTCAACGCGGCTGCTGTTGAAAGGATGCGGGAACTGGTTCACGAAACGCAGGCCGAGGTGCCCGGCATAAATGCAGGGATTACCGGTGAACCCGTGCTCGAGATTGATGAAATGGTGCAATCGCAGCACGACACTGCGATTGCCACTGTTCTTTCGCTTGTGTTGTGCGCGTTGTTGTTCATCTACGGGTATCATGAGACCGGTCGGCCGTTGAAGGCGACGCTGTGTTTGGTTGTGGGCCTGGGATACACGCTGGGGTTCACGACGTTGGCTATTGGGCACTTGAACATCCTGACGGTGACGTTCCTGCCGATATTGGTTGGATTGGCGATTGATTTTGGCATTCACCTGATCACCCGATACGAGGAAGAGCTCCGCAAAGGCCGCAGTGAACACGATTCGATCCGCCTTGCACTCGTCAACACCGGCCGCGGCATAGTAACCGGGAGTTTCACGGTGGCCGGGGCGTTTCTTGCGATGGGTTTGACCGACTTCAAAGGCATTCGGGAAATGGGGATAATAAGCGGTTGCGGGGTGCTGATCTGTCTTGTCCCAATGATGACAATGTTGCCGGCGCTGCTGCTTCGGGGGCGCCAGAACGTGCTGGACCACAAGGCTCGTGCCATGACCGATCACAGGGCAAGGCTCGAACAATTGTGGCTGCGACGTCCGAGATTGGTTTTAGGCGTAACAGCGGCCATAACGGTGCTGGCTTTGACACAACTGCCGCGCGTGCGCTTCGATTACAACCTGCTCAACATGCAGTCGGACGGATTGCAGTCCGTGGTTCTGGAACGCAAACTCATCAACGGCGCATCAAGGTCAGTGATTTTTGGCGTTCTGATCGCCGATTCTTTGAAACGCGCTGCCGAACTGGAAAACCGGGTCGTCAAGCTGCCGTCGGTCGCAGGCGTTGACTCGCTGACTGCATATCTGGCCAGTGACCCGGGCACGCGGGCGGCCATAATAGGCGAAATCAAATCAAGGCTTGCAGGACTTCATTTCGCGGAGCCGGACAGGGAACCTGTTGACTTGGCCGTGCTGCGCCGAACATTGCTGGTGACACAGGCGTACTTCCGCCTTGGGGCGGAGGAGGCCGAAAAACATGGCGAAAGAAACCTCGCTCAGGCCCTCCGTGAAATACGTCAATCGATAATCGCCCTCCGCAAAAGGATGAGCGAAGTCGAGCCTGCGGAGGGCGCGAAGAAACTGGCGGCATTTCAGCAGGCGCTTCTGAACGACCTGCGGGAAACGTTTGAAGCCATCAAAAACCAGGACACAACAGCGCCGATCGGGATCGATGACATACCGACCGTGTTGAAGCACAGGTTTATTGGGCGATCGGGCACGAAATACCTGATCCAGGTCAATCCGAGATCGAATGTTTGGGAACGCGCGCACCAGGAGGTGTTTGTCCGGGAATTGCGATCGGTGGACCCGGATGCCACGGGCACGCCTGTACAGCTTTACGAGTACACGACCCAGTTGAGACAGAGTTACATTGACGCCGCATATTATGCGCTGGGCGCGATCGCTGTTCTGGTTTTCCTTCATTTCAAGCGGGTGCTTTGTGTGGGGTTGGCCTTGTTGCCCGTTGCGCTGGGAGCAATTTGGACCATGGGTTGGATGGGGTGGTCGGATGTCCAGTTCAATCCTGCGAACATCATGACACTTCCTTTGGTGGTGGGAGTGGGCGTTACCAACGGCATCCACATACTGAACCGCTTTGCTGAAGAGCAAAACCCCGGCATCCTCGCCCGAAGCACGGGCAAGGCAGTGCTGTTGTCGGCTCTGACGACCATTGCGGGTTTCGGGAGCCTGATCAGCGCACAACACCGTGGCATTTCAAGCCTCGGGTTGGTGATGTCATTCGGAACGGCGGCGTGCATGTGCGCCGGACTCACTTTTCTGCCCACGCTGATTGGCTGGCTGACGCGGCGCGGTTGGCGAATTGTCGGCCCCGCAAAAATGTTTCAGCCAGCCGCTCGAGGTCAATCAGCCAACTAGTGTGCGCCACGCGCTCACACCCGCTCTGAAACCGGGGAAAGAGATTCATTGGTTATGCTGGTCCTGATTGCGCCGGACAAATTTAAGGGAACGCTGGATGCTTCCGAAGCCGCGAAAGCCATCGCCCGCGGATGGCTGAATCAACGACCGGGCGACAAGGTTGACATTTTTCCCATAAGCGACGGAGGCGATGGTTTTGGAGAGTTGCTCGGAAAACACCTTGGCGCGGAGACGCGTTCCGCCCGTACCGTCAACGCCGCAGGTCGGCCAATCAAGGCACCGTGGTGGTGGGTGCCAAGGCTGAAACTCGCCATCGTCGAATCAGCAAAAATCATCGGGTTGGCGCAGCTCCAGACCGGCAAGTTTCACCCGTTTGATCTCGACACGCGCGGGCTGGCCACAGTATTGCGCGAGGTGGAAAGAATCCGCCCAAGGCAGTGCCTCGTCGGCATAGGCGGAAGCGCAACAAACGATGCAGGATTCGGAATGGCCGTCGGCCTCGGCTGGCGATTTCTTGATGGGCAGGGTCGGCCAATCCGATCTTGGACCGCTCTCGATACTCTGCAGGCAGTCGAACCGCCAAAGGAAGAATTGCGACTGGGCCGATTGACGGTTGCTGTCGATGTCCGCAATCCATTGCTCGGTCCTCGTGGCGCAACCCGAATATACGGCCCGCAGAAGGGGATCCGACCCGAGGACTTCGAACCGACAGAACGTTGCATTCGCAAGCTTGTGGCTGTTCTTGCTGATCTGTCGCCACAATACCGAAAGCTTTCTCTGGCGGCGGGAGCAGGCGCCGCAGGCGGTCTTGGTTTTGGGTTTCGCGCCTTTCTCGGGGGAAAACTCGAACCCGGGTTCGCGCTCTTTGCAAAGTTCACCGGACTCGCGAAACACATAAAACAGGCTGACCTCGTGATCACTGGCGAGGGCGCCATTGACAACACAACTCTCCTAATGGGCAAGGGCGTTGGCCAGGTCGCAAGGCTCGCAAGAAGATTCTGCCGACCGTGTTTGGGATTGGCCGGGATCGTGAGTTCGCCGCGGACATCGACGGCGCTCTTTGCGGGGCTGTTTGCGATTGTCCCGGCGCTTGCCTCACAGGAGGAAGCGATGGCAAAGCCGCGGCAGTGGTTGACCCGCCTTGCGTCGCAAGCTGCGCGCGAATGGTGTCCTGAATGACGGTTTTGGGGCGTCTGGTTTCCCGGCACGTTGCCCCGAGCTGAGGCGCCAGGCGCCTTCTTGCAACGCGCACACCGCGCTGAGACGACTCCGGGTAGCGCCGGTGGTTTCCAACCGGCTCCCAAAGACCCGTGCGAGCCGTTTTCCCGCGCACGGTTCCTCCAGTTACGGATTCCACCGTTCCGTTATCCAATCTCGTTCCGTGTACACTATTTCGGACCACTGTGTGTCCATCGTGTGCCCGAGCATCGGCCGCGTAACAGTGTCCATCCCTTCCCTACTCCACGGCTCCAAGCGGCACAGTTCGCCAGCTTTGGCCAGTACCATGAGCGGACTAAGACTTCCGTCGGGCCTCCCCGGACTCTCCTTTATCGGTCGAATGCGAATACCTGAGTGACTCCCTCTGTTCGCTCCACTTCGCCGGGAAGTCCGTAGTTCGGTGGCCTGGTCGTGGGGCAAATAGAGGGACAGACACGTTATGTGGGCTGGCGCGATGCCCCTGGGCGGATCAAGCCGGAAAGATTGGTGCGCCGGTTAAGATTTCATTTCCGGGCCGGCGAATAAAGGGACAGACACGATGTAACAGACACGGTTTTGGGCCTTTGAACGTTGCAGGTTGAGCGTTATCCACGGGGCAAATAGAGGGACAGACACGTTATGTGGGCTGGCGCGATGCCCCTGGGCGGATCAAGCCGGAAAGATTGGTGCGCCGGTTAAGATTTCATTTCCGGGCCGGCGAATAAAGGGACAGACACGATGTAACAGACACGGTTTTGGGCCTTTGAACGTTGCAGGTTGAGCGTTATCCACAGGACAAGCTTACCGGTATATCGATTGGGAACGTTCAACGTCCAACGTTCAACTCTCAACTTGCAACGGGGTGACCGAAAGGGCGCACAGTGGGCGGGAATGGGGACAGACACCTAGTTTTGCCGGTCGGCGGCGCAAATAGAGGGACAGGCACGATATTTGCCCCAAGCCACCGGACTTCTGACACGCCGGAGCCGACCAAGCGCCGGTCTGGCGGTCGAGGTTGGCTGTGACGCCCAGATATAGGGACAGGCACGATGTCGGGTATACCGATCAGGAACGCTCAACGTCCAACGTTCAACTCTCAACTTTCAATGGGGTGACCGGAAGGCCGCATGGTGGCCGAGATATGGGGACAGACACGCAATTTGGACGACTTGGCGCTTGACCCGGTGGACCTGACCAAGCGTTGCTCGGGCGGTCGAGGCTGGCTGTGACGCCCAGATATAGGGACAGGCACGATGTCGGGTATACCAATTAGGAACGCTCAACGTCCAACGTTCAACTCTCAACTTTCAATGGGGTGACCGGAAGGCCGCATGGTGGCCGAGATATGGGGACAGACACGCAATTTGGACGACTTGACCTTTAACCCGCTGGACGTGACCAAGCATTGCTCGACCAAGCATTGCTCGGGCGGTCGAGGCTGGCGGGGCGCCCAGATATGGGGACAGGCACGATGTCCGATATACCGATCAGGAACGTTTAACGTCCAACGTTCAACTCTCAACGTTCAATGGGGTGACTGAAAGGGCGTATGGTGGCCGGGAAATGGGGACAGACACGGAGTTGAGGCGACCCGGCCTTTGACCCGCCGGACCTGACCAAGCGCTGGTCGCACGGTCGAGACCGGCTGCGGCGCCCAGATATGGGGACAGACACGATGTGTTTTGGTGCGGAACCTCGCTGACACTGTGGTTCCACCCTTGATTCCCAGCCCGACTTGTGGCATCTTACGGCCAAATACGGTGACAGGTACGGTATTTGGGCGCCCGGGCTCTGACCCGGACATGCCCAAGCACCTGCCGGCCAGAGGAGGCCGGCCTCGGGCCTGTCGCCCTGTTACAAGGAGAAACACAACAATCAAGGAGGTTGGAATGAGACTGCCCCGAATTAAGCTTCAGGGTAAAAGCACAGTCTATCACTGCATGTCCAGAATAGTGGGCAAGGAGCATCTGATGGATGAACTGTGCCGATACAAGATGCAGGGATTGATCAAGCGGCAGTGTCGGTTCTGCGGGATAGACCTGGTGAGCCACTGTGTGATGACCAATCATTTTCACATGCTGGTCAGAGTGCCTGCGGAGCAGGATCCGAGCGACGAGGAATTGATCCAGCGGATGGAGGCGTTGTACGGGAAAGACGGGAGGCTGGTGCAAATTGCGCGGGAAGGACTGGAGAAACAGGGCAAGGTACCCGAGGAGATAAGGTCCCGGATGCTGCGGAGGATGGGGGACATATCGGTGTTGTTGCAGGAGATCAAGCAGCGGTTTACTCGGTGGTACAATCGCCGGATGGACCGGCCCGGGACGATGTGGGCCGAGCGGTTCAGGAGCACGGTGGTGGAGGACAATCCGGAGGTGGTGTTGCGGCTGGCCTGTTACATTGACCTGAATCCTGTGAGGGGTGCGCTGACTGGGGACCCGAAAGATTACCGGTTCAGCAGCTATGGAGCGGCGGTGCGCGGGGACAAACAAGCGCGGGAGGCGTTGATGGGGCTGTTGGGTGTGAGCGACTGGGAAGAAGCCTCGAGGTTGTATCGGCAACTGCTGTACAGGACGGCCGGGAGGGCGGGGTCGAGCGGGAAGGTAGTGTTGGGTGAGAAGGAGATCATGGAGGTGATAAAGGAGGGCGGGAAACTGAGTTTTGGGGATG
>Ga0315298_1006272_pt1 | contig 16299 bp, 10 predicted proteins | sample WHS_1_MG_FD_203077 | JGI IMG/M metagenome (GOLD analysis project Ga0315298, IMG submission 203077) | Extremophilic microbial mat communities from Washburn Hot Springs, YNP, Wyoming, USA - WHS_1_MG | ecosystem: Environmental > Aquatic > Thermal springs > Hot (42-90C) | place: USA: Wyoming...
CAGGCGGGCGGCAGAGGCCAGCGGGTACATGGTCCTGTCCGACAGCACGGAGTACGATGTGGCCCGTGAACGCCAGATCATCGAGAGGTTTCTTGACCTGGGCGTCGTCGGGCTGATCGCCACACCCGGTCTTGGCGCGGAATCGGAGGCGCTGTACCGCGAGTTGATCGAGCGCGGGGTGGCGCTCGTGCTGGTGGGACGCGAGATGCCAGGGGTGAATGTGGATTGCATCACGGCGGATCACTTTGCCGGCGGTGCGGCCGTGGCGCGCCATTTCATCGAGATGGGATACGAGTCGTTCGGCTATATCGGTTACGGTCGCAGGCTCAAGACGGATATGCGCCTGAACGGCTTTCGATCGGGTCTGTGCGAAGAAGGGTACGACCTGCCGGCGGCGAATATTGTGGACGACAACGGCTGGGATATCCCGAACGGCTATCGCGCCATGGCCAAACTGGTCTCGAACGGGAAGATCCCGCGCGCGATCATGGCTTTCAACGACCTGCCAGCAATCGGTGCACTGATGTATTGCAGGGAACACGGTATTGACGTTCCGGGCGATGTGGCGATCGCAGGGTTCGACAACTTGCCGGAGACCGAGGTGACCCAGCCGCCGCTGACCACGGTGGAGTACCCGCACGCCGAGGTCGGAAAACTCGCCGTTCAAACGCTGCTCGACATCATACGGAGCCCGGGAAAACGGATAGGCACCTGCAGGCGTTTGCGTCCCCAGCTGGTGGTTCGGGGGAGCAGTGACCCGAGAGCCGGAGAGATGCCCGTTGTGACGCAGCGGCGCCGCGTGTATGCGACATGGGGGTGATTCCTCCCGGCGCAAGCCGCGGGCATTTTTGCCGAAGGGAGGTGATGCGGAAGAATGCAGAATAGAATGGTGAGGCGAGCGAAGAAACCGAGGGCTGACAGCAGTCAAACCGCACGGCTGATGGCCTACTGCTGTGAGGTGACAGCCGTCGGAATCGAGGAGGGTTTGATATGTGGCGAAAAGTGAGGAGCGTTGCAGAGGGCATGATTCAGGCCCTGTTGAGCGCATTCACGCTGATCGAACTCCTAGTTGTTGTCGCAATTATAGCGATACTGGCCGGGGCACTCCTGCCCGCCCTGGCTGCTGCCAGGGAGAAGGCTCGGCGAAGCGCGTGCTTGAACAACCTCAACCAGATGTCGAAGGGCCTGGAGGGCTACTGCGGAGACTATGGCCAGTACTTCCCCTGCTGGACGGGCTGGACGGCCGACGATCGCTACGCGGCGGTACCCACAACGACGGGCCCGATCCCAGGCATCAACGCCGTCTGGTCCTATAACACCAACGGTTCCTGGGAGCCGTTCGACGACGGCTTGTATAGCGATCCCAAGACAGGAGAGACGATTAGCATGCTCACCGGAGGCGTTGCTGGACGGCCCGGATCTGCCGGTGAACTCTGGGGGTACAACAGTCCCCTCTTCAAACATCGCACCATCTACATGGGGCGGAACGGCACTAGCGCGACGTCGGGGAGCTTCTCTAAAGAACACTCGACTCTTCCCGCCGGACACCTGAACATGGGGCCCGTTGGCTTGGGGTTCTTGCTCGAGGGCAACTACATATCTGATGCCCGCACCTTCTTCTGCCCCACCGCTGGTGGCAGCATGCCCCCCGACTCGATCCGGGAGGGTGCGCGCACTATGCCCGACGGGTCAAGGGTCTATGAGATCGTGGCTGTGGCGGCGACCAGCCTCGCCCATCTGCAGCGTGCTGGAGGCTTCGATCATCAGTCCCTGTCTCATGGGGACTGGACGTGGCTGGATAAGTGGGACGCTAATCTCTTGACGTGGCCGCGTGGTTCTCAGGCGCTCGCGGTGCAAAGCAACTACCATTATCGCAACGTCCCCATGGTGATTGCGCCGATGAGCAGTGCAGCCTACAGTAATCGCTGGCCGGGCGGCGATGTGTGGCCGGATGTGTACATCGGTTACACGCAGCCTGGCGTTGTCAGCCAGACCGGTTGTCCCCAGTTCAAGAGTCAGAAGCTCCTGGCGTCTCGCGCCATCGTTTCGGACAGTTTCTCCTGGAGGCACCTGGACGATCGAAGTTCGCCTCTGATCCCGAAGCCGGGCATGGGATGGTACGCGCACCGCGATGGCTACAATGTCCTGTTCGGGGACTGGCACGCTGCCTGGTTCGGCGACCCTCAGCAGAGCATCATGTGGCCGCCATGGGCAGCTCACACAACCTACCATCCTTCCCGGAACGATTTTGCCAACTGGAGATGCCAGGATAACAACTACATGACGATCTGGCGGAACCCAACGAAGAACACTTGGGCCCATGCGACCGGGAGCACGTTCACGTGGAACCTTTTCGACATGTCTGTGGGGGTTGATTTGCACCGGGGGAGGCCGGACGTATTCGATGCGCCAGTGCCTCCGCTGCCGTGACCGCCGCGCGCCATTGCTAGTTTTCGCCGTAGCGAAGGAGTGGCGATCTGGTCCTAGAATGGCCGAGGACGTGGCGCAGCCCAGTCTCCCACGTGGTCCGCGCGTGGCGGGCCCTCGCGCAGTGACGGGCCTCTTCACCCCGTTCATTGCGAGCGTGTTATCAGGCGCGCGCAGGCATGCGCCGCTGACGTACCGGGATTGAAGTGCGGATCAGCCGGCACCTCAGCGGGGGGGGAGCGAACTTGGACACGATTCGCGTCGGGATGCTTCATTGTGATTGTCACGCGGCCTGGTACGGCCTGCTGTTCGCGCCTGCGGACGAGCTCGCCTGCCTGGAGTACCATCCGGCGTGCCATTACTATTACTACTACCGGCATGCCCTGAAGTTCGGTCTGCTTCCCGGCTTCGAACTCACGAAGGTGTGGGACGAAAACCGAGAAGAGGCCGAGAAATTGGCGAAGGTCTTTCTCAACAAGCCGCACGTCTGCAAGTCGCTGGAAGAGGCATCTGACGACGTGGACCTGGTCTTCGTCGCCGACTGCAGCAGGGAAGGCGAATATCACCTGGCCTACGCGGCGCCCGGACTGAGAAAGGGCGTGGCGACCTTCGTGGACAAGCCGTTCGCGTACACGCTCGCCGATGCCAGGGAGATCGTCAGGCTGGCGCAAGCGAATAATACGCCCGTGATGTCCTCCTCACTCCTGCGTCAGAATCCTTACGGGGAGTATTTCAGGAACCGCTTTGTGGAGATCGGTCCGGTCGGGGAGGGGTTTGTCAAGGGGTACGGGTTGTCCGGCCTCGGGGGGACGATTCACGGATTGAGTCTGGCCCAACAGGTCTTCGGCGAAGGCGCCGAATGGGTGGAATGCACGACGGGCCGAATGCCCCTGGAACTCGTGCGCCTGCACTATGCGCCGAATCGGCCGGATATCGCGCCGGATGGCCTGGACGTGATAGTGATGTCGTCGTATCTGCTCGGACCCTGCTGCGGCTATCAGTGCATCGCGTACGGCAAGAAAGGGTCCATCATGTCGCCCTGGATTGACGACTATATCTTCCCTCTCGGCGGACAGGTCATCATGAACATGTGTCGTGAGATGGTGCGCACGCGCCGGCCGCAGATACCCTATGAGTCCATGCTAGAACTCATCGAGATCGTGGAGGCAGCGCGCCGATCCCAGGAGACTGGGCGCCCGGTCGCCCTGAAGGACGTGCGGGGGACGTTGACGACTCAGCAAGCGGGCCAGGCGGACAAACGTTCTCGTTGAAGTGCCGGCTGTTCGATACTTGATTCTTTGTGCCAGGCGCACTGCGGTACGCGCCTGACACGCTCGGAGCGGCTGGGCATGGCCTCCGATCCCTTTCGGTGTGACGAGTGTTCTGTCGGAAGCGTGGAGACAGAATGAACTTGCCTCCCGGGGACCTGGCGCTTGTGGTTGTGCTACTGGCAGCACTGGTCTGGGTGGGCTGCTGGGCGCGGCGCTACACGCGCAGCGTGGCGCACTTCACCGTCGCCGGTCGCGGCATGGGCATGTGGCTGGGCCTCGGTGCTGCCGTTGCAGAGAGCATCGGGCTCGTCTCGATCGCGAACAGTTGTCAGCAGGGGTTCCGCAACGGGTTCTCTTTCATCTGGCTGGGTCTGGCGGTCAACCTGTGCATCAGCATCCCGCTTTTTGGCATCATGGGACTGGGGATAAAGCGGTACCGAGCGACCAGGGTCCAGACTCTGCCGCAGTATTACGAGATGCGCTATAGCCGCCGCGTGCGACTGTTTGCCGGCATAACGCTCGCGCTCGGTGGCGTGCTCAACATGGCGATCTTCCCGATCGTCGAGAGCCATTTCTTGCTCGAGTTTCTGAATATCCCCAATTCTGTGGTGTTTGACGCGGGATTCTTCCAGTTCACGATGTTTCGCGTCGTCCTTGCCATCCTGCTGGCGCTGGCGGTCTTCTTCACGATGATCGGCGGCATGGTTACCGTTATCGTCACCGATTATCTGCAATCCGTGCTGATCCTCATGAGCATTACGGTCATCACGTTCCTCGTATTCAGGGTGGCCGGAGTGGCAAACATCATGAGGGCGGTGGATACGCACCTGGGGGCAGCGGCGTTCAACACGCTGTCGCGGCGGAGCATCGGGCCGGTGTTCGTCGTCGTCTTCATCCTGGGCTCGATCATCCAGCGATTGGCGTTTCCGCCGTCGCTCCAGAAAATGTCGGCGGCGAAGTCCCCCGAGGTTGTGCGCAAGATGTTCCTCCTGAGTACAATATTCACCCAGGGTCGCGGGATGATGTTCGTCGCCTGGGGGCTGGCGGCGCTGGCGCTGTTCGGACCGGAAGTGCCAGCCGGGTACGACCCAAAGGTCTACGGACGTGTGGTCGGTGGACGGCTGATCGCCACGGTGGTCAAGGGCGTGCCGTTGATCAAAGGGCTGGCTCTGACCGCATTCCTCTTCGCCTCGATCAGCACCAATGACAGTTATCTGCTCTCGTGGGCGTCGGTCATCGCCAACGACTGCATCGCCGCCGCACGGCGCAAGCCACTCTCGCGGGAAGGGCACCTTCGGGCCCTGAAGTTCTCGTCCATCGGCATTGCGGTGTTCATCTTCCTGTTCGGCTGCTGGTACACGCCGAAGGAAACAATCCTGCAATTCTTCTATTTGACCGGCGCGATATTTGGCGCGTGCGGGCTGGTCACCTGGTTCGGACTGTACTGGCGTCGGGCGAACAGCCCCGGGGCGTGGGCGTGCCTGATCACCGGATTGGTCCTCCCGGTCGGCTGGTTCGTGTTTCAGAAGTACTTCGGCCATGTCCTGGAGAGCGAGGCGCATCGCGGCCTGGCGCGCTGGATCAATAGTGATTACGCCGCGCTGTGGGCGACGGTGGTTCCGGCGCTGGCGATGATCGCGGGGGCGCTGGGGTCGCGCAGTCCGGCGCGTTTCGTCGAGTTCGACAAGAAGTCACTTCAATGAGGCGCTGTCACGATGACGTTCCTGAAACTGTTTGCCTACTGGTTCGTCGGCGCAAATATCGTCATAACAGTGATCTTCTCGATCATTTGTCTCATCTTCGGCGGTCGGGACCTTGCGCGTATGCTTCGGGAAATCGACAGCGCGCCGACCGACGACTCCGACGACGGACGCGTGACAACCCCGGGGGTCACCGTGGACGAAGCCAACCGCACCAGATGAGACAGCGCTGCATAATGCCGCGGAGGCGGGGCCAGCGGCGGCACTTGCTATGAGGATGGAAAACCATGCGCAATGGAATCGCGAGCATCACACTGTTGCTGTGCTTCACGGCGTCTCTGCCGGCAGCCGGGCAAGGGGGTCTTGCCGCTCATTGGGACTTTGACGAAGGCGAGGGCGACGTTTTACACGACCGCAGCGGCAACGTGAACGACGGCAAGGTCCACGGCGCGCAGTGGGTGAGGATTGGCGACGGCTACGCCCTCCGCTTCGACGGGAAGGACGACTACGTGGACTGCGGCAACGGACCAAGCCTGGATATCTCTGGCCCCGTCACTCTCGAAGCATGGATCTATCCGGAATCGCTCCCGCGGCCCGAGGCCGGAATTGCGGGGAAGTTCTTCGGGAGTTATCTCCTGACCCAGACGGAGAGAAGTGTCTGGTGGTACATTACGAACGGGGCGAATCATCTCCACTCCCCGATCAAGATCGGCGCGTGGCAGCACATCGCCGCCACTTTCGACGGGAAGACCATGCGGCTGTATGTGGACGCGAAGCCGGATAGCGTCCGGCAGTCGAAATTCGAAACCGTGAACAAGGGCGGAAACTTCATGATCGGCTGCGTAGCCGGCGACCCGACCGCCACCGATCCCGCCTATCGTGGCACGACCTATTTCAAAGGAATGATCGACGAAGTGCGCGTGTATGCGCGCGTCCTCTCGGAGAAGGAAATCACCAGCCACTACAATGACACGGTACAGCAGCGGGGCAAGGAGCTTCTTGACGCCTCCTGGTTCGGCCGGTTCAGACTCACACCGTTCTTCTACCTCGACGGGAAGGAACTGGTGGTGAAGGTGGATTACCGCGGCCTTCTGCCGCTGCCGGAAGGGGCGCATGTCATCGCGGAACTCGCGCGCGCCGACGGGGCGGCGTCGCTGCAAACCCGCGAGATAGAGACGGGTCCCCGGTCGGAGTACGGCGAGGCGGCCTTTGCACTTTCGGGCCTGACGCCGGGAGACTACGCTGTTCGTGCCATTCTCAAGGTGGGGGCAGACGTCACCACCGCCGAGACGCTGACCTTCCGATTCCCACCTCCGCCGCTTCGGTTGCCTGCGCCCGAGACCGAAGTCGTCGGCCCGCTTCCGGCGCCCTTATCGCCGATGCCCTTTGAGATCGGGATGTGCTCCGGCGGCGGGTTCAGGATTGTCCTGCAGGGGGAGACGTATCCGGTCGAATCGGCGTTCTCCTATCCCTACGGCGGGGAGAATGCCCTGCTCGCCTCGACCGACAATGACGCGCAATGCGAGCCATCGTGGACGGTGACCACGCGGAGAGCGGGCGCGACGGAATATGAAGTGCGGGCGCGCGGCCAATACTACTCCATCGATAGGACGATCAAATTATCCCGCGATCATGTGGCGGTTACCGACAAGATTCAGAACCTGACGGACAACGACCTCGGCATCATCGTTGACAACCACTTCGATACGGGAGAGAAGAAATTTCCCATCTGCATGCTCGGCGGGATCGAGGGCAGGGGAAAGCAGGAGGCGCTTCACAACCCCACCGCATTCGTGGCCCGCAAGGGGCTCGGGCTGGGGATGCTGGCCATGGATGATGTTTATGTCGTACATGGAGCCCTCTACAGCGAAGAGGACGGCCGCACCGGCATTCGGGACGACATGTTCGGGCTGGCTCCGAAGGCGTCCTATACGATGACGTGGGCAATCTATCCGCTCGGGTCGGACGACTACTTTGATTTTATCAACGTCGTGAGGAACGACCTGGGCGTAAACGGAAAGACGGTGGACGGTCCTCTCACCTATGTCAACAGGAAGGAGCCGATCCCTGATAATGTCCTTGAAGGATGGCGGCCGAAGTACATAAGCCTCGGCTGCCTGGCGCGGTGCGCCGACGACCCGGGCATCTCGATCGAAGGGATCGAGTTCATTGACTTCCCAGAGGAGCGGGAACGTGTCAAACTGGTCTTCGGGGAGATACGGCGCAAATACCCTGACGCGTACCCGATGTTCCACGTCGCCCACAGCCTGTATGCCACGAACGCGCCGGAGCGGTACGCCGATTCGCGTGTCATCACCAAGGAGGGCAAGCAGGCCGTCTGGCCGGCGGGCCGGTCGTACCTCGAAGAGTATTTCAGCAAGGAACACCTTGATCACGGCTGGAACTGGTACATCTTCTATCCAACGCTGGATAACAGCTTCGGCAAGGCCATGCTGAAAGCCGTTGACGTCATGGTGGACGAGATGGGAAGTGCCGGAGTGTTTGCCGACGGCCTGATGCTCGCTTACGGGAGCCGCTTCACGTACGACCGATGGGACGGTCACACAGTGGAGATCGATCCCAAGAGCAAGACCCTGCAGCAGAAGTTCGCTTCGGTCCATCTCCTCAGCCAGGACGCTATTCTGGAATACTGCCGGAAGATCACGTCCAAGGGCGGCGCCGTCATTGTGGACAGCGGCCCCGGCACGCTTACATTCGCCCGCACCGCGCACTGCGCCGCTTACGCACTGGAAACAGGCGTGGTGAACTCGGGCATGTGGCTGCACCTATCGCCTTCTCCGACGGCCCTTCCCTGGCCTGCATGGCATCCCAAGGAGAGGATTTATCAGAATATCCTGCAAAAACTGCGGTTGGGCCTGCTCTGGTACGATTATTACTGCCGCGTCGGCGGATCGAGCATTTTCTCCAGATTCTACCCTATCACCGTCGAGGAGATTCATTCCGGGCTCGTGAAGGGAAGGGAAAGATTGGTCACCTGCTTGCCCGGCGTGTACGGCTGGCCGGGAGACAGAGACCTCCACTTCGTTGAATTGTCGGACGCGAGAGGGGTTCTTGTCCCTCACCGTTTTCTGACGACCGCGGACGCCTCCGGTGTGCGTACCCAGTTGACGTTGGGCAATGACGAGATTGCTGTGCTGAGGAAGATTCCTGTGACAGTCGAATCCGAAGCCCCGGTCAACATGATCGTGCAGCAGTACGACGGCACAGGAATCCGGCTCGTCCTTCACGCGCATGGCGGCATTCGTATCGTCGTCCGTGACGGCGACTTCGGCGTCCAGCCGGGCGTCACGTATCATGTCCACGGCGACACGCCCCAGAGCGCAGTCGCAGACGCGACCAGGATTGTTTCGTTTCGTATTCCCCTGAACGGACAGGTCTCTCTCGAAATTCAGGCGGCGGGAAGACCGTGACCCGCCGCCAGGAGTGTGCAGACACACGATAGCGTGGCGGGGTTCGAAGATTCTCCATGAAAGACCTTGGCGTTCTTGTGCCACTCGTGACTCCGTGCAAGCCCGATGGACAGGTGGACACCGACGGCTTGAAGTCCCTGTGCAGGCACCTCGCCCATGCCGGTTGCCACAGCTTCTTCGTGGGCGGGAGCACAGGACGTGGGCCGTGGTTCTCACGGCCCGAGCGCAAACGCATCTGCCGCGCGGTCGTCCAGGCCAGGTCCCCGGGCGTGACCGTCTGTGCCGGATGCATGGCCCTCGGTCTCCCGGACATGCTGGAGAACGCACGGGCCATGGCCGACGCCGGTGCGGACCTCGCTGTGTTGACCGCCCCGGGCTACTTCCAGTACAGCCCGGACGAGATTGAGGCCATCTTCCTGAAATTCGCGGATGCCAGTCCTCTACCGCTCATCGTCTACGACATCCCCGCCTTTGCAGGGGCCCGGCTGGACGCGCAGATGGTCTGCCGTCTCGCTGCGCATCCGAAGGTCGTCGGGTTCAAGGATTCGAGCGGCGACATGTCCTCCTTCCGGCGCCTGGCCGACGCGCTGGGTGCGAGGGACGCGTTCTACCTTCTCCAGGGGAAGGAGCATCTGCTCGTGGAATCGCTCTCGTGCGGAGCGTCCGGATTCGTGGTAAGTCTCGTCCACATGGCCCCACATCTCTTTGTGGATCTGTTCCGCGCGGCCCGCGCCGGTTCCGTGGAGCAGGCGCGTTGCCTTCAAGCGCGCATCACGGTGCTCTATCAGTGGGTCTGTTCCTGCCTCGAGAGGCGAGCGGGCACTTCCACGCTCTTTCATATACTCAACGTCGCCGTTCGCGAACAAGGCCTGTGCGACAACATTCTCCTCGATCACGAGGGAGCCACGCCCGACTGGCTTCGTCGGGAGACCATCGACGTCTTGCAGAGCGTTCGCACGGGGTCAGAATGCGCGGGGCCGACGCCGCAAGGGACCTTTGCTGCGCCATGCCACGGGGCCCGGGGCCATGGGTGAAACCCGGTCAGCGGGAGTGAATCGTGATCGAGAAATTCATCGTCAGCCGGGATGACAGGATCTATCAAGCGTTTCCGGACGTGGCGCTTGCCCCGTCCGGCAAACTCGTCTGCGTGTTCAGCGAATGTACCCACCATGCCAATCGAACGTACACTCGCATCGCGCTGTGCACGTCCGAGGATCGCGGCCGCACATGGTCGCCGAGACGCCCGCTATGCGAACCGCTCCATCGAGTGGATCCGGAGAAAGACCCCTGGTGGAACTGCCCTCGCATCAGCACGCTGTCGGACGGCCGTCTCGTAGCGGTGGTGGACCAGGTTCGCGCTCATGGCAGAATCAGGGAGGAAGGGATCGTCCTCCTGTGGTTCAGCACCGACGAAGGCGATACTTGGGATGGCCCGCATGAAACGCCGATCACAGGTATAGTTCCCGATAGACTGATCGAACTGAAGCACGGACCTCATGCCGGACGGTGGATTATCAACGCGCATCACACAACGCCCCAGCCCGAACAGCACGTGCAGCGTTTCCATGTATGGGCCTGGTTCTCCGACGACCAGGGCGGGTCATGGTCGGGGCCGCACGTGATCTCGGACGCGCCCGACCTGATGTTGTGCGAGGGCAGCATTGTGGAACTGCCTGGCGGCGAACTGGTCTGTTTCATGCGCGAGAACTCCCAGCGCGGCCTCGATGCGTTCAAGTGCATCAGCCGCGACGGCGGCGCGAGATGGGCGGGCCCGTACGCGATGCCCATTCCCGCCTGCCATCGCCCTGTCGCGGGAATGCTGCTCGACGGCGCCGTTCTGATTACTCATCGCTACATGCAGAGCGGAGACCGCTGGTTGGGATGGGGGACGCAGAACTTCTTCGGGGCGTTGACGGATGTTGAATCGTGCCTCGCCACGGAACGAAACGGCGCCCACACGCGCATCTTTCCGATTGATTACGATCGCAGTTCTCGATCGGACACAGGATACTCAGGGTGGGTTCAATTCCCCGACGGCGAGATATACGTGGTCAATTATATCGTTGACGACGCACCCAGGGCGCACATTCGCGGGTACGCCTTCCGCGAGAGCGATGTGGTGCTGCCGGAACTGCTTTCGCCAGGAATGCAGCCATGATGGATCCCCGCGGTCGGATCGGTTGCTGCTTTGCAAGTCGGAGGTCGACCGACGATATCCCGTGGTCTCATTCATGTCTGTGGAAGCACATCGGTGATGTTGCTGTCTATATGGTTTTTCAGGCGAGGAGATGATGTTGCCGTTCCATCAACCCATCTAACTGAAGCGGAACCGTCATTCGGCGAGTCGCAGGTTCGAATCCTGCCACCGCTACCAACCCGACATCCGCGAGGACGTATTCTCCAGTTTCTTCGTCTGTGCAGTCTGGTACAGTGCTAACTTGACAGGGCGATGTGGGCGTTCTTGGCCGCGACGCTGGCATGGTTCAGGCCATGCGCGGTCGCGCGGGTGCCCGGTCAATCGAATCTCGCGCTGGACGAAAAGCGTGCAAAATCACGCCAGGCACACCTGCCAGGCGATACGAGATGGCCTGCTTGTACCGGCAATGATACCCCTATCGTGTTCGTGGAATCAGCCGGGCGGGACGTAGTTCCTCGCGCCTCCATGCCTCTGCCAGCCGATGTAAACCATGACCATGGGAAATAGCGACGCAGCGACGAACCCTCCGTACCAGACCAGGACGTATCGGTAGTTTCCGACCCAGTCCATGAACATGCCAGCAGCACCTGCCCCCAGGACTCTCGCCAGAGATCCGACAATCCCGTTGGCTGCGCTGAATTGACCATACCGCTCTCTCGGGAGGAGAACCGGGCCGATCGCGGTCAGCGCGATGCTGAAGAACGTGCCAGCCGTCATCTGGAGCAACGTGAACACCAGCATCGTCTGCCTGTCCTGTATGAGAAAGAAACAGAGTGCCACGGTGGCGACCAGGCCGAGCGCGCCGACGAGGTACCCTCGGACGGGATGGATGCGGTCCACCAGGTATCCGCACGGGATCGCCCAGACGACCTGTGCCGCATTGCACCATGCGAGCACCTTGCCGATTTCATCGAGCGAGAGGCGGAGGGTGTCGCGGTAGAAGAAGACCCAGAAGGGGCCGCCGCATCCCGCGATGGTGAACAGCGCCATACCCGCGAAGAACCAGAGATAATAATGTGACCGGAAACATTCGTTGAGGTACGTCCTGAACATTCCCAGGACGCCTGGCCCGCGGCTCTCGACCGCTGGGGGAGGATATGTTCCCTCTTTCACTCGCCAGGACATCAGCATGAACACGACAAAGTACAGTATTCCGAGCCAGACGTATATCGCTGTCATGTGCGTGCTGGCGAGGCCGAAGATCCAGTAACTCCAGGTGAAACTTGCGCCCGCGCCCGCGACGCGGAACAGCGAGACGAAGCGTCCCATGACGTGTTTTGGCACGACATCCGCGAAGAGATAACTGTACGTGGATGAGACGACGATGTTGAAGAACTGGAAACCAATGACGAAGAGAGTCACGACGACGAGTATCACCGATACCCCGGATAGACCGAAGGAGTCGAACTGGTGCGCCAGCCGGTTGTGCAGGAATCTCGCGATCGGGAGGGAGAAGCCGATGAGGATGAGAAACATGGTGACGAATGGAGTGGCAAACACCAGGAATGGTATCCGGCGTCCCCATTTGCTGCGATACCTGTCGCTCTTGTAACTGACGATCGGGTTTATGAAGATACTCATGATGGACGGGATGGTGCCGATGATTATCCCGATCCAGACGTTGGGTACGCCGGCATCCTTCAGGGCCAGCGGCAGAAGGGTCGGCTCGACCTTCTCCATCAGGACGAAACAGAAGTCGCCCCACAGCAACCAGAAGAACAGGGCGACAAGTCCCATCCTGGTATATGTGCGGGCATCAGGACTGTAGGTCGCGCCGGGGTCCTCGCTGGTTCCCGTCATGCTGCGGTTCGTTCCCTTCTCGATGGGACTGTTTCTCCTGGCCGGCATCAGCATGCCCGGTCAGCGAGCCGCTGGCGGGCTGCGTCGCCACCTCGAGGCGAGATGCGACGACAGGCGCAGGCTACGGGCGCCCGGGCCCTGGACCGCCGCCCCGGATGGGTTTTTTACACTTCGGGCATATCTGCTTGGCGGCCCACGTGCCGATTTCCTCCAGATTATGTCTCGCCAGCATGTCCTCCGGGACCGGTGGCATCGGCACCTTCTCACCGCAGTTGGCACACCTCACGCAGCGTGTGAGCGTATATGTGCCCGTCTTCGGGTTCTTGTAGTAACCGTTTTGCTTCGGGAGTTTCAGCCGCTCGCCGTCCGTCATGGTCACGACCTCGAACGAGTCCTTGTCTATGAGTTCCACGGGTTGCCGCATGGACCAGTCTGGCCGCGTGGGGCGTTCCATCCTGAGCGCCGACTTGACAGCAAAAAAGATGGCGATGGCTATGGCTACCATCAGCGCGACTAGGAGGATGATCTTCTTGACGGCGTGCATCTCTTGACTCCTGATCCTTGCAACGCCTGCTGGGGGTGAAACCAGTTTTTCCAACCGCCCGGCGACACCGCGCGGCAGGCGGCCTGTCCGCCTGGGTCTCGCGGAAACTAATCCTTTCCGGATGCTCTGACAAAGGTGAGACGAAAGGCATCGAGCCTGGGTGTGCGAGACGGCTCGTGCGTCTCGAGACAGAACTCGATGCGGACCGGCTCTTGCACGCGCAACTGCTGACCGTCTTTCACGTTCTCGAGGATAATGCGACCGTGCGCATCGAGGATGTTGACGGTGATCCGGGTCTGTTCCGGTTGCACGGCCTCGTAGGTCAGACGATCGAAGCGGGACTCGGAATTCGGAAGAGTGAGCAGTTCGGTCACGTATCTGCCCGAGGGACGGTACAGGCCATCGCGGTTTTTCGCGAGAACGAGGTTGTCGGCGAGGTTTGTGACCCCATCCTTGATCCCGCGAAAGATGAAATAGTCTTCCTCGTATGCCCACGTGACGACGTTGTTTCTCCGGTAACTGCGCCTTGAGGTGAAGTGCTCACTGTTGGGGCCGCGGCCGAGCGTCTTGACCACGTCGATCCCGCCTTTTCCGGCGAGGACGAGTTCCATGTAGCCGTCGCCGTCCACGTCGCAATAGAATGGCGCCCCGCCGCCGCAGGTGACGGCTCCAACGGTCAAACGGTCGAGCACTCGACCGTTCGAATCGAGCACATAAATCGTTGCAGGTTCGTCCTTGTACCAGCCCCCATCGCTCATGGCAAGGATCTCGAGCCGGTCGTCGCCGTTCACGTCACACAGTATGGGGCTCATGTTCGAGTGCGCACCGTTGTCGTACGCCGGGTTCAGGTCGGTGCGCCAGCGAATGCTTCCATCTGCGTCGAGGCAGAAGACCTCGCTTCCGAACGTCATGCCCACGATGGAGATCCTGCCGTCGTGTTCGAGATCGGCAGCCGAGGGCGAATCCTCGCACGCCAGTGGTTCATGTCCGTTCCCGGCCCCTTCCACCTTCCAGAGCAGCGTCCCATCGTCGGCGCGGAACGCCCAGATCGCGCCGTTCCGATCGGTGTGGCCGTAGTCGTCCGTTGCCTTGAGGATTTCGCATTTACCATCGGCGTTGATATCGGCGAGGGTGACCGAGCCGCTCGCGGCGTTCCAGCCGGTCCTGTATGACCAGATGCTCTGCAACGTGGTGGGGTCGAGGCGGTGGAGCGTTCCGTCGCGGCCGGCCACATCGTCGCCGGAGCCGGCGAATAGCGACCATGAACCGGACCTGTCCAGATCCAGTGCCGCAGTCTGACAACCACACTGAACCCAGCCGTCCCTCACGGCCTTCGGCGTCATGGTCGCCAGGTCGAGGGCGATAAGCGAGCGGTTGCGGGTCCCGAAGTAGGCCTCGGGCCTGCCATCGAAGTCCGCGTCTATGACGACGGGCTGATTGCAGAGCGACGAGTCGGGATCGCGGTAGATCGCGACCACCGTCCCGTCGTGGCTCACGACCTGCAGGGTGGCGGGGCTCTGGGTTGTGCACAGGATCTCGAGGTACCCGTCGTCATTGACGTCGTAGGCGCAGGCGTTTTCCACTTCGGCGTCGAGCGAGACGCTGCGTAGGACCGTGCCGTCGGACCCGCGGAGGAACTTCAGGGATTTGTCGGCTCTGACTCCGAGGACGATCACGCGCTCGCCGTTGTTGTCGAGGTCCACGCAGAGTTCCGACTGACAGTACCCGGGGATCGAGAGCCCCCACTGGTATTGAAGGAACCGGCTCCGGGGCACAGGCGGGCACGCGCTCGCGACAGTGGCGTTCGCGGGTTTGGGCTTCGGGGCAGTCACGGGTTTCCACGCTCGGGGGGCGGGTCCCAGATCCAGGTCATCGAACTCGGCCGCGCCATGGTAGGTGGCGAATAGCACCTGGAACGGCCCTTCGGGGAGAGGCGCTTCGTGGACGAACGATTCGTTGATGAAGCAGCGAACCTTGCGTCCCTTGATTTCCATGCGCACCGCGCACCACCCGTCGGCGGGGGCGCCGAGCGGGATATCCTCGTTGATCCACTCGGGACCGTCGCCTGCGGAGAAGCGTGCGATCGCGCTGTTTTCAGTGATTCCGAAGAGGACGCGAGTTCCTGAGGGGATCGAACGGATCCCGAGATAGGCGGCCCCTCCCGAGCGCCGCACTCGCACGCTGATGGCGGCATCGCCCTGTACAGTCTTCATGAGCGTTGCGTACACCGTCACGGGGTCGGTATCAGACTGGCGCAAAACGCCATTTTCGATCTTCCACGTGCCGCCTTCAGCGATCCAGCGGACACTGGAGGGCACGGAGAAGTCCACCCGGGAACAGGCTCGCGGCCGCCATGTCAGGCAGCCTGCAACGGAGCAGACAACCAGGATGAGGCAAGCCATGGAGATTTGCGCGCCCCTGCGCATCGTCTGTGCGCCCTCCGTCGGTGGATAGAAACTCTTATGGGTGTGATCAGGAAAAGCACGGCGCCGGTACTCTGGTGCGGTCGAGTGCACCGGCGCCGTGCATCATCGGGATTGAACTTCCGAGTCCCTTTCACCTCATATCGGCATCGACGCCGTGGGACACATCGAACTGGTGCCATCCGTCCACGCTGCTGTTGCGCACATTGCACCACTCGCCCCACCAGTTGAGCCAGTTGCCATCGGGCAGCGTCCACCATGCGACGCAGGCGGTCTGGGTAGAGACGTACATCTCGGCGATGTAGCGGTTACCCCAGAGACCCGGAGGTGGGCAGTGGCTGCTCCAGTCCGACTCCGGCAACCAGATCGCACGCTGCTGCGGGTCGCCGTACCACTTTGCGCTCCAGTCGCCGAACAGCACGTTGTAGCCGTCCCTGTGAGCGTACCATCCGTCACCAGGCCAGTACGGGTCACCCGGAGGGTCGCTGTAGGCGCAGAAGCCGTCG
>Ga0315298_1006273_pt1 | contig 16299 bp, 18 predicted proteins | sample WHS_1_MG_FD_203077 | JGI IMG/M metagenome (GOLD analysis project Ga0315298, IMG submission 203077) | Extremophilic microbial mat communities from Washburn Hot Springs, YNP, Wyoming, USA - WHS_1_MG | ecosystem: Environmental > Aquatic > Thermal springs > Hot (42-90C) | place: USA: Wyoming...
CGGGGGTGGGGTGAGGTCGGCGAAGGCCGACCAAAGGCCTGCGGCCCAGGAAGGCCGACGCCTCGGGCGAGCCTCGGCGTGGCCCTTCAGTCAGCGCCTGAATGGTTACACCACCGGCTTCTGGAGGGAATGCACGGAAATGACCAACGTTCACATCCGCCGCGCGACCCCCGACGACGCGGAGGCCATCTCCGCCATCTGGGAGGTCATCTGCGCGGAACGGGTCTACACCGCGATCAACCGGCCCTTCAGCCCCGAGCAGGAGCGGGCGTACATCGCTTCTCTCTCCGAACGGGAGGGGGTTTTCGTGGCCGAGGTGGAAGGGCGTATTGTTGGCTTTCAGTCCCTGGACTTGTGGGTCCGCTATACCGATTCCTTTGACCACGTGGGGACTTTGGGGACGTTTGTCCTGCCGGAGTGGCGCGGACGAGGGATCGGCCGTCAACTGGCCCAGCATACGCTGGACTTTGCCCGGGCTCACGGCTACGAGAAACTGGTGGTTTTCGTACGGGCGGGGAATCGGCGCGCACAGGCCTTCTACCGGTCCCTGGGGTTCACCCCCTGCGGCGTCCTGACCCGGCAGGTCCGGATAGACGGCCAGTACGAGGACGAGATTTTTATGGAGATGTTCCTGTGACGGTCGGCGCAGGCCGACACGGGGCGCGAATCACCCGAAGAGGACGAATCCAATCGGCGGAACAGGTCCTGTGATCTACGTCGGCTGTTGCGGATTTCCGAAGGGACGGGCGGCCTGCTTCCAGCACTTCCCGCTGGTGGAGGTCCAGCAGACCTTCTACAAACCGCCGCGCCCGGAGACGGCCCGACGGTGGCGGGAAGAGGCCCCGCCGGATTTCATCTTCACGCTGAAGGCCTGGCAACTCGTCACCCACCCGCCCACCAGTCCCACATACCGTCGGTCCGGCCTCTCCATCCCTCCGGACCGGCGGGACCGCTACGGCGGATTCCGGACCACCCCGGAGGTGCTGGCGGCCTGGGAGCGGACCCGGGAGGTGGCGCAGGCGTTAGGGGCCCCGATTGTCGTCTTTCAGTGCCCGGCCACCTTCACCCCGACGCCGGAGAACATCGCCGCGCTGCGGCAGTTCTTCACGACGGTGGACCGGGACGGGATGCGCTTCGCCTGGGAGCCGCGCGGCCCCTGGGAAGATGAAACGGTCGCGGCGCTGTGCCGCGACCTGGACCTGATCCACTGCGTGGACCCCTTCGTCCGCAGGCCCGTCACCACCGGGGTAGCCTACTTCCGGCTGCACGGCATCGGCGGATACCGCTACCGTTTCACCGACGCCGACCTGCAGCAGGTCCTGGAGTGGTGTCGCCCCTTTGAGACGGCCTACGTCCTCTTCAACAACGTCTCTATGTGGGAGGACGGACTGCGGCTGAAAGAAATGGCTCTGTAGGACAACTGCTCGCAGTTGTCCTACACATTATGGTGGGCCTCAAAACCCACACGTCGGGGGGCCGGCCGCGGGGAAGGTGACCGTGAAGGTAGTCCCTTTCCCGACCTGGCTCTCCACCTCAATTCGCCCCCGGTAGCGCTCCACCAGTTCCTTCACGATAGTCAGCCCCAGGCCGGTGCCGACCGCGTTGACCGCGCGGGCGTTGGGGGCCCGGTAGAACTCCTCAAAGAGGTGCGGCATGGCCTCCGGCGGGATGCCGATACCGGTATCGGCGACCCGCACCCAGACCTGGTCCCCGTCCCGCCCCATCGTGACGGTCACCGTCCCGCCCGGCGGGGTGTACTTGATCCCGTTCTCTATCAGGTTGACGAAAATGCGGTCCAGCCCCTCCTCCGTCCCCCAAACTGCCAGTTCCTCGCTGTACGGGCGGGCGACCAGATTCACCCCTTTCTCCTCAGCCCGGGGCATCAGCAGAAGGACGGCCCGCCCCACGGAACTGTTGAGGGCGACCGCGCACTCCTCTTCGGCCAGTTCCGGCGCCTGGCTGGCCGCCAGGTCCAGCAGGTCGTTGACCAGACGCTCCAGGAAATCCAGCCGCGCCGAAATGCGGGCAAAGAGGTCCTTCTGCTGGTCGGTGAGGGGGCCGGCGTAGCCCCGGACCACGTTGCGCACCAGGGACTGGGCGACCGCAATGGGGGACCGGAGTTCATGAGTGGCGACGTGGATGAAGCGGGATTTGGCCGCCTCTATCCGCTCCAGTTCGGCCACCCCCTGGGCCGCCTGAAGCGCGGCCGCGCCCACGGCAGCCAGGGCCAGCAACCGCTCCGCGTCGGCGGGAGAGAAGGGGGGAGACGCCTGCCGGTAGACCCGCAGGACGCCCAGAGGGTGCGCGGCGACCGTCAGGGGCACACAGAGGAGAAACGAAAAACCGGTCGGGAAGGGAACGTCCGGGCGGTCCGCCGCGCTGGCCCATACGGGACGACCCGAAAGGGCCTCCCGGTCCAGCGGAATTTCCCCCGGGGGAAAATCATCCGGCAGCCCCCTCCGGGCCGATAGCACCAGGCGGTCCGCTTCCCCCAGTAGCAAAACGGCCGCGGCGTCGGCGACCGAAATGGTCATCGCCGCGGCCGTCAACAGGTCCAGCACATCCTCTTCGGAAACCCTCACTGCGCTCGCCCTCCGGCTCCACGCAGAGCGAACGGAACGGCTGACGCCCGCTCTCCCTCAGGGCTTTTATTGCGATAGCCCTGGAACGTGCCAGGCACTTCTGGAAGTGCCTGGCACGTGGTCTCGTACCCGACGACTACTTCTGCGCCCGCGACTTCTCAATCAACGTGCGGACTTTGCTCAGCAACACCTCCGGGTCTATCGGTTTGTCCACGAAGTCATCCACCGGCAGGTACGCCTCGTCCGGCCCGAAGCGCAGGGATGTGGTGGTGTGGATGGCCGTCAGGATGAGGATGGGAATGTTGCGGTATGGAGCGTACTCGGATTTCGGGTCGGGACTGCGCAGTTGGAGCGAGACCTGGAAGCCGGCCGTGGTCGTCTCCATCATCACATCCAGGATGATCAGGTCGGGGTTGACCTCTTTGACCTTCTGGAGTCCCTCCTGGCCCGAAGAGGCGACGTAGACCTGATAGCCGTTGGCCTCCAGGGGCATCCGCAGCGCGGTGACCATATCGGGGTCGTCTTCAACGATCAGAATTTTGTCGGGCATGGCCTGCTCCTTCTAACTGAAGTTGTGGTATAATATAACGCGGAGGTGCTGAATGAATACCCAGGCTCCAGCACACGTTATACAAACCCGCATCATAACTTTGCTCAACGACCTCCCACCAGAGAGTCTGACTGTCGTTGAGCAATTCGTCCGATTTTTGCGCGATCAAGCCCGGCGGCATCCTTCCGCTGAGCCCGCGCACCCGGTTGTTCCCCTGCCAGCCTCCGTGTTAGGTACCCTGATCGGCCTTGTTCCCCCTCTCGGCGGAGACGCCCTGGCCGATACGGAAGCACTCTACGGGGATTAACGATGATGCTCTGATTGCTCTGGTATGCCGTGAGTTAGGCATATCCCTGATAGCCAGTTTTGATGCCGATTTTGACCATATCCCCTGGCTACGTCGGGTTGCCTCACCTCAAGACGTGGTTTCTTCGTAGTATCGCCCACAGATTCCCTGCACATCCTGGATCACTGCCGCCACCACCTCTGGCAGCGCTCCCTCCACAGCCGGGCTGAGCCCCTCCTGCCAGTCCATCCGTTCCGGCTGGACGCCGTAGATGACGATGTCCGGGAGTGTCTGGCCCAGCGCGCGGGCCAGGGCCAGCGCGTCGGCCAGTCCGGCGGTGTGGCTGGAGAGGGAGACCAGACTCCCGACCAGATGGGCCTCCTCCGGGGTGAAGCGGAGAAACTCCCCGGGCTTCCGCCCCAATTCGGCCGCGTCCACGATGATGGCGTGTTCCCAGCCTTCCAGCAGATGCAACAGGTCCAGTCCCCCCGTCCCGCCGTCCACCGCCGCCACGCCGTCGGGCAACCCCCGGCGGAGGAGTTCCGCCACCACCCGGGGGCCCACCCCATCGTCCCCTCGCAGGGGGTTGCCCAGGCCGAGGATCAGGCAGCGCTGGCGGTGCATCGCGACAGCACCTATCCAATCGCCTTGGCCGGAACTTTCAAGTAGGAGTCCGGCTTCTCCGTCCGTTGCCGAATCGCAAAAAAGCGCCGTTCCACCTCTTTTAAAAGGGCCGCATCGTAATACACCATACCACAATCCAGACAAATCTCCACTGGCATATCCGGGACCAACAAATATTCACCGTCGTGGCTGTAGAGGTACTCTACCCGCCGCTCCTCATATCGGTCACTCCCACAAATGTTACATCTGACCTGACGTTGCATCTTTCCCCCTTCCCCTTGTCCAGGGGTCTGTGAACTTTGGCGGGCGCGGAATATATACCGTGATGATAGCAACTCGGTCCCCTCGCCAGCCACATACGATATGAATAGGAGTTGTACCGGCGAACCCCACTACCAGACAACTTTCACCCCGACTTGTATCGGGATACCGCTCTAAAATTTCCCCATTCAGCAGCGCTTCCTCAATTTGTGCAAACGTCAGCCCCTCCACTTTTCGCTCTACATCAGCGTGAAGGGTATAAACATACTGGTTCGCGCGAACTTTTGACCGAATCTCCTCTATGTTCAAGGCACAACTTCATCCACGGTGGGTGTGAGAAAAGTAAAGTGGTGAGGTTTTGCGGCAGCCAAAGGCCGCCGCAAAACCCGCTCTTCACCGCCTCTGGGCGTTTGCGGCGCGGCTTTGCTGTGCCGCAAACTGCCCCCTACACGAACTCCACCGTCAGGAAGTGGGTGGAGCAGGAGATGCAGGGGTCGTAGGCCCGCACCAGCATCTCCAGGAGCAGCCGCACCTCCTCCTGCGGTCGGTCCATGATCTGCGGGACCAGCGCGCGGATGTCGGCGTTCAGATTGGCCATGTTCTGGTTGGTCGGGATGATGCAGTTGGCCTCCACGCAGATGCCCCGCTCATCGTAAACGTAGTGGTGGAAGAGGATGCCGCGCGGGACCTCGCAGGAACCGACCCCCTCCCCGGCCCGCACTGTCACCGGCGTCGGCTTCTCCTCCCGCACCCCACGGGTCAGCAACTCGTCTATGATGCGGATGGAGTCCTCCACGCAGTGGACCATCTCCACGACCTGCGCGGCGGTGTTCAGGAACGGGTTGGTGACGATGGGCTTCATCCCGAATTTCGCCGCCGCCTCTTTGGCCCGCGGGTGGAGTTGCTCATAGTTGTTGTTGAAACGGGCCAGCGCGCCCACCATGTAGGACTCCCGGTTGTGCTTCGTCCACTTGGCCGTGGAGAAGGGGACACAGTATTCGTTGGTGACCTTCTTGTAGTCCTCAATGGGGTACTGGAAGCCGTCGGAAGTGACGACGACGCCGTCTATGAAGGCGTACTCGTCCTCTTTGCGCAGGCTGACGTACTCCGTCTCCCGTTCAAACTGGGGCCAGGGGAGCGCGGCGAAGAGGTCCACCGTCGCGTCCATATCGGCGCGGGCGGCGACCAGCCGCTCCCGCATCTCCCGCAGTTCCCGCTCCTTCGGGGTGTGGGTGAAGCCGCCGACAACCAGAGCGCAGGGGTGCGTGTGGCGCCCGCTGATCATCGCGCAGAGGTCCCCGGCCAGTTTCTTCAGCCGTAGCGCCCGCTCCACCACCTCCCGGTGCGTCTCCACCAGCGGGATGACGCTGGGAACGCCAAAGAAGTCCGGCGCGACCAGATAGTAGGTGTGCAGGACGTGGCTATCCAGAATCTCGCCGTGGAAGTTCAGTTTGCGCAGGAGCCAGGCCTGTTCCGAGAGTTCCACGCCCAGAGCCTTCTCCGTAGCGCGGGTGCTGGTCGTGGAATGGCCCACGGAGCAGATGCCGCAGATGCGGGATGTGATGTGGTTGATCTCGTGGTAGGGGCGGCCGCGCACAAAGGCCTCAAAGAAGCGGGGCGCCTCCACCACCTCAAAGCGACACTCCTTCACCTCGCCGTTCTTGACGTCCACGACGATGTTGCCGTGGCCTTCCACGCGGGTGACATAGTGAACGTTGACGTTCAAAGTGGTCATCGTACCTTCTCCTCAGAGTGAGTCTTCCTGCGGACGAGCCACCGTTGCCCACTGGCAACCGAACTCATCCCAGGCAAGGATAAAATCGTCTTCCGGTACCGGGATTGGCGCTTCCTGGAAAGATGGGTCGTTCAGATACAGGACTCCCGCCTCTACACCGGAGACCACCACCGCATGAGGGACATCTTCCTCCCAGTATGGCAATTCCCCGGTACGAACAAAGGCAATCACGACGGAACCCCTCTGCACCTCCCGCTCCAGGTCTTCCAGGACGCCATCTTGTTGGTAACGAACGGAAACGCCGTATTTGGAGAGTCGGAGGACATTGCGAGCGGGTGCCCCTGCTCTGGGCACGTATCCGAGCAGTTGGGCCAGTTCCTCCGGGGAAGCCCGGACGCCAAAAAACGCCAGTGCCATCTGGCAACAGGCAATCAGGCACCCGCCAGGGAACGGCTCAACGTGGTGCGGTATTGCCAGCAAGGGCCTTTACCCGAGCAAGGATCTCTTCGGGCGTCCGATCGTTGACCAGGAGTTCCCCACTTCGGGCATCCACGTCCACAAAGCCCACTTCGCCCCAAACGCCCAGAGTGACCTGAACGGGAACGCGCCAGACCGGACGTTCCCCCGCGATGTAGCGGGGCTCACCTCCCATCAGCAGATGTCCCACGTGTCCCACCAGCCAGGCACTGACCCGCCGACGGGCTTCTCGGGCCCCGATGGCGGTTCCGGCTGCCAAGGACTCCACGAATTCCAGGACCATCCGCCGCTCCCGAAGCGGAAGTCCCTCCATCAGGGCAACCACTTGCTGAATGTCCTCCCTTACCATCCCCAGTTCACCATTCAGCCTGCAAGGCAGGCCTGGCGGCCTGCGCTACAGGCATACGCTGAATGTCCTCCCTTACCATCCCCAGTCCACCATTCACCAATTCACCAATCTACCACTCACCAATTTACCAGTCTACCATTCACCGGTTTACCACTTCCCCGTCCCCACTTCCCGATACGCGTTGAACATCGTGAAGTAGTGCATGATGTCGTCCACCGTCAGGCCGGCCTCGTCCAGCACCTCCTCCATCGCGTTCTCGTTGGGGTGGGAGATGATCCCCCGGCAGCCCTCGCAGCCGTCGCCGTAGGTGGGGCAGATGGCCCTGCAGCCGGCCCGCGTCACCGGCCCCATGCAGATGCCGCCCATGTGGAAGATGCAGACGTTGCCCTTCAGTTTGCACTCCACGCAGACGGGGTAATCGGGGACCGGCGGCTTCTTGCCCACCAGCAGGGCCTTCACCACCTCCACGAATTCCTCCCGGTCAATGGGACAGCCGGGGACGACGGCGTCCACTTTGACGACGGCGCTGAGAGGCCGGGCCGCGTAGGTCTCGTACCAGTCGGCGTGCTCGCCGTAGACGTAGCGGCGGACCTCCTCCGGGGGCTGGAGATTCTTCAGCGCGTTGACGCAGCCGGTATCGGCGCAGGCGCCCAGCGCGACCAGAATCTTCGCCTGCTCCCGGATGCGCTTCAGCCGCTCCTCGTCCTTCGGACGGGTGATGGAACCCTCCACAAAGGCGATGTCAAAATCCCACCCGTCCAGAGTGGCGGCCTCACGGAAGTTGACAATCTCCACCGCATCCAGCAGGTCCAGGTGGGTCTGCAGGGAGTCCACCACCGTCAACTGGCACCCTTCGCAACTGGCGAAATCAAAGAACGCCACTTTGGGCTTCCCATTCTGCGACTTGCGACCCGCAACTTGCTCCTTGTGACCTGCAACTTGCTCCTTGCTCATCACAGTGCCTCCGGGATGTTCTTGATCTGGGCGTAGGTGAAGACGGGGCCCTCTTTGCAGCAGTAGAGGTTGTTGATCTGGCAGTGGCCGCACTTGCCCACCCCGCACTTCATCCGCCGCTCCAGGGAGAGGTAAATCTGGGTCTCCGGGATGCCCTTGCCCAGCATTTCCATGAGGACGAAGCGGTACATAATCGGCGGCCCGCAGGTCACGGCGACGGTGTTGCGGGGGTCCACGGTGATTTTCGGGAACAGCGTGGTGATGACGCCGATGTTCCCGGTCCAGGTCTCGTCGCCCCGGTCCACCGTGACGTGGAATTCCACGTCGTCGCGGGCGGCCCACTGCTCCAGTTCGTCCCGGAAGAGGAGTTCCGCCGGGCGCTTGGCGCCGTAGAGGATGATGACGCGGCCGAAGGAGCCCCGTTCGTCCAGGACCTGGTTGATGAGGGAGCGCAGGGGGGCCAGTCCCAGGCCGCCGGGAGCAAAGAGCAAGTCCCGGCCGCGCATCTGCTCAATGGGGAAACCATGGCCGAAGGGGCCGCGGATGCCCACCACGTCGCCGGGCTTCATCCGGTGCAGGGCACCGGTCACATCGCCCATGCGGCGGACGCAGAGTTCAAAGTGGCCGTTGGACCGGCTGGGAGAGGAAGAGACGGAAATGGGGGCCTCGCCCACGCCGGGGATGGAGAGCATCACGAACTGGCCCGGCTGATGGCCGAGACTCCCCCCGTCCGGGAACTCCACCACGAACAGTTTCTCCAGTTCCGTCATCGGACGGACGTCGGCCAGGCGGGCCATTCTGGGGGCATAAATGGAATCCGTCATCGGGCTACCTCCTGTGCTGAGAGGCGTGGATGGCGTTGAAGGTGTCCACGATATTGATGTGGGTCAGGCAGGCGCGGATGCAACGGCCGCAGCCCACGCAGCCCAGTTTGCCGAAGCGCTCGTAGAGCCACTTCCCCTTGCGGAACATGCGGTGGCGCTGACGGGCCGCGCGCGCCTCCCGGAAGTTCTCCCCGCTGGCGACCCGGGCGAACTCGTCCAACTGACAGGAGTCCCACCGGCGCAGGCGGACCGCTTCCTTCAGGCTCAGGTCGGGGGAGTCAATGACGTTGAAGCAGTAGCAGGTGGGGCAGACGTTGGTGCAGGAGCCGCAGGAGAGACAGCGGTCGCCCAGTTCGGCCCAGATGGGGTGGTCGTAGGCCGTCGCCAGCAGCGAGGGGAGTTCGGCGGCATCAAAGTTCAGCCGGTGCTGGAAGCGGGGCCACTTGGCGCTCATCACCTCGTTGAGCCGCCGGACGTCAGCATCGGCGGCGGGGCGGGCCTGGGCGTACTTCGCCAGCAGGGCCTCCCCGGCCTCCGTGCCCACGTGGACCGTGTAGGCGTCGCCGATGTCGGTCAGGTGCAGGTCGTAGCCCTCGTCCGCCGTCCAGGTGCCCATGCTCTTGCAGAAGGAGTGCTCGTCGCAGGGTTGCAGGCACTCTATGCTGATGATGAGCGTCTGCTTGCGGCGCTCCAGGTAATGGGCGTCGGGGAAGTCGGCGGAGAAGGCCCGGTCCAGGAGTTCCAGGGCATGCAGGTCGCAGGTGTGCATACCGAAGATGACCGTCGGCTCTACTTCCAGGACCGGCTCCACGCTGAACCCGCCGTCCAGATGGAAGACGGCAATCCGTTCCTGGGGTGGCTGCAGGGCCACTTTGGGGGAGAGAATGGAGATGTTGTAGTCCAGGCGCATCTCGGCGGGGTCGTAGAGGGGCTCAAAGGCGAACTGCGGCCCCTTTGCCTTCGGCCCCCAGACACGGTAATCCGCCATTAGCGCGCGGACCATGTCCGGAACCTGTTCTTTGGGTAAGACGCGGAGACGCATGCAGATACCTCCTTGAACGTATTTACCTACCACAAAGTGCACAAAGTATTCACAAAGGACACAAAGGGATAAAAAAACATCCTTTGTGCCCTTTGTGTGGCCTTCGTATCCTTCGTGGTTTTTATGGAATGGTTCTCTGGCAGACAGTTACTTTCTAACAGAGTAGGCTCACTTCTTTTCGCGCGACAAAAACCAGACTGCATCCCGGCAGAGCCAGCGGGATGTGCTCTTCGGCGCGGGCCAGGGCCCGAAAGAGCCCCAGGATGGCCGGGGGGACATCCCGTTGATGAAGCCAGGGGGCTGGGGATCAGGTTGGTCAGCGAGTGAACCGTCCAGTTTTTCAACACCCTCAACCCCAACCGCCGCAACTCCCGCTGAAGACCCCGGCGGGTAAAGAGGGTCAACTGCAGGACGGCGTCTTCAAACGGGTAATCCACAGTTACCGGCGCGGAGGACGGGGGCCGAACCAGCGCCAGGGCCCGTTTCCAGGGCATCCCGTACCGGCGCCCTCCCGCCATCGCGTCCGCCAGAGTCCAGATCAGGTCCCCGTTCCAGCGCCCCTCCGTCTCCAGGAACACCGTGCCCCCGGGCTTCAGCACCCGCGCCATCTCCCCCAGGACCCGGGAGTATTCCGGAACCAAACTGAGAATGCTCCCGCAGCAGTTGATGTGGTCAAAGGACTCGTCCCGGAACGGGAGAGAACGGGCATCCGCCACCGTAAAGGCCGGGGGAACGGGCACCCCCGGCCCCGTGCCGTTCAGGGTCTCCTGAATCCAGCGGTTGTACGAACGGACAAAGGGGAACGGCGCCGGGATAGTGAGAAGAGCCGCTCGCTCCCGGGGGAACTGGGCCACTTTTTCCTGCGCGAACCGGATCATCTGGGGGGAAAGGTCTATTCCCGTCACCCGGGCCCCGAAGGCAGCGTACAGGAAAGACTGGAACCCGGTGCCGCACCCCACATCCAGAACGGTCGGCGGTGCGTACGGTCGGATGATGTTGTGAACGATCAGCGTATGCAGGCGGGTAAAGAGCCACGCGTACCAGGGGAACTCCCGGATTTCGTCGTACTCCCCCGCCAGCCCATCAAAGACGACCCCCGCTCTGGCCGATGGTGGCTCAGCGCTTTCCTCCATGTCTTCCCCCCTGAGAGCGCCGATATTCTACCATGTCCGGCTGAACGGTCAAGTACCTGATGCCAGGGGAAAACCGATGACATCCGTCTGTATCACCGACGGCCCGTCTCCCGGGCCGGGGTTCGGGTCGCCTCCAGTGCCACCCAGTCGTCCATCTGTCTCCGCCCGATGACCGTCAGGCCGGCCCGCTCAAACGCATCCCGGACTTCCTCCTCCTGTCCGACTAACAGGCCAGCCGCGACGAGGCGCCCTTCCGGCGCCAGACGCCGGGCCAGGCCCCCCTCCGCCATCTCCACCAGCACCCCGGCCAGGATGTTGACCGCCACCACGTCAAACCTTCCGACAGCCTGGGCCAGCGACCCCCGGGCCACGCGCACCCGGTCGGCGACGCCGTTGCGGTGGACGTTCTCCCGGGCCACCGTGACCGCCTGGGGGTCCGTATCCAGAGCCAGCACCCGCCCGGCCCCCAGTTTGGCCGCCGCGATGGCCAGAATCCCCGAACCCGTCCCCAGGTCCAGCACCCGCGCGCCGGGATGCACGGTGTCCTCCAACGCCAGAAGGCACATCTGTGTGGTCGGATGGGTGCCGGTGCCGAAGGCCATTCCCGGGTCCAGTTCTACCACGACCTCCTCCCCCGAGGGAGTGTATGGCAGCCAGGACGGACGGATGACCAGGCGCCGGCCCACGTGCAGGACGGTCAGGTGTTGTTTCCAGGCCTCCGCCCAGTCCGTCTCGGCGACGAGGCGGAAGACCGGAGCGGGCAGGGGGAGAATCTGGCCCAGGTGCCAGAGGGCCTCCTCCACCCGACGGCGGGTCTGGGGGAGTTCCGCGTCGGCCGGAAGATAGGCGCGGACGGTGATGATGCCGGTCCCGAAGCCCTCCGGTCCGGCCTCCAGCGCCACACCCCGGGGCGCGAAGCGGCTCAGCACCTCCGCCACCGCCTCCGCCCCCTCCCCCGTCGTCTCCACACTGACTTCCAGCCAGTCCATTTCACTAAGGACGACAGACGATAGACCACAGACCACAGACCACGGACGACAGACCACAGACCACAGACCACGGACGACGGACGGTGGTCCGTGGTCAGTGGTCCGTGGTCAGTGGTCATCGGTCACAGAAAAGACCTCCTTTCCGAAACGGGAGGCCCGGTAGGTGAAATAGGTACGAGGGCTGAAATATTCGGATAGGGGGTAAACCAGAGGCGTAATCCCCTCCCCCGTCTCTACTGCTACCTCAAAGGCGGCTTCGGCGCAGGCCTCCCGCAGAGATTCCCGACCGTTGAAAGAGAAAACCAGCACATCCACGTCACTTTCTGGACGGGACTCTTCCTTAGCCACGCTACCAAAGAGGACAATCTTGGCCACCTGCGCTCCGCAGGGGCCAGATAGTAACTTCTGGGTGAAGCGGTTCAGCGCCTCCCACTTCCGCCGGATATGCGCGTCCATATTCCTCCACTCACTGTCAGGACTTTTCCCCCAGCGCCTGGTGGGCGTCCTGGTATCCCAGGTCAATCAGTTCCCGGCTGGTGCGGGGGTCGTAGCGGAGAATCTGCAAGAGGCCAATCTCCCGGCTGGGGACAATCACCCGACACCGGATGTAGCGATGCTTCTCGTCCATTTGCTGGGCCACCAGTTGGTTGATCCGCTCCAGTTGCTTGATGTCATTTTCAAACGTCGCGCTGAGGGCCAGGTCCAGCATCACCGCGAACGCCTGCCAGGGCCAGCGGGGCGGGGGAATGTACCGCTCCCCCACCGGGGAGAGCAGGACCACGTAGACCTCGTCAGCCCCGGCGTCAATGGCTACCGACAGCGGCGTGTTGGCCATCACCGCTCCGTCCCAGTAGTGATAGTCCCCAATGCGGGTCCAGGGGTAGACCAGCGGGATGGAACAACTGGCCAGGACATGGGCGGGCGTAATCTCTACCTCCCGGTTATCAAAGATGCGCAGGTCACCCTTTTCCACTTCCGTCGCGGTGATGAGCAGCCGCTTCTCGGTCCGGGCCAGGGCGTCAAAATCTATGAACCGGTGGAGCGTACGGGCCCAGGGGGAGGTGTCGTAGATGGACCGCCAGGGGCGCAACCGCCAGAAGCGCTGGATGTCCCGGGTCCGGGTGGAGAGCCAGGCCGTCTCCAGGTCCCGCGCCGTCTTCCCCGAGGCGATGGCCGCCGCGTTGATGGCGCCGATAGAGGTGCCGACCAGGATGTCGGGAATCAACCCGGCTTCCTCCATGTACTTGTAGACGCCGCATTCGTAGGCGCCCCGCCCGCCCCCACCCGAGAACACCAGGGCCCGGACGGGTTTCTCCTTCGCTCCCCAGAGCCATCGTTGTTCGGTGTCCATGTCCCCCCTCCAACGGTGGAGCACTCAGAACGGGTTTTTATGACAGCGGCCTGCGGCCGCCATCCCCTTCCCTCTGTGAGAATCAGCGCCTTCGGGGAAGCAGCGCCGGATAGGCCGTCACCAGACGGTAGGCCTCTTCCAGGTCCTGTCGGGTGAGCAGGCCCAGGAACGTGCCCGCATCCACCACCGGTACCACCTCGGCCCCCCATTCGCTCATCTGCTGCTGGATGTCAAAAAGGTCGTCTTCCGGGCTGGCAATCGGGAAGTCCCGCTGCATCACTGCATGGATGGGGACCTGGGGGCCGTATTCTCTCAATCCCCGCAGCACACCCGTGCGGGTCAGCATCCCCACCAGCCGGCCTTCCTCACAGACGGGAAAGTCGGACTGGAAGCCCTCCAGCATCAGGTCCACGGCACGGCTGAGCGGGTCTTCCGGGTGAACCGCCTGGGGAGAATGAGAGTAGGCCTGACGGACCCGCAGCCCGGCCAGCGCCGTTTTGAGTTGGACCAGGCGCCCCTCCTGGGTGGCGCCAGCATAAACGAAGAGAGCCACCATGATGAGAAAGACATCCCGGCCCAAGAGCCCCAGCAATCCCAGCATCCACGCCAGCCCCTGCCCCACGCGCACAGCCAGAGCGGTGGCGCGGCCGTAGGGCATCACCGTCGCCAGGACCGCCCGCAACACCCGTCCGCCGTCCATCGGGAAGGCCGGGAGGAGGTTGAACCCCGCCAGAAACAGGTTGGTCATCGCCAGATAGGGGAGCAGATAAGACCAGGAGAGCGTTCCGCCGGACGAAAGGGCGCGCAGGAAGTCCGTCCATATCCGCAGGGGAAAGAGCAGGAGCGTGAGGAAGGCCAGTCCCACCCCGATGACGCCGCTGGTCACCGGCCCGGCCAGCGCCATCAGCAACTCCTGATAGGGACGGTCCGGGATACGTTCCATCTGGGCCACCCCGCCCAGGGGGAGCAGAGTGATTTCGTTGACGCGCCCGCCGAACTGAATGGCGAACAGACTGTGGGCCAGTTCGTGGAGGACCACGCAGATGAAGAGAAGCAGGGTCACCGCCACCCCGAATAGTGCCCCCTGCCACATGTTGCTCTGTCCACGCCCGAATTGGACAGCCGCCCACAGGAGAATCAGGGGAAAGGTGATGTGAATCCGGATGGGAATGCCCTTAATGGTCACAAGTTTCAAAGAACCCATGATGAGTCCTTTCGGTCAGCGTTCCAGGCACCAGCGGCCAGCCCGGAAGATGTTTGTCGGTATAACTATAGCATACTCCGGGCCGGGTGTCAAAAGGGAACGAGAGACTCAGCGAATCTCTGATTCGCTGAGTCTCTCATTTTTGAATCCGGTCCCCCAGGATGTTCGCCGCCAGGACGGTGAAGGTCAGGGCAATGCCCGGAGAGATGGCCGCCCAGGGGGCATCCCGGAGGTAGGCTCGCCCTTCGGCCAGCATGGCTCCCCACTCCGGGGTCCCCGGCGGGACGCCCAGGCCCAGGAAGTTCAGCGCCGCACCGTTGAGCAGCACCCAACCCAACTGGGTGGCCGCGAAGGCCACCAGCGCCGGGGCCGCGTTGGGCAGAATGTGGCGAATGATAATCCGCCAGGGGCCTGCCCCGACCGCCCGGGCGGCGTCAATATAGGGCTGCGCCTGAATCTCCCGCGCGGTCGCGCGGGCCACCCGGGCATAGGGCGCGGCCGCCGCCAGTCCCACCGCGATGGCGACCGACGAAAGCCCCGGCCCCAGAACAGCGACCACCGCCATCGCCAGCAAGAGACCGGGGAACGCCAGCCATGCATCCACCAGCCGCATCAGCATCACATCCCGCAGCCCGCCGGTTCCACCTGCCGCCAGACCCAGCGGGAGGCCCAACCCCACAGCCAGAGCCAGGGCTTCAGCCCCCATCCACAACGTCCAGCGGCCCCCCCAGAGGAGCCGCGCCAGCACGTCCCGCCCCAGGAAATCCGTCCCCAACCACTCGCCGGGGCCTGGGGGGAGCAGCGCGCGCGAGGGTTCGGTCGCCAGGGGACCGGCGGGTGCCAGATACGGGGCCAGCGCCGCCCCCAGTGCGATGACCGCCAGCCACAGCAGCGAGAACAGCGCCAGCGGCTGACGCCACAGGGGTCGGCGGGGGGAGACGGCCTGCAACTGGGGAATCGCCAGAGCGCACAGCGCGCGCTCCAGCACATTCTGACCGGGACAACGGGGGACTCTCGCCATCCGTTTTCTCCCCTGTTCGTAGTGAGGCACGAAGCGTAGCAAGTGCCGTTGCGTCCGACGCCACTCCGCTTCGCCTCGGCGTGAGCGCCTTCGGCGCGTGGCGCTCCATGGCGGACTACGAACTTACCCCCTCCCCCCGCAGCCGGGGGTCCAGCCAGACCTGGAGGAAATCAGCCAGCAGGCTGGTCAGCAGATAGGCCACAGCACCGACCAGCACCACGCCCCGCACCACCGGGAGGTCCCGCCAGAGGATGGCCTGGACCGCCAGCCGTCCCAGCCCCTGCCGGGCAAAGACCGATTCGGTCACCACGGCGCCGCTCAGGAGGAAACCCAACTGCAGGGCCACCACGGTCACGGCGGGCCCGACCGCCGGACGCAGGACGTGGAGCAGCAAGATGCGCCGGAGGGGAAGCCCCCGGGCCAGTGCGGCCATCACGAAGGGCATCCGGAGCACCCCCACCACCTGTGCCCGCACCAGCCGGGCCACCGAACCGGAAAGGGCGAAGCCCAGCGTAGCCGCTGGAAGGACCAGATGGCGGAGGTCGCCGCCACCGGCAGAGGGGAACCATCCCAGATAGAGAGAGAAGAGGAGAATCGCGAGCAGGCCGGACCAGAAAACAGGGGTAGAGAGGCCCAGGACCGCCAGCCCGGTTGCCAGAGTGTCCACCCATGTCTCCCGATACAGGGCCGCCAGAAGCCCCAGGACAATGCCCAGAACGGCCCCCAGAATCGCCGCGGCGACGGCCAGTTCGGCCGTCGCCGGGAGTTGCTCCAGAATCATGCGCCCGACAGAGCGGCCATGGAGCCATGAAACACCCAGGTCGCCCCGGGCCAGGTCGGCCAGGTAGCGGGCGTACTGGACAGGCATCGGGTCATCCAGGCCCAGTTGGGCCCGCCGACGGGCCACCTCCTCGGGA
>Ga0315298_1006276_pt1 | contig 16298 bp, 21 predicted proteins | sample WHS_1_MG_FD_203077 | JGI IMG/M metagenome (GOLD analysis project Ga0315298, IMG submission 203077) | Extremophilic microbial mat communities from Washburn Hot Springs, YNP, Wyoming, USA - WHS_1_MG | ecosystem: Environmental > Aquatic > Thermal springs > Hot (42-90C) | place: USA: Wyoming...
ACACCCCTTGTAGGCCGAGCTTACAAGATTATACCATTGGGTATATTTTAGTAATGTATTTAATGAATGAATTACGGGAGGTGTAATATGGAGCATTGGAGCCATAGCAAAATAGAGGCAACGAAGGGCTGTAAATTGGCATTTGAAAAAAGGTATATCGAGAAAGCGCCAGCGGATACCGAAATACCAGAGTTTGAATCAGCAAAAGAAATACACGAAAAAATCCAGCAAGATTTTATGGAAGGTAAGGCTAATTATGAGGTTTTAAATGAGTATTTAAAAGGGGCAGAGGTAGAGACCGAAAAAGAATATAGGCTGACGATTGACGACTATGAGTTTATTGGTTTTGCAGATTTAGTAATTGAAAGGCCTGATTTAAGAGTTATTATAGATATAAAATGCCGATATTCGAGTGATATAAATGAAAAAGACGCCTTGCAATTGAATGCCTATGCGACTATGGCTAACTTAGAGTCTCGAAAGCCTACATTGGTTGGTATATTGGCAACTTTTAATAACTACCAACCCATAAGCCTCGTTGAAGTATCTACCGATTTAGACATAAAGGCAGAGATAGAGAAAGCAAAAAAAAGAATCAAACAAATGCAGGTAAAAACTTCAAGCTGTGATATGTGCGAGTATCGCGGGGCTTGCGAAATGGGCCAAAAGTGCGTAAATGAGCTAAACATAGATGAGATTGCCGAAAAGTATTTATATGTCGAAGCACTAGCCAAAAGATATGAAGCAATGTTAAAAAGACACCTTGAATTAACGGGCGATTCTATTGTAATTGGAGACAAAAAGATTGGGTTTTTTGAAAGGGTTAATTTAATAATTGACCCCATAGAGTTTATTACCCTGTGCCAACAAGAGGGCATAGATTATATTGAGGCGATAAAGATTGACACGATAAAGGCAAAAAAACTTGCGAAGCAAAATGAAAAGATTTCGCAAGTAGTCGGGCAAAAAGTAAGCTTTGCTTTTGGAACAAAGAAGGTGTAAAATGGCAGTAAAGACGTTGTTTGATTTAATAAAACACAGTTTAACAATTGACGAAAATATAATAAAAAAGATTAAGAGGGATTTAGACAACCTGTATTTTGCAATTAAAGACACTAACACAGGTAAGTCTATGGATTATTTAAATGTGATTGAGGCTAGGGTTGATTTGTTGGACGATGATTTGCAAAGTTTAGGTGTAATTATTGAGGCTATAGAAAAAGAAGTTACGAAGGCAGAGAAAGTTTCGGAGGACAAAAATGTTTAAAGATGCTTATGAGCTTATTATGTTTCTTGATGGAGCAAGAAGCCAAAATGCTTTATTTGGTGTTTATAAGAAAGAAAACCCAGAATTGTTCGAACAAATAGAAGGTTTTTTTAAGCAGGGATACGCCTTTGACGCAGAAAGAATAGCACAAAACTATTTTAAAGGTGTTTATAAAGAAATCGGGGCTGATTTATTTACCCCCTTTCTAAGCCTTGCACTGTTTGACACGGCACACAAACTTGGTTCTTTGGTAGCATTAAGAATGCTTAAGCAGGTATTAAATAAGTTTTTCGATGTAAAAATAAGAAAAAAAATCACAGCCGATAATTTGGCATATTATTATTACGCTTTAGAAAAAAGATACGGCCTATTGTTTAATGTAGCTACGGCTAATGCCTTATTACTCGAAAGAATTAATTTTGATTTAAAATCTGACAGAGGCGAGGACGCAATTAGAGCCAAAAAAATTATAGCAGTTTTGTGGGGGCACTATGATGGCGCAGTTATCGGAAGTTGATATCTACGAATGGGCGGTTAGGTATGTCTACACGTATGGCTTTAGTGTGTTTCCCGTTAGAAAGAATGATAAAAGGCCAGCTATTAGCTCGTGGATTGAGTATCAGAATAGATTGCCAACTCACGAGGAATTAAAAGATTGGTTTGGAGATGGTAAATATAATATTGCTATTGTAACGGGCAAAGTGAGTAATCTCACTGTGGTTGATGTGGATAATGAAACGGGCTACAAATTCTTTAAAGAGCACCAGAAAGAGATATTACCCACCCCTATTGCATTAACGAGGGCGGATAATAACCATTTCCATTTGTTTTTTAAGTACAAAGATGGAGTAAGAAATATACAAGCAAAGACGGACGAAAGCAAGTTTTTCGATGTAAGGTCTGAGGGTGGCTATGTAGTAGCCTCCCCTTCTGTTTTTTATGAGTTGGTTTCTCAAGATGGAAACATAGTTAAGTTTACCCCGCCAAAGGTTTACCGATGGAGTGAAAAATATTCGATTGAGACTACCGAAATAGCAGAAATCCCAGAAGTAATTTTAAAAGCCTTAGAGGTAAAAAAGAGCAAACACGATATTGCCGAGCTTTATAAAGGGGCACAGCAGGGCAGTCGTAATGAGACTTTAGCAAGGTTAGCGGGTTCGTGGATAAACGACGGGCTGTCGTATGAAGACTGTCTTGAGAATGCCATTACTTGGAACACCAAGAATAACCCACCATTGAATATAGGCGAGATAGAAAGAACCCTAAAGTCTATCTATGAAAAGCACCGAAGAATTGATATATTGCCTGATTTATTTGAAATGAAAGAAATACCCTTCGGTTATGAGCTTTTCTATCCTAAGCTAAAAATGTATTTTACCGTAAAATCTGTATTTCAAGATAAAGATGGTATAAAGTGTTATTTAAAAATTACGAGCGCGCACGAGCAGGTTTTAGTGCAGGATTTATATTCGGCTAACTATAATTTCCACTCCTCAACAGGCACACGGGTTTTGGTTAATGCTTTAAAGCTAAATGTTAGTTTTGTATCTGAAGCGATTTTGTCGCAATTAATTGAGAGCTTTAAAAAAGAGTTTTTAAAGCGTTATGTAATGGCAAGCTCTGAAAAAATAACTGATATAAAAGTTACCTCATATGAGCCCAGATTCTTAATTGAGCCTTTTATATTAGAGGGTGCGATTAATTTGATTTATGGAGCGGGCTCCACAGGAAAGTCTACCTATGCTTGCTATTTAGCCACCAGATTGGATAAATTGGGCTACAATGTCTTGTATTTAGATTATGAGAACCCAAATACAGAAGCAATAGCGAGAACTATTCGAAAGATTACGGGCGACGCAAAAAATATCTATATTAGAGCGTGCCATACAAGATTAGGAAATGAAATAGAGCAGATTTATAATGAGGTTAAAGAGAAAAAGATTGATGTAATTATTGTTGATAGCGTTGTCAAGTCTATGGTGTCTGATGTTTTTAGCCCTGAGGCTGTTTCTTTGTATTCTCAGACGTTGTTAAAAATACCAACTACGTGGTTGTTATTATCGCACGTAGCAAAGAACTCAGATGACCCTGACCCTTATGGAAGTGTTTTCTTTTTTAATGACGCCAGAAATATTTGGTATGCTAAAAAAGTTTCTAATAAAGATGGCATTGTTTTACAGTTGGTCCATAAAAAAAGCAATTTTACCCGATTATATGAGCCTGAGATATTTGAGATTAAAGAGACCGAAGACAAACGCTTTAGTGTTGAAAAAAAGACTCTCGAAGATGTTGGGCCAACCCTAAAAGAAATGATTCTTAGCATTTTAGAGTATGGCGAAAAGCCACTATCTGAAATCCAGAAACTCATACCAGGCACCAATAATGGAGTTTTACGAAAAACTCTGAGCAAAATGAAAGCTAAGGGTTATGTCGAAAACGAAAAAGGCGTTTGGTTTATAAGTGTAAACGATAAAGCGAAAGAATGGCTTGACGATAAGCCTTTTTAGCGTTGTTACCTGTTTGTCTCCACTTGTTACCTGCTTGTTACCACCATTGTTACCGTTTTGTTACCACTCACTTTTTTAGGGGGTTTACCCCCTATAGCCATTTTTTAAAATATAATAATAAATATATTAATAATATTATTATAATAGTATTTTATATATTTTTAGTGGTAACAAAGTGGTAACAAACACCCCTAAAAGTGGTAACAAAACGGTAACAATGGTGGTAACAAATGGAGTAAAAAAGTAACAATTTAAGGCGTTTTAAAGCTTGTTACCACTTTTATTAAAAAATGTATATATAGGGAAGCGAGCCCTAAAAATCTAAAAATTAGAGTTATCAAATAATTGACTTTTATGATTGTATGTGCCATAATAGAATAATATTTAAAGGGGGTTAGTTTATGGAAGGCTTTCTAAATTTGAGAGAAGCGTCGACGGTTTTGGGCTACAGCACGGATTGGACAAGAAGATTAATCAAAAAAGGCAGGATAAAAACTGAGAAATTGGGCAAGCAATATGTGATTAGCAAAGTTGAGTTGGAGCGCTTTATAAAAGAAAGGGATAACAGTAAATGATAGAGAAATTGCTCGAGCGAGTCTTCGAAGAGGATAAATATTCTAATTATATCTTTGTAGAAGATTTGCTCGAGGATATTTATGAGTTGGTTGATGTTAGCAGAAATACGGCCAGAAGGTATATAAATTATATTGTTTATAAATACCCTAAAACAAGAATAGTGGCTTACGATTGGTATATGGGCTACCTCTACCAAATTAATATCTCTAAGTATGTAGCCAAGTTAATAAAAAGTGGTTTTAAAGTGCCTCCAGGCAGGTTGGATCGACCAGCGAGTTTTACTCAATTATGGCATAAATTGATTGTCGATGAAAGACAAAAAAGCAAGTATTATCTAAATAAACTTTGGCTAAAAGAGCAGTATATAAAAAAGAGACGGACTGTGAGAGATATCGCAATTGAATGCAAGTGCTCAGATATGACGATTATTACCTATACCAAAAAGTTTGGGTTAACCAAAAATAAAAGGGGCAATAATGAAAAAAAGAAAGATTAAGAAATCCGACCTCCAAAGGAAACTTTGGGCGTTATTATCCAAAAGAATACGGCAAGAAAGGCCTGTCTGTGAGATGTGCGGGAAACGACCTTCTACCCAAGTGCACCATATATTTTCGAGAAGGTTTAAAGCAACGATGTTCGAAGAAAGTAATCTAATGGCAATCTGTGGTGGTTGCCACATTAAAGCCCATACTGATTATGAATGGGCAAGAAATATATTTATTGCTAAGTTGGGCCAACTTGAATATGAAAGTTTATATCTTAGAGCAAATACCCAGTTATTAAATTGGAGTATACAAGACTATCTTGAGGCAATAAAAGCCGAAAAGAAAAGGGCAAGTAAAGATTAATGAGATATTTAAAAGAGATAACAAAGGTTATAATGTGCCTATTGTTGGTGGTTAAGATTAGTAATGCGGGCGTATACCAAGATGTAAATAATGCAAGCCGTGAGTATGGCATAAGCACAAAAATACTTTGGGCTATAATGAAAGTAGAGAGCGATTATAAAAAGACTATACACAATAACCCTAATGGTTCGTTTGATATTGGAGTTATGCAGATAAACAGTATATGGATTAACAGCCTTGTAAATAAAGGTTTTAAGGCTGACATTTTAGACGATGGCAATAATATTAATATTGCTGGATATATCCTAAAAGAAAATATGGATAAAGGCTACAGCTTATGGCAGGCAGTAGGCCGATACCACTCGAGAGATAAAAGACTTCAGGCCGTATATATTAAGCGCGTTAAAAGGGCTATGAATGAGCAAAAATATTACCTTGATTAATAAAAGAGAATGGGCTGTCTAAATGAAGCATAAAGGGCATATAAATATACCTACAAGAGCTCTAATGATAGTGGTTAATATAATTGAGGTTTAAGCACGGAAACAAGCACCTTGTTAAAGCAAATGGCCTTCTTGGGCGTAAATAAAAGTAATTGCGGGGCGGGCCTAAAAAAAATGTCAGGTTCTTGCCGATGGGGCGGTGTTTGCGGTGGGCAAAGCTGTGGTTTTCCTTTAGTTACGCATTTTTTTTGTTACGGTTCAAAATACATAAAAAGGAGGCTTTATGCCAGATTTGTTTTGGAAAACTGAAAAGCGGTTTGTGAAGGATTTAAAATTCTTTGAAAAAAATCCGAGAAAAATGTCTAAGACGCAAGCGGAGCAATTATTACAAAGCATTAAGAAGTTTAATTTAGTCGAGATACCCGTAATCGACCAAAACAACCGAATAATAGCGGGCAATATGCGAGTAACGGCCTTAAAGAAATTGGGCAGGGGTGACGAAGAAATAGAAGTTAGAGCACCAAGCCGAGACCTGACAGAAGATGAAGCAATGGAGTATCTCATAAGAAGCAATAAGAATATCGGCGAATGGGAAACTAAAATACTTGCCGAATTTGACCCAGACCTGTTAAAAGAAACGGGCTTTTCTGATAAAGAGTTAGATGGCATATACTATAATAAGAAAGAAGAAGAAGCCAAAGAGTTAGAATTCTCAGAAGAATTGCTCGAGGAGCATAATTATGTAGTTTTGTATTTTGACAACGAGATAGATTGGCTTAATTTCTGTAGTTTGGTGGAGTTGAAAAAGGTGCAGGCATTAGATAGCCACGAGGGGTGGAGACAGGTTGGAATTGGACGGGTTATGAAAGGCGTAGAAGTAATAAATAAGCTAAGGAAGGGGTAAGATGTTTGGCAAAGATTTTTGGAGCCCAGAAAAAATATCGGTTTGCGTGCCTTCTTATAAGAGGCCTAAAGATGTAATAACCAAGAATGTTTACCCATTTATAAAGTTATTTGTAGATGAGTCAGAATATGATGAGTATAAAAAATATAACCCAGAGCAAGAGATTGTTAAATTACCCAAAGGCATACAAGGCAATATAGCAAGGGTGCGAAATTATATCCTTGATTATGAGTTTAAAAATAAAACAGACGCCGTAGTAATGATAGACGATGATAACAAAGGGTTGTTTAAATGGAGAAATGCCAAGCCACAACTTATCGATAAAGACGAGTTCTTTACATTTATAAAGAAGTATTCTATACTTGCATATGATTGGGGAGCGGTAATGTGGGGCGTAAATATTAATAAAGATAAGCAAATTTATAAAGAGTTTAACCCCTTTTCTACGGTTAGCTATGTAGGGGCACCTTTTATGTGCTTTATTAAAGACGATGGCACGAGATTTGATGAAAGAATACCCCTAAAAGAAGATTATGATATTTGTATTCAGTTGTTAAATAAGCATAGGGTTGTCTTAAGAGTAAACAGCTATTATTATGTAACTAAACAAAGCGAAAATAAAGGGGGCTGTGCTGTAATGCGAAATATTGACGAAGAAAAAAGGCAGTTTGATATATTACAAAAGAAATGGGGCTCTAAAATTATCCACAAGGGAATGAGCAATCAAAGCCATAGGTCTAAAAAGGTTAGAAAAATATTCGATTATAACCCAATTATGATAGTTCCAATAAGGGGGATTTAAAATGCCGTTAGTTGATATCGAAGAAGTAGCACTACCAGTTTTTAAAATGTCCTCAAGATGGTTTAGAAAATTATCTAACGAATTAAATGGGCCACAAGTAGTAAAAAATAAGGTTGATTTTGTGCAGGCGTGTAAATTTGTAATTGATTATTACAAGAAGCGAGCCGATGGGCAGGGAAGCCTTAGCCTTACTGAAGAAAGAACAAGGCTAACCAATTATGAGGCAGAAATAAGAAAAATGGAGCTCAGAAGTTTGCAGGGAAGTTTAATTGAGGCAAGATTAGTAAGGCAAGCTCTGACCGATGTGTTTTATATGGTAAAATCTAAGATTGACTCTATGCCTATAAGAATAGCCTCAGAAGTGGCGTATCTCTTAAAAGACCCAAAAGATATAAATATCGTAAAATTAAAGGCCCAGAGCATAACAAAAGATATAGAAAAGGAGCTCTCCGATGTCAAAACCTACCGCGATATCATTAGCTATCAGAAAGGCAACAAGAGTATTTCTACCGAAGCCGAACTTGACGACGAGCCAATGGGCTGATAGCTATAGAGTTTTGAGCCCAGAGATATCCGCAGAGGCGGGGCGTTGGAATACATCGCGGGCAGAATACCAAAGGGGCATAATGGACTCGATAAGCGACCCAGAGACAGAGCAGGTTGTAATTATGAGCAGTGCCCAGGTTGGCAAGACTTCTATCCTTGAAAATATTCTCGGATATTTTATGCAGTATGAACCCAGCCCAACCCTGTTTATATTACCCACTTTAGATATGGCAAAAGCGTTTTCGCAAGAGAGATTGACAGGAATGATTAGAGATACAAAAGTATTGAAAAAAATACTCCACCCCGTAAAGAGTCGCAACCCTGACGAAAAAACTTTATTTAAGAAATTTGAAGGTGGATATTTGGCAATAGCGGGGGCTAATTCTCCAGCGAGTTTGTCCGCAAGGCCTGTAAGGGTGCTACTTGCCGACGAAGTAGATAGATATCCTGTAAGTGCAGGGGCAGAAGGCGACCCTTTGAGTCTTGCGATTAAAAGGACTACCACGTTTTGGAATCGTAAAATAGTGGTATGCTCTACCCCTACACTAAAGGGGTTGTCGAGAATTGAGCTTGCCTATAAGAATTCTGACCAAAGAAAGTATTTCGTAAAGTGTCCTATTTGTGGTGAGAAACAGACTTTATCTTTTGATTATTTTAAATGGGACGGTAACGATTATTCTACGGCTTATTATCAATGCCCTCATTGTGGAGCGAGGCTAACTGATAACGACAAACTTGAAATGGTAAAAGGGGGCGAGTGGATAGCCGAAGGGAAGCAAGGTAAAGTGGCAGGGTTTTATATGAATGAGCTTTACTCCCCGTGGGTTAGCTTTAAAGAATTAGCCTCTAAAATGGACGAGGCAAAGCAAAATGTAGAAACTTGGAAGGTTTTCGTTAATACCTCAATGGGCTTACCTTACGAAGACGAAGATGTAAGCGGGCTAACAAATGAGTATTTTAAAAAGAGAATCGAAGATTACACAGCAGTCCCTAAAAAGGTTTTATTATTGACTGCAAGCGTTGATGTCCAAGAGGATAGGCTCGAGGTTTTGGTGGTTGGTTGGGGTAAAGGCGAGGAGGCTTGGCATATAGAACACAAAATACTTTACGGCTATTCTTATACCAATGTGCCGTGGGAAATGTTAGACGATTATCTAACCAAAACATTTAGCAGGGAAGATGGGGCTCTCTTAAGGATAACTACCTGTTTGATTGACTCTGGCTATATGACCAAAAAAGTCTATGAGTATGTAAAGCCAAGACAAATGCGAAGGGTTTACGCAATTAAAGGCGTTGGTGTTTTTGGAGCGCCGATTGTTAATAGAGCAAGACTTGTCGGCCGTGAAGGCGTAAAAATGTTTCCTATTGGCACGTTTTCGGCTAAAGATGTATTATTCGGAAGGCTTAAAATAGAGGCACCAGGCAACGGTTTTATACACTTCAATAAGTCTTGCGACGAAGAGTATTTCGAGCAATTATTGGCAGAAAGGCCTATTATTAAACAAATAAAGGGCTTTTCTGTTAAAGAGTATGTAAAAATAAGAGATAGAAACGAAATTCTTGACCTTTGGTGTTATAATTTGGCAGGCATAACTGTTTTGCAACCCAATTTTGATAAAATTGAACAGAATTTGTTAAAAGAAGCCGAAGAATCTAACAACTTCGAGAAATTAAATGCAAAAATTAATGAAATACCAGCCCCATTGCAAGGTAATTTAAATAATAAAAAGCCTTTAAAACAAAAAGTGCGCAAAAGCTCTTGGCTTAGCGGTTGGTAGTGGATTTTTACTTTTTGTTTTGATATAATAACCCAAACCAAAGAGGGGGTAAATATGCTACCCTTGCAGGCCTATGCAGGCGATACAATCACTTTTGATATAACGCAAATTGATACCAATGGGCAATATAGCCCTTTGAGCGGTTGGACGGCAATCGTAATTTTTTATAATGCTAAAGATACCTACCATTTTAGTGCGTCTATAATTGAAGATGTATATTATTTTACGGCCTTAACCAATAGTTCTTGGGTGGCGGGTAAATACCAAGTTGTTTTGAGGTTTAGCAAAGGCACAGAAGTTAATACAGTATTTTTGGGCGAGATAAGTATATTACCAGACCCCTACGCTAACCCTGTCGATGACCGAAGCCACATTAAAAAAGTCCTTGACGCAATAGAGGCAGTAATAGAAGGGCGAGCGTCGAGAAGCGAAAAAGAATACTCATTGGGCGATAAAAAGTTGGTTAGTATGACTCACGAAGAATTGTTTAAAGAATGGAATAGATATAAATTTCTTTATAAGCAAGAGTTGCAAGCTAAAAGATTGGAGCCAATAAGTAACCAAGTTAAAGTAAGGTTTGTCTCTGATGTTGATAATTGGTTTAATTTTAGAGGGTTTATCGGTTGAGTATATTAGATATCTTTAAAAAAAGTAGAGCGTTCGAAGAAACTCAAAAGATTGCAAAGTCTAAAAGATATTATCAAGGGGCAATTGCTAATAGACTCACATCTGATTGGTTTACCACAAACTTATCAGCCGATAATATATTAAGATGGGCGTTATATAGATTAAGAGCGAGAACAAGAGACCTCGAAAGAAATAACGATTACGCAAGAAAGTTTCTCAGAGAGGTTGAGCAAAATGTAGTAGGCCATAATGGAGTTAAGCTCCAATGCCAAGCAACAACCAAATATAAGAATTTGCCTGACTCAGATAAAAACACCGAAGTTGAGCAAGCTTGGGCACAGTGGGGCAAAATGGCGGGCGTTGATGGCTCTAATTTTAGAGATATTTGTAAATTGGCAATGCGAAGGGTTGCTGTTGATGGCGAGGTTTTGATAAGAATAATTAAGGGATACGATAACCCATTTAATTTTGGGCTCCAGATTTTAGAAAGCGATTTATTGGACGAAAAACTCTACCAAGATTTACCTAATGGCAATTCAATAGTAATGGGCGTAGAAAAAGATACATACGGTAAGCCTGTAGCATATTGGCTATTTGATAGATACCCGTATGATTTAAATACGCAAGGCGTTAAGCACATAAGAGTGCCAGCAGATGAAATGATACATCTTTTTATGCGAGAAAGACCTACCCAGACCAGAGGTATACCGTGGTTTGTGTCGGCAATAATAAAACTCAGAATGCTTGGGGCATATGAAGAGGCGGAGCTTGTTGGTGCGAGAATTGGCTCGGCAAAAATGGGCTTTTTTACCCAGAGTTTAGAAGGTGCAGAATATACGGGCGATAAAGAAGAAAATGGCGAGATAATATCTGAGGTTGAGCCAGGAATACTTGAAAAGTTGCCACCAGGCGTTGATTTTAAGCCTTTTAATCCAAGCAGTCCAAATACACAATTCGAAAATTTTAATAAAGCTTTATTAAGAGGTATTTCGTCGGGAATAGGTGGAGCATATAATACAATAGCCAATGATTATGAAAGCGTAAACTATTCTTCTTTAAGAGCCTCTGAGTTGGAAGTAAGGGAGTTTTGGAAGGATATCCAAGAGTGGTTTATTAGTAACTTTTTAGATAGAGTTTATAATGAATGGTTACCTTTTGCTATTTTATCTAACCAAGTAAGTATATCATACACGGACATAAATAGATTTACCAATGTAGAGTGGCAGGCGAGACGATGGGGTTGGGTTGACCCACTGAAAGACGCGCAAGGTAAGGTTTTAGAGTTAGATAATGGGCTAACCACAAGAACCCAGATTTTAGCAGAGCAAGGAATAGATTTTGAAGATTTGTTAAAGCAAATGGCAGAAGAAAAAGCACTTGCTGAAAAATATGGCATAGATTTAAGCCTTTTAATGAGCAAAAAAATAACACCACCGCCTATAAACCAAGAGGCGCAAGGGGGTATAAATGGCGAAGCAGGAACAGACCAAAGCCAAGAGCCAAACAATCAAAACGGAAATTGAAAAAAGAAATTTCCAAATAAGGGCAGAGGATATCAACCAAGAGCAAAGAACGATTACCTTTCCTTTTAGCTCAGAAGAGCCTGTTGAAAGATGGTTTGGAATGGAGACGTTAGACCACAGCCCAGGTTCGGTTGATTTGTCTCGAATGGACGGAGCACCGCTCCTTTTGGACCACGACCCAACAAAGCAGATTGGAGTGTTAGAAAAGACTTGGGTTGATGGCTCTGTAAAGCGAGGTTATACGACAGCACGATTTTCTAAAAATCCATTAGCACAGGAGGTCTTGCAAGATGTAATCGATGGGATACGAAAAAATGTGAGCGTTGGCTATAGAGTCAATAAAATGGTTTTAGAGAAGCAAGACCAAAACGCGGATTCTTATCGTGCAACGGATTGGCAACCATTAGAGGTTTCGATGGTGTCTATACCAGCTGACCCGACGGTTGGGATTGGGCGAAGTGAAGAAATAGAAACACAAATAATAGATTTAAGAAAAAAAGACAAGGGGGTCGAAATGCCAGAAGAGAAAATTAAAGTAGAGGTAAATGAAAACGAAATTAGAAAACAGGCTATAGAGGCAGAGCAAAAAAGGGTTTCTGAAATATTAGCCATTGGGACGGAACACGATTGTTTAGATTTAGCTAAAAAATCTATCCAAGCGGGCACGAGTGCGGGCGAGTTTATGGGATTAGTGCTTGAGACTAAATATAAGGCAAGAAAAATCGAAGATGTTAACCCTAATATAGGATTGACCGAGAAAGAAGCAAGAAGCTTTTCTATTGTAAGAGCAATAAGGGCCTCTGTCGATAATGATTGGAGCAAGGCAGGATTTGAAAAAGAAGCAAGCGAGGCAGTAGCAAAAAAATTAAATAAAAGGGCAGAGGGTTTCTATATCCCAAATGATGTAATGACTACACCACTCCAAAGGGATTTGGGCAAAACAATCGGAACGGGCTCCAATGTAGTAGCCACCGAATTATTAACCTCTGAATTTATTGACCTTTTGCGTAATAGAATGATGGTGAACAGAATGGGAGCAAGAACTCTAAGCGGTTTGATTGGCGATATCGCAATACCAAGACAAACAGGCGGAGCTTTGGCGTATTGGCTTGCCGAAGAGGCGAGCGTAACTGAGAGCGACCAAACTTTTGACCAAATAGCAATGACTCCAAAAACTATTGGAGCAATGACTCAGATAACCAGAAAGTTGCTATTGCAGTCTTCGATTGATGTTGAGGCTTTTGTAAGGTCTGATTTAGCCACCATAATGGCCTTAGCAATAGATAATACCTGTCTAAATGGAACGGGAACGGGCCAACCAAAGGGCATTTTAAATTATTCTGGAATTGGAGTTGTCCCTGTAGGTGATAATGGCGGGCAGATTTCATATAATAATATTATTTCTCTTTGGGCCTCAGTAGCAAATGCTAACGCAGATTTAGGGGCTTTGGGCTGGCTAACCAACTCAAGAGTGATTGCTAATATGAAAGTAACACCTAAGGTAAGTGGCTCTACCTATCCTGTTTTCTTATTAGACAATCTACCAGATAGAACGGGTATGACAACCCTTGAGGGTTTGGCTTGCGGTATGAGTAACCAAGTCCCATTTAACTTGACTAAAGGTACGGGAACTAATCTATCGGCCTTAATTTTTGGAAATTGGAATGACTTAATAATAGGCCAATGGGGCGCAATAGATGTATTAGTTGACCCATATACGGCGGGCGCAAGTGGTAGTATCAAAATAAGGCTCTTACAGGATTTAGATATTCAAATTAGACACCCACAGTCCTTTGCCGTAATAAATGATATTGTAGCATAAGAGGGATTTACCCTCTTATTTTTTGGAGGTGGTAAAATGAAGGTTAGAATTTTGCAGGATACTATAGCAGAAGGCAGAAGCCTTTTTCAAGGCACAATAACTGAATTAAGCGACGAAGAGGCAAAAGCTCTAATAAAAATTGGGAGGGCAATAAAATATATTGAGAAAGAAGCACAAGAGATAGTCGAAGAAGTTAAGCAAGAGGCAAAAGGTAAAAAATAATGCCTGATACAGAGTTATTTACACCGTTTCTTGATAGTGATATATTTGTTAGTGATTTCGCAATAGATGGAATGCTAAACAATATACCTGTTAAATTAGTCCCCTATAAAAAGTATTTTATAGCTGACAAGTTGGGCGGTGAGGCGGGCGTAGCAACATATATTTTAAAAGCCACACTAAAATACCAAGACGCTTCTAATGTAAAAGTTGGCGATGTTTTGGTTGTTGGAATAAAAAGCTACGGTGTAATAGAGGTTAATAACGAAGGGATTGGGCTCGTAAGCCTATCTCTGAGCGAGTTATGAAAAGACAAGCTATTATTGATTTCTTAGATACCAATTTAAGGCAAATATTAATATCGAATGGTTTTAATACGGACGCGGGCAAAAATGTTTTTGATTGGCGAAGCTATCCTGTAACCACAAGAGAGTTACCAGCAATTGTCTACAATGATAGTTTGGCAAAGATTGACCCCGTGAGGCCGATTGGCTCTTTTAGATGGACTTTAACGGTGCAAATTGCCTATTACGGAAGCACGGCCAAAGATGTTAGAAATGGTATAGCGGATATTTTAAAAGTTATAAAAATTTGCGATAGTTCTAAATTTGGCGGGCAGGCGGTAGATATTTATTTAGCAGTAGATAGTAATGAAATGGTAATCGAAAAGCATAATACCGAGAGCGGAGCTTCTTTGATTACCATAGAAATAATTTATGACGCGCCGTTATGGGAGACGTAGACTTGTCTGTCGAAAAAGAGTTTATATCCCAAAGAGAGTGTGAAATCCAAGTCGGAAATTTAAAGGCTAATTTTAGCACTCTTAAGGCAGATACCGATAAATTTATCAAAGATATGAGAACTCAAGTCGATAGGCTTGAGGGAAGATTTTGGTGGATTATTACCTTATTGCTGATAAATTTAGCAAGTATTATTGTTTTATTAATTAAAAAGTAAGGGGGCAAAAATGACTCAAGCGATTGGTGCAAAAAGTAGAATTATATACCAGCAAGAGGCGACCTTTAAAACAACCCCAGCGACGCCCAACGCTAATCTCTTGTATTTCGAGACCGAAAGTTTTCAGTCCACAAGAAATCTTATTGATAGCAAAACTATAAGGGGCTCGAGGGACGCAACCCAGCCTGTTATTGGCAATAAAGATGTAAAAGGCACGATAAAAACTGAACTTCAAGCGTATGTAGGAACGCTTCTCAAGGGTGCTTTGGGTAATGTGGTTACCACAGGAACGGCGCCTTATACCCATACCATAACCGTAGGCTCTTTACCAAGTTTTGTTATAGAAAAGGGCTTTACCGATATTGGCGAGTATTTTCTTTATAATGGCTGTAAAGTGAATAAATTAGATTTGACGGTAAGTCCAGAAGGTTTCCAAAGCTTAAGTTTAGATTTTGTTGGAGCGAGAGAAACGGCGTCTACGACCAGTTTTGATTCTACCCCAAATGATTTGACAAAGGTTTCTTGGACGGGTTTCAATATAGCTTATATTAAAGAGGGCGGAACACCAATAGCTACGGTAACCGAAGTTACCCTTAGTATAGAGAATAACCTTGACGCCTCTGTTTACGTAATAGGCGGGCAGGGCGAAAGATATTCTTTGCCAGAGGGTATAGTTAAGGTAAGCGGTAAAGTAAAGGCGTTATTTGATGGAATGAGTTTACTCCAAAAGGCTATGAATTCGCAAACATCGAGCCTTGAAATATCCTACTCTTTGGGCACGGGCGACGGCTCCAGTGGTAATGAGGCGTTAAATATTTTAATACCAGAATTGATATACTCCCCAGCAAGCCCAGCTATAGCGGGACCAAGTGGCGTTTTTATTGAGTTACCATTTGAGGCATTTTACAGCACGAATTCGACGGGTTCGAGTATAGAAATGGTCTTAAAATGCACACAGGCGATTTTATGAAGTATGAAATAAATGGTAAAAAGTATATCCAAAAGCCTTTAGTGATAGGCCAAATTAAGCAAATAGCGGGCCTTTTAAACGATTTTCAATTGAAAGAAACACCCAATACGATGGATTTTATAAGTGCGTTGGGCGATAAAATACCAAACTTCTTTGCGATTGTTTTGACGGAAGAAGGCAAGAGCCCAAAAGATAAAGATGTCGATTTATTATCTAAAGAATTGGAGCAGTGCAGTTTGGAGACGGCAATAAAGGTAATTGATGATTTTTTTTCTTGCAACCCACTATCTTTAGTATTTCAGAAAGTGGGCAGTTGGGCGAAAACTCTGACAAAGACATCTTAGAAATATTAGACGAAGTTGTTCTCTATTTGGCGAAAGGCGATATTACCAAAAGTGACGGGATAGAATGGAGCTTTACTTTAAAAGAAGCCGAAAGATATTTAAAGTATGTAATGCGCGAAGTTTTATTTCGAGAAAGTGTAATTGCTTTTTTGGTAGGCGAGACAG
>Ga0315298_1006277_pt1 | contig 16297 bp, 17 predicted proteins | sample WHS_1_MG_FD_203077 | JGI IMG/M metagenome (GOLD analysis project Ga0315298, IMG submission 203077) | Extremophilic microbial mat communities from Washburn Hot Springs, YNP, Wyoming, USA - WHS_1_MG | ecosystem: Environmental > Aquatic > Thermal springs > Hot (42-90C) | place: USA: Wyoming...
CATGAAGAGATATGTGAATATTAGAAGCCCAATACTGACCATTATTATGGCTGAGGATCTGATGATTGCCAGGGCGATCCGCGATTTAACCCTCCTAAACCTCAAAATCTCAAACCCCTTATCCTTCTAAGCATCGCCTCAGCGAGATAATTTACTATGAAAGTTATCCCGAGCAGAACCAAGCCCACCGCGAATAGGGCGTGATAGTGTATCGAACCGAAGGTCACCTCACCCATCTCGATTGCTATCACAGCCGTCATAGTCTGGACTGAGCTGAGTATGTCAAAGGTTAGTAGGGGTGCGTTGCCAGTTGCCATAAGGACAGCCATCGTCTCCCCTATAGCCCGGCTTATCCCAAGCATAACCGCCACCACGACCCCGGGTAGAGCTGTTGGAAAGACTACTCTGCTCATTGTCTCCCACTTATCAGCCCCAATAGCGTAGGCTGCTTCACGATACTCTCTGGGAACAGATGTTATAGCATCCTCTGAAATGCTTATTATTGTCGGTGTAATCATCACCGCAAGAATCAGAGCTCCATTCAATGCGTTGAGCCTGTGGATCGAGCCTGTGAAACTCTGGGTTAGATCAGCAAGCACAGTCAAGGCCAAGAAACCATAGACAACTGAAGGTATGCCCGCCAGCAACTCTATGAAGGGTTTTATGACTTCTCTCACAAGGGGATGGGCGACCTCAGAGATATATAAAGCACACATTAGACTCAGGGGGACTGAGAATATTATTGCTCCGCCAGTCACCAAAATACTACCGCATAGTAGGGGTAGGATTCCGTAACGGGGTTCAACAGCCTGAACCTGCCAGACAGTTCCAAAAAAGAATTCTGACCATGGTATGTGGATGAATGTTGGAAGCCCCTCCTCAAAGAGAAATATGAAGATGAGGAAGAGCACTACTATCGATGTGAATGCACACCCTAGAATGAAGTATTCTATTAGACTCTCTATGACCCTGCCAAACCTTCTGGTTGCGATCATGTTGACAATACCGTGAGAGTTATTTTCGAAACAAGTATAAAAAATGGATTAAAAGTTAGGTGCCTATCTCAGCTTTTCAAGTTGTTCTTGGCTTACTTGGATGGGTAATGGTATGTATTCGACCTGCTCAACGATCCTCTGACCTTCACCGCCAATTATGAACCTCAGATATTCCCTCGCAGCTCCTTTTGGTATGCCGTCCGTGTATATGTATAGATATCTGGATATGGGATATTTTCCACTTATTATATTCTCTTGTGATGGTTCATATGCTGGGCTATCAGCCTTCTCTTGGACACCCAGGATTTTGACGTCGCTCTGCCTCGCAGCTGCGTAGGCCACTCCAACATATCCTATGGAGGATGGGTCCTTGGATACTGCTTCGACGATGTCTGCGTTTCCGTTAAGAGATTGCATGTCTGTCCTGTAATTCTGGTTTCGAAGAATATGCTCCTGCCAGTAGACGTATGTTCCAGAGTTTGATTGTCTACCGTAAGTGTTTATCGGCTTGTCGGGTCCTCCGAGCTGCTTCCAGTTTACGTAGCTTCCGTTGTATATTGCTTTAAGCTGGTCCATGGTGATCTTGTTCAGAGGGTTGCTGGGATGGACTATCACTGAGATTCCGTCTATGGCAACCTTCCACTCGACAGGTTCGATGCCCCTAGATTTGGCATCCTGAATCTCTTTGGCCTTTATCTCTCTGGAGGCGTCTGCCATGTCTATCTGTCTGTTTATCAAGGCCGCTATGCCTGTTCCTGTTCCTCCTCCACTGACTGTGATCTGTACCTTGGGGTTCTCAGACATGTATGCTTCAGCCCACCTCTGGGCGAGGACTAAAAGTGTATCGGAGCCTTTCTGGTTTATTACCTGTCTTTCTGAAATTGCGGCATGCTCTGATCTCTCTGGAAGGGTCCAATATATCGATGCTCCAGCGATGATTATTATAGCGGTCAGCACAGCAATCCACTTCATACCTAGCATCTTCATATTAATCACCCTGGCCTTGAAGCGATTTAAGTAATATATATGTTAATTGCAAAGAAAATATATAGATCTATATATTCATAGATCATTTATATTTCCAAGCCAAACTAATCTTCTTTTGAGGTACTGTTTGGAGACGTTACCTATGGAGCAGGGGAAAAAGTTTGAGGTCAGAAGAATACAGGTGACGGGCAGAGGATCCTTCATAGTGTCTCTCCCGAAGAGGTGGGTAATAGAAAGAAGTCTAAACCGCGGTGACAAGGTAGTGTTTTCGGATGGTGGGGAAGGTTCTTTGAGAATATCTCCTTTAGAGAGTGCTGTGAAGTCAGGCCCATCAGAGACAACCTTCACCATCAACCCGTTGACGGATCCTGAATCGATAATCAGGAGGATAGTAGCTCTATACCTTATTGGATTCACTGTGATCAGGATGAAGACCCCGCAGAATAGGTTTGAAGCGGTACACTCAGACTATGTGAAGGAGTTTGTTAGGAGGAAACTCGTCGGTACAGAGGTTGTCTTCGAATCTCCAAACGAGATTACCCTCCAAGTTTTGATAAGCTATCCTGAACTCTCAATCGATAGTGCACTCAGGAGGATGGTCACCGTGACTGTTGCGATGCTCAGAGACGCAGTCTCAGCCTTAGCTACTGGAGAAACTACATTGGCTGGTGAGGTTTTGAAGATGGAGGATGAAGTCGACAGATTCGGATTCTACATTGTCAGACAGTTGAAGATGGCATCCCAGGATCTTTCTGTCATGAAACAGCTTGGACTAAACTCTGGAAGAGATATCATAGGATATAGGCTTGTAACCAAGAGTGTTGAGAGGGCCGCTGACCATGCTGTCAAGATAGCTGAGAATGTTCAGGCGATGCGGGTGAAAACCTCTTCTAGACTCATACAGAAAATATGTGAGTTGGGTGGGGAGGCAACAAAATTCTTCGAGGATTCTGTGAAAGCACTTTACAGGCGCAACTATGAGGAGGCTGACAATGTTCTTAAAAGAATGGGAATGTTCGACTCCTTGGAAAACCGAGTCCTCAACGATATGAACAGATACAAGATAGATCCTGTTCAGATGTCATCTCTGAGATTGATCGTTGAAAGTCTTAGGAGGGTTGAGGAGTATGGTAGTGATATAGCTGAGGTTGTTTTGAACTTGACCGCTGTAGGCTAATAGTAAAAGTTTCAAGTGAACTCCACTTCCTTATCCTCTTCAGGAAGGTCTGGAAGGATCCTCTTAACTCTCTCTTCAACGATCATACGCGCCTCCTCCAATATGTTTCTAGCTTCCTCGGTTGCTCCTGTGGCCTCCAGCGGAATATGTCGAACCCTTCCGGCGACGACAACTATCTCCTCAAGATCAGCAGCAACCTTCCCAAGCTGGCTCGAGACAGAGGGTAATATGCCTGAGATCCTCTCTCTGACCTCGTAGATGAGATGTATAGGTATTGATATTGCCCCAGCCAAGTCTATGAATATCTCTATAGTTTCAAGTCTTAGAATAACCTGTTCCAAAGCTATCTTGCAGTGGAGAACTATTCTGAATATCTTTCTTATCTGCAAACACTCATCAGCATAAATCTTTGCCCTAGCATCATCTCTCGCTATTTGGGCTTTCACACACTTATCGAAGAATTCTCTGTCTTTCCTCTTCAGTCGGAATATGATTATCTCAAGCTTCTCTTTCTGAACCTTCAATGTATGGATGCAGATGGTTATTCGTTCTCTGAGGTTTCTAGATCTAGTCTCAGGTCTAAATATTCTGAATATTGATAGTCTGTGGGTGGGCTTCTCTTCCCCATCCCACTCCTTTAACATAGCCTCGAGCAACTGCCCTCAACTAGAGAGGGCTTAAGAGCCTATAAGGCTGACTGGTAAAGAAATTGTTGTGATAACTCTAGAATAGTAGTAGAAAAATTTTAGGCCGGAATCTTTGGTAGGGACTTGAGTCCGGCCTCAAGAATCTCTCTCGTCGCCTCAAAGTCTTGGAGTGTCTTGTTATGATACTCCTCATATACTTTCAGGTCGAGTAGTCCATGTCCGCTGTAGTTGAATAGTATAGTCTTGCCGACTCCTTTCCTTTTGCATTCGATGGCTAGGTCTATGACTGTCTTGATGGCGTGGGCTGTCTCAGGGGCCGCTATGAAACCTTCGGTCCTAGCGAAGAGGCTGGCTGCCTCCATGACTTCAGTCTGGGTGTAAGCCCTACTCTCCATGAAGCCTTTATTTATTAGGAATGACATACTCGGGGCTTTACCGTGGTATCTTAAGCCTGCGGCGTGTATGGGTGGACACTGATATGTGTGGCCTACGGTGTACATCTTAACTATTGGAGCTATCTCAGCTGTGTCCCCGTAGTCATACTCGTAAACCCCTTTTGTAGTTGAGGGTACAGCCTTAGGTTCAGAGGCTATGAACGTCGTGTCTTTCTTACCTTTCAGTTTGTCTCGGATGAACGGGTAGCAGAGTCCAGCGTAGTTGCTGCCGCCTCCGATACATCCGACAACTACTTCAGGATATTCGTCGAGGATCTCCATCTGTTTCTTCGCCTCCAAGCCTACTATGGTCTGGTGGAGTAGGACGAAGTCGAGTACGCTTCCTAGGGAGTATTTTGTTTTCTCATTCGTTATGCAGTCCTCGACAGCCTCACTTATCGCAATTCCGAGGCTTCCTGGATGATTTTTATCTTTCTCCAACAGTTTCCTGCCGAAGACGGTCTTGTCGCTCGGTGATGGATATACTTCGGCTCCGAAGGCTTCCATCACTATTCGGCGACCAGGCTTCGTCAAGTAGCTACTTCTGGTCATGTATACTGTGCACTTGAGGTTGAATAGTGAGCAGGCGAGGGCTAGGGCTGAGCCCCATTGTCCAGCCCCTGTCTCCGTTGTGAGTCTCTCGACACCTTCCTTCATATTGTAGTACGCTTGGGCTATTGCCGTGTTTGGTTTATGGCTTCCTGCCGGATTCACGTCTTCCCTCTTAAAATATATTCTCGCAGGTGTGTTAAGGGCCCTCTCTAGTCTGACTGCTCTCTGTAGGGGTGTCGGTCTACCGATCGCAAGGTATGTCTCCAGAACCTCCTCAGGTATATCTATCTCACTCTGGGTTGAGACCGCTTGCATAACGCATTCTTTCGGGAATAGCCTCATCAAGGGTTCTGGAGATATCGGTTTGAATGTTTTTGGGTCTAGGGGTGGCGGGTAGCCTGGTGGTAGGTCTGGTAGGATGTTATACCATTTTGTTGGTATCTCGTCTGTGTGTAGGTTTACTTTTATCTTTTTCATCTTGATCACTACTGGATTTTTTAGCATCTTCTTGGACTCATGAGAAATATTTTAATCTTTCGTGTACAGAAATATACTTGATAGGCATGTGGAGTAAGATAGCAAAACACTTGGAAGGACATCCTGAGAGACTCGATGTAGCCAGAATCAGATAGAGATACCAACAGTTAGAATAGCAAAGGCGGCGGGTGTGGATAGGAGAACCGTCGTAAAGACCATCCAGACGATAACATCCAACCCTGAGTTGAGAGAGATATTCGCCAGAATGAGGTCGGCAGGCCTCTCCCTGAGGGAGATAGCGAAATATCTAGGTTTCGGCGTCTTGGAGATAACCCCCCACGACCCTCATGCAGTAGGGATCTTGGCTAAAGCCTCAACGCTCATCGCTGAAGAGAACATAAGCATCAGACAAGCTATAGTGGACGATCCAGAACTCTCACCGGAGCCAAAACTGACCCTGATAGCTGAGAGGATGCTACCTGGGGATCTGATACCTAAAGTGTTGAAGATCCCTGGAATAGCTAAGGTCTCAATATATTGAGAGAGACTGAGGTCCGGAGCCCATTGTATAGAATAACATTGTATATCCATAGTGAAGGAGCATACTCCTCTAGAATTCAAGGTTTGAAGAGAATATTGGAGGAGATATTCGAGAAGTGGATGGTTGAACATAGAATAATCGATGGAGAGAATTTGACCAGCGAAGAAGCTGAAAATTTGAGAAGCAAGATCAGGAGCATCCCACCCCAGGTGAGGGGTCGGATAGTCACCTCAAGAAATTATGTACTACCATTGTCCAGGAGGAAGCAGCTGAACCTGTTGAATACACCGATAGTTCTGCTTGAGAGAGACTCTGAGCCTATAGATGTATACCCCCATCTTCTAGGAGCAAGATATAGGGGGGTTGAGGACTCACTCAATAACATACTCAGATATGGGCCTGACCAGTATCTTGAGGCAAGGGGCATAATTGAGGATCCCCTCATCAAAATAATTTCAGACTGTCCAGAAGCGATTGAGGATGGGTTAACCCTACTCGGGGTGAATGTAGGTACCCCAACCGGTGCGATAGACGTCTTGCTGAGGGATGGTTTAGGGAGGGTGGTTGTTGTGGAGGTTGAGACGGCGGCGAGGGATCAAGCGGCCGCTCAGGTTTGTAGGCTAGCCGCAGGCTACTCAATCTCAAACGGTATTCCCCTAGAGAATGTTCGTAAGATGATAGTCTGCCTAAGACATGATGGTGGGCTGACAGAGACATGTAGAGGTTCAGGTGTTGAACTGTACAAGTTAGACTTCAGGAAGGTCTACGGGCCTCCCCTCGATGAGTAAGAGTCTTGGAAGTCGGCCGGCCATACCCACATGGCTCCCCCTTATCACCAGCACACCCCACACACCTTTAATCCTCATAGCAGCCTCCAAACCTGACCTTATGGACGTCGGGAGGTCATTTGACGATACTGCGTTACCGGCAGCTGTTGCAGCCGCGTCGGCGAGGGCTGCGTCCTCAGCTATCACGGTCACCGAGTCTGCGAAGCCAAGGCTGAGGGCGTGGCTGACAGTCCCTGAACTTGTGGCTACACCAGCCGGCAGATCGTTTCGGAGAAACTTCAAACCCAACTTTCCAGATAGTGGTGACTTACCCGCATATATACCGATATTCAGGTCTGAGTCGCTCCTTGCAGATATCTCACCGCCATTCTCGACAACCGCGACTGTCGCTCCTTCCCTCACCATCTGCTCAGCCGCAATATCTGCGAGAGCCCCTGCCACAGCCGCCATCGGACCTACTGAAGCCCTCTCCGCCGCCTCAGCCATTCTGCAGACTATCTCTGGGGCATCACCTCTTACTGGGAGGGGGTCGAGGGCATATAGAAACTCGGGGTAACGTCTAATGTATTCTTTGAGTGCTCTCCTATTGTTTCTTATAGATTTGAAAGCTGCCTCCGCTGCATCGTGGCTGTCAGTCTTCACAATTATCAACTTGTTCTCAACGAATCTCTTTACCTTGAATGTTTCGGGAGTATTCAAGCATCCCCATCCTACTGAATTACCCTTATTGCCCTTGTTGGACATGAGTCTATGCATGCACCGCAGTCTACACATTTCTCTTGGTCTAACTTCACAGTCAGGTCGCTCTCAGCATATATTGCTTCAACAGGACATATTGTGATGCAGTATCCGCAGTCAATGCATTTCTCCCTCAGCATCTCCACATGTCTTCCAACATGGACTTCTACACCCATCCTCCTGAAAGCATCCATCACCTTCTCTGCTTCGGCGTCAGGTATCTCGACGAGAACCTCTCCACCTGCCTCGTCGACTTTCGCCCTGAGAATGTTTATTTGAACTCCTGTGCTCAGGATTATGGTTGAGATTACAGGCTTTTTAGTCCTCTCCCTGTCGAAACTCAAATGTACCTTCATTCACCGGTACTCTCCGAAGAGTCTACTTATTCTTTCACTCGTAACTATTCCGATGACTCTTCCATCGATGTCGATGACAGGTAAGGCTGATATGTCGTGCTTCTGCATCTTCTTCGCACATGACTCGATAGGCTCATCTGGAGACGCAGTTATGACTTGGTGGGTCATCACCTTTGATAGGTCTTTCTCCTTCATAGCGACAGCCTTTGTGATGTCGAATGAGGTGACGATGCCTCTCAGTTTCTTCTCAGATGTCACAACCACTACATGATTGACCTTCTCTTCAATGATTCTTGCTGCTATTGTATCTAAGTCTTCGTCTGGATGACAGGTTACTGCAGGTGCCATTATGTGCCTTGCGAAAAGCGTCTCCTCAACAACCTTCATGGGTTTCATGGTTCCTTGCAAAGGCAACCTCTCCTGAGGGTTTGTGAGTAGGAACGCGCCTTCCTCAATCCATCTCTTCAATGTAGACGCAACCTCCCTCGCCATCTTCAGGCTAGACAGGGATTTGACGGGGATCGATTTGTCTCTGAGCACTATCTTCCCAGATTTGAGCTCCGCATAGTCTGTCTGCTTGAGTATTGGCCTGCTCCTGCGTGGAACCCCATAGTCTAGAAGGTTTGTCTTTATCTCCTCGTCGCTGATCCCTGTCTTCCCCGCTATACCTTCATTCAATATTGGTATAGGTATGCCGAGGCCGACATATAGGGTTGTGCCGTAATTCGTGAAGCTGCCTCCCCTCAAGAATCTCGGACTCATCCTCTTGAGGTCTCCCTGAACCATGAGGGTTCCGAAGCCGTTCAATGGATCATGTTGGGTCCCTGGACCTGTTACGTATCCTATGCCTCCGCCTAGAAATATTCTGGTTCCAACACCTATAGTCTCGTAGTCTGGGTCGTTCATCAGTGGATTGAGCTCCCCTGACCCTGAGAATGTTGCGTTACCATAGTTTGGAAGGAGTTTACCCATGTAAGTGTAGATGAGTTCATCCCTACCGTTCGAAGCAGCATTATATCTCTGGTATCCGTTTCTTGGGTTGCATAGGATAGCTTGATTGAGATCGTCGATAGTTATAGTCGTTCTCACAGATTTTCTTGGGTAACAGTCTGTCTGAAATCCAGAGGCCACAACCTCTATCTCTCTACCTGAGACCAAGTCCTCGATGACGTGGCCCCCACCATACTCAAACATCTTCTCAGGATGCATCTTCGTAGCTCCCAAGTAAACATCGACGGCTGCATTCCCATGGTATGCCTCAACACCATTCAATGTCACCCTATCCATCTTTATCGGAGGATCTGTGTGACCGAAGTTGAGGAAGACACCTGAACCGCACATTGCTCCGAATGTGCCTGTCGTAACCACATCCACTTCTCTGGCGGCGACTTTGACCCCCTTACTCTTAACTATCTCAGTCATCTCTTCAGCAGTTACAACTACGGCGTCTCCCCTCTTGATCTTCTCATTGATCTCTTCAACTGTCCTACGGATTTCCATGCCCCTGAACGTCTCCCACTCAAATATTAATACTTTAATAGGAAAAATATTCCTATAGGAATTTTTCCTTTTATGAAGTTAAAGCTGTTCAGGGTCGGTCAACCTGTCACCTGTAGTCTGGAGGCGCCGTAATCAAAATGTATTATCAGACACCTCCAAAACTGTCAGATGCCCATAATTGATTGCCAGTCAACTTGATGGCAGTGTTAAGGCCTCCTCGAATGTTAGGCCACTCCTCTCCTCAGGATAACATATCATATTCGTCTTATACAAGGGATCTAACCCAACGTCGGTATATGTCAGAAGCATACCCCTGTATATGGTGGTTCTCTCAAGAATAATAGCCCTGAGGAAGCGGCTTATCGCCATGTCGGTATATTCAATCTGCACAAACCTCTGCCACCCAACAACCGCCGAGGCCCCCTTGACTATGAATGAGTCAGCCAACTCAGCGCTGTAAAGTCCTGAGCAGCCTGCAAGTATTATTATTGTATTCTGGAATCTACCCTGCATCGAATGGACAAACTTCGGTCCAATCGCAAAGTAGATCTTTGAACCGTTTATCTCCCTCGCAGGAACGATCAGGTCAGTCAACTGTTCGATGACATACTTATGTTCATTGTAAGGCTCACCCGTGAATAGGTATACTGGCGGACCCTTAACCGGCCTACTGCTTGGCAGAAGATACTCTACCGGCGTCGACTGGTGGACCCTGAAGACTATGACCCTGTAACCCATGAGGGGGAGTTGCCTGTAAAGGTCGATGGTGACCTCGGAGCCACTGTACACATCAACCTTGAAACCTGCGTCTACGAAGATCTTCCTAAACTCGTCAACAAAAGTCTGGTTTGGGAAGGATATTGAGAGCTGGTCTATGAGGGCGGCTCTCTTCTCTGAGGTGACACTTGCCCTCTCAGGTTTGATGAGCCAATTCTGGAAAACAAAGACTGTTAGGCCGACCATCAGAATAATTGACACTATCTCAACGGTTCTTTTTCCGAGCCTACGCTTTTTCTTCCTAGATTTTCTACGGGACATTAAGGCACCGATTCAACTAACCTACTGTTTGAGCCTACACTTAAAAATTCTATTCGAGATGCCCTACCTTGACGGATGGGTTACTTTTAAATCTATGTACATCCACACTACGTCTTGCAGGGGATGAGAGATGGCTAGTTTGCAATCTAATGTTGTTCTTGTAGGAAAGAAACCTGTAATGACTTATGTACTGTCTGTTGTGAGTCTAATAAGCAGCGGCAGTAATGAGGTTATATTGAAGGCGAGGGGAAGGGCAATAACAACCGCCGTAGACGTCGCCCAAGTAACAAAGAGAAGATTCCTTGACAGTCTAAAGATAGAGAACGTAACAATAGGAACCGAGGAGGTTCAGACGAAGGAGGGAGGTAAGAGATCAGTCTCCTCCATAGAGATAACTTTGAGGGCTGAGGGTAAGTCGAAGGCTGAGACCACACAGGCAGAGTCGCCTACACCGAAGGGGTGACTGGCCTAAACTGAGGAAATCAACTCTCAGGACAAAAAGACAGGGAATGTCGCCACCATTTTTAAATCAATCTTAGTTTTTTGGATAGTTTGAGAAGTGATGGAGACCTCTAAGGCATGCTGAGGTTGGAGGGAGTCTTCCCTGCCCTCGTCACACCCTTCACAGACTCAGGGGAGGAAATTGATGAGGCGCGATTGAGGAGGCTCGTAGACTATTCCATTGAGAGTGGGGTAAACGGCTTGGTTCCATGTGGAACGACTGGGGAGTGCCAGAACCTCACTCTTGAGGAGCGTAAGAGGGTCGTCGAATATGTTGTCGACCAAGCCAACGGTAAGGTCCCTGTAATCGCTGGAACAGGCCACAGCAGCACAAAAGTAGCTGTTGAACTTACACGCCACGCCAAGGATGTAGGCGCAGACGCCGCCCTAGTTGTCACACCCTACTACCATAAACCTGCGGATAGGGGGATATATGAACATTACAGGGTTCTGGCGGAGAAGGTTGACCTACCAATAGTCCTATACAATATTCCACAAGCCACCGGTGTTAACTTGAGCTGGCAGATGGTTGAAGACTTGGTTGAGATACCGAACATAATAGGCTTAAAAGACAGTAGCGGCGAGATAAAGTATATACTTACTGTTATAGAGAAGACGGGTTCGAGACTATCGATCCTCTGCGGCCACGATGAAGTTGTACTCCCAGCCCTAGCCGCAGGCGCATCAGGCATGATACTTGCCAGTGCAAACTTCATACCAGATATTTGGATCAGACTATACCGTAAATTCAAGGAGGACATGGCTGAGGCCCAAAAGATTCAGACAAGCATCCAGAAGATATGCAGGATAATCGTCAAGAGCGGTCCGGTTGGAGCCAAGGCAGCCCTCAACATGATGAACATCAAAGTTGGCCCTGTAAGGTTACCCCTATCGGTGGGAGGCGAACTCTCATATGAAGACTCTGAGGAGTTGAGAATAGAGCTGGAGAGGGTTGGAAAGATTGAGCGTAAAGTCCTCGCGCCCGAGATAGCTGTTCGAGGCGGCGCCCCCGAATTCGCTGTCAAGGCTCTTATGCCGGTGGAGGGGCCTGAGATAATGGTTGGGGAGGGCCTCGCCGGGGAGGGGCCTGAGGTTGCCCATGTTGAGGTCATCATAGGACTCAAAGACGGCCCTGTTGGAGAAGCTTTCATAAAAGCCAAGGCGACACCATCAGCCGGCCATGAACCTTTAATAGCGATCCTTGAACCGAACCTGGCAGTGAAGCCGACGACACTGATAATACCTACAGTGACCATAAAGAGCATGAGGCAGGCAAGCATGGTTTACGGTCCAGCCCAAGCCGCAGTCGCCAAGGCTGTGGTCGACAGCGTAGCTGATGGCCTCATCCCTGAAAAGTCTGTCGATAGACTAGCCATCATGGTGAATGTCTTCATACATCCTTCAGCAGTCGATAGGAGAAGGGTATACATAAACAATTACAAGGCTGTGAGACACGCCATCAGGAGGGCCCTCGAAGGCAGACCCACCATAGATGAATTGTTGGAGAATAGGGAGAGGGCAAAACACCCATTCAAATACTCACCATGAACAATCCGCTCACTAACTTGTAAGGTAAGTTCTTCAAGGCGGGTCGCCTGCCAAGGATATCCTTGTTAATAAACCTCTGCAGAGGCTACCCCTATAGGGGTGCCCATTATCGAAGCTGCCACAATATCCTCCCTCGAAACAGTTAGAAGCCTATTTCTGCCACTACTCACCTTGCCTCCTCCCGCAACATCACAATTATGCTCTCAATAGTCTCCTCAGCCTTTCCAATCCTCTTCCTCAAGTCGCTGAGCATAGATTCGTAGACTTCCCTGCTCAATTGGCCACTCCTATATCTGCTTGTAAGCTGGGACTCACTGGCCTTCAACGCTTCAACCTCACTCTCAGCCCTCTCTAGCCTATTCGCCATCTCCCAGTATCTTGGGTCTATGCTCTTCAACTCATTCTTCAATGTTGCAAGGGACCTGTTTATCTCACTCAGCCTCGAATCCAGCGACTTCCTCATCCTTCGATAGTCATGTTTTGTGATAGCACCCCTACTCAACTCTTCACCCCTCCTCTCAAGCTCAAGCCTCAAGGCCCTCTTATCATCTTGAAGTTCAATGTACCTTCTGATCTTCCCTATGGATGCTGGAGGAATTATCCTCGGCGGCTTTCTGAGAATTATTGCTGACGCCAAAGCGCCGATTACGACCTCTAATGCTAGAATCCACTCGACAGGATATATCGCATACATGAACGGCTTATACTTGTAGTCGAGGGTCAGAACATACTCCCTACTAGGTATGACCTTGGCATATTCATAGGTTAGAACATAGCTGCCGTCAGGCTGAATGGAAGTTGAATTGGCCTCAGCTGAGAGGCTGTTGACAGCGACACCTTTGGGTAGGTCTAATTGAACCCTATAATTCTTCGTAACCCAATCCCCAGAAGGAGTTAGCATCAACGTCAACCTGCAATCCCCATCCCAACTGACTCTCCTGACCGACCTGTTTACAGGCAGATCATATTCTAGGGTGAATGTGAATGAGGTGTTCGTCTTGAGTTTTCCAAACCTCGGTGTGACCTGTATTGAACCACCGCTAAACTTGATCCTGTCGGATATTGGACCTGTAGCATCATAAGCTCTTACTACGCTTACGGCCTCCGGTGACGGTATAGTCACGTAACTGAGCTCCTTTCCCATGTTCAATATCTTATACGTGTCCTTGGAGGTCAGTCGACCCAGCGGGTCCATCACAACCTCTCTCCTAATAGACTCGAAGGACAGAAGCTCCTGACCATCACTCTTAAAATTGATATAAACCTCCCCACCTGATAGTGGCTGCATGGATTTGGCCCTTCCAATCAAGGCTGGCTTTTCATCGACCGTCCTTCGGGTAAATGTTTGGTTCGGCCAACTTCTCAGAGTAGCGTCTTTTGGAAATATTACTGTAACGTTGCATGATGAGATGGTCAAGGGGATGTTTGGATATGGTTGTAGAGATAGCTTATAATCAACCCCGTCGAAGGTCACTAGTCCTGAGAAAAACATTTTCATAGTGACCTTGAATGTTGATCCCTGACTGATAGGTGGTTCCAGAGTTAACCTTAAAATCATGGAGGACTGGTCGATGATCCTTTCAACCTTCAGAGTCTTTCCATCCCCATCAACAGCTTCGACTGAATCGAGCATTGAATAGTAAACTTTAGGATAATTGAATTCAAGAGTATTCATCGGTGAAGTTCCATTATTAACGATCGACAGAACATCTGTAAATGTCGCTAAGCCATATTTGCTTATGACAACCTTCCTCTCCACTCCTGAGACATACCCATATGTGGTGGAGTTGGCTGGTGGGATAAGAGTTGAAACTGCGAAAACGATTAGGAGTGTAAGGATTATCGCCCTCTGCCTCAAACATCTTCACATCCAATATTTATACTGGTGCTGAGAGGCTTTAGACATTACACCTTACTAATATTATTTTCTCGATGATGTCTTGACTGAACTTTATTGGACCTGCGAAGTGAATCTTCACCTTCGAATGTGTATGCCAAAAATTCCTGCCTAATATTTTCCCTGAAACTTTCAACAGCCTACTCTCTCTCAAGTATCTTCCTACTTATCTCTTCACCTTGGGCCAGTCTCACTTCCCTCGTCAGACCCCAGTGGGGTGGACCCTCAACAACATCTTTACCGGAGCACGACCATGTCAAGATGGTCGATCCACCTTTCGCAATCGAATCGATATGCTCCTTCAAGTCAAACTTGGCCTTGTTCCCACATACAGGACACTTCCATTCCAGATGCCCTGTCTCCTCTATGACTGTGATAGGCTCCTCGATTCCTACAAGCCACCTCTTAAGCTTCTTTATCAAGACAATCCTCCTCTTCGCTTCCTTAGCCTCAAGCTCCGCTCTCCGTCGCCTCTCCTCCTCCAACCTCCTCTCAAGCTCCTTCCTCGCACCCTCCTTCAACGACACACTGTACTCCTCAATCGTACATGGCGGTTTCTCATTCAGAAAGTTCCAGATGACAAGAATCTTCCTCTCCAAGGCCCCTGGGTAGCTTGCAGATTCAGGATAATCCGCTGCCAGCCTCCTCAAGTGGTGTTCGCTGAGTCTTCTAAAGTCAACCATTCCCAACCCTCCAAATACTCTTTACTGGGATATTCCTTTATAATTTCTTTCAGGATAAGACACAACTCCCATAATGGAGCTTGACCTTCAGAGACATCTCTCCTTAACTATTGTGTTGACAGACTTATTTGTCTTGTTAGAAAACTTAAAATGGCCTTCATACCTTAAAAAAGATGGGTGAAGAAATTGGCCTGGTACCCAGTATACACATATTGGCCCTGGACTGTTCCATATACAGTATATTACCCGTTGATCCCATACTCATACATGATACCTCTCCCCTACTACTGGCCTCTCCCAGTCTACGTCTGGCCATACTGATGGGTGAGAGTAGTCAGCCAATACCCAACAAGCCACATAACAAATACGGGAGTATGCAGATGCCTATGAGAGTTCGAATATATACAGAGAGCACGGGATATGTGGAGGCTGAGATACTGGAGGATAAGAATCCGAAAACAGCCAAGGCCATAATTGAAGGTTTACCTTTCGATTCTAGAGCCAACACTTGGGGGGAGGAGGTATACTTCAGCATACCAGTCGACATAGATGAGGAGAATTCGCAGCGGGAGGTTGAGGTAGGCGACTGCGGCTACTGGCCTGCTGGGAACTGTTTCTGCATCTTCTTTGGAAGGACACCGGCCAGCCGTGGGGATAAGCCGGTTGCGGCTAGTCCAGTCAACATCTTCGGAAGAATAGTCGGCGACGCAAAAATATTCAGGAAAGTCAGGGATGGTGAGAGGATCAGGGTGGAGAAGATTTAACTCGAACCATCCACACCAACCTTTCCAATCCTCCTCTCATAGTTGGCCTTTAAGATTGGGGACCAGTCTTTAGGAACCTTACCCAACCTGCGCGCCGGAACCCCAACATAAACTGTCCTTGACGGTACATCGCTTGTAACAACGGATTGGGCGCCTATGACAGAACCTTCACCTACCACGATACCTGGCATGAGGGTGGAGTTCGCACCTATGCTGGCGCCCCTCCTGACGGTTGGACCCTTGAGCTCAAACATTTTCTGCATCAGATACTTATCGTTTGTGAATACGCAGTTAGGCCCTATGAAGACAAAGTCTTCGATTATAGACTTGCGACATATATAGGCGCCTGTCTGGATTGAGACACCCCTACCCACAATCGTCTCACCATCTATAACAACCTTCGACCCTATAAGGGAGCGGTCTCCAACCCTCACATCTTCTCTGAGTAGAACGTTGTGGCCCATCTCAACCTCGTCTCCAGAGGTGAAGTCTGTATAGATGATTGTTCCAGACCTGACTATGCATCTCTTACCCAAGACTGATTTGCCCGACATATCAGCCCCAACCCCTCCACCCCTTGTAATCTCGGTGAGACTCTGCCTCTTCGGATGTCCGATGAGACACCCATACCCAACATAAGTAGCTTCACCTATCGACACCTCACCCAGAATCGT
>Ga0315298_1006279_pt1 | contig 16295 bp, 18 predicted proteins | sample WHS_1_MG_FD_203077 | JGI IMG/M metagenome (GOLD analysis project Ga0315298, IMG submission 203077) | Extremophilic microbial mat communities from Washburn Hot Springs, YNP, Wyoming, USA - WHS_1_MG | ecosystem: Environmental > Aquatic > Thermal springs > Hot (42-90C) | place: USA: Wyoming...
AGGCCCGCCGGGCGTTACATCAGGCGCTTACGGCATATTACGGCCGGGAGCCCAGGCTGAGCATTGTTGCTCTCACCATAGAGACCGGAGTGGGCAGCCTGGTGCAGGAAGACCGGGCGCAGCTGGCATCCAGGCAAGCTGCAGCAGAGGCACGGGTGGCTGCGGATCCGCGCATCGGCGCGTTCCTCGAAGCCCTGGATGCCCGCGTAGAATCCATTGAAATCGTGGCGGCATCCTCAAACGGCATGCCGTCAGCTCACAATGAAGCGTAAACAGGGAGGTAAGGAAAGATGAAAGGTGGACTGGGAAATATCATGAAGCAGGCGCAGCAACTCCAGGAGCGTTTGCAAAAGACGCAGGAAGAACTTGCCCAGGTAGAGGTGCAGGGCCACGCGGGTGGCAATCTGGTGGAAGTCACCATGACCTGCCGGCATGACGTGCGCAGGGTGCGCATCGACCCCTCCCTGCTGACCGACGGCGATCAGGAGATGCTCGAAGATCTTGTGGCAGCGGCCATCAATGACGCCGTGCGCAATGCTGAGAAGGTCAGCGCGGAGCGGATGTCGGAAGTGACCGGCGGCATGAATATTCCGGGCATGAACCTGCCTTTCTAGGCGCTTATGGCAGACGTTCCGAGTATGGATGCCCTGGTGGCACTGCTGCGCCGCCTACCGGGTATTGGCCCGCGTTCGGCGCAACGGATCAGCTATGAGTTGCTGGTGCGCAAGCGCGATCTCATGCCGCAACTCGCCGCAGCCTTTCAGCAAGCCCACGCGGTGGTCCGTTTTTGTGAACGCTGCAACAACCTGAGCGAAACGCCATTGTGTGCCGTCTGTCGTTCCGAACACCGGGACCGTTCCATTTTGTGCGTGGTGGAATCACCCGCTGATCTGCGTGCGATCGAAGATACAGGGGTATTCGTCGGCGAATTTTTCGTATTGATGGGGCATTTGTCACCCCTGGATGGCATCGGTCCCGAAGCCCTGCATATCGACCGCCTCAGCACGCGGCTGGGTGAAACAGACTTGCGGGAAGTAATTTTTGCGACCAATCCTACCCTGGAAGGTGAGGCTACAGCCCAGTTTCTCGCCGGGCTGGTTCCGGACGGCATCACCATCAGTCGTATCGCGCGGGGGGTGCCGGTGGGTGGTGAACTGGAATATGTCGATCGCAGCACCCTCGGACGCGCCCTGCACGGTCGTCGCTTGCTAGACGAATAAGCACTGACCCATCGTTTCGTAAAGATAAAAGCAATCCATTTCGAGAGGAAACAGCCATCATGATCCCCACAGGAGTCACGCCTCCAGGCGGAAATGTGTTTTTTTTGCTGATGGGCGCCATTTTGGTGTTTGCCATGCACGGCGGATTTGCCTTCCTGGAACTGGGTACGGTACGACGGCGCAGCCAGGTAAATGCACTGGTGAAGATTCTCAGTGATTTTGGTATATCCACCATCGTCTATTTTTTTGTGGGTTATCATATCGCCTATGGCATCAGCTTTTTTGCCGACGTAAAGACCCTGACCGCAAGCAATCATGGTTTTCAGATGGTGCGATTTTTTTTCCTGCTGACCTTCGCCGCTGCGGTGCCCGCCATTATCTCCGGTGGTATTGCCGAGCGGGCGCGTTTTTATCCCCAATTACTGGCGACTGCCTTTCTGGTGGGATTGGTTTATCCCTTTTACGAAGGGATCGTCTGGAATGGTCATTATGGTATTCAAGCCTGGTTTACCAACGTTTTTGGCGCACCTTTTCACGATTTCGCAGGCTCGGTGGTAGTGCATGCCATGGGTGGGTGGATGGCGCTGATGGCAGTCTGGCTGCTGGGTTCGCGCAAGGGGCGTTACGGGAAAGATGGTGCGGTACACGCCATGCCGCCGTCCAACATTCCCTTTCTGGCACTGGGTTCCTGGATTCTGATCATCGGCTGGTTTGGTTTTAATGTGATGAGTGCTCAGCAAATTGCCGCTGTGCAGGGTCTGGTGGCGCTCAATTCGCTTATGGCACTGGTGGGCGGCATGCTGGCGGCGCTGGCGGTAGGGAAGGGCGATCCCGGCTTCGTTCATAATGGCGCTCTGGCAGGTCTCGTGGCCATCTGCGCCGGTTCCGATGTGGTGCAACCCATTGGGGCTTTGGCCATTGGCGCCATTGCCGGCATTATTTTCGTCTACCTGTTCACCTTTGTGCAGCATCGCCTGCGTCTGGATGACGTGCTGGGCGTCTGGCCGCTCCATGGTGTTTGCGGTGTGTGGGGTGGACTGGCCGTCGGTATTTTTGGACATCAGTTCCTCGGCGGCGCCGGTGGGGTCAGTTTCTGGTCTCAGTTGCTGGGCACCGCACTAGGCGTCCTGGTCGCCCTGGCGGGCAGTGGTATCGTCTACGGCAGCATCAAGTACTTTATCGGGATTCGTCTGGATCCCGAGGCGGAGTATGCGGGCGCGGATTTGAGCTTGCACCATGTCAGCGCGTATCCTGAAGAGGATATCGAGAGGGCGTGACCATGACAGAACCTTTTGCTGCCCTGAACTGGCAGGCCATGCCGGGCCTGCCGGTGCGCAGCCCGCAGGCGCACAAAGGAAGCTTCGGCCACGTTTTCGCGGTAGGCGGAGGACCGGGTATGGGCGGGGCACTGGCGCTGGCTTCTGCCGCCGCCTATCGGGTGGGCGCCGGATTGGTGACGGCAGTGGGGCATCCCTCGGCGATTCCATACTTGGCAGCACACCTGCCAGAAGCGACTTGGCGGGACTGGCCTGCGACTTTTGGAGATTTGCCGGACCATGCCGTCCTGGCCGTTGGCCCTGGATTGGGCCAGGGCCTGGCCGCCCATGATCTTTTGCTGGAGATCGGTACACTGTCCTGTCCCCAGGTATGGGACGCCGATGCCCTGAATATTCTCGCCCGTTTTGGTCCGAAACTGCTGACCACCGATGCACCTCGTCTGTTTACCCCACATCCCGGCGAAGCGGCCCGCCTGCTGGGGGTAACGGTCGCCGCTGTACAGGCAGACCGTATCGCGGCGATTGCTCGGTTACGTGCCCGCTATGGCGGCTACTGGGTCCTCAAGGGCCACCATAGTCTCCTGCTAGGATGCGCTGTCCGGAATCTCTGTACTTTGGGCAATCCCGGCATGGCCACGGGCGGCAGCGGGGACGTGCTGACCGGCCTGTTGGCCGGTCTGCTGGCGGTCGGCCTGGATGCCGACCGGTCTCTGTCCCTCGGCGTGTGCCTGCACGCCCGCGCGGGCGATATCGCGGCCGCGGAGATGGGCGAGGCCAGCCTGCTGGCCAGGGACATCCTGGCGGCAGTGCCCCGCGCTTTACGGGAGTTGACGCAACGTCATGACGGAAACTGAAGTATTGCGGGAATGGGATCGCCGTTATTTCTGGCATCCCTTCACCCAGATGCAGTGTTACGGGGATGACGACCCGTGGATCATCGACCGTGCAGAAGGCAACTACGTGTATGATACACAAGGTCATCGCTGTCTGGATGCAATCGCCAGCCTGTGGTGCAACGTTCACGGCCACCGTCATCCCCGACTGGATGCCGCCCTGATCGGGCAGTTGGGCAAAGTCGCGCACAGCACGGCCTTGGGTGCGGGCAATGCTCCGGCCATTCGTCTCGCCAAGGCACTGGTGGAAATTACCCCGGCCTCCCTGCAACATTGTTTTTTTTCGGAGGACGGCGCCGAGGCGGTCGAGGTCGCCATCAAAATGGCGGCGCAGTACTGGTGCAATCTGGGCCGCCCCGAAAAACGCCTCTTCCTGACTCTGGACAATGCCTATCATGGGGACACCGTTGGCGCTGTTTCGGTGGGCGGCTTCCCCCTGTTTCACGAAGTATACGGGCACCTCCTGTTCCCGACTTTACGCTTGCCGAGCCCTTATGTACTGCAGTGGGAAGACTGCGAGGGAGATCCGGAGCAGGCAACGGCCGTATGGCTGGCGGCGCTGGAAACGACGCTCCGGGAGCAGAGCGGCGAGATTGCGGCCGTGATCCTGGAGGGCGGGGTGCAGGGCGCCGCAGGCATATTGCCTTTTCCGCGCGGCATTCTGGCCGGTGCGCAACGTCTGTGCCGGGCCTATGAGGTCTTGCTGATCATTGATGAGGTCGCGACCGGCTTCGGCCGCAGCGGCAAGCTTTTTTCCTGTGAGTGGGAGTCTGTCGAACCAGACCTATTGGCCTTGGGTAAGGGGCTGAGTGGTGGTTACTTGCCGGTGGCCGCGACCCTCGCCGCAGAACACGTTTATGCTGCCTTTCTTGCGCCTTTCGGGGAAACCCGGCAGTTTTACTACGGGCATACCTACACCGCCAATCCTTTGGCCTGTGCGGTAGCGCTGGAGAACCTGGCACTTTTTGCGGAAGGCGGTGTGCTGGCTGCTTTGCCCGAGAAAATCGCCCAGTTGCGAACCGGGCTGCAGCGTTTTCACGGTCAGTCGTGGGCAGGGGAGGTCCGCCAGTTCGGTTTGATGGCCGCCATCGCGTTGCGCGACCCCAGGACGAATGCGCCTTATCCCTACGGAGACCGCGTCGAATACGCAGTGTGCCGGCGAGCACGGGAAATGGGCGTTTACAGCCGCCCCCTCGGTGATCTCCTCACCATAGTCCCGCCGCTGTCGGTGACAGCAGCGGAAATAGACACTATCCTCAACGTATTATATGACGCCATGGCGGAAGGACGATCCTGATGAAAACGGCCCAAGATATCATGAACCGCGAAGTTGTTACGGTGCTGGCCGATGATCCGGTCGATAAAGTGGGGGATGTGCTCCTCAGTTCCGGGCACCACAGCCTGCCCGTGGTGAACAGCGAGGATCATCTGGTCGGGATGATCGGTGAGCGGGATATGATTGACGCCCACCGCAAGGTGCATCTGCCGACCATGCTGACTATTCTGGATGGTCTGATCCCTCTGGGCGGCATGCATGAATACGACGAAGACCTGCGCAAAGTCACGGCGGTGACCGCCAGCCAGTTGGCCAGCTCCCACGTCGTTACCGTAGCCCCCGATGAGGATACGGACGCGGTAGCCGAGAAGTTGCTGCGTAAGGATGTGCATGCGGTGCCTGTGGTCGATAACAGCGGTTTGTTGCTGGGTATCATCAGTCGTTCGGATATTCTTCAGCATCTGCTGAAACCCTGAACCGGGTATCGGATGCACTGGGATTTCGCAGATGCCGAAGCCTGCCGGGACTGGGGGCGACAGTTTGCCCAGCGCATTCATATCCCTGCGGTTATTTATCTGGAGGGCGATCTGGGGGTCGGTAAAACCACTTTGGCGCAGGCTATCTTAAAGGCGCTAGGCGTTACCCAGAACATCAAAAGCCCGACCTATACCCTCATGGAACAGTATTCGACCCGGATCGGACCGGCTCTGCATCTTGATTTGTATCGTCTGCAAGAGCCGGAGGAGCTGGAATTTATCGGTATCCGTGATTGTCTGACGGAACCCTCCCTGTGGCTGGTGGAATGGCCGGAGCGGGGTGCGGGTTTCCTGCCCCCTGCCGATTTGTCACTCAGCCTCCGTATTCTGGACAACGGCAGTCACCGTCTGGAGTGGCTGGGGCATCAGCCCCATGTTCAGGACTGGACCATTTTCTTGACGCCCGCATCCACCCGGAAAATCCGCCATGAGGGATGAACAGGCACCCCGCGTTCATCGCCTGGATACAACATTGGCCAATCAGATTGCCGCCGGCGAGGTGGTGGAACGTCCTGCCTCCATCCTGAAAGAGCTTCTGGAAAACAGCCTGGATGCCGGAGCCACGCGGATTACCATCCATCTGGAGGGTGGTGGGATGGATTTGCTCGGTGTGGAAGATGATGGTGTCGGCATCCTGGCCGAGGATCTGCCCCTCGCCCTGGAGCGCCATGCCACCAGTAAAGTGGCCACCTGGGAAGACCTTCAGGCGATCCAGACCATGGGTTTTCGCGGTGAGGCCTTGCCAGCGATCGCTTCCGTCTCGCGCCTGGAACTCCTCTCGCGGGCGCGCAGCCAGAATCAGGCGGCGCGCCTGCAGGTAACGGGGGGCATGGCTGCCGCTCCGGAGCCCGCAGCCAGGGCACCAGGAACCACAGTGCGTGTGGCCGATCTCTTTTTTAACGTGCCCGCACGGCGTAAGTTTCTGCGTAGTCCGGCCGCCGAGTTGTCGCGCAACCAAAAGGTGTTGCGCCAGATTGCGCTGGCCAACTTCCCGGTGGCTTTTCAGCTTATCCAGAACGGCCGCTCTCTTGCGCAATTTCCTCCAGCTACGGATGCAGAAAGCCGGGCAGCGCGAGTAGCCGCCATAATGGGGGAAGGCTTTCTGGCCAATGCACTGTATATCGAACAGGAAGATCAGGGCTTGTCTCTCAGCGGCTGGCTGGGCCTGCCCACCTACAACCGCGCCCGCGGAGATGAACAGTATTTTTATGTTAACGGTCGTCCGGTGCGTGATCCGGTGGTTACCCATGCCCTGCGTGCGGCTTATAACGATGTGCTCTTTCAGGATCGTCACCCCCTTTATGCGCTTTACCTGAAGCTGCCGCCCGAGCGGGTGGATGTTAATGTACATCCCGCCAAGGCGGAGGTACGCTTTCGGGACAGCCGCGAGATACACGATTTTCTTTTTCACACTCTGCGACGGGTGATTGCGGAGCAGGGCGGGGCACAACCACGGATGACCGTTCCGGTCCAGCCTTTCTCCCAAAGCCCGACCGCTACCAAAAGTCCTGCTTACGTCCCGACTCAGCGATCGCTGAACGCTGCTGCGCAGGAGAGTGCCGGGGCCTATTGGGAACATCTAGTGGCGCCGGTGATGGCGTCCGTACCATCCCCTGATTTGCCGGCGGCACCAGCCCAGGAACTGGCCCCGAACTACACCCTCGGACAGGCCATCGGGCAGATTCACGCACGTTTCATCCTCGCCCAGAACAGCGAGGGGATGATTCTCATCGATCAGCACGCAGCTCATGAACGCATCCTCTACGAGAAGATGAAGAATATGTCTCAACAGAATGAGAAGCAGGCGTTTATTATTCCTGAATACGTGCATGTAACCGCGGCGCAAATGGCGCACTTCGACAAACGACAGCGCGATTTGCAAGCTGCCGGGCTGGACATCAGTGTTGCCGGTCCCGGTACCCTGGCCATTCATGCGGCCCCCAAAGCTATCGCCGCCGCCACCTATGGGCAGATTGTCGCTGATATTCTTGCGGAAGAGCCTGCCTGGGCTGAGGGAGATGGGGACGCCGTCCTCGCCGACATGGCCTGCCGTGCCGCTATCAAGACAAACCACCGCCTCAGCCTCGAAGAGATGAATAGCCTGTTGCGCCAACTGGAGGCCACTCCGCGTTTCGGGCAGTGCAATCACGGGCGACCGACGGTAGTGTATTTTTCTTTGGCCGATCTCGACCGCCTCTTTCTCCGCGGGCGATGATTCCCGCTATTTTTCTGATGGGTCCGACGGCCAGCGGCAAGACCGAACTGGCCGTAAGGCTTGCCGATGCGTTGCCCATAGACATTATCAGCGTCGATTCGTTACTGGCATATCGTCATTTCGATATCGGCAGCGCCAAACCCAGTCTGGCCCTGCGCCGACAATATCCCCACGCGCTGGTCGATATCCGGGAGCCCGACGAGCCCTATTCGGCGGGCCTGTTTCGGGAAGATGCCCTGCGCTGTATTGTACTGGCGCGGGAACGCGGTCGCATCCCGTTGCTGGTCGGTGGCACGGGCCTGTATTTTCGTGCGCTGGAGCGTGGTATTGATGCCTTACCCCCCGCCAATCCCGCCTTGCGCCAGAGTCTGATGGCGTTAGCAGAGGAGGCGGGATGGTCCGCACTACACCAGCGCCTCGCGACCCTGGATCCGGAGACCGCCGCGGGTATCGCTCCCCATGACCGGCAACGCATTCAACGCGCCCTGGAAATCATCCTCGGTTCGGGGCAGGCGATCAGCGGGGCACGTCACTGGCAAGGTACATTCCCCGGCCCGCTCTACAAAATCATCCTGCGCCCGCCTAGAGGCTGGTTACATCAGCGTATCATGCAGCGCTTTGACGTCATGCTGAACGAGGGATTTCTGGACGAAATTGCCGACCTGAGCACGCGTCACTACGCGCCGGAGTTACCCGCCATGCGCGCCGTGGGTTACCGCCAATACTTCGCCTGGCATGACGGGCTCTGCAGCTCCGCAGAAGCTTACCAGGCGGCGCTGGCGGCGACCCGCCAACTGGCCAAGCGCCAGGATACCTGGTTCAAGAGGGAATCGGCGCATTATTATCTCGATCCATCCCGCGACGATGCATCCTCTCTGCTATTGCAGATGGCCACCCGACCCGTGCAGGGCGAGGTGCATTCCATCGGCGGGGACAACGGAGGTGAAATGGATGAAACTGGATGAACGCCATCCATGAACGGGGAGCCCGACTGATGGGCTGGAATCTCGAGGATGTCGACAAACCTTTCGTCGCCCGGTTGCAGGCTTAAAGTTGGCGCAGTCCAGGCATCAACGCCGGCGCGCCGGATTGCCAGCGAATACGCAGAATGCTAGCCTATGGCCACTCTGACTTTTACCCCCATTGAGGATCTTATGGCTGTTGAGCGCACCCTTTCCATCATCAAACCCGATGCCGTGCAGAAAAATGCCATCGGTGCCATTCTTGGTCGCTTCGAGAAGGCGGGGCTGCGCATCGCAGCCGCCAAGATGTTGCATCTCAGCCGCGATGACGCGGGTGGGTTTTATGCGGTGCACCAGGCCCGGCCTTTTTACGGCGAGTTGTGCGACTTCATGAGCAGCGGTCCGGTATTGGTTACGGTACTGGAAGGTGAGGGTGCTATCGCCAAAAACCGTGATTTGATGGGCGCCACCAATCCCAAGGATGCCGCTGCAGGAACGATTCGTGCGGACTTTGCCGACAGCATTGATGCCAACGCCGTGCATGGTTCAGACAGTGCCGAGACTGCGGCATGGGAAATCAGTTACTTTTTTGGTCAACGGGAGATTTTTGCGCACTGAATGATGGGCGATTCTTTGGTGGTTGCTCCGGCCGAAAGGCCACACCTGCTGGGACTGGGTCGCCAGTCCCTCGCTAGGTTGCTGCGTATCTGGGGAGAGTCCCCCTTTCGGGCCAACCAGATTTTGCAATGGCTGCATACCCGCCAGGTGACGGATTTTGCGGCCATGACCAACATCAGTAAAACCCTTCGCGCTCGCCTCGCCGCAGAAACCCGCATCGACCTGCCGGAAATCATCGCCGATCAGACAGCGGCGGACCACACTCGCAAATGGCTGCTGCGGTTGCCCGATGGCAATGCCATAGAAACTGTTTTTATTCCCGGAGAAGATCGGGGTACGCTGTGCATCTCTTCGCAGGTAGGCTGTTCTCTGGCCTGCAGTTTCTGTGCTACTGGTGCACAGGGGCTCAGCCGCAACCTCGAAACCCATGAAATTATCGCGCAGGTGTGGGTGGCGCGCGATTTTTTGGGCCTGGACGCGATCACCAATATCGTTTTCATGGGCATGGGCGAACCGATGCTTAATTTGCGCGAGGTATTGCCGGCGCTGGATTTATTGCGCGACGAATATGCTTACGGCTTTGGCGCGCGGCGCATTACCGTCAGCACCGCAGGTGTGGTGCCTGGTATGGATCGACTGGGTGCGGAAAGCCCGGTCAATCTCGCGATCAGCCTGCACGCCAGTCGTGATGAAATCCGCGACGTGCTCGTGCCGGTAAACCGCCACTACCCGCTGGCAGAGCTGCTCGCCGGCTGCCGCCGCTATCCTTTGCCGCCCCGGCGCCGCATCACCTTCGAATATGTAATGCTGGAGGGTGTCAATGACGCCGATTCCCATGCGCGGGAACTCCTCCGCCTGTTACGAGACATCCCGGCCATGGTGAATTTGATTCCCTTCAATCCCTTTCCCGGCTCAAATTATAAACGGTCGCCACAGGTACGCATCGATGCTTTTCGCGATATCATTCTGCGCGGTAACATAATGACGGTTACACGCCGGCCGCGTGGTGACGACATCGCCGCCGCCTGTGGTCAGTTGGCCGGGCAGGTACACGCCGGCCGTCGCAGTATTCCCTTGGCAGTGCATTCATGAAAAGACTTCTGGGACTGGGGGCAGGTGTGCTTCTGCTGAGTGGCTGTGGGCTTTTTGGTGGCAAAGGAGCAGAGTTGACGCCCGATCAGCAAATGGCTGCGTATATTGCCCATGAACACAAGGCCAACGCCTCCGCTTCGGGCTTCAGGCCGACACCAGCCAACAGCGAACAAGCCAAGGCCGGCATCTACACGTCTCTCGGGGCCGCTTATTTGCAGGATGACCATCCCCGACAGGCGATCCGGGAACTGCAATTGGCAATTGCCGCTAACAGCCGTTATGCCAATGCATACAATGTCATGGGTCTGGCCTACGAACAGTTGCAGCAGCATGATCTGGCCCGCAGCGCCTTTCGCCGGGCACTCTCCCTAGATGCAAAAAACCCTGAGTACCTCAATAACTACGGCGCATTTCTCATCAACTCCCGCAACTATGCCGAGGCGGTTGTCGAGCTGAAACGGGCCACCTCCGATCCGCTGTACAGCACGCCGCAGTTCGCCTGGACCAACCTCGCACAGGCCTACGCAGGGCTCAAGGACTTGTCGGCGGCACGCGATGCGCTGAACCGGGCACTTTATCTGGTGCCCAACTATCCGCCAGCCCTGCTGATGCTTGCCGAACTGGATTACAAGGACGGTAAAGCAGATGCCGCTTTCGCCCATTTGCAGGTGGTTCTGGCGCAGGAGCCGGATAACGCTGACGCCCTCTTGCTGGCGGGGCGGATTGCCGCCCTGCAGGGGCGAACAACACAGGCACGGTTCCTCTGGCAGCGTTGTGTGACGGCTTCACCCTATTCCGCAGCAGGCAAGCAGGCGCAGCGACTGCTGCTGCAAAACGGTTGAGACGGTACGCCATGGATATGACAACAGAAAACGAAATTTCTCAGGACTTGCGGGCGGCAAGGGAGGCACATGGCTGGAGTTTTCGCCAAGTCGCAGAGCGTTTGCATATTACCGAAGCTCAGGTAAAGGGCCTGGAAGACGGTGATTATACCGCTCTGCCCGGGGCCGCTTTCGCGCGCGGTTTCCTGAAGAATTACGCGCGGCTGCTGGGCCTGGATCCGGAACCGCTGCTGAGGACGTATGACGCCTCCAACGAGGGGTCTGGGTTGCACCCGTCGGAAACGGTGTTGCCCGCCAGCGAAGGACCGCTGTTGGATTACAGCCGACGCGTACTGATTTTTTCCGTATTGATCGTGATCGGCATTATTGCGGTCGCATGGTGGGTCTGGAGTCATCAGCAGGTGCAGGGCCTGCCTGCCACGGCGGTTTCGCCTATGGTGGCCAAACATCCGGCGGTTCCCGCTAAGGCAGTTACCATGGCGCCCAGCGTGTCAGCCGCTGCTCCGGTGTCGGCAATCGGGAACCCGCAGGCGGCACCCGGCCTGCCCGTCGCACCGGTCGCACCGGTCGCGGCAACCCGGTCTGCAGCCGTGGCGACGGGTCCTGGGCTGACGTTTCAGTTCAGTGCGGACTGCTGGGTGCAGGTCAAAGACTCCTCGGGGAAAACTCTGCTCGCAGTTTTGGGACATCGCGGCGATGTCCTACGCGTCGATTCCGGTATTCCGCCATACAGTGTTCTGGTAGGCAAGGCCAGCGCCGTCACCATCAGTTATGATGACAAGCCTGTGCCGTTGCCCGCCAACGCCTTGGGCGTAGCCAGACTGCAGGTCGGCACCACGCCGACCGTCGCTGGTGTACCCCCCCACGGTGTCACCCACGCGGTAGCTGCCGCTCGTAGCCAGGTGCCCCCCCCTGCGCTTCCAGTAGCCAGCATGACTTCACCACCTGTTGCGGTATCTGGTACTGCAGCCGTTTCCAGCGAGGCTTTCCATGCACCATGAATCTCCCATTCGGCGTCGTAAGACCCGGCAAATTCACGTAGGCAAGGTAGCGATCGGCGGCGATGCACCGATCAGTGTACAAAGCATGACCAATACCGAGACCCGCGATATCGCGGCCACCGTCGCGCAAATCCGGCGCCTGGAGGCGGTAGGTGCCGACATCGTCCGGATCTCCGTACCCAGCATGGATGCTGCGGAGGCATTCAAGGCGATCCGCGCTCAGGTGGAAACCCCACTGGTCGCCGACATCCACTTCGATCACCGCATCGCTTTGCAGGTGATGGAAGATGGTGTCGACGGCCTGCGTATCAATCCCGGAAATATCGGCTCTCTGGACAAAACGCGGTTGGTGGTGGAAATGGCCAAGGACAAGGGCATCCCAATCCGTATCGGCGTCAACGCAGGGTCGCTGGAGAAGGATATCCAGGAGAAATATGGGGAACCGACGCCGGAGGCACTGGTGGAGTCTGCCTTGCGTCATGTGAGCATTCTGGATGAGTTGAACTTTCATGACGTGAAGATCAGCGTCAAGGCCTCCGACATTTTTCTCGCTGTGAGCGCTTACCGCCAGCTCTCGGAAAAGGTGGATTACCCGCTGCATCTCGGTATCACCGAAGCCGGCGGCCTGCGCTCCGGCACCGTCAAATCCGCTATCGGGCTGGGCCTGCTCCTGCGGGATGGGATCGGCGATACCATCCGGGTTTCGCTCGCAGCGGATCCCGTCGAGGAGATTCGCGTCGGCTTCGATATCCTGAAAAGCCTGCACCTGCGTCAGAAGGGGATCAATCTGATCGCCTGCCCGTCCTGCTCCCGTCAGGAGTTTGATGTCATCACCACCATCAATGCCCTGGAAGCGCGTCTGGAAGACATTCTCGAGCCCATGGATGTTTCGGTGATCGGCTGCGTGGTGAATGGCATCGGCGAGGCGAAGGAGGCCGATATCGGCCTGGCGGGCGGTGACAAGCGCAGCATTCTCTACTACCGCGGCAAACAGGTCGACCGGGTGGAGAACAACGATATCGTCGACGTGCTCGAAAAGCGGATTCGTGCGGAAATCGCTGAACGGCAGGCGACACGCCATGAGGGTTGAGCACCACCTTCCCATGCTGCAAAAAGGGAGCGGGCATGGCGAGTAAGGAGTTGCAGGCGGTACGTGGTATGAATGACATTTTCCCGGAGGAGAGCGCGGGGTGGCAGGCGTTGGAAGATGACCTGCGGATGTTGCTGGCGCTCTACGACTACGGTGAAGTGCGTCTGCCTCTTCTGGAATCGACGGAACTCTTCGCCCGTGCCATTGGCGATGCCACCGATATCGTCCAGAAGGAGATGTATACTTTCGCCGATCGCAATGGAGACAGTCTTACCCTGCGGCCGGAGGGTACGGCGGGATGCGTGCGTGCGGCGATTCAGGCCCGGAGCATTCGGGGCCAGACCCCGCGCTATTATTATATGGGGCCGATGTTTCGGCACGAACGTCCGCAAAAGGGTCGTTACCGGCAGTTTCACCAACTGGGTGTGGAGGTTTTCGGGCTGCCTGCGGCGGGTACCGATGCCGAGGTCATCGCCCTGTCGGCGCGGATTCTACGGGCGGCTGGGGTTACCGCTTCGCTGCAGATCAACTCACTGGGGAGCCCGGCGGCGCGTATCCACTATCGAACCCTGCTGCTGGACTATCTGCGTCCGCGGCGTGGGGTGCTCTGTGCCGACTGTCGGGAACGGATGGAGCGCAACCCGCTGCGCGTACTCGATTGCAAGGTGCCTGCCTGTCAGGAGATTGCCCGCATGGCTCCGCATTTGGTGGATCATCTGGACGAAGACTCCGCCGCCCATTTTGCCAGTCTGCAATCATTGCTGACCGCGCTCGATATCCCATATCTGGTCAATCACAGCCTTGTACGCGGTCTGGATTATTACAACCGTACGGTTTTTGAATGGGTGACGGACGCGCTTGGCGCCCAGGGCACGGTGCTGGCGGGTGGTCGTTATGACGGTTTGGTCGCACAGTTGGGTGGTGCTGATACACCGGCGATCGGCTTTGCCGTGGGCCTTGAAAGGCTACTGGCGTTGCAGGCGCTGCAGGGGAGGGGGGTAGAGACACCTCATCCTTTACTGTTTATCGGCGCTCTGGATGATGTTGCGGTGGCCCGCGCGTGGCGAATCGCCGAGCAGCTACGGGATGCAGGTATTTCCGTGGTGACCGGGGGCCCCGCCACTTTCAAGAACGTCATGAAGCAGGCGGAACGTTCCCGGGCCAGATTCCAGGCCCTGATTGGTGCGGAGCAAATCGCCGGTGAGCCGCTGATCCTCAAGGAACAGGCCGGAGAAGGCCGCTGGCAGGGAGATCCCGAGGCGTTGTACGAGGGTTTGCGCAGCCTTGGCGTTGATTTCCCGCAGCATGCACCCCATACTGTCCGCAATTTTGCCACAGCCAGAACCTCATCGTGACCGGTCCAGAACTCTCCGAATTCCTTTATCGCCATCGAGTTTCCGTTATCGCGGGCATCATCATGGTCCTGCTCGCGGCAATGGGCTTTTTCGGCTACGAAAAATACCAGCGCCATCAGGTGGAGCGCGCCGCCGTGCTATATAACGAACTGGTGGATACCCTCGTCGCGGGGCAGACCAGTACGGCACGCGCCAGCGCGGATACGCTGGTGCATCAATATGGACACACGCCCTACGCCATTTTCGCCCGGTTTTTTCTCGCGCGCATGGACAGCGAAAGCAACCAGATCCCGGCGGCAGAAGCGGAGCTCAACAGCGTCATCCAGGCCAAGACCGCGCCGAGGGGGCTAAAGGGCATCGCCACCCTCAGCCTGGCCCGACTCTACCTGGACCAGAAGCAGCCGCAGAAGGCCCTGGATATGCTGAAAGTGCCGGATGCGGCCTTCGCCACCCTGCAGGAGGAAATTCAGGGAGACGCCTATGTGGCACTTCATCAGGACGGCAAAGCCATGCGGGCTTACCAGGCAGCCATTGCCGACCTTCCGGCCGCCGATCCTTACCGCAGCTACCTGCAGATGAAGATGGCCAATATCGGAGTGGCACCATGAAGCTGCGACCTTTTTCCCGCGCTCTAGGGCGCATGGTAGCGCTGGGTGCCGTGGCCACTCTGCTGAATGGTTGTGGTATCCTATCCTGGTTTCATTCCACTCCTGCCCCCAAGACTCCGCCGCCGCTCGCCAAGGGGATGGATAAAGTATCCTTCTCCACCGAATGGCAGGCCCGTCTATATGGTATCTGGCAGGTCAACCCCTATCAGAATACTTTGATTGCCCATGACAAAGGGCAGATTGTGGTCGTCGATGCGTCCGGGCGTCTGGTCAGCATGACCGACGGTGGTCACCAGATGTGGACGCGCAGCCTGGATGGCCGGACAGCGCGCGGCCCGACACTGGCAAACGGTGTGGTTTATACTGGCACAGACACTGGAAAAGTCTATGCGTTTACGGCAAAGGACGGCCACCCGCTCTGGACCATACAGTTGAGTTCTGAAGTGCTTACCCCGGTAGTGGCGGCGGGTGACCATCTTCTGGTGCAGACGGTGGATGGGCATCTCTGGGCTCTCGACCCGAATAATGGCAAGGTGCAATGGACATTCTCCATGAATCAGCCGACCCTCATCCTGCGTGCGGTGGCTACGCCTGCGGTGCATGACGGAGTGGTGTATGCCGGTTTCGCGGATGGGACGGTGGCGGCTCTTAGTCTGGGGTCCGGTGCGGAGCTCTGGCGGGCGCAGGTCGCCTTACCCCATGGCAGCAATGAATTGGCGCGTATGGTGGATGTGGCCGCAAGCCCGGTGGTTGGGGAGGGGCAGGTCATCACTGCAGCCTATCAGGGGAATCTGGCTGCTTACGCGTTGCAGGGCGGCACCCAGAACTGGAGTGTACCGATGTCCGTCTATATGACGCCGGTACTGGAGGATGGCCATCTGCTCGTCGCGGACGCCGATGGGCGGATATCCTCCGTAGACCCGGCATCCGGCAATGTGCTCTGGCGCAATGACCGTCTTAGCGGGCACGATTTGACCGGGTTTGGCCTCTGTGGCGGGAGTCTGCTGGCCACGGACAATGCGGGTTATCTCTATGTCATCGATCCACAGACCGGGCACCGCATAGGTCAGACGCGGCTGTCTGATAGCGGTATTCAGAGTACTCCCGTTTGTCTGGGAAGTGGCCAGATCCTTGCCCTCAGTGATGCGGGCACCTTGTATCGAATCCACCTGGCAAAGCGCTAAGGCTCTATTTCATGACTGCTGTTATCGCCCTGGTGGGGCGCCCCAACGTGGGTAAATCCACCTTCTTCAATCGCCTGACGCGCACCCGCGAGGCACTGGTGGCAGACCTCCCGGGCCTTACCCGGG